>OGQD01000585.1_pt1 | contig 26635 bp, 22 predicted proteins | sample 1553091 | NCBI WGS metagenome assembly OGQD01 (sample SAMEA2580290, study PRJEB22360) | human gut metagenome | biome: human gut; feature: human-associated habitat; material: faeces | place: Denmark | collected 2008/2010
ACGTGTGATTTTCACTTGGTAAAACAAGATGCATATCAGCCAGCACTCGACGAGGTTGTTTTCCAGATGCCTGCTTGCACTCGCGAAATCGAACAAGCCTTTGTGCAGCGTGTTTGGAATGGATTTGTTAAAGTCACTTGCAAGGAAAAGCAAAGCAAAACAGAGCTCCGTCACCTTGTCTATGCCTGTGCCTCAGATAATCCCACTATGCCAGAGATTGTTCACCGCTACCTTCGATTGGGGTTTTCCGTGGGCAATCAGATTCATGAGGATATTACGTGCAAAGAGGTTGCAGCTTTTTTGGGACTGGTACGTCACACGTCCAATGAGTGTGAAAAAACACGTCAGTTTGTGCGCTTTTCTCAGCAGTCTGACGGAACCTTTATGGCGCGTTTCTCCCCTGCCGCGCATACGATTCCACTTGTCGCTTCATATTTTGCTGCTCGTATGAGACCCGAGCGGTTTGTGTTGGTCGACCCCGTACATCTTGTAGCAGCATTTCATGAGAAGGATGCGCGTTATTGCGGCATTGCCCAGTTAGATCGCCACATTGCAGAGGAGCTTACTTCAACACACAATCTGGCACAGGAGGAGCAATACATTCGTGCTATGTGGAAGCACTTCTACGATGCCATGGAGCTGGAAGGACGTAGAAAAGAACAACGTGGCTATGACCTGCGGGTAAGCTGGATGCCCAAACGCTTTTGGTCAGAATTGCCCGAACTCTCAGCGCTCTCGGACAATGCAGGGTCTCTTATTCCCCATCGCTATGCCGGTACGCATGGTTCTGATGCAGTAACACCTCAGCTCAAACAAGCGGAGCAAACAAAACCCGGCAGAAGCTTGATGTAAGCATTCTGCCGGGAAATAAACCTGTTTTATTCGTGTGCGATTATCGCTCGCTCATATTGAGAGCTTAGTCAAGATCATCAACATTTACAGGAGTTGCACTTGGAGCAGGTGTTGCGGGTGCCGGAGCAGTGGCTACGGGCGAAGGAGCACTTGCGCGGTAGGAAGTGTTTGCAGATCCATTAGGAGTAGAAAGAACCTCGCTAGGGAATGCCGCATCTGCATCATCCATAAAGTGCTGCAGCAAGGCCTTGTACTCTGCACGGAATTCTTCACGAGACTGCTTCAGGCGATCAATCTCATCAAGCTCATTCTGCTTCTCGGCAAGTGCCTGACGAATAACCTCACGTGCCTTCTGATCGGCATCGGTACGAATCTGATCAGCAGCTTCACGAGCTTCTGCAACCATGCGATCGGCGCTCTGCTGGGCAACGATAAGTACCTTGGAGATCTGGCTCTCAGAAGCACCTAAATCATTGCTTGGTGCAGGAGCAAGGGCGGCAGGCTGGCCAGCGTCTTCCAACTGAGCAATTTGTGCCTGTGCGGCAGCAAGCTGCTGTTCAGAAGCATTCAGACGCCCCTTAAGATCGGCAATCTTCTGAAGCATGGCGCCTACTTCCTCGGTCAGTTGCTCGAGGAAAGCATCCACCTCCTCAGTGTCATAGCCATGCTTGGATGGGGAGAAGGTAAGCTGTTCGATATCAGTTGGAGTAATTGCCATGTCTTTCCCTTTCCAGTTGAAACGACGCGGAATACACCTCAGACCTCATGGTTCAGATCAGTATACCCACAACGAGCTGTTGGACGACGCCAAGCACCACAACAGCAATAACAGGACTGAAGTCAATACCAGCAATAGCTGGGATAAACCGACGGAAAATTGAGAGATAGGGTTCAACCAGCTGTGCAAGCACCGAGCTTATATCGTCGATAATGCCACCGGGCTTGCGCGGAATCCACGAAGCAATGCACCACAAAACAATAAGCAGCTCATAGAAGTTAAGCAGCGCAATGACAACGCTCACAAATGAGTACATGTCTTACAGAACCCTCTCTCACTCGTTTTAATCGCGAACGATAGTACCGTCTGCAACGAGCTTATCAATATCTGACTGAGATAACTCACGGCCAGCAGGTAAAACTACAAAACACCGATCTCCCAGCTCTTCAATGGCACCACCTACGCCGCAGGCAAGACCAGCGCAGAAGTCAAAAATGCGCTTTGCGGCATCGATGTTGGTAGTACGGAATGAGAGAACCACCGGCTGATTGGTGCGCACACGACGAACTACCGACTGAACATCATCGTAAGATTGCGGCTTCAATACATACGCAGGAAGCTGGCTTGAGCTTGGGCGAGGCACTGCCGTAAGCTGATGATCTTCATGCTTCACTGGCTTCTCTTCAATGGAAGCCGGTGTATAGCTGCGTGTGGGTGTGGGGGTATACCGCCTCGGTGAAGGAGCTTCATCATAATGACGAGATGGCTCCGAGTAGGAATAGCTCTCGCGGGCAGCTCCCATACTCTCAGAGTGGCCAGCGCCATTTCCTCCCAGAGGACGGCCAGAGCGTGTATAGACAGAGACGCTGTCTGCCTCAGGGCGAGGCGTATTGCCTAACAAACCGCTGGAGTGAGGCTCTTCTTCACGGCGACCAGACTCATCGTAATCGTCATACTCGTCGTACTCATCATATTCATCGTACTCGTCATCGTAATAGCCATTGTCAGCAGAATCGATACCGAGCCTGTCTTTTAGTGTGTCGAGAAAGCTCATCGCTCCCCTCCTCCTTTCAAACCGGCTTCAGCCACCGGCGCTGCGTTATTGTTTGCCCAAAGACTGATAGCCAGGGTCAAAGGCAACTCTTCCAAGCCTAACCAGCGTTGAGCCCTCTTCGATTGCAATCTCGAAATCATCACTCATTCCGCAGGAAAGTGTTGCAAGTTCAAGCCCGGTAGCGTCTCGCATCCGCTCAGCAAGCTCTCTCAGGCCAGAAAAAGTACGCCGGGCAGCGTCTGGATTATGGGCAGGAGCCATCGTCATAAGGCCTTCAACAGAGATACCTTCGAGCTCCATAAGACGCGGAAGCGCATCGAAAGCCTCCTGTGGCGTAAATCCCGACTTGCTCTCTTCTCCAGAAACATTGACTTCTAAAAGCACTCTGCTTACAACCTCGTGCACCTGAGAACGCGAAGCGACGGCCTGAGCAAGATGTTCAGATGAAATGGAATGAATAAGGCGAACTTTACCCACCACAAGATTGATCTTGTTCGTTTGCAGGTTGCCAATCATATCGAAGCTTGCCTGTGCTGCAGCAAGCTCATCTGAAAGTTCGCTCAGCTTCTTCTTAAGCTCCTGAGGTCTATTTTCTGCAAAATGACGCCATCCAGCTTGTAAAGCCGCACGAACTTGATCTGCACCAACAGTCTTGGAGACCGCTACCAACGAGATGTCTTGAGGGTCTCGTCCAGCTCGCTGCGCTGCACTGCAGATACGTTCAAGAATTTCTTCACGGCGGCGAACTGAAAACTGCTCATACGATTCTGTTGTAGTCATATTTGCTCGCCTCCTTCAGAGATATCAAGCGTATTTCTTCTCGCATCTGTTCAAACAGATATGTTGTTGTTACCCCATGACCCCATTGGGCGACACGAGCGCTGCTATAGCACCATGACGTCCGCAGGTACCCGCCTCTGCTCTATACGAATAGAACTTGTCGGTATGACTGGGTGTGGACAGGTTGGAAACAAGTATTTGATCTGAGGTAATCCCCTCGTCTTCAAGCGCACTACGAATAGCCTCCGCCAAGCAGAGATAGTTGCCTTGCGCATGCGTTCTTACGCGTGGACCAAACTCAGCAACAAATCGTCCAAGCAATTCTTTTGATACCTCATAGTCTTCAGCACCAATATGAGGACCCACATATGCAAGAACCTCTGATGGTTGAGAGGCAGTCTCAGAGAGCAGGACACGCACTGCTTTTCCCGCAATTTTTGCCATAGTGCCACGCCATCCTGAATGAATCACTGCAAACCCATGCGGGGTGACCAAAATAACGGGGACACAGTCTGCAAAACACATGAGAACAGGTACATCAGAAGCAACACAGACAACAGCATCGCATCCTTGCGCCACTTCATCCCGTACGCGTGCAAGCTCATGGTCATCTGAACTGTGAATAATGCAAACGTTATCTCCATGCACCTGGTTTGGAACAATAAGGTTATCCTCAAACTCAGACAAACCCATTGCCGTAAGAACACGCCTGCGGTTTTCTTCTACCGCACCAAGATCGTCTCCTACATGAGCTCCCAGATTAAGACTTGCGTATGGTACAGACGAAACGCCACCCATACGCTCTGAAAAGGCAAGCGAAACCCCGCAGGGACGACGCCAGTCGCCCAGCAGGGTTACACCTTCACAGGTTCTCTCTGTAAGCTCAGGAAACATCTTAGGAACGACTACGCCTGAGGAACTCAGGGATATCGAAGTCGTTATTTCCGCCACCGAAGCCCGAATTGGAACTCGAGCTTGATGATGCGGGCTTAGAGCTTGTATGAGACGGCGCATGGGAAGTCATGTTAGAAGACGGACGCGATGGAGCTGCCTTCAGGCCTGCATCGAACGAAGTCTGTGCATTTGAAGTGTTAAATCCAGTGGCAATAACGGTTACGCGCACCTGATCGCCAAGCGACTCATCCACAACAGTACCGAAGATGATATTTGCATCCGGATCAACATTTGAAGCAACCAGATCAGCGGCGTCGTTGATCTCTTGGATACCCAGATCTTTATTGCCTGCGATGGAGAGCAGTACGCGTGTAGCACCATCGATGGAGCTCTCCAGCAGAGGACTGGAGATGGCCTCCTGTGCTGCATCAGCAGCACGGTTATCGCTTGAAGCAATACCAATACCCATCATGGCTGTGCCGGCACCACGCATAACAGTGCAGACATCGGCAAAGTCGAGGTTGATAAGGCCCGGAACCGTAATGAGATCGGTGATACCTTGAGTGCCCTGGCACAGCACGTCGTCTGCCATACGGAAGGCCTCGAGCATCGTGGTCTTCTTCTCAGAGATGGAAAGCAGGCGATCATTAGGAATAACAATGAGGGTATCCACCGCATCGGAAAGGGTGCTGATGCCATCTGCAGCGGCATTGGCACGTTTACGACCCTCAAACGAGAAGGGCTTAGTAACAACCGCAACCGTAAGTGCACCAACGTCGTTCTTAGCGATGTCTGCTACAACAGGAGCAGCGCCGGTACCCGTACCGCCGCCTTCGCCAGCAGTAATGAAGACCATGTCTGCACCAGCAAGCGCCTGCTTGATATCGTCACGGCTTTCCTCGGCGGCTTGTGCACCCACCTCAGGATTGGCGCCAGCTCCAAGACCCTTGGTAATATCGGTACCGATGTGTACCTTGATGTCTGCGTCAGAGATGGCAAGAGCCTGTGCATCAGTGTTGATAGCCACAAACTCGACACCACGGATGCCTTCTTCAATCATGCGGTTAACCGCGTTGGTGCCGCCACCGCCCACGCCGACGACCTTAATGACGGCGAGATAGTTGCTCGGGATGTCGGTGTCGTTCATGGTTCCTCCTTGCGTGGTTTTTGTCGCGTGTATCGCACTGTGTGACGACTTAGAACGCCTACGCGACGCTGTGCTACGTGCTTTGTGTGTCTTTGCTACCATGTCTCAACCCTCAAGCTCAAGTTAAACTCGATGTATTGGGTAAAGCGATTTATGTTGACACACTTATCGCTCAATTACCAGTAAAAATTGAAAAAAGTATGTTTCTGCAGGTAAATAATGCCATTTACAGCAGTTCAAACCCTGAAGTTTAAGGTTAGTCTTTCAAAATTCCTGCAGAAATATCCCTCAACCTTCTAGATCTTTCCTATAAAAAGCCTCTATCCCGCCGAGAGTGAGGGATCGATTTCTGCAGAAGATCCTCCGGAGCTCTCACCGGTAGAATCCTCATTGCTTGACTCATCCTCTTGTGAGGCGTCATCAGATTCATCTTCTGAATTTGTCTCAGAATTCGATGAGGTATTACTGTTTTCCTGGCTGGTAGTAGTCTCATCGTTATTGTCAGTAATCTCTTCATCTTCGTTGAGCACACGTGCTCCCGAACCTGCCACAACATTATCGGCAGAGATGGAACGATAGCTCGGACTCGATGGAACACGAATATTTATATAGGTAACCTGATTAGGATGTTCGGCAAGGATCTGCGTAATAATCCGCTCCTTGGCGTTGATGTCAGTTGCATTGCCAAGAGAAACCTCAACACCGTTGGTGAGGGTGCAGGCAATAGCATCAACACTTGTGGCAGAGAAGCTCGAAATCTGAGAGCGGAAATCCTCTGAGAACCCATTGAGATACTCCAGAACAGCAAGGATGGTATCATCCGTTACCTCAGCCCCTGCCTGTGGAGAAACCGATGATGGAACATCGGTAATAAGCAAGCAACCCAACTCAGATGCACGCTCAAGCGCAACCTCTTCTGCAGAACGTTTGTCAGACGTATTGAGCTGAACAGGTTCTATCCAAACACCATCGGATCCCAAACACCAGGCCGCATCACCAGAGCCCATCAGAACAATGGCGCCCACTTCACGTTCGGTTACCACAATGCGTAAACGATCTGGGAACTCTCGAATTATTTTTACAGAACCAACCCACGGATTGCGCTGCACATTCGCCGTTATCTCGCCAGTATTGAGGTTGAGAAGCGTTGTTCCTTCCTCTACTTCGGCGAGACGAGCAATAGTTTCTGCATTTACATGTTCAGTTGAATCTGCATCAATTGCTGTAATGACAAACACAGGAAGCTGCGACAAAACGAGCAATGCAACCAATCCCACCACGGCAAGGGCAGCTACGCCAGCCGCAATGAGTGCGGGCATAGGAATGCCTGTTGAGGCGGACTTTCTGTTCTTGTCACGGTTGCCCAAAAAGCCTTTACCACCACCGGACCCACCGGGCGTGTTCAAACGTTTCTTTTTTTGAGAAGTGCCAAGCCCAGCTGTTCCCGATCTACGAGATGTCGCCCCTGAAGTGGACTGACGTAACCTCGCGCGGTCCTTATCTGAGGCTGTATTCCTACGTAAACGAGCCGAGGAATTTGACTTCTGGCTGAAGCTCAATGCCATAGTCTTCTTTCACCCTTTGGAACATCTGGCGCATCACTGCAAGCGCATCCTGAGCTGTAGCGCCACCATTATTGACAATAAAGTTTGCATGTATATCTGAGATTTGCGCACCGCCAACGGAATATCCCTTAAGGCCACATGATTCAAGCAGTTTTCCCACCGATTGCCCTGGTGGGTTGCGGAAGACCGATCCACAGCTAGGCTTTCCTGTGGGCTGCGTGCGATGACGCGCCTGCAATCTCCTGTTCATCTCTCGAGAAATACTCTCGCGATCAGACGGCGTAAGCGCCAGTGTGGCTTCCAGAATAATCTCGTTAGCAGGAATTGAAGTTTTGCGATACTCCCATGCAATCTCAGATGCATCGTAACGTACCAGACCATGACCGGGACGCAGCGTTACCACATCGCTCACTACGCTCCCGATCCATTCGTGTGCAGTTCCTGCATTCATTGAAACCGCTCCACCAACGCAGCCTGGTATGCCAACACAGCATTCAAGGCCTGCAAGGGAACGTTTGAGCACCTCTCCCACCAGACGAGCGAGAACGACGTCAGCACCTGCGGTTACGATGCCATCTCCTGCATCAGAACTAATGCGTGAAAAATCACGACCAAGGGTTATAACGCATCCGTTATAACCCTGATCGCTCACCAATACATTGGAGCCTTTACCAAGAATGACCCATTCCACACCCTCACGACTTAACACATCAATTGTCCGCGTAAGAGCTGTCGTTGTATTCGCGCGGACATAGAGTGCGGCAGGACCACCGATACGCCATGAGGTATGACGACTCATGCGCTCTTCTCTGAGCACCTCTCCATCAATTGCGCCTGAGAGCGCAACATAGGCATTAAACAGGCTCACCGAGCCGCTTCCTCCTTCTCAAGACGCTCACGAAGCGCATCAATAATCTGTGGTCCAATAGCAGTAACATCACCTGCACCCTGCGTAATGAGCAGATCGCCAGGCTGTAACTCGTCACAAAGTGCATCGATGAGCTCATGGCGATTGGGAATGTAGCGAACAGAAGACACCTTTCCTCGCTGGGCTACAGCGCTCGCTACCGTCCTACCAGAGACACCCGGAATCGGCATTTCCCCTGCTGAGAAAACATCCATAACAAAAAGAATGTCAGCATCATCAAAAGCGGTGCCAAATTCTTGTGCAAGCATTTGTGTACGAGAATAACGGTGGGGCTGGAAACACTCAACCACACGCGAGAAGTCCAATTGAGCTGCTGCTTTGAGCGTGGCAGCGATCTCGGTAGGATGATGACCATAGTCATCTACCACCGTGATACCTGCAATATCTCCAACATGCGTAAAGCGACGATGTGCACCACGAAACGCTGAAAGAGCCTGAGCAGCTTGCTTAACATCAAACTCAAGTATGTCTGCCACTGCAAGGGCAGCTGTTGCGTTCACCAGATTATGAACGCCAGGATTTGCTGAAAGCACAACCTCAACCGAGGCACCCGATGGTGTTGTAACCGTACAGCTGGTACGAAGCCCAGGACCAGCCGATGCGGGAGCACAGACATAATCACAGGTAGAAGAAATGCCGTAGGTCACAAAACGAGCGCCACATCTCCGCGCTACGTTCAGTGCACGCTCATCATCGCCGCAGACAACCACACAGCCCTTATCGCCAACTAGCGCCATGAACTTCTCAAAAGCACGCTCAACATTTTCGATTGAGCCATAGTGATCGAGATGGTCGGCCTCAACATTAGTTACGACTGCAATTGAAGGCGTGAGATACAAAAATGATCCGTCTGATTCATCCGCCTCACAGACAAAATAGCCACCTTTGCCATCCCGTCCGTTGGTGGCATATTCCTCAACAATGCCACCAATCAAAAATGAGGGGTCAGCACCAAGATGATCGAGCATTGAAGCAATCATGGAAGAGGTGGTGGTTTTGCCGTGCGTACCGGCAACTGCAACCTCACTAAACCCAGACCCCAACGCAGCTAGCATCTTTGCACGAGGCCATACCTCAATACCAAGCTCGCGTGCCCTAATAACCTCAGGATTGGTTTCGGGAATAGCCGTAGAGGTTACTACCACATCAGGGTTTGTTTTATCGATTGTGGCTGCATCGTGGCCAATGTGTACATCAACACCAGCTTCTTCGAGCTCACGCACATAGCGAGATGCCTTCAAATCAGAACCGGTGACAGTGCATCCGCGCTCATGTAGAACAAGCGCGATACCGCTCATACCAGCTCCACCTATACCAATGAAGTGAGCACTGTCAAAAGGAAGTGCAGCTTTAGCCTCAGCCATAGGTGAGACTCCCTTCGATGTTTGTCATGAGATGCCAAATTTTGGCCGTGATATATCACTTTATCGCATCAGTATTGGATGGAGTGTCTGGAACCACACTCTCCACTTGGTCTGCGAGAGCTTCTGCAGCTCTATCTTGTGCAAGACTACGAGCCGCCTCACGCATCTCCTCTCTCGCCTGAGGACTGTCGAGAAGCTCAAGAAGCTCTGACGAAAACACCGGAGAATCAAGTTCATCATCTGGCACGAGACGCGCAGCTCCACAATCCACTAGATAGTGAGCATTTGTGGTTTGATGATCTGCGGTTGCAAAGGGATACGGCACCAGAATGGAAGGAACCGCAAGTGCAGCAATCTCCGCCACCGAAGAAGCACCGGCGCGTGAAACCACCAAATCTGCTGCAGCAAGCATAGCTCCCATATCAGAGATGTAGGGAACCACGTTCCACCGATGCTGCTCCTCATCAGAGAGTTGAAGCTCGCTCAGTGCCTCATCATATCCATCCGCTCCAGTGGAATGGATAACATGCACATCCGGACGAGAAAGAATGTCCGCTTTCAGCGAAGCGAGAGCTTTATTGAGATGCGCTGCTCCCAAGCTTCCGCCAAATACCAGCAAGAGACGTTCCTCATCGCTTATGCCCAACTGCTCACGTGCAGCCCCACGCTCGGCAGAAATCACGCTCGAGCGCACGGGATTGCCCGTTACCACCAACGATGCTCCCTGAGAAACAAGCGGCTTAAAAACATCAAGCGCATGAGGAAAGGCGACGCAGATAGTATTTGCTATGCGTGCTGAAACTTTGTTAGCCAAACCGGGTGCAGAGTTTTGCTCGTGAATAACACAAGGGACCCGATGGGCGTGACACCACTCGATAAGCGGCAGCTCCACGTAAGCACCGAAACCTACAGCAACATCAGGTAAACCCACTTGAGCAAAGCGGCGTCCAAGTGTTCGGCGAGCAGCAGCAATACGCACAAGGGAGGACACCAATGTCCAAGGCCTTGAGCGGTCAAACCCCGTAACCGTTATTGGTACAAAATCGAAACCCGCTTCCGGAACAAGACGCGCCTCAAGACGTGTAGGTTGCCCATAAAACGTTACATGATGTCCGCGATTGCGGAGCTCCTCGGCAAGCGCAAGGGCGGGATTAACATGTCCGGCAGTACCACCGGCTGCGATAGCAATTTCTAGCGAGTGAGAAGACAAGATCTGCTACCTCCTACCTATCAAACCGAGAAGATCTGTTGTTGGAACTGTTACGCGATGACCTTGAAGGCCTCAATCTATCGTAGGCACCGCGTCCAAGATCTATGCGATTGCGACTCGTATTCCCTCCTGACACGAGTGTTAAGCCTCGTGGTCGCATGCTCGGTACGTCACCTTGATTCTGAGAAGTGCTTGGCGATGTTGGCGCTACACCAAGTTGACTTCTCCTCCGATCATGCACGGTTTCAGGAAGATTACTCGCCCGGGATACCGATATTATGAAGCCCACGAGCATCAAACAACTCATTATTGAAGATCCACCATATGAGATAAACGGCAAAGGTTTGCCTGTCATAGGGGTAATGCCCAATATGCCGCAGACATTTACCAAAAATTGGAAGCCAATGAGCGTTGTGCACCCCGCAGCAATAAGACGCCCCGACAGATCGGATGCATAGCGTGCAATGCGCATGCCCGCCCAGATAAACAGCGCAAACAATCCAACAACAGCGAGGGTTCCCACGAGTCCACATTCCTCACCAATAACTGCAAAAATAAAATCATTGTGAGCCTCGGGCAGATAGGAATATTTCTGACGAGAAAGGCCTATGCCCACGCCAAAGAGTCCTCCATTTCCAAAGGCGTAGAGACCCTGATTGAGCTGGTAGCCCGCACCATAAGGGTCGGCCTGTGGATTGAGCGCGGTGAGCACACGGCTTCGTGAATAATCATCGCCCAAAATGAGGACGAGCAAAAATGCGCCGCCAAGGCCAAGAACGAGCATGATATATCGCAGAGGCACGCCTGCAAGATAGGCCATCACAAGGAGCGTAACAACCAAAATAATGGTTGTGCCCTTATCGGGCTGTATCAAGATGAGGCCGAGCGGAAGCACCACACCAAATGCCAAATAAAGAAGCATCTTTGAAGAGGAGTAATCATGCTCTTCAAAGAAATGCTGAGCGATATTGGCCGCTGCAAGCACTACAACGATCTTTGAAAACTCAGAAGGCTGAATGCTTATGCCAGCTATTTCTATCCACCGAACAGCTCCTTTGGTAGCAACACCTGTAGCTGCAGTAAAGAGCAGAAGCGCTATTGCAATCGCCCAGATAACGAGCAACAAATGCTGACTCCAGAGGTGGTAATCGGTTTTAGCCAAAATAATCGCAGCCACAACACCAACAGCCGTGGTCAATACTTGGCGTTTAAAGTAGTAGGCAGCATCTCCGGTGCTTGTAAGCGCCTCTACGGAGCTTGCTGAATACACCATGAGAAGACCAAAGGCCACCAACAGTACGGTGGCAACAATGAGCATGATGCGCGGCTGCATAAAGCGAGCAGGTACTACATGTTCGCGAGAGCGGCCTGTTGTAGATCTACCACCAATGGCCATTTATTTGCTCTCCTTATCAGCAAGATCCTGCGCAACCAAAGCCTTAAAACGCTCACCGCGCTCCTCAAAACAAGAAAACTCATCAAATGACGAGCACGCTGGAGAAAGCAGCACCGTTTCGCCTGCATTAGCAAGAGAGCGTGCAAGCTCATAGGCATCCTGCATATGAGCAGCTTCATACACTTCAAGATTTCCGTGCTCACAAGCGTTTTCCTCTCGAAAAGCCTGAGCTATACGAGAGCCCGCTTCACCATAGCAAACAGCCACACGACAGGTTGCAACCACATCGCGAGCAAGAGATGCTAGCTCGGTTCCTTTATCATGTCCGCCTGCAAGCAATACGATTGTGCCTGGAGCAAAAGCAGTAAGGGCCTTAGATGTTGCATCCACATTGGTGGCTTTTGAATCATTGACGTAGCGTACGCCATCAAGTTCACCACAAGGCTCGATACGATGCTCAAGTGGTTGAAATGCACAAAGACCCGACCGAACATCCTGAGGAGTAACACCTGCTTCCAAAGCAAGCGCTGCAGCAGCAAGTGCATTTTGATAGTTATGAACGCCTGCAATAGCAAGCTGGTTGGCGCTCACCAGCTTATGTGTGTCGCCATCGAGACGAACTACTAACATCTCACCGTCTAAATAGGCAGCACAGCTTCCACCAGGATCACCAGTCACATCCAGCGTGCATACACGCACACCACGCTCGTTAAGGCTGTTTGCTATAGAGCGACAGTACTCATCAGAATTGGAGATAACTGCCAAATCGCCGGCGTTCATATTTTGGAAGATACGTGCCTTTGCCGCGGCATAGTTGTCCATGGTCTTGTGCCACGCCAAATGGTCGGGCGTAATATTGAGAAGACAGGCAGCAACAGGATGGAATGCCTGCGTTGTTGCAAGCTGATAGCTGGAAAGCTCGGCAACAAGCCACTCGCCTGCTTGACGCTCTTCCACCTCAGTTATGGCTAGTTTGCCGATATTGCCCACAGCTTCTGCCACAAAACCACCAGCGCGCAACAGGTCGCGCACAAGCGTCGTAGTCGTGGTTTTACCGTTGGTACCTGTAATAGCAAGCCATCTAGAAGGGCTTTCCCGCCAGGCGAATTCTGGCTCAGAAATAACTTCTTTCGAACAAGCTTTGGCAGCAAGAAAGAACGGAGAAAACTCCGAGATGCCAGGTGAGGCTACCGTAAGGTCATAAGAGCCTTCAACTGCCTCGGTGCCCAAAACAACAGTACAACCCATCTCTTGAAGAGCACGCGTCTCATCATTTGCTTGAGAAGTTTTCCCACCAAAAACTGTCACACTGGAAACACGCGTACCCAAACGCTTGGCAAGATACCTTGCCACCGCTTGTCCGGTTGATCCCAGTCCTAACACACACGTATTTCCGAGTGCAGTAACCCTACTCGTGGCAGAACTATCTTGAAACTCCATAGGTCTTCCCTATCCAAGTTGGAAATAAAGTGCAAATCCAATCATGGCAAACGCCGCAGCAACAATCCAAAAACGAGTTACCACCTTAGTCTCGCTCCAACCGAGCTTCTCAAAATGGTGATGAATTGGCGCCATGAGAAAAACGCGTTTGCCCGTAAGCTTAAAACTTGCAACTTGGATAATGACTGAAAGAGCTTCAACAATAAACAGGCCACCCATAATGAGTGAGATCACTTCAGTTTTTGTAAGCACTGCTAAGGCAGCAAAAGCAGCACCAAGTGCAAGCGATCCCGTATCTCCCATAAAAATGGTAGCGGGAAAGCAGTTATACCAGAGGTATCCAACGAGCGAACCTGCTATTGAAGCTGCAAATACTGCAAGGTTTATCTCGTCATAGCGGAATGCAACCATAGCCATAGCAAGCATAACTACGAGCGTACAGCCACCCGACAAACCATCGAGGCCGTCGGTCAGATTCACCGCGTTGGACATACCTGCCATGAGCAGGAAAACGAAGATGAGATAAACCCAAGGAATAGTCAGCTGCCCGTCGCCGATGGAAATAGTGGTGCTCAGAAAACCAAGGTCAACAGAGAAGCCACCTGGAAAAAGAATTACAGGAGCAATTCCGCAGACATTAACTGCTGCAAGACAGAAGATAACAGCTATAAGGATGAGGCCGATCATCTTTTGCGAAGGCGTGAGGCCGAGTGAACGTCTATGTGCCACGCTCTCAATGTCATCGAGCAGACCAAGCAAAGCTGTTGCAAGTGTGGCTAGTACACAAAGAATCAGATCTGGTGTCCAGCGCGCCATAATAAAGCAAGTGAGCACCATAGATAGCAGAATAACTACGCCACCCATGGTAGGCGTGCCTTGTTTTACGAGGTGTCCCTGAGGACCATCAGCTCGAATCTGCTGACCGACGCCCTCACGCCGCATCAAGCGAATAAAAAGCGGCATGAGCACAAGCGAAATGACGGCCGCAATGCCAATGGAAAGAAATACTTGATAGGTAGGGTAATCGGGATTACCGAGCATATGAGGAGAGCACCTCCTTGACAAAGGCGTCCAAACCGGCTGCGCGCGAAGCTTTCGCAAGTACCAAATCCTCAGGACAAAGTACTTGACCCAGCACCTGAGCAGCAGCCTCTGCGGATGCAAATGTCTCTATCGAATCTGTTGACATTCCCATGGTAATAGCACCTTCACGCATGGATGCGGCATCCTTGTCGCCAATCAAACAAAGCATATCAAGTGGCTTTGCAGCAGCATAGGCACCAACCAATGCATGAAGTTCTTGGGCATTATCGCCAAGCTCGCCAATCTCACCCAATACTGCAATACGCCGTCCAGAACACGGAAGTGAACACAATACATCGAGCGCAGCAGCCATGGATGAGGGGCTTGCATTGTAGGTATCATCAATAATTCGAGGGGCACCATCGCTACCCCCTCGTACTTCAAGGCGCATGTGGGTGGGAGGCATAGCTTCTACTGCCTTACATGCTGACTCACGATCCACACCCAACCGCCATGCAACCGTCAAGGCAAGCAAAAGATCGGGAACAAGGCGTTTTCCGGGAACAGGAAGGCGCGTGTGACGAGACCATCCATCGGGATAGCTCACCACACATGAAGCATGTCCCTCGTCGTCAATTTCAATCTCAGAGGCATGCACTGCATCCTTATCGCTTGTTCCCACAGAGGTAACGGCCACGCCGGCAGGCTCTGCAAAACCATGAGCAATAAAGTCGCAGAAATCATCTTCACCTACGAGTATGAGCTCGCGTGCTACTTGTTCTCCTTCGGGCAAAGCAGCGTCACACATGCCCGAAACAATCTCTGCTTTTGCTCGCGCAATATTTTCACGAGAGCCGAGAAGTCCAATGTGACTCGTTCCAACATTGGTAATAACAGCGAGGGTGGGTTTAGCCATTGCGGCAAGCGCTTCTATCTCGCCCGGATGGTTCATACCCATTTCGAGAACAACAACCTCGGTTTCTTCTGGTGCTGCGAGAAGCGTGAGTGGCGCCCCAATAAGATTGTTGAAATTCCCCACAGTGGCATGGACGCAGTATCGAGGGGAAAGAGCACAGGCAAGCATATCTTTTGTTGTGGTTTTACCTACCGACCCAGTAACACCAACTACTATCCAATTGGGGTGATCCTGACGCCATGCGCCTGCAAGACGCAGGAGAAACGCTTCACCATTGTCTTCGCTTGCACGCAAGACAGCGCAGTTTTTCTCAGCACAAATAGCAAGGAGTTCCTCAGTTGGGTCAGCCGTAATAACAACACAAGCCGCACCCGCCTGAGCAGCACGCGGAGCATATGTATTGCCATCCACCCGCTCGCCTGGAAAGGCAACAAAGAGCATCCCCGGCTCAACGTTACGTGAGTCTATACACACACCTGAACAAACTCTTGTACCAGAACCAGCAATAAGCTGAGCGTCAGTCGCACAAACCACTTGAGAAACTGTCATTTCAACCATGTGTTGCGACCCTCCTCTTTGAGCTATTACGACGTAGGCTGCACACCTGTGTCGGTGAGGGCCTCTGACATAATAGCCGAGAAAACGTGTGCTGCAGAAGAAGATGCAAGATATGCAGTTCCATTTAATCCTACATAAACCATAACATTCGGATCATCGGCATTTGCAAAACCAATGAGGGAGCTTACGTAGTAGAAATCCTCGTAGCCGTTTTCTCCAGCTTGTTCTCCAGTACCGGTCTTACCAGCAACATCATAACCCTCAACCTGAGCAGCCACACCAGTGCCCTCATTTACAACAACGCGCATCATATCGACAACCTCATCGGAGGTTTCCGAGGAAACGACACGGGTATTTCCCTCACTCCAATCAACAGTCTCGCCATTTTTTGAGATGAGAAAATGTGGGGTTGTCATAACACCATCGTTTGCAATTGCTGCCATAGCACGAATGACTTGAATCATTGGTATGGCCACGCCTTGTCCAAACGACATAGTTCCCTGTGTGGTTGATGAATAGTCATCAAGGCTTGTTACGATGCCTGTTTGTTCACCAGGAAAATCTATACCGGTAGTCGAACCAATGCCAAATTTAGTCATACCTTCAGCAAATTGCTCTGCTGTCAATGTTCTTCCGACCAAAATCATGCCGGTGTTTGAAGAACGTCGCAAGATTTCTGTGCAATCCATATCCATGGTGTAATCGCGCTCATCATCATCGCCCACCAGATCGTCGCCAACCTGTATCTTTGGTGGTACCGTAAAGGTACTTGTAGGAGTAATTGTTCCTGCATCAAGTCCTATGGCCATAACGATCGGTTTCATAATTGAGCCGGGCTCATACGAATTCGTAACCAGCTTGAGCTGCATGGCTTCATTGGTAATCGTTGACTGGTCGGTCGGATCAAGCAATGGAGTTGAGCAAGCAGCAAGCACTTCTCCTGTTTGCGGGTTCATAACCAAAGCAGAGCCGGAATCAGATTTGTACTCTTCCACACCTTCTTGAATTTGCTCTTCAACAACCTGTTGAATATTCACATCTATCGATAGGACAACATCTTGTCCATCAATGGCGTCTTCCACTTCATAGGCACCGCCAGCAACAGGAGTGCCATCGGCACCTCGCTCAACATACATTTGTCCATCAGTTCCGGATAGCACATCATCATAAGTCAGTTCTATACCTGACAGACCATGGCCATCGTCACCTACAAAACCAAGGATCTGGCCACCTACATTGCCGTAGGGATATACACGCTTGGTGTCGTTTTCATAGTAGATCCCAGTCAGGTCGGCATCTTCTAAGTCCTGCTTGAGCTTATCAGCCTGATCGGTATCAACTTTCTTCTTGATATAGGCATACTGAGAATCGCCTGAAAGTGCCTCGGTAAAGTCGCTTGCACGACCACCAAGATCTTGCGCAAGAATACGAGCTGTCGCCTCAACATCGCTCACCTCTTGCGGATTACAAACTACTGTTTTGCAATCAACCGTAGTTGCCAGCACATTGCCATTGCGATCATAAATAGTGCCGCGTTTTGCCGTAATAGCAACCGCACCCGATCGCGCCGACTCCATCTTGTTTACTAAATCGCCTGCTTCAATAACTTGCAGATCGATAAGACGAATGCCAACCACTACAAGTGCAAAAAAGAGCATCGCCATAATGACGACAGGACCCTTTGATGGACCAGGGCCTGCAGCTGGTCTCACTTCACCACGAGAAGTAACCCGTGGAGACTCATCGTAGGAGGAACCACGGGTTGATCGTGTTGTTCTATATGAACGAGAATTATTTGTAGCGCGATTACGCCCTCCGCGAGGAGTGGGGCGCTGGTCTTGCCTAGACATACTGTTTCCTACTGCTGAGTAGAAGAAGTTGCCCCATCCGCCGTAGATGTCGAAGAGGATGCAACCTGATCTTCAAGCGTAATCTTTTCTGTCTCTGTAGGAGCCACCATGCCGTAGTTTTGTGTAGCGATCCTATCGATACGTGTTGAACTTGAAAGCGTCGATGCGCTTATCGCTTTTTGTTGCCTGTGCAGAAGCAATTTGTGTGCGAAGGTCTTCGTTGGCAGTAAGGCTACTTACTGTCGCCGAATAGAGTGCTACACGGGCTAATCCCAAAACTATGAAGATGGCAACTGCAATGAGCACCACGCGAACACGGAGCAAAAACTCAGGGGAAACCCCTTCACGGACCCTAGCATCAAGTCCCGCGCCCTCGACTACCTCGAAAGACGGTCGAAGTGGCATACGCTCTACAGTATGTTGTGACCGCCTCCTCTCGGCGGTCTCGAGACGCTGAGCCTCGGAGCCTTGGTATCTCATGATCTCCCCTTCGTGCAAGTCGCTTAACAAGCAACTCCGGCCGGTCACCTAAGACCGAGTGGTGCGAAATAGTGCGATGGTTGTACGTTTAAGCTTCGTCGTAGTACGGTAGTGGTGCATTTCCCTTTATGCACGAGGTCCTGAGACCTTGGTGCCTGTTTGAGCAAAGACCTTTGTCGTTAAACCTCGCATCTTATGGCGACACGGGTCTTCGCGCTTCGCGCTCGTGGGTTTGAGCGCACCTCCTCGTCAGATGCAACGAGGGGCTTTTTTGTCTTCACGCGAAGTGCCGGCACATTTCCACACACGCACACCGGAAAATCTGGTGGGCAAGTGCAGCCGCGAGAGAGCTCGGAGAAGACGTGTTTGACGATGCGATCCTCCAGCGAGTGGTAGCTAATAACACAGATCCTCCCGCCAGGGTTAAGCCAGCGCACTGCCGCGCGCAAGCCACGTTCGAGCACCTCAAGCTCATGGTTCACCTCAATACGCAAGGCTTGGAAGGTCTTGCGTGCTGGATGATGACCGTGACGCCTATCAGCTGCAGGAATGGCTGCTTTAACCACGTCAACCAATTCAAATGTGGTTTGGATTGGTTGTTTTGCTCGACGGCGTACAATTTCTCGTGCTATACGAGATGCATGCCGCTCATCGCCGTAGGTTCGCAGAATCCGGATGAGGTCGGTTTCGTTATAGGTGTTAATGACCTCAGCTGCGGTTGTGGTACATACATCCGGAGACATGCGCATATCGAGCGGAGCGTCCTCGTTATATGAGAAGCCCCTTTCGGCAATGTCGAGCTGTGGCGAAGAAACACCGAGGTCAAATAAGAAGCAATCGACCCCGTCTATCTCTGCCTCAACGAGAAGATCGTCGAGTTCGCCAAAATTCCCTTTAAGGAAGAGATGGTTCCCCTCTGGAACCTCGCGCTCAAAACGCTCGGTTGCTGCGGTAAGAGCCATATCATCCTGATCGATGCCAATAGAGAGACCATCTGGCGCTATACGCTGAGCGAGAGCGACCGTATGGCCAGCTCCCCCTAACGTGCAATCACAGACGATGTCTCCTTTGTGAGGGTCCAATGCGTTCAGAACCTCTTGAAGCATCACGGGTACGTGCCGGTATTCCTCTGTCAAGACGCTTCCCCCTTTTTATTTTTCGTAGAGCAAAGACTCAAAGTCATCATCAAAGGCTTCCTGAGCTTTATTCCATTTCTCAGCATTCCAAACCTCGAAATGGTCATAAGCGCCAATCACCACAACGTCACCTTCGAGTCCAAGCTTCTGACGCCTTCCAGGCCGAGCGTTATCGATTTTGCCAAGCGCAACTCGCCCGGCCGAATCGATATCAACCTCAACGGAATTGGCGGTTATGCCAACTCGAAGACGTTTATCAGCCTGGTTGCGGGGATTAAAACCCTGACCGTCCCGCTCAAAGAGCGATTCGATCCAGGAATTAAACCCCTCAGGGGTAAAGCCATTCACGCAATCACCGTAGGGAACAAGTACGATCTTCTTGTCCATCTGTTTTCTAAACGAGGCGGGAAGCGTTACACGCGCTTTGGCATCTACCGTCATCGGAAAGGTGCCCAGCAACATGTTGTCCCCTCCTTCCCCGAACGAATACAGGTGTCCTCTGGTGAGGCGTGGGACTACTATACGTCAAATGCCACACTTTGCCCCACCAGAAAACACAATCCGACATTTTTTGTCCCTTCAATGGTTTAGGATCTTTCAATCTGTTGGCAACCCCCACCAGATATTGGGGTTGTCACCGTCTCTAGACACTAGAGCGGAACAAACCCTCAACTTCCGGTGAACATAATTGTGTCGGTGTGGTGAATCCCCTGGTCAGGCATGGTGAGAGGAGAAGTTATTCATCCATGGAATAGTATTTCACCAGGTAAATGCCGGTAAGTAAGACCATACGCAATCATTTACGTATGGCATGAAATGTTGCTAAGCCTCAATGTTTAAGTGATGGTGAGCTAAGAGTTAGAGCTTTTCTTCGTGAGCGCGTGGATGCGCGCAGAGGTATGTCATACGAATATGCGTTCTATCAACATGGGTGTAAAGCTGTGTGGTAGAGACACTTGCATGGCCAAGCAGCTCTTGCACAACACGCAAATCAGCACCGCCCTCTAAAAGGTGGGTCGCAAAACTATGTCTCAACGTATGAGGATGGAGACCCTCGAGTCCGACTAACCGCCCGCGCTTTGCAACAATCATGTGCACTGCTTGGCGGGTTATACGCCCACCGCGCGCATTGAGAAAAACTGCTCCACCCGATCGTTGCGAAGCAAGCACGCCACGCGCATTGTCTAAATACTCTGTAAGAGCGCCCTTGGCAGTCCCAACAAGAGGTACTAAACGCTCTTTTGAGCCTTTGCCAAAAACACGAACAATTTCATCGGCAAGTGAAACCGATACGAGATCGAGTCCGCAGAGCTCTGAAACACGTAGACCACAGCCATACAAAACCTCAAGAATGGCACGATCACGCATATCGGTAGATCTTGTGCCAAACGGTTGATCCAAAAGGCGCATGGCGTCTTCGGGAGAAATAACATCTGGAAGTGTTTCTGGAGCTTTAGGGAGTGGAAGCTCTGCCGTAGGAAAGTTCTTAGTAATTTGTTCTGCCACCATAAAACGATGAAACCCTTTAATTGCAGACAGGGCTCGTTCCACAGAAGATGGCGCAAGGCCCACATCACGCAATGCTGCGATGTGGGCCTCAACGATGTTTCTAGTTACGTCATCTGGATTATGAATGTCCTGCTCAGCAAGGTAGGTAATATACCGTGTGAGATCGCGTCCGTATGATTCGATCGTGTTCAAAGAACTGCCCCGCTCAACCGTGAGATAGCTGAGATATTCCTCACGCGCACGAGCAAGATCCATACGGCAGCAAACCTTCTTATACGACGACAACCAAAGAGATTCGTTATCTAGTTTATTCAGTTTCACCCGTATGTGCATAGGCAGTCACATCATGGCGATCAATGCCCTCATGGTGCGCAATGGCCGCGCGGACAAACTCGCGGAAGAGCGGAGCTGGACGATCGGGACGGCTCTTAAACTCAGGATGCGCCTGGCTTGCCACAAACCAAGGATGCACCTCTTCGGGCAGCTCAATCATCTCAACAAGACGCTCGTCTGGAGACAGGCCAGAAATCCTCAAGCCTGCCTCAATCAAGCGATCACGATACGCATTGTTTACCTCAAAGCGATGACGATGGCGCTCGTAGACCAAGCTCTCGTTATATGCCTCAGCTGCCAGAGTATCTGGAATAACCTTACAAGGATAAGCACCGAGTCGCATGGTGCCGCCCTTGTCGGTTATCTCTTCCTGATCGGGCATGAGGTCGATGACAGGATAGGGGCAATCCGGATCAAATTCTGCCGAGCTTGCCTCTTCAAGCCCACAGACATTGCGTGCGAATTCGCATACTGCCACCTGCAAGCCGAGACATACGCCCAGATAAGGAATTTTGAGCGTGCGAGCTCTGTGAACTGCACAGACTTTGCCCTCTATACCGCGCAAACCAAAGCCGCCGGGCACCAAGATGCCATCTGCGCCCCCAAGCACCTCTTCGACATTGCTGTCGTTAAGAGCCTCGCCATCAACAAGTTCAATGTCAACATGACGGCCAAAGGCCACTCCAGAGTGATGCAGGGCCTCAATAACGGAAAGGTAAGCATCGGGAAGCTGCGTATACTTGCCCACTACATAAATTTTGGTAGTGTCTTCGCTCTTGTTTGCCTCATGCATGGCACTGGTGAAAGCATGCCAACGCTCCATATGGCTTTCATGCGGATCCATGCCCAAGCGCTCGCACACTTTGAGATCGAAGCCCTGATCAGCCAAATGTGCCGGCACGTCATAAATCGACGGCAGGTCTGAGTTCTCAAAAACACAGTCCTCATCCACATCGCAAAAACTTGCAATCTTGGCACGAATGTCAGCATCGACCTCATGATCAGAACGACAAACAATAAAATCTGGCTGAATACCCATAGAACGCAACTCGCGAACAGAGTGCTGGGTAGGCTTGGTCTTCACCTCATGGGCGGCGGCAATATAAGGAACTAAGCTCACATGGATAAGGCAGCAGTCGCGTGCGCCCTTCTCCTTACGAAATTGACGAATTGCCTCGACAAACGCTTGGCCCTCAATATCGCCAATCGTGCCACCGAGCTCGGTGATAACAACATCGGCACCCGTCTGTTCCTCAATACGACGAAAACGCTCTTTAATGGCATTGGTAACATGAGGAATTACCTGTACCGTTCCGCCAAGAAAATCTCCGGCACGCTCACGATTGATCAGCGATTGATAAATAGCACCGGTCGTAAAGTTGGAAGAACGCGTAAGGTTTTCATCGATAAAGCGCTCATAATGACCCAGGTCAAGGTCAGTCTCTTTGCCGTCTTCGGTGACAAAAACCTCGCCATGTTGAAACGGGCTCATGGTGCCTGGATCGACATTGAGATAGGGATCGGCCTTTTGCATCATGACCTTATAGCCACGCGACTTAAGCAAACGTCCAAGAGATGCCGCGGTAATACCTTTGCCCAAAGAAGATACAACGCCGCCGGTTACAAAGATATGTTTTGTCATGAAAGACCTTCCCGTAGATAGAACCAACCACTTCCACGGGTCTTCATGATAGCGCGCACAAACACCGTCAGCCGCGTCAATTGCCGATAGTCTTTAGCATGTAACAATACCCACATTTTTATTCCACTGCATGTCCTCGAACTCATGGAGCTTTACAAGCATTCCTTTTACAATAGCCCGCTTATACCATGGCAGGCTTAAAATAAGTCCTTCTCGATGGTTTCTGTCAGCTACACTATCGGTTGTTATACATACAGGTAAAACCTCTTCGTGAAAGGATTTAGAGCATGCGCACGGGCTTTGATAACGAGAAATACATTTCCTTACAAACTGCCCGCATTAAGGAACGCATTGCTCAGTTTGGTGGCAAACTCTACCTCGAGTTTGGTGGCAAATTATTCGACGATTACCATGCAAGTCGAGTGCTTCCGGGCTTTGAGCCCGATACGAAATTTCGCATGCTCTCTGCTCTTGCAAACGACATGGAAATACTCATTGCAGTAAGCGCCGAAGATATTGAGCGTGGAAAAGTCCGCGGTGACTTGGGTATCACGTACGACGAAGAGGCGCTGCGCCTTGCAGATATTTTCCGTTCCAAAGGTCTTCTTGTCCGCTCAGTCGTACTTACACGATATGCTTCTCAGCCTGCTGCCGACGTTTTTCGTCGCCGCCTTCGTGAGCTTGGTGTACCGTGCTGTTTGCACTACCCTATCGACGGCTATCCACACAACATTGATTTAATCGTTTCAGAAAATGGCTATGGCAAAAATGAGTTTGTCAAAACCGAACGCCCGCTTGTAGTAGTAACAGCCCCAGGCCCCGGGTCGGGAAAACTTGCCACATGCCTTTCTCAGCTCTATCACGAGAATCGCCATGGTGTAGCCGCAGGATACGCAAAATTTGAAACATTCCCCATTTGGAATTTGCCACTCAATCATCCCGTCAATATTGCCTATGAAGCAGCGACGGTAGATTTGGACGACTCCAACATTATCGATCCGTTCCATCTTGAAGCACATGGTCAAACGACGGTGAATTATAACCGCGATGTGGCTGCATTTCCGGTCCTTAAAGCCATGATGGAACGCATTATGGGTGAAAGCCCTTATCAAAGCCCTACTGATATGGGCGTCAATATGGCTGGCATGGCCATTATCGATGATGAGGCATGTTGTCAGGCGGCCAAAATGGAGATCGTGCGTCGCTATTTCCAAGCTGCTGAGCAGTTCAAACGCACTGGTATGGGAAAAGAACAAGTGGATCGCTTGCTCAATCTCATGAAAAAAGCCGGCATCAATGAAGACTTCTCCCCTGCACGTTCCGCAGCACTTCTTAAAGAGGAAACCACCGGTTTGCCCGCTGGCGCCATGATGCTTTCTGACGGCACCATCGTAACCGGCAAAACTTCCACTCGCCTTGGCGCTGCAAGCTCTCTTCTCATGAATGCCCTGAAAGCGGCCACTGGTGTAGATATGGAGCTCGAGGTTATTACTGATGAAGCCATTGAGCCTATTCAGCGGCTCAAGACCAAGAGTCTTGGTTCACGCAATCCTCGCCTGCATCCTGATGAGACACTCATCGCCCTTTCTATCAGCTCTGCCACCAGTGAGCTGGCAGCAAAGGTACTAGGAGGCCTCAAGATGCTCCGCGGCTGCGATGCATTTTTCTCCGTCATCGTTTCTGCTCGTGATGAGGAAACCTATCGCCGCCTTGGCATAAATATATGCTGCGAACCGAAGTATGAAAAAGGCTGGCACATCAGGAATTAGCCGAGGGGCCGCCGACCCACTCACTCATCTGATTGTTGGGCTTGTTCAAGCATCTGTCGTGCAAGATCTTGTGATGAAGAAGATATCTCTCCGGAAAGCATTCGAGCTATTTCCTTCACGCGATCTTCCCCAGCAAGCTCAACAATCTCCGTTTCAGGAATACCCAGCGCGTCCGTATGTTTACGCACCAAATAGTGGCGCGTACCCATTACAGCCACCTGAGCCAAGTGGGTAACCACAATCACCTGATGCGTTTTGGCAAGATCTGCAAGCACGAGTGCCAAAGCCCGCGCTGTTGCTCCGCCAACGCCAGCATCAACTTCATCAAAGACAAGGGTGTCAACGCCATCGGCGTTACCGAGCGCCACCTTACATGCCAGCATGACACGGCTCACCTCACCGCCTGATGCTATTTTTCGCAAGGGTCGTGCGCTCATGCCTTCGGCGGGGCGGTAGAGCATCTCAACTTTGCTTGCTCCAGCAGGTCCCCACTGATCGCGCGGTAAAGATTCAATATCGATGCTTATTTCTGCAGTTCCCATTTCAAGGCGATGCATCTGATCACACACTTTTTGCGCAAGGCGCGGTGCAGCCTTTTGCCGTACTTCATCAAGATGCTGAGCAGCTGCCTTCAGGTGTACCTCTGCTTCTTCACAAGCCTTTTCGGCAGCCTCTTCTTCCTTGCGCATCAATTCCTGCGCTTCGGCAGAAAGGCTGTCGTAGGTCTGCTGCATCTGAGCGGTGGTTGCCTCAGCTTCGTCCTTTACGGATTTGGCTTCTGCGGCCTTGTTGGCGGCAACCTCAGCCTGCTCTTCGGCTTCCTGCTTGGCGTTTTCCAGTTCTTCGCGTGCGTTCTTGGTTTCGGTTACCAATTCGGCATCGTTTTCGTTAAGCCGCTCAAGCGTATTCCATGTGGTGGCAAACTGCTCAAATGAAGAAGCGCCCAGGATTACGTCGAGGAACCCGGTATTGCCCGAGCGATACATATCGCGAGCGCGGGTACCAAGCTTTTCCTGGTAGCCTTCAATTTCCCTGGTTTTCTGGTCTACCTTTTCCTGAGCTTCCTCCACCTTTTTTTCGGCGGCCTTCTGCTCGTCGATAGCCGTGTAGTAGTTATTCGAAGCCTCATCGAGCTTTTGCTGCATCTCGTTGAGTTTATTGAGCGCCTGCTGCGCTTCAGCCTGTTTTTCGGCGGCGGTAGGTTCTGCCAAAGCAACCGTAGTAGGCACGGCAAGACCCGCAACAAGAACCACGGCCATTGCAGCCGAAGCAAGTGCTCGCTTATGTTTTGCGATAGAAATACCCATCGTGAGTTTCCTCCTGGTGGTGTTGTGGTGCGATTAAGCGATAGCTGGATCAGTTTAACAAGCAAACGGTTTGCGCCGCAACGCCACCGTGCCGTATTCAAAGTTTCAATGCGCAATATTCACAAATAGCACCAGGTCAAAGCCGTATGTGCATTTTACGCTTGAATTATGAACGCTCAAATTTCGCCTGTATAAACAAGAAAACCCGCCGAAGCGGGTTTTCGAAGAATCATATGATAGCGATTCGCTAGTAGCGAACGTAAATCATGCCACTGTGCACGGAGCTTACTTTGACCACGTCGCCCGTCCGAGGAGCATGGATCATCTGACCGCCGCCGATGTAAATACCGCAGTGATGGCTGTTTACGCAAATATCACCAGGCTGAGGGCTGGAAACACGCGTCCAGCCCATGAAGGTACCCGTGGTACCCAAGCGGCTGTAGCTGCCGGTGAGGCAGTAGCTTACCAAACCAGAGCAGTCGAATGAGTTCGGGCCAACTGCGTCCCACTGGTAGGGCTTACCCAGCTGGGAGTAAGCGCGGTTTACCACGCTATTGCCCGAAACGGACTGGGGCTTGCTGTTGTTGGTTGCCGAGCTTGAAGCATTGTTCTTGTTGGAGTTGGAGCTGCTGCTCGAATTGTTAGAGGTTGTGTTGTTGCGATTGTTGTTCGTGATGGTGGTTGCAGCATCGTTGCCTGCCGTGCCATTCTGCTCGGCAGCTGCTGCGGCCGGCCGGTTCTGTGCGTTCCTGGCCATCCTCTTT
>OGQD01000588.1_pt1 | contig 26501 bp, 22 predicted proteins | sample 1553091 | NCBI WGS metagenome assembly OGQD01 (sample SAMEA2580290, study PRJEB22360) | human gut metagenome | biome: human gut; feature: human-associated habitat; material: faeces | place: Denmark | collected 2008/2010
GGCCGCCATCGCCCGCCAGCAAGGCGCGTTCGGCCTGGCGATCAGGATAACCAAGGGTCAGGCGCATGAGAAAGCGATCGAGCTGGGATTCCGGCAGGGCAAAGGTGCCGATCTGGCTGGCCGGATTCTGCGTGGCGATGACGAAAAACGGTTGCGGCAGGGCGCGGCTTTCGCCATCGACGCTGACCTGACCTTCCGCCATCGCTTCCAGGAGCGCGCTCTGGGTTTTCGGCGTGGCGCGGTTGATTTCATCGGCCAGCAGCACTTGCGTGAAGATCGGGCCGGGCAGGAAGCGGAAACTGCTTTCCCCCGGCTCGCCTTTGCGCTCGAAAATGCTGATGCCGGTAATGTCGGCGGGCAGCAGGTCGGCGGTGAATTGCACGCGCGCAAACTGGAGGCCGAGCAGGCGGGCCAAAGTCTGCGCCAGAGTGGTTTTGCCCAGTCCGGGCAGGTCTTCGATCAGCAAATGCCCACCGGCGAGCAGACAGGCAGCGGCAAGGCGCAATTCGTTTTCCTTGCCCAGAATGACGCGGCTGGCAGCGGCAAGAATGGGAGTGAAGGACAAGGCGGAAGTCTTTTGGGGCGTATTCGATCTCGGCATGGGCTGGATAGTGCGATGAAATACACAATGTGGCAATGCAATTGCTTGAAGCGTGCGGTCAAATCGGTTGATAATGCGCCGATCAAGGCGCTGTTGGCGGAACCGCAGTGCACCGGAGTTTTGCTTCACATAAAGAGAGAACGATAAGTGACGACGACTGCCTTCATTACCCATCGCGACTGCATGCTGCACGACATGGGCGCGCATCACCCGGAATGCCCGCAACGCCTCACCGCCATCAGCGATCACCTGATCGCCCAGGGCATCGACGCCTACTTCGTCAATTACGAAGCACCGCTCGCCACCTTCGAGCAGTTGCTGCGCGTGCACCCCGCCTCGCACCTGGAACGCATCAAGCGCGCCTCGCCGGAAATGGGCATCGTCAATCTCGATCCCGACACCGCCATGAATCCGCACACTTGGCAGGCCGCCCTGCGCGCCGCCGGCGCGGGCTGCATGGCGGTCGATCTGGTGATGGGCAGGGAAACCGAAAACGCCTTCTGCGCCGTGCGCCCGCCCGGCCACCACTGCGAGAAGGCAACGCCGATGGGCTTCTGTTTCTTCAACAACATCGGCGTCGCCGCCATGCACGCCATCAAGGCGCACGGCCTGGAGCGCGTCGCCGTCATCGATTTCGATGTGCACCACGGCAACGGTACCGAAGACTGCTTCGCCGGCAACGAGCAGGTGCTGATGTGCAGCATCTTCCAGCACCCGTTCTATCCCTATTCCGGCACCGACAAACCCGCCGCCAACATGTGCAACGTGCCGCTGGCCGCCGGCTGCGGCGGCGAGGAATTCCGCGATGCCGTGCTGCAGGTGTGGACGCCGCGCCTCAAGGAATTCAAGCCGCAGATGATCTTCATCTCGGCCGGTTTCGACGGCCACTACGAGGACGACATGGGCGGACTGCGCCTGTTCGAGAAGGATTTCGCGTGGTGCACCGAGCACCTGAAGAAACTTGCCGCCGAAATGTGCGAGAAGCGCATCGTGTCCATGCTCGAAGGCGGCTACGTGATGAGTTCGCTCGCCCGCAGCGTCGGCGCGCATCTGCGCGTGTTGGCCGATCTCTGAGCGCGATTGTTTTTTGGGGAAAACAGCGGGCCGGGTTAGAATCCAGCCCGTTTTTTTCATGTTTACAACGTACGAACGGATGAATTCATGGCGTTGATTGTTCAGAAATATGGCGGCACCTCGGTCGCCAATCCCGAGCGCATCAAGAATGTCGCTCGCCGTATCGCCCGCTTCAAGGAACAGGGCCATCAGCTCATCGTCGTCCTGTCGGCGATGAGCGGCGAAACCAACAAGCTGATTGCCCTGGCCAAGGAAATGCAGGCCAGCCCCGATCCGCGCGAACTCGACGCCGTGGTCAGCACCGGCGAGCAGGTCACCATCGGCCTCCTGGCGATGGGCCTGAAAGCCATCGGCGTCGACGCCAAGAGCTATACCGGCGGTCAGGTCAAGGTGCTGACCGACGACACTTTCACCAAGGCGCGCATCCTGTCGATCGACGACGCCAACATCCGCCGCGATCTCGACGCCGGCAAGGTGGTCATCGTCGCCGGCTTCCAGGGCGTGGACGCCGACGGCAACATCACCACGCTCGGCCGCGGCGGTTCCGACACCTCCGCCGTGGCGCTCGCCGCCGCACTGAAGGCCGACGAATGCCAGATCTACACCGACGTGGACGGCGTCTATACCACCGACCCGCGCATCGTGCCGGAAGCGAAGAAGCTCGACACCATTACCTTCGAGGAAATGCTCGAAATGGCCAGCCTCGGCTCCAAGGTGCTGCAAATCCGCTCGGTCGAATTCGCCGGCAAGTACAAAGTGAAACTGCGCGTGCTCTCCAGCTTCCAGGATGAAGGCGAAGGCACGCTGATTACCGTTGAGGAAGATAAAAACATGGAACAACCGATCATTTCCGGCATCGCCTTCAACCGCGATGAGGCCAAGCTGAGCATCCTCGGCGTCCCCGACACCCCGGGCATCGCCTACCAGATTCTCGGCGAAATCGCCGCCGCCAACATCGACGTCGACATGATCATCCAGAACGTCGCCCACGACGGCGGCGCCGACTTCTCCTTCACCGTCAGCCGCGGCGATTTTGCCCGCGCCCAGGGCATCCTGGAAAGCGTCCGCCAGCGCCTCGGCGCGCGCGAAGTGATCGGCGACGACAAAATCTGCAAGGTCTCCGCCGTCGGCGTCGGCATGCGCTCCCACCCCGGCGTCGCCTCCAAGATGTTCAAGGCGCTCGCCGATGAAGGCATCAACATCCAGATGATCTCCACCTCGGAAATCAAGATTTCCGTCGTCCTCGACGAGAAATACCTCGAACTCGCCGTGCGCGTCCTGCACCGCGCCTTCGGCCTGGATCAGTAAGCACGGCCGCATTGACCAAACGGCGCGGAAGCCTTATCATCCGCGCCTTTCCGCCACAGCATATGTGGCGGATGGTCTGGAGACGTGGCCGAGAGGTCGAAGGCACTCCCCTGCTAAGGGAGCATGCGGGCAAAACCTGCATCGAGGGTTCGAATCCCTCCGTCTCCGCCAGACCAAGTAAATACGGCCCTTCGGGGCCGTTTTGCTTTTCTGGGGGTGACCGGGGCTGCCCGTGTTTTATCTTCAGAATGTGCCAGAAATGGTGCCAATTCCAATTGAGTAAAGTGCGGGCAAAAATCGTCTCCCGGTACCCATCCGCTTGGGAGCGTAAAGCAAGCTGTTGTCATGGTGGCAGTTTGCGGCAGAAGTCGATCAGTGCCTTGCTTAGTTCTGGAAGCTGCTGGCAGTGGGTCTGCCAGTTTCGGGCGTGTTCGGCGAGCAGGGGCAGGGCGGGGTGGAAATTCTGCCAGCAGGCGGCCAGGTGTTCGGGGGAAAGCGGGGTGTTCCAGGCGAGGAACATTTCGCGCACGGTTTGCGCCAGCCTGGGGCTGAGGAGGGCGGTGTAGAGGTCGAGGAAGGCGTTGAGCTTGTCCAGATGGGCGTTGCCTTCTTGCGGGTAGATGTGCCAGAGGAAGGGGCGGCCGGCGAGTTGGGCGCGCACGAAGGAATCTTCGCCGCGCACGATGTTGAGCGTGCCTTGGCGTAATTGGGCGTCGTAGGCGTCTGGCGTGAGAAAAGGCAGGGTGCCGATGCGGATATTGCCGGGCTGCCGGGGGCCGTTGCCGCCAGGTGGTGTGCTGAATTGCATGCCGAGGGCTTCCCGCGCCTGCCCTGGTGAGACGTTGATCTGCCAATTCTGCGGACTGTCGCGTAAGGCTTCCAGAAGCGCGGGAGCGGGGGCGTGTGCGTAGCAGAAGAGGTTGAGGGTGTTGCAGGCATCCGATGTATGCGGCGCACTTGTCGGAATGTCGGGAGGTACTGCGCTTTCCCGCAGCAGTCCACCGGTTGCGGCAGTGAAGCCGGGGAAAAAGAAATATTTCGTCAGCGGCAGGCTGGGGTGGGGCGAGGCGAGGCCGTGGCAATCGGCGACCCAGGCTTCGGCGCTGAGGTATTCGAGGTTGAGCCAGCGGGGCGGCGCACGGCGCGCGGCCATGGCGTGCAGGTAGCGTTGCGGCAAATGGCAGGCGAAAGCTTCGATGACGACATCGGCGGGCGCGGTGTCGGGGAAATTTTCTGGCCAATGGCAGATTTCGATGCCTGCGTGCGCCTGCCTGGGCATATCCGGCAAAAGCGCGGGGCAAAGCGCCTGCAGGGTACCGAGATCGTCGATCCATAGACGCACCGTTCTACCATGCGCCTTGGCGAGTTGCCGCGCCAGCCGCCAGCAGACGCCGGCGTCGCCGTAATTGTCGATGACGCGGCAGAAGATGTCCCAGGTCTGGAGCGGGTTGTGAAGCGGAGGCCGGGTGAGCTGCATGGGGGCGATGTTAACACTCGTCCTCGGGGGCGGTGGAGGCGGTTTCCGTCCCCCGTCCCTTTTTTGCGCGCGGCGGCTTGGTCTCCGGTGATATAGTCCACCCCACTATATTTTGGAGAGGCCGATATGGCGCATACGGTCAGGCAGAAGGAAAAGCTCATCGCCCGCGTGCGGCGCATCAAGGGGCAGCTCGAAGGGGTGGAGCGGGCTTTGGCGGCGGAGGCGGCATGCGCGGAAGTGCTCCGGCAACTGGCTTCCGCCCGCGGCGCCATGAACGGTCTGACCGCCGAAGTCATGGAAGGCCATCTGCAGGAACATGTCGTTGCCGCGCCGACCGAGGCTGAACGTGTCGCGGCCGCGCAGGAAATGATCGAGGTTATCCGGACTTACGTGAAATGAACGAAACACTCAGGCTGCAAAACGCGCATGATCATTTCTTCCTTGGCGACGATCACCGGAGAAACGAGCGGCGCGTCTGGCTGGTCATCGCGCTGACGGCCAGCATGATGGTGGTCGAAATCGTTGCCGGAAACCTCTACGGTTCGATGGCGCTGGTTGCCGATGGCTGGCACATGTCGACGCATGCGGGGGCCTTGCTGATCGCGGCGCTGGCTTACGGCTATGCCCGCAAACATGCGAACGACCCGCGCTTCACTTTCGGCACGGGCAAGCTGGGGGATCTGGCGGGATTCGCCAGCGCGGTGGTGCTGGCCTTGGTCGCCCTGCTCATTGGCTGGGAAAGTTTTCTCCGGCTCGTCGACCCGGTGCCGATCAGTTTCAATCAGGCCATTGCCGTGGCCGTGATCGGTCTGGCGGTCAATCTGGCGTCGGCGTGGCTGCTCAAGGACGATCATTCGCACCATCACCATCATCACCACGGACACGATCACCATGAGCATGGGCACGGCAAGGCGCACGGCCACGACAATAATCTGCGGGCGGCCTACATGCACGTCCTGGCCGATGCCCTGACTTCAGTGTTGGCGATCGTCGCGCTGCTGCTCGGCCGAGGTTACGGGTGGCTGTGGGCCGATCCGGCGATGGGGGCGGTCGGGGCGCTGGTGATCGCGCGCTGGTCCTGGGGGCTGATCCGGGACGCGGGCGGCGTGCTGCTGGATGCCGCGCCGGAAAGCGAGGCGGTGCGGGAAGAAATCCGGGAGGCGCTGGCGGCGGACGGCGAGAGGATTACCGACCTGCACGTCTGGCAGGTCGGGCCGGGGCATTTTGCGGCCATCGTTTCCTTGGCTTCGGTGGCCCCGAAAGACAGTCAGACTTACAAAGCCATGCTGGCGCATATCCATGAGCTTTCGCACATCACGCTGGAAACGCATCGGCTGTCTGCCTGAATCAGGCGGCAATCACGAAGTCTTGCCGTGCATTCGGCAGCGGCGGGCGTGGGAATTCGCGGTGATGCGCCAGACGATGCGTGAGACGTTGCGCCGCCAGGGCGGCTAAAATTCCCGCCGGTTTCTCTTTCCGCGCGGCAATCCCGCCATTCATCGCCTGTCTGTCATGTCTGATTCTCCCGCCTCCCCGGAACCGCTCGCCGCGCCTGAAACGCCTGCCCCGGCTTTCGACGCCCGGGCCTTTCTCGCCACGCTGACCGAACTGCCCGGCGTCTACCGCATGATCGGGGCCGACGGCGCGGTGCTCTACGTCGGCAAGGCGAAGAACCTGAAGAAGCGGGTGGCGAGCTATTTCCGCAGCAACCTGCCCAGCCCGCGCATCGCGCATATGGTGAGCCGGATTGCCCACATCGAGACGACGGCGACGCGCACCGAGGCGGAAGCCCTGCTGCTCGAAAACAATCTCATCAAATCGCTCGCGCCGCGCTACAACATCCTGTTTCGTGACGACAAATCCTATCCCTACATCGTTCTGACGCGCGACAGGTTTCCCCGGCTCGCCTTCTTTCGCGGCAACCCGGATCGCAGGGCGGATTACTACGGTCCCTTCCCTTCGGCCTGGGCGGTGCGCGACAGCATTCAGCTCTTGCAGAAGATGTTCCGTCTGCGCACCTGCGAGGATTCGGTGTTTGCCAACCGCTCGCGGCCCTGCCTGCTGTACCAGATCAAGCGCTGCAGCGCGCCTTGTGTGGGTTTGATTGCGCCGGAGGCCTATGCGGAGGATATGCAACTGGCGGCGATGTTCCTGTCCGGCAAGCAGCAGGAAGTCATCAAGCGGCTGACGGCGGCGATGGAAAGCGCCTCGGCCCAGTTGGCCTTCGAGCAGGCGGCGCTGTACCGCGATCAGATTCAGTCCCTGCATCAAGTGCAGGAAAAGCAGTTCGTGGCGAGCAGCAAGGGCGAGGACGTGGACGTCGTGGTGGCGGTGCGCAGTGCTGGCCAGTTGTGTGTCAACCTGGCAATGGTGCGCGGTGGTCGCCACCTTGGCGACAGGCCGCTGTTTCCGAGCAATGCGGGCGACTCCACGGCGGGCGATGCGCTCACGGCTTTCCTGCGCCAGCACTACGCCGTGCATCCGGCACCGGCGCGGGTGCTGATTTCGCCCTTGCCAGCGGGTGACGATCTGGAGGAAGCCCTGGCGACGCTGGCCGAGCAGGCGGGACGCCCGGTGCCGCTGATCGAAGCGCGCAGCCTGAATCAGAAAGCCTGGGTGGACATGGCGCGGCAGAACGCCGAACTCGCCATCCTTGCCCGCAACCAGGCGAGCGCCCAGCAGGAAGCGCGCCTCACTGCCTTGCAGGAGGCGTTGCAGTCGAGCGAGCCGATCGCCCGTATCGAATGTTTCGACATCAGCCATACCCAGGGCGAGTCCGCCGTGGCGTCCTGCGTGGTGTATGACGGCAACCAGATGTGCCGGCGCGATTACCGCCGTTTCAACATCCGCGACATCACGCCGGGCGACGATTACGCCGCCATGCGCCAGGCCGTGCTGCGCCGCTATGACAGCGTGGCGGGCGGCGAGGGCAAGGCGCCGGATCTGATCCTGATCGATGGCGGCAAAGGGCAGGTGGCGGCCGCCTGGGCGGCGCTGGCCGATCTGGGGCTGACGCACCTCAACATGCTCGGCGTCGCCAAGGGGGAGGCACGCAAACCCGGTCTGGAAAGCCTGATCTTTCCGGAAGCGGATGGACGCGCGCCGCTCAACCTGCCACCCGACCATCCCGCGCTGCACCTGATCCAGGAAGTGCGCGACGAAGCGCACCGCTTTGCCATTACCGGGCATCGCGGCCAGCGCGCGAAAAGCCGCAAGACGTCCACCCTGGACAGCCTGCCCGGCATCGGCCCGGCCCGGCGCAAGGCGCTGATCGCCCGCTTCGGCGGCCTCTCCGGCGTGCGCACGGCCAGCGTCGAGCAACTGGCGGAAATTTCCGGCATCAGCCGGGAACTGGCCGAAAAGATACATTCGGCCTTAAACTGACGCGCATGCCGTTCAATCTCCCCATCCTGCTCACCTGGCTGCGTATCGTGGCCATTCCGCTGTTCATCGCTGTCTACTATCTGCCGGAACATTGGCTGACCCTGCACGAGCGTAATCTGACGGCGACCCTGATCTTCATGGCCGCCGGTTTCACCGATTGGGCAGATGGCTTTCTGGCGCGCAAACTCAACCAGACTTCCGCCTTCGGCGCTTTTCTTGATCCGGTGGCCGATAAATTGATGGTTGCCGCCGCGCTCATCATGCTGGTGCAGCTTGACCGCGCCGATGCCGTCGTGGCCGCCATCATCATTGGCCGTGAAATCACCATCTCGGCGCTGCGCGAATGGATGGCCAAGATCGGCGCGGCGAAGAACGTGGCCGTTTCCATGCTCGGCAAGATCAAGACGGCGGCACAGATGGCGGCCATTCCCCTGCTGCTCTACGCCGCACCGCTGGTGGGTTACGACACACTGGCCGCCGGTGAGTGGCTGATCTGGCTGGCGGCCTTGCTCACCCTGTGGTCCATGGGCTACTACCTGCGCATGGCCTGGCCGGAGATCGTCAAGCGGGGCGGGGGCTGAGGCGCTGCTATACTGTCGGCCCAACCGCCCGACAGACGGCAGGTTTTTGCGGAGAGTAGAGAAAAATGAGCGAGCGCGAGGTCGACCAGGCCTTGGTTGAACGGGCGCAGGGCGGCGATCAGAAGGCATTCGATCAACTGGTCGGCAAATATCAGCGCAAACTGGAACGCCTGCTGTCGCGCTACGTGCGCGATGCGGCGGAAGTCGAGGACGTGGCGCAGGAAGCCTTCATCAAGGCCTACCGGGCGTTGCCGGGCTTTCGCGGCGACAGCGCGTTCTATACCTGGCTGTATCGCATCGGTATCAACACCGCCAAGAACTACCTCGTCGCCCAGGGCCGGCGCGCGCCGACCAGCACCGGTTTCGATGCCGAGGAGGCCGAGGGCTTCGACGATGCGGCGCTCCTGCGCGACATCAACACGCCGGAAAGCCTGCTCATGACCAAGCAGATCGGTGAGACCGTGAATGCCGCGATGGAAGCCTTGCCGGAAGAATTGCGCCGGGCCATCATGCTGCGCGAAATCGAGGGCTTGTCGTACGAGGAAATCGCCGAAACCATGAATTGCCCCATCGGCACCGTGCGCTCGCGCATTTTTCGCGCGCGTGAAGCGGTGGCGAACAGGCTGCGGCCCTTGCTCGACACGGCGCCGGATCAGCGCTGGTAAATTGACCCCCGTGCGCTTGAAAAACTTACAAAGCGCCAAAACTTGCTTACAAAAATGAGGCACCCCCAGGGCTGGGAGCGGTGCAGAATGGCGGCTTCATTCGGGATGAGGCCTTCGTCCATGCTGCCGCGCTCATCCTGAAGAGGGCGCATTAACCCTGAACTTGATAGGAAATCGATATGCATACCTTATCTCGTTGGCTCCTCCTTTTTTCCTTCCTCGGCTTGAGCAGCCTGAGTTTCACCGCCGTGGCGCAGGGGCGCAGCCTGCCCGACTTCACCGTGCTGGTAGAGCAGCAGGGCCCGGCGGTGGTCAATATCGCCACCACGCAGCGGGTGCGCACCGGCGCGCAGGCGATGCCGTTTCCGTTCGACGAAAACGATCCAGCCTTCGAACTGTTCCGCCGCTTCCTGCCGCAGATGCCGCGCCTGCCCGGCGAAAACGGCATTCAGCGCGAGGCGCAATCCCTGGGGTCCGGCTTCATCATCAGCGCGGACGGCTACCTGCTGACCAATGCCCACGTCGTGGACGGGGCGGATACGGTGACGGTGCGTCTTACCGACAAGCGCGAATTCAAGGCCAAGGTGATCGGCGCCGACAAGCGCACCGATGTCGCGCTGCTCAAGATCGACGCCAGCGGCCTGCCCACCGTCAGGCTGGGCGACGCCGCCCGCCTCAAGGTCGGCGAATGGGTGGTGGCGATCGGCTCGCCTTTCGGCTTCGAGAACTCGGTGACGGCGGGCATCGTGTCGGCCAAGGGCCGCGCCCTGCCGCAGGAAAACTATGTGCCCTTCATCCAGACCGATGTCGCCATCAACCCCGGCAACTCGGGCGGGCCGCTGTTCAACATGAACGGCGAGGTGGTCGGCATCAATTCGCAGATCTACAGCCGCAGCGGCGGTTTCATGGGGCTGTCGTTCGCCATTCCGATCGACGTGGCGATGGACATTCAGCAACAGTTGCGCAGCACCGGCAAGGTCAGCCGGGGGCGTCTGGGCGTGGTGATCCAGGAAGTCAGCAAGGAACTGGCCGACGCCCTCGGTCTGGGGCAGGCGGCCGGGGCCGTGGTCAATGCGGTGGAGCGCGGCGGGCCGGCGGAAAAGGCGGGCCTCGAAGCGGGCGACGTGATCCTGAAGTACGACGGCAAGACCATCGGCAGCTCGGCGGAACTGCCGCGCCTGGTGGCGGCGACCAAGCCGGGCAGCCGGGCGACGCTGCAGGTCTGGCGCAAGGGCAAGCTGCGCGACATTGCCGTGGTGGTCGGCCAGATGGCCGAAGAAGGCGCGGCCGTCCCGCGCCCCGCGCAGAGCAAGGGGCCGGCGGCGAGCAGCAACCGCCTGGGTCTGGTGGTGAGTGACCTGACGGCGGAGCAGCGGCGCGAACTCGGCCAGGGCGGCGTGCTGATCGACGAGGTACGCGGCGCGGCGGCGCGTTCCGAACTGCGCGCCGGCGACGTCATCGTCGCCGTCATCAGCAAGGGCAGCACCAGCGAAGTCAAGTCCGTGGAGCAACTGAGCCGCCTGCTCAACCAGTTCGACCCGGCGGCGAACGTGACCCTGCTGATCCGCCGTGGCGAAATGCAGACCTTCGTCACCATCCGCGGCGTCAGCGCCAATGGTGGCGGTAGTGGTGGCACAAGCGGCGGCGGCAATGGCCGTTGAACTGACCCTGATCAGCCGCGGCTACTGCCACCTCTGTCACGACATGGAGGCGGCGGTAGCGCCGCTGGCGGCCGAATTCGGGGCGACGCTGACGGTGCTCGACGTGGATGCCGACCCGGCGCTGGAAGCCCGCTACGACGAACGGGTGCCGGTGCTGCTGCACGGGGAAAACGAGCTGTGCCACTACCATCTGGATGCGGCCAAAGTGCGTGAATATTTGGCGGAAATCCGCTAAAATCCACGACCTTACGAATTTTTGAGGGCGCCGTCAGCGCCCTTTTTTCTGGATCAATTCAGCATCAATGGATCACATCCGCAATTTTTCCATCATCGCCCACATCGACCACGGCAAATCGACCCTGGCCGACCGCATCATCCATTTCTGCGGCGGCCTCTCCGACCGTGAAATGGAGGCGCAAGTGCTTGACTCTATGGACATCGAGCGCGAGCGCGGCATCACCATCAAGGCCCAGACCGCGGCGTTGAGCTACAAGGCGCGCGACGGCAAGGTGTACAACCTCAACCTGATCGACACGCCGGGGCATGTGGACTTTTCCTACGAAGTCTCGCGTTCCCTGTCGGCCTGCGAGGGCGCGCTGCTGGTCGTCGATGCCTCGCAGGGCGTGGAAGCGCAGACGGTGGCGAACTGCTACACCGCCATCGAACTCGACGTCGAAGTGCTGCCGGTGCTGAACAAGATCGACCTGCCCTCGGCGGATCCGGACAACGCCCGCCAGGAAATCGAGGACGTGATCGGCATCGACGCCTCCGAAGCCGTGCTGGCCTCGGCCAAGACCGGGCTGGGCGTCGAGGACATCCTGGAAATGGTGGTGGCGAAAGTGCCGCCGCCCAAGGGCGATCCGGTCGGGCCGCTGAAGGCGCTCATCATCGATTCCTGGTTCGACAGCTACGTCGGCGTGGTCATGCTGGTGCGCGTCGTCGATGGCGAGATGCGGCCCAAGGACCGGCTGCATTTCATGGCGACCGGGGCCAACCAGCTGTGCGAGCAGGTCGGCGTGTTCACCCCGAAATCGCTGGCGCGCGACGCGCTGCGGGCGGGCGAGGTGGGCTTCATCACCGCCGGCATCAAGGAATTGAAGGCCGCCAAGGTGGGCGACACCATCACCCATGCCGACCGCAAGGCGACGACTGCCTTGCCGGGCTTCAAGGAAATCAAGCCGCAGGTGTTCGCCGGCCTCTACCCGGTGGAAGCCAACCAGTACGATTCGCTGCGCGAGGCGCTGGAAAAGCTGAAACTCAACGACGCTTCGCTGCAATACGAGCCGGAAGTCTCGCAGGCGCTCGGCTTTGGCTTTCGCTGCGGCTTCCTCGGCCTGCTGCACATGGAAATCGTGCAGGAGCGTCTGGAACGCGAATTCGACCAGGATCTCATCACCACCGCGCCCACCGTGGTGTACGAGGTGGTGATGCGCGACGGCACCGTATTACAGGTGGAAAACCCGGCCAAGCTGCCGGAAGTGCAGAAGATGGAGGAAATCCGCGAACCGATCATCACCGCCACCATCTTCGTGCCGCAGGATTACCTGGGGTCGGTCATCACTCTGTGCAACCAGAAGCGCGGCAATCAGGTGGACATGCACTACCACGGCCGGCAGGTAAAGCTGATCTACGAGATGCCGATGGCCGAAGTGGTGATGGATTTCTTCGACAAGCTGAAATCCTGCTCGCGCGGCTACGCTTCGCTCGACTACGATTTCAAGGAATACCGCGCTGCCGACGTGATCAAGCTCGACATTCTCATCAACGGCGAGAAGGTCGATGCCCTGTCGCTGATCGTGCACCGTGCCAACTCGCAGTACCGCGGGCGCGAACTCGCCAACAAGATGCGCGAACTGATTCCGCGCCAGATGTACGACGTGGCGATCCAGGCCGCCATCGGCTCGCACATCATCGCCCGCGAGAATGTCAAGGCGCTGAGGAAGGACGTGCTCGCCAAGTGCTACGGCGGCGACATTTCGCGCAAACGCAAGCTGCTGGAAAAGCAGAAGGCTGGCAAGAAGCGCATGAAGCAGGTGGGCAGCGTGGAAATTCCGCAGGAAGCCTTCCTCGCCGTGCTGCGCGTCGATAATTGAAACCTCGTTGAAAATTCGTTGAACCCTCGCTGAAACCCGGAACATCCGCATGAACTTTGCCCTGATTCTTCTCGTGCTGTCGGTCGTCACCGGCATCCTGTACGCGCTGGACGTATTCAAGTTCCGCAAGCTGCGCGCGGCAAACGACAAACCGCCCGTATGGGTGGTCTGGGGGGCGGATTTCTTCCCGGTCATCCTGCTGGTTTTCGTGCTGCGCTCCTTTTTGTTCGAGCCGTTCAAGATTCCTTCCGGCTCGATGATCCCGACCCTGCAGATCGGCGATTTCATTCTGGTGAATAAATATACCTACGGTATCCGCCTGCCGGTGCTCAACACCAAAATCATCGACGTGAACGAGCCGCAGCGCGGCGATGTGATGGTTTTTCGTTACCCGGAAGATACTTCGCTCGACTACATCAAGCGGGTAGTGGGCCTGCCTGGCGATACCGTGGCCTACATCAACAAGGAACTGAGCATCAACGGGACACCGGTGGCGGCGCAGAAACTGCCGGATTACGAGCATGACGGGCGTAACTATTTCTCGGAGCAGTTCAGCGAGAAGCTCGGCGAAGTCGAGCATCGCCTGCTGCGCGATGCCGATGTGCCGGCCTTCGTTCAAGGCGTGGAGATATTCCCCTACCGTGAAAACTGCACGTACAATGCCAGCGGCGTAATATGTAAGGTGCCGGTCGGCCATTACTTCATGATGGGCGACAACCGCGACAACAGCCGCGACAGCCGGGCCTGGGGCTTCGTGCCGGAGGAAAACATCGTCGGCAAAGCCTTCTTCATCTGGCTGAATTTCAACGATTTTGGCCGTATCGGGGCATTCAAGTAAGGAGTTTGAACATGAAAAAACAGCGAGGCGTGGCGTTGAGCGGGCTTTTGATGTGGAGCTTCATTCTGGTGATCGGAGCGATCTTCGGCATGAAGATCGTGCCGGCGACGATCGAGTATTACAAGATCAAGAAAGCGGCGGAATCGGTCGTGGCCAAGGCCGGCAGTAATGCCACGGTGCCGGAACTGCGGGCGGCGTTCGACCGCCAGATGCAGATCGACCAAGTGGCGTTTTCATCAAAAGACGTCGACATCCACAAGAATCCGCGCGGTGCCGTGGTCATCAGCGTGGATTACGAAAAGCGCATTCCGCTGTTCGCCAACGTTTCCCTGGTGATCGACTACAAGGCGTCGACGGCAGAATAAATATGGCCGTTGCTTCATTCGCCCGGCAGCTCGGCCACGATTTTGCGCAGCCGGAGTTGTTGCGCACGGCGCTGACACACCGCAGCTATGGCCTGCCCAACAACGAGCGGCTGGAATTTCTCGGCGACGGCATCCTCGACTGCGTGGTGGCCGATCTGCTTTTTCGGCAGTTTCCCGATCTGCCGGAGGGCGATCTGTCGCGTCTGCGCGCCAACCTGGTGTGCCAGGAAACCTTGCGCCAGTTGGCGCAGGCCTTAAACGTGGGGGCGCAACTGCGTCTGGGCGAGGGCGAATTGAAAAGCGGCGGCGCGATGCGTCCGTCCATTCTCGCCGATGCGCTGGAAGCCGTGTTCGCAGCCATTTATCTCGATGCCGGTTTCGTTGCCGCGCACCAGGTCATTGCCCATTTGTATGCCCCCCTGCTGGCGGACTTGAAGCCGGGAGAATTCCAGAAGGACGCCAAAACCCGCTTGCAGGAATTCCTGCAAGCGCGCAAGAAACGCCTGCCGCACTACGAGCTGCTGGAAACCAGCGGTGCGGCGCACGAGCAGTCGTTTACCGTGGCCTGCCAGATCGAGCAGCCGCCGCTACGCACCACCGGCACCGGCCACAGCCGGCGGGTGGCCGAACAAAATGCCGCCCAGGCGGCGCTTGCCATCCTCGAAGCATGAACGACATTCGCTCCGGTTATCTCGCCATCGTCGGCCGCCCCAACGTCGGCAAATCGACGCTGCTCAATCACCTGATCGGTGCCAAGATCAGCATCGTTTCGCGCAAGGCGCAGACCACCCGGCACCGCATCACCGGCATCCGCACCGATGCCGACGCGCAGTTCGTGTTCGTCGACACGCCGGGTTTCCAGACCAAATATTCCAACGCCCTGAACCGGGCCATGAACCGGGGCGTGACGCAAACGCTCAATGACGTGGACGTGGTGCTGTTCGTGATCGAGGCCGGGCGCTACGACGCCAAGGACAAGGCGCTGCTGCGCCTGTTGCCGAAAGACCGGCCGGTGATCCTGGTGATCAACAAGACCGACGCGGTGAAGGACAAGCAGGGGCTGCTGCCCTTTCTCGCCGAAGTCGCCGCCGATTTTGAGTACGCCGCCGTGGTGCCGGTCAGCGCCGCCAAGGGCCGCCAGACCGACGAATTGTTGAAGGAAGCCCGCAAGCACCTGCCGCACAGCGGCCTGCTCTTCGCCGAGGACGACCTCACCGACAAATCGGAGCGTTTCCTGGCCGCCGAATACATCCGCGAAAAGGTGTTTCGCCTTTTGGGCGATGAACTGCCCTACGCCACGGCGGTGGAAATCGAGAAATTCGAGACCGAGGGCGCGCTGCGCCGCATCCACGCCGCCATCGTCGTCGACCGCGACAGCCACAAGGCCATCGTCATCGGCAAGGGCGGCGAAGCCTTGAAGCGCATCGCCAGCGAAGCGCGTCAGGACATGGAGCGCCTGTTCGACGGCAAGGTCTATCTGGAAATCTGGGTCAAGGTGAAATCGGGCTGGAACGACGACGAGCGCCTCTTGAAAAGCCTGGGCTACGAATAAATCATGCAGCGCGGCAAGGTCGATGGCCAGCCAGCCTACGTGCTGCACAGCTACCCCTTTCGTGAAACCAGCCTGATCGTCGAGGTATTCAGCCGCGATTTTGGCCGGATCGCCTTGCTGGCGCGCGGCGCGCGCCGGCCACGGGCGGCGATTCGCGGTCTGCTGCTCGGCTTCCAGCCGCTCGAACTGGGCTGGGCCGGCAAGGGCGAAGTACCCAACCTGATGAAGGCGGAATGGGTCGGCGGCCAGCCGCTGCTCGGCGGCGAGGCGCTGTTTTGCGGCTATTACCTCAACGAACTGCTCCTGCACCTGCTGCCCCGCGAGGACGCCCACCCGGTGCTTTTCGCCCGCTACGGCAGCATCCTGCAACGTCTGGCCGGACACGCCAACCGCATCGCCCGCGAAGCTGACCTGCGCTGCTTCGAGAAATACCTGCTACAGGAATTGGGCTACGGCCTGACGCTCGAACACGACGCCAGCGGCGAACCCGTCTCGGCGGATGCCTTTTACAGCTACCGGATGGAGCAGGGCGCGGTGCGCCTGCCCCACGCTGAAGCGGAAGAAGGCGCCCTGCGCGGCAAGACCCTGCTCGACCTCGCCGCCGAGGATCTGTCCGATCCCGCCAGCCGCAACGAAGCGAAGCTCATGATGCGCCGTCTGTTCAGCTTCTATCTGGCCGGTAAGGAACTGGTATCGCGGCACGTGTTTGCGGATTTGCAGCGGTTTTAGCGTGAAGGAACCCCGCCGCGAAGGGAAGACGATCTCCCTTCACGGTGACCGAGTCGGCCACAGGGCTGGCCTCCGCATAACTTCCAGATTTATTCCCGTTTGAGAGTCTTGTGGGTTGCGGTCCTTGTGGGTGCGGGTCCATGGCCCGGGCTGGATCGGTAGCGGGCTTCCTTGTCCGGGTCATGGACCCGGACCCGCATCAGGGAGCAGCCTCCCTTACAACATCCTGAAAACTTAATCCCGCCCCGGCTTCTTGCGGAATTTGCGCTCGCCGGAATCCGGCCGTCCGTCCGGGCGGCCCGTATCCGGGCGCAGGTTGATCGGCACGCCGCGCACGCGGGTGCGTTTCAGGGCTTGCGCGGCTTCCTTGGGCATGCCGGCGGGCAGTTCGATGGTGCTCGATTCCTCGTAGAGGCCGATGCGGCCGATGTGGCGGCTGTCCAGCCCGGCCTCGTTGGCGATGGCGCCGACGATGTCGCGTACTTCGACGCCGTGCTCGCGGCCCACGTCGATGCGGTAGCGCACCATGTCGCCGGCGGGAGCCGGGCGTTCGCTGCGCGGGCGGGCCGGGCGCTCGCCACGATCTGCGCCGCGCTCCTCGCGCTCGGCAAAGCGCGGTTTGCGCTCGCCGCGCTCGGAAAAGCTCGGCAGACGGCGCTCGAAATCCTTGACCGGGCGCGGCGGCGGGTCTTCACCAGCCACCTGCAAGGGTTTGTTTTCCTGCGCCATGCTGGCCAGAGCGGCGGCGACTTCCTCGGCGCTGACGTTTCTCTCCTCGCAGATTTGCGACACGATGTTGGCAAAGAAATCCAGCCCTTCGCCGTCCAGCACCTCGCCCACCTTTTCCCTGAAATCGGCGACCCGCTTGTTGGTGACGTCGGCCCGGCTGGGCAGGGTCAGCGGTGCGATGGGCTGGCGGGTGGCGCGTTCGATGGTGCGCAGCATGCGCACTTCGCGCGGGGCGACGAAGAGGATGGCGTTGCCGGTGCGCCCGGCGCGGCCGGTGCGCCCGATGCGGTGCACGTAAGCCTCGGTATCGTAGGGGATGTCGTAGTTCACCACGTGGCTGATGCGCGGCACGTCGATGCCGCGCGCGGCGACGTCGGTGGCAATCACGATGTCCAGCGCGCCGGATTTGAGTTGCTCGATGACGCGCTCGCGCATCTGCTGGTTGAGGTCGCCGTTCAGCGCGGCGGCGGCGTAACCGCGCGCCGCCAGCTTGTCGGCGAGTTCGACGGTGGCGGTCTTGGTGCGCACGAAGATGATGGCGGCGTCGAAATCCTCCTCCACTTCGAGGATGCGGGTCAGCGCGTCGAGCTTGTGCAGGCCGGACACCTGCCAATACACCTGACGGATGGCGGCCACCGTGGCGGTGGCCGCCTTGATCTTGATTTCCTTCGGCTCGACCAGATATTTCTGCGCCACGCGGCGGATCTGCTCCGGCATGGTGGCCGAGAACAGCGCGGTCTGGTGCTGTTCCGGGGTGTGTTCGAGAATCCATTCGACGTCGTCGATGAAGCCCATGCGCAGCATTTCGTCGGCTTCGTCGAGCACCAGGGTTTGCAGGTGGTCGAGGTTGAGCGTCTTGCGCTCCAGGTGGTCCATCACCCGCCCCGGCGTGCCGACGATGACCTGCGCGCCGCGCGCCAACTGCTTCAACTGGATGGTGTAGCTCTGACCACCGTAGATCGGCAGCACGTGAAAGCCGGGCAGGTTCTTGGCGTAGCTTTGCAGCGCCTCGGCGACCTGGATCGCCAGTTCGCGTGTCGGCGTCAGGATCAGCGCCTGCGGCTTCAGCAATTTGCTGTCGATGCGCTCCATCACCGGCAGGGCAAAGGCGGCGGTCTTGCCGGTGCCGGTCTGCGCCATGCCGATGATGTCGTGGCCTTCGAGCATCACCGGGATGCACTGGGCCTGGATGGGGGAGGGGGTTTCGTAGCCGATTTCGGAGAGCGTTCTCAGCAGAGAATCGCTCAAGCCGAGCGCGGCAAAGCTGTCCACGGTGGACGTCATGATGCTGTTCCTTTCTGCGCCGCCCATATCGGGACGGCGGCTTTCGTCCGCGCTTTGTCTCGCGCGGGCGACCTCACAGAGTGACCCCGACGCAGCCCGTCCGGGGAATGAATCAATGGGTGAAACCTGCACAAGAACCAGTATTACCGGGGCTGCGGGAGTTACTGCGGGCGATGCATCAACGCATTGAACCAACTATTTTACTTTTTTTTTGAAAGTTTCGCTTTGGCGGCTGATCGGAATATGATTACAAGCTGATGTGCTGGTTTTAACGATAAAAACAGGAGAGGTGGATGAAAAAAGGCTTTGCGCTGCGGCCGATTGCCCAGCAGTTGATTCTGGCTATTTTTCTTGCGCTGGTGCTGGTGTTTACCTTGATGACGCTGGTCGTGCAAAAAAGAGCCGCCGATGCGGCGCTCAAGGTGGCCGAAGAAAATCTGACACATGAAGCAACGCTGATGGCGGGAACGCTGGACTCCCTGTTTGCCGCCGTGCAGGAGCGGGGGAGTCGCCAAGCCGATTTTTTCCTGCGCTTTCTCAACGGTTCGCCCAGGCTTTCGCAGGAAACCGTGCGCACCGGAAACGCGGAGTTGCCAGCCGTGTATCTGCATGGCGAGTTGCTCAACAACAATGAACGCCTGGTCCGGAATTTTGAAACCCTGAGCGGCGACGAAGTCACCATTCTGGTGCTGCATGCCGACAAGGCTTACCGTTTGGCTACCCTGCTGCGCAACCCGGAAGGCAAGCCCATGGTCGGCGTTGCCCTGAAGGATGATGACCCGGTGGCGCGCGCCTTGAAGAAGGGCGAGGATCACCAGGGGCTGGTGATCCGCAACGGCAAATACTATTTCGCCAGCCTGCGCATGTTGCGCGATGAGCAGGGCAAGGTCTGGGGTGCTTATTCGGTGCGGGTCGCGTTGGAAGGCGAATTGAAGCGCATCCGCGATCTTTTCGGCAGCGTCGTCGCCGGCAGGACGGGGTACGCCTACATCGTGCGGCCGCTGGATGAAGCAGGGGATGCCGAGTTCGTCCTGCATCCGCAATTCCAGGACAGGAAACTGTCGGACGCCGATATTTCGGAGGGTACCCGGAAAAACGTGGGCGCGGCGCTGGCGCAGAAATCCGGCTTGTATCGCCTTTCCGAGCAGGACAAGAGCGGCGGGGAGCGCGAGCGCATCCATGTGGTGGCGAATTCTGCCGCCTGGGGCTGGTCGGTGGTCACTGGCAGCTGGCTCGACGAGTATCTGGAAGAAAGCTACGCCATGCGTAACCTGCTGATCGTCATCAGCGTGCTGGCGGCGCTGGCGCTGGCAGCCACGGTGTGGTGGCTGGTCAATGCGCGCCTGCGCGGCTTGCAGGCGCTGGTCGGGCAGGCAGGGCAGATCAGTGCGGGCGATTTGTGCGCCCATATCGAGGAAACGCCGGCGGGAAGCCGCAACGAAGTGCACGTCATAGGCCAGGCATTCAACCAGATGGCGGCCAGCATGCGCGATCTGGTGCGCGGGGCGGCGGAAACTTCCGGGCAGGTCGGCACGGCGGCGCATGAACTGCGGGATTCGGCGCGCAGCGCGCAGGAAAGCGCGGCGCAGGCGTCGGCCTCGGCGTCCAGCATCGCCGCTTCCATCGAGGAATTGACGACCAGCATTGCCCAGGTCGCCGATCACGCGCAACTGGCCGGCGACATGACCGGGGAAGTCGATACGGTGACCGACCGGGGGCGTCAGGTGGTCGATCGGACCCGGCAGAATCTGGCGCAGGTGGCGCATGAAGTGGGCGAATCCGCCGCCTTGATCGAATCCCTGGGCGAGCGCTCGAAACAGATTTCGAGCGTGGTCGGCGTGATCCGGGAAATTGCCGAGCAGACCAACCTGCTGGCCCTGAACGCGGCCATCGAAGCGGCGCGGGCGGGCGAGCAGGGGCGCGGTTTCGCCGTGGTGGCCGACGAGGTGCGCAAACTGGCGGAGCGGACGGCGGCTTCGACCGGCGAGATTTCGAGCACCATCCAGGCCATTCTTGCGGAAACGGCTGCGGCGGTGCTGCGCATGCAATCGGTGCGCAGCAACATGGGGGAAAGCGTCGGGCAAGCCCATAGCGCTGGTGAATCCCTGGGTGAAATCGCGCAGCGGGTGCGCGAAACGGTCGATGTGGTCGCGCTGATCGCCGAAGGCACGCGCGAGCAAAGCATGGCGAGCCAGGAGATCGCGCGGCTGGTGGAACACATCGCCCAGTCGGCGGAAGGCACCAATGAGCGCGCCGTGCGTAACAGCGAACAGGCCAGCCGCATGGAAGCCCTGGCATCCGCCTTGCAGGAGCAGTTGGCGCGTTTCAAGACCTGAGCGGGCAGGGTAACGACCTTGCGGCAAGCGAGTCCGGCAAGTTTGCCCTGAACTGATTACAATCGCCTCTTTCAACAAAAGCGCGCCCGAAACGGACTTTCGGGCGCTTTTTTTCCCATGCCCTGCCTCAAACTGACTGCCGCCTGTCTGGCCTACGGCCACGTTCCCCTGCTCGATCACGCCGATCTGCAACTCGATGCGGGCGAGCGGGTGGCTTTGATCGGGCGTAACGGCACCGGCAAATCCTCCCTGCTGGCGGCGCTGGCGGCAGGCAGCGGACGCGCCCGGCTGGACGATGGCGAAATCTGGCTGCAACCGGGCCTGCGTCTCGCCTACGTGCCGCAGGAGCCACCGTTCGACCCGGACGCCACGGTGTTTCAGGCGGTCGTCTCGGGGATGGGGGAAACCTCGGCGCTGCTGGCGCAATATCACGCGGTATCGCAGCAACTGGCTGAAGGCGGCGACGCCGGGGCGCTGCTCGCCCGGATGGATGAATTGCAGCACGAGTTGGAAGCGCGCGGCGCGTGGGCCTATGAAGCGCAGGCGGAGAAAGTGATCGCCCGCTTCGCGCTCGACCCGCAGGCGCTGGTCGGCAGCCTGTCGGGCGGGCAGAAAAAACGTCTGGCCTTGGCGCAGGCGCTGGCGGTGACGCCGGACGTGCTGTTGCTCGACGAGCCGACCAACCACCTCGACATCGCCGCTATCGAGTGGTTGGAAACGCTGCTCATCGAATCCGGCGTGACCTTGCTGTTCATCACCCACGATCGCAGTTTTCTCGACCGCGTCAGCACCCGCATCGTCGAGCTGGATCGCGGGCAACTGGCGAGTTTTCCCGGTAATTTCAGCCAGTATCAGGCGCGCAAGGAAGCCTTGCTGCACGAGGAGGCGCTGGCCAATGCGCGGGCCGACAAGCTGCTGAAACAGGAAGAAATCTGGATTCGCAAAGGCGTGGAAGCGCGGCGCACGCGGGCGGTATTTCGCGTGCAGCGCCTGGACAGACTGCGCGCCGAGCGGCAGGCACGGCGCGAGCGCATGGGGCAGGTGAGCCTCAAACTGGAAAGCGGCGACAAGAGCGGCAAGCTGGTCGCCGAACTGGAGCGGGTCGGCAAGGCTTACGGTGAGCAGATTGTGGTGCGCGATTTCTCGGCGCGCATCCAGCGCGGCGACAAGATCGGTCTGATCGGCCCCAACGGCGCTGGCAAAACCACCCTGCTGCGCCTCATCCTCGGCGAACTGGCGCCGGACAGCGGCACGGTGCGCCAGGGCAGCAAGCTGGAAATCGCCTATTTCGACCAGTTCCGCACCCAGCTCGACCCGGATTCGACCCTGGCCGACGTGATTTCGCCCGGCTCGGACTGGGTGGAGATCGGCGGCGCGAAAAAACATGTCATCGGCTATCTGGAAGATTTCCTGTTCGCGCCCGAGCGCGCCCGCTCGCCGGTCAGTTCGCTCTCCGGCGGCGAGCGCAACCGCCTCCTGCTGGCGCGCCTGTTCGCCAAACCGGCCAATGTGCTGGTGCTGGACGAGCCGACCAACGATCTCGACATCGACACCCTGGAATTGCTCGAAGCGCTGTTGCAGGACTACGCCGGCACCCTGTTCCTGGTCAGCCACGACCGGACCTTTCTGGACAACGTGGTGACGCAGACCATCGCCAGCGAGGGCGACGGCAAATGGCGCGAATACGTCGGCGGCTACAGCGACTGGGCCGATTATCAGGCGGCGCGTCGGGCGGAAGCGGCTGCCGCCGCGCCGCAAGCGGAGAAGAAGGCGGTGAAGGCCGCCGCGACGCGCCCAGCGAACAAGCGCGACAAACTGAGCTGGAAGGAAGCGCGCGAACTGGAAGCGCTGCCCGACAACATCGCCGCGCTGGAAGCGGAACAACTGCAACTGACGCAGCAACTGGAAGACCCCGCCTTTTACCAGCGCGAAGCGCGGGTGGCGCAACAGGCGGCTGAACGGCTGGCGGCCATCGACGAGGAACTGATGGCCTTGCTCGAACGTTGGGAAACGCTGGAAACGCGCGCCGATGCGGCGGGCTGAGTCCGGGCAGGAGTAACGGGAGAGAATCCGGAAACGGATTCCGCCATGCGATAATGCGCGCCATCGTGTCAGCCGAGTTCCGCCATGCGCCACCAGATCGTTCCCGTCACTCCGTTTGAACAAAATTGCACGCTGTTCTGGTGCGAGACGACCCGCCAGGCGGCGGTGATCGACCCGGGTGGCGACATCGACCGCATTCTCGCCGCGCTGGCGGCGGAAAACCTCACCCTGAGCAAGATTCTCGTCACCCACGGCCACATCGACCATGCCGGCGGCGTGGCGGCGCTGGCGGCCCGCACCGGCGCGCCCGTCGAAGGGCCGAACGAGGAGGACGCCTTCTGGATCGACGGTATGGCGCAGCAAAGCCAGATGTTCGGCTTCCCCGACGTGGCCCCGTTCACCCCGGCGCGCTGGCTGCGCGATGGCGACACGGTGCAGTTCGGCGAAATCACCTTGCAGGTGCTGCATTGCCCCGGGCACACGCCGGGGCACGTGGTTTTCTACCACGCCCCGAGCCGGCTGGCACAGGTTGGCGACGTGCTGTTCCAAGGCTCCATCGGCCGCACCGATTTCCCGCGCGGCGACCACGCCACTCTGATTGCTTCGATCAAGACCAAGCTTTTACCTCTGGGCGACGACGTGACCTTCATTCCAGGGCATGGCCCAACGTCCACTTTCGGCGAAGAACGCCGTTTCAACCCCTTCCTGCGCGGCGGGCATTGATCCGCTAACCCGAGGCAGGCGCCCGGTTCAGGGGGCGGCCGGCGCCGCGGGAATCCATTCAGATTGGCGCGGGAATGCGTTCCGCCCAGTGCAGGGCGTCCAGTTGCGCGGCGAGGAAATCGTCCGGGCCGATGCCGAGCCGGTCGAGCAGGCGGGCGCTCTCGTCCAGATTGCGATGTGCGGCGGCTTCCAGTGCCAGCAAGAGTTGCCCGGCGCTGCCGCTGTGGTGATTCAGCGCATCCTTGATGCAGCCGGTCAGGGGTAGTTGCTGCACGATTTCTGCCATGGGGATGTGCAGCAGGACGCTCAGGAGCGAGAAGCAGCCCGTCATGAACGCGCTGTCTTCCAGCGCCTCCGACGAAGGCAGGAGTTTCAGGCGCGGTGCCAGCAATTCCATCAGACGGCCGCGCAGCGCGGCGATGTAGAGCAGCGGATTGGCGCCGCTGCCGTGTTCCGGGTTGGAGAAAATCAGCAGTTGTACCCAGCGCTCCAGTTGCCGCCGGCCGAGCAGGTTGATGGCCTGGGAAAAACTGGTGATCGGCGTGCGCGGAGCGATGGCGGCTGAATTGACGAGGCGCAACAGGCCGTAGGAGAGTTTGGTTTCCTGGCGCAGAACGTCGTCGAGCTCCTGCGTGTCTGCATCCTGGGCGATCAGGGCGAGCAGCGCCAGCATTTTCTGGCGCGTGGTGTCTGGCGCGCGATGGGCGGGGTTTATGGTGAGCAGGTACTCGCAGCTCGTCATGTTGCAGCCGTTGGCAATGGCCCACTCGCGATCATTGTGGTTTTGCGTGTCGGTCACGATCACCCGGCTGCGCACGGCGAGCCCGGTCAGGGCAAAAGGCGACAAGGTGCGGGCATGGCTCATCGGCACGAGGAGATAAGCCCATTCGCCGCTGGGCGGCAGCTTGGTGTCGGGGCGCGTCATGAGCGCCTGCAGTCTTTCGTCCGGGCAGGCAGAGGCCGGGGCGTTCCACAAGGGGATGAAATTTTCGGGCGCGGATTCGGCGGGAAAATTTCCGACCGGCAGGAACCAGGGGGTGCGCAGGTTGAATTCCGCATCCAGCGTGGCCGGCAGTTGCGGTGGCTCGCACGCAGCCGTGCTGTGTTCCACGAGGTAGGCGGCCACCATGTTCTGTGTGCCGATCAGGGGGTGGATGAAGCTGTAGCAAGGAGGGGGCATGGGGGAGGTTGGGCCGGATGTTTTTATTGAAAATTGGCCCGATTCTAACAAAATCGCGGTGCTTTCGGCGGTTTGCAAACATTCGTTGCGGCTCGGTGAGGCGGCTTGCCGGGCGTAATTACGGGCGGGCTTTGCGGTAGAATGCGCGCCAGTTTCCTTTTCGAGTAGTCCATGAAAACGAGTTTTCTCGACTTTGAGCAGCCCGTGGCTGATCTCGAAGCCAAAATTGAAGAACTGCGCTTCGTGCAGGACGATTCCGCCGTCGATATCTCCGAAGAAATCGAGCGTCTGGCAAAGAAAAGCGCGCAACTGACCAAGGAAATCTACGCCAAGCTGACGCCGTGGCAGATCGCCCAGGTGGCGCGCCATCCGCAGCGCCCGTACACGCTCGACTACGCGCAGCACATCTTCACCGATTTCGAAGAACTGCACGGCGACCGCGCCTATGCCGACGATCACGCCATCGTCGGCGGTCTGGCCCGTTTCAACGGCCAGTCGGTGATGGTGATCGGCCACCAGAAGGGGCGCGACACCAAGGAAAAGATTTACCGCAACTTCGGCATGCCGCGCCCGGAAGGCTATCGCAAGGCGCTGCGCCTGATGAAGCTGGCCGAGAAATTCGGTCTGCCGATCATGACCTTCGTCGATACGCCCGGCGCGTATCCCGGCATCGGCGCCGAGGAGCGCGGGCAGTCGGAAGCCATCGGGCGCAATCTCTACGAAATGGCCGAATTGAAGGTGCCGGTCATCGTCACCATCATCGGTGAAGGCGGCTCCGGCGGCGCGCTGGCGATCGCCGTCGGCGATACGGTGCAGATGCTGCAATATTCCACCTATTCGGTGATTTCTCCCGAGGGCTGCGCTTCGATCCTCTGGAAGAGCGCCAGCAGGGCGGCGGATGCGGCGGAAACCATGGGCATCACTGCGGCCCGCCTGAAAACCCTGGGGTTGATCGACCGTGTGGTGCCGGAACCGCTGGGCGGCGCGCAGCGTGACCATGCGGTGATGGCGGCCAATCTGAAAAAGGCTTTGCAGGAGGCGCTCAAGCAGCTTTCGACCCTGTCGGTCGAGGATTTGCTCGCGCAACGCTACGAGCGTCTGATGAGCTATGGCCGCTTCAAGGAACAGGCCGCCTGAGCTGAAATCCCCGCTGGCGCCACGTCTCGCCGCCTTCATCGCGGCCCGGCAACTGGCGGACACGCCCTGCCACGTGGGCCTTTCCGGCGGCTGCGATTCGGTCGGCCTGCTGCATCTGCTGGTGAATCTGCGCCTGCCGGGCGCAATTTCCGCGATACACGTACACCATGGCCTGTCGCCCCATGCCGATGCCTGGGCGGCATTTTGCGAGAAGCTTTGCGCGCAGTGGTCGGTGCCGCTCACCGTGCTGCACGTGCAGGTCGCGGCAGAGGCCGGAGAAGGGCTGGAAGCGGCGGCGCGGCAGGCGCGTTATGCGGCCTTCGCGCGGCATCTGCCGCCGGGCGCGCTGCTTTTTCTGGCTCAGCATCGCGGCGATCAGGCGGAAACCGTTCTATTCAATCTTCTGCGCGGCAGCGGCGTGCAGGGGCTGGCAGCGATGCGCCCGCAGCGCCAGCGGCAGGGGCTGCACCTGTTGCGCCCGCTGCTCAGCGTGTCCCGGCAGGAACTCGAAGCCTACGCCCGCGCGCAGGATCTGTGCTGGATCGAGGATGAAAGCAACGGCGACACCCGTTTCAGCCGCAATTTTCTGCGTCAGGAGATTCTGCCCGCCCTGAGCCGGCGCTTTCCCGCCGCCGAAGCCAATCTGGCGCAAGCGGCTGTGCATTGCGCGGAAGCCGCCGAACTGCTCGACGAACTGGCTGCCGCCCGTTGGGAGCGGGCGGGGGGAGGGCCCAGTTCAGT
>OGQD01000589.1_pt1 | contig 26445 bp, 29 predicted proteins | sample 1553091 | NCBI WGS metagenome assembly OGQD01 (sample SAMEA2580290, study PRJEB22360) | human gut metagenome | biome: human gut; feature: human-associated habitat; material: faeces | place: Denmark | collected 2008/2010
GATGTCGACGCCTGCCCCCCCCCCCCCCGCATCGGCGCCATCCACTCGGTGGTGTTCGGCGGCTTCTCGCCGGAGGCCCTGGCCGGGCGCATCATCGACTGCAAGTCCAAGGTGGTGATCACCGCCGACGAAGGCGTGCGCGGCGGCAAGAAGGTGCCGCTCAAGAGCAACGTCGACGACGCGCTGACCAACCCCGAAACCCACAGCGTGCAGAAGATCATCGTGGTCAAGCGCACCGGTTCCGAGATCAAGTGGAACGGCCACCGCGACATCTGGTACGAAGACCTGATGAAGGTCGCCGGCAGCACCTGCGCGCCGAAGGAAATGGGCGCCGAGGAAGCGCTGTTCATCCTCTACACCTCCGGCTCCACCGGCAAGCCGAAGGGCGTGCTGCACACCACCGGCGGCTACCTGGTGTACGCCTCGCTGACCCACGAGCGGGTGTTCGACTACCGCCCGGGCGAAGTCTTCTGGTGCACCGCCGACATCGGCTGGGTCACCGGCCACACCTACCTGATCTACGGCCCGCTCTCCAACGGCGCCACCACCGTGATGTTCGAGGGCGTGCCCAACTACCCGGACGTGAGCCGCGTCGCCAGGATCATCGACAAGCACAAGGTCAACATCCTCTACACCGCGCCGACCGCCATCCGCGCCATGATGGCCGAGGGCAAGGCCGCGGTCGAAGGCGCCGACGGCTCCAGCCTGCGCCTGCTGGGGTCGGTCCGGCGACCCGCCTGACCCAGCCGAGGAGCCGATCAACCCGGAGTCCTGGCACTGGTACTACGAGAACGTCGGCCAGGGCCGCTGCCCGATCGTCGACACCTGGTGGCAGACCGAGACCGGCGCCTGCCTGATGACCCCGCTGCCGGGCGCCCACCCGATGAAGCCGGGCTCCGCCGCGCGGCCGTTCTTCGGCGTGCAGCCGGCGCTGGTCGACAACCTGGGCAACATCCTCGAGGGCGCCACCGAGGGCAACCTGGTGATCATCGACTCCTGGCCGGGCCAGGCGCGCAGCCTGTACGGCGACCACGACCGCTTCGTCGACACCTACTTCAACACCTTCAAGGGCATGTACTTCACCGGCGACGGCGCCCGTCGCGACGAAGACGGCTACTGGTGGATCACCGGCCGGGTGGATGACGTGCTCAACGTCTCCGGCCACCGCATGGGCACCGCCGAGGTGGAAAGCGCCATGGTCGCCCACCCGAAAGTGGCCGAGGCCGCGGTGGTCGGCGTGCCGCACGACATCAAGGGCCAGGGCATCTACGTCTACGTCACCCTGAACGCCGGCGAGGAGCCTTCCGAGCAACTGCGCCAGGAACTGAAGAACTGGGTACGCAAGGAAATCGGCCCGATCGCCACGCCGGACGTGATCCAGTGGGCGCCGGGCCTGCCGAAGACCCGCTCGGGCAAGATCATGCGCCGTATCCTGCGCAAGATCGCAACCGCCGAATACGATTCCCTCGGCGACATCTCCACGCTGGCCGATCCCGGCGTGGTGCAGCACCTCATCGACACTCACCGCACCATGCAGGCCGCCTGACCCGGCGACCCCGTACAGGTCGGGGCCCCAGCCACAAGGCGGGGCCATGCGCCCCCCCGCCAGGGCCTTGCCCTGGCGGGGTGTCGTGTTTTCGGGGCCAAGCAACGGCCGATGGCTCGGCGAGAAAGTGGCACTGGCGCGCACAGGAGAGCCTTGGCGCCTGCTATCCAGTGATCTGAGCAAGCTTTCGAGAACAGGCCGGTGGCGCCGACGCGCTTCGAGGATGAGCATAGAAGCCAGCCGATCGCCCACATCGTTTCGCCGGGAGGCCAACCCATGACCGCGAAGACATCGAGCGTTTCACCGGCCCGGTCGCTGCACCATCTGGCGTGCGGCGAGTGTGGCTGGACCATCAGCATCCTGGCCGAGAACTCGGCGCCCCTCCGTCAGTGCCCGTGGTGCGGCTGGGACGATCTGGACATCTCCTCGGTCGAGCGGCAGGGCGCCGGGCAGCACCTGCGGTGCGCCGAGCATGGCGCGATCTCGGTCCAGGTCCTCGGGCCGGACATCGCGGCGGACGATTTCCCGGATGACCTGTTCTGTCCGTTCTGCAAGCGGTCCTAGCGCTTCAAGTCGATCCGGCCCGTAGCCCGGATGCAATCCGGGAAAGAGCGCCGCCGGTTACACCTGACCGGAATCTGCTACGGTTTGGCTCCGCTCCCCGCGGAGCGCGGCGGCCGATGCGCGATGCATTGACATGGAACAGGGTCGCCGCCGGCTCCGCGCCGGAGAATGGCGCCAGGCACAGGAAAGGAGGCACCTCGCATGAGTGATGGTTTGGACGCATTCGCGCGGTGGCAGGCGGGCTTCGGTCCGATCCGCCATCGCGAGGAGACCGTGGAGCGCCTGCAGGCGCAGATCGCGCGCCTGGTGGCCGAGGGCCGCGTCGCCGATGCCGGGACGGCCCATGCGCTGCTCGCGGCGGCGGACCGGCTGACCTGCATGGCGCTGAGCGTGGTGGCGCACATGACCTATGCGCGGCGCATCGACCTTTCCGGCGCCGACCTTGCCGCCGAGGACTTCAAGGCGACGCCGGAGGGCCACACCGGCGGCTCGCTGAACATGGTGCCGGCCTTCGTCGGCTACCTGCTGGCCAATGCCCTGAGCGGCACCACCCGGGGCTGGCTGATGGGGCAGGGCCACTGCGTGGCGGCCATCGAGGCGATCAATGCGCTGACCGGTGACCTGTCGCCGGCCCAGCGCGGGCGCTACGACCGCAGCGAGGCGGGGCTGTCGCGCCTGATCGGCGATTTCTACTCCTACGCCATCGATGGCAAGGGCCTGCCCGCCGTGCCGCTGGGCAGCCACGCCGGGCCGAACACCGCCGGCGCGGTTTCCGAGGGCGGCTACCTCGGCTTCGCCGGGCTGCAGTACGTGCACACGCCGCTGCCGGGCGAGAGCCTGGTGGCCTTCCTCAGCGACGGCGCGTTCGAGGAGCAGCGCGGCTCCGACTGGGCGCCGCGCTGGTGGCGCGCCGAGGACAGCGGCCTGGCCATTCCGGTGATGATCCTCAACGGTCGGCGCATCGAGCAGCGCACCCAGATCGTGCAGGAGGGCGGTGCGCCCTGGCTGGCCGAGGACCTGCGCCACAACGGCTTCGCCCCGGTGATCGTCGACGGCCGTGACCCGGCCGCCATCGCCTGGGCGATCCTCGATGCCGAGGCGCGCCTGCGCGCATTCGCCGCTGATCCGCAGTGCCACTATCCCGCGCCGCTGCCCTACGTGATCGCCGAGACCGAGAAGGGCTTCGGCTTCCCCGGCGCCGGCAGCAACGCCGCGCACGATCTGCCCCGCCCACCCCCGGCCGCTGGCCGGCAACCCGCAGCGGGACGCTGCCGTGCGCGAGGTGTTCAACGCGGGCGCTCGCGTCCTGTTCGTACCGCCCCGGGAACTCGACGAGGCGCTGGCGACCCTCGCCAACCACGGCGCCGGCGGTCGTCCGCGGGAGGGCGAGCATCCCCTGGCGCACCGCCGTCCGGCGCCGCCGCTGCTGCCCGAACCGGCCTGGGCCGCGCCGGGCGACGCCGGCAGCGCCATGAGTGCGCTGGACCGCTGGTTCGTCGCCCTGGTCGAGGCCAACCCGCAGTTGCGCGTGCGGGTGGGCAACCCGGACGAACTGGCCAGCAACAAGATGGGCGCGACCCTGGCGCTGCTGCGCCACCGGGTCAACGCGCCGGAGCCGGGCGTGCCGGAGTCGCTGCACGGCGCGGTGGTCACCGCGCTCAACGAGGAGGCGGTGGCCGCGGCGGCGCTGGGCAACAAGGGCGGCCTGAACCTGATCGTCAGCTACGAGGCGTTCGCGGTGAAGATGCTCGGCCTGCTGCGCCAGGAAATCATCTTCGCCCGCCGGCAGAAGGTGCTCGGCCAGGCGCCCGGCTGGCTGTCGGTGCCGCTGATCGTCACCTCGCACACCTGGGAGAACTCGAAGAACGAGCAGTCCCACCAGGACCCGACCATCGGCGAGGCGTTGCTGGGCGAGATGTCCGACACCTCGCGGGTGCTGTTCCCGGTGGACGGCAACACCGCCCAGGCGGCGCTCGCCGCGCTGTACGGCGAACGCGGCCAGCTCGGCTGCCTGGTGGTGTCCAAGCGCGACACCGCCTGCCGCTTCGACGCGCGGGCCGCCCGCGAGCTGGTGGAGCGGGGCGCCGCGCACGTGGCCGGCGACCCGCGCCATGCCGAGGTGCAGTTCGTCGCCATCGGCGCCTACCAGCTGGAGGAGGCACTGGCGGCGCACGACCACCTGGCGCGCCGAGGCCATGCCTCCTGCGTCACCGTGGTGGTCGAACCCGGCCGCCTGCGGATACCCCGCGACGAGATCGAGGCGGCCTTCGTGGCGGACGACGACGCCCTGCGCGCGCTGTTCCCCCGTGGCCTGCCCCGCGTGCTGCTGTGCCACACCCGGCCCGAACCGATGCTCGGCGTGCTGCGCCGGCTCGACGAAGGCCCGGACAGGACCCGCGCGCTCGGCTACATCAGCCGGGGCGGCACGCTCGACGTGGCCGGCATGCTGTTCGCCAACCGCTGCACCTGGGCGCACGCCGTCGAGGCGGCCGCGGCGGGCGCCGGGGGGGGGCGGGCCCCCGCCGATGTCGAGGTAATGCACCAGTGCTGCCATGCGCCGCAGACCGGGTGCCTCCAGAGCGAAGCTGGCCTGCAGGGTTTCGAAGGTGACGCGGTTGCCAACATGGCTGAAGCGCGCACCATCGAAGTCGAAGCCCAAGGCCTCGTCAGGACAGTCGTCCGGAGAGGCCAACCAGAGGATGCGTGCCGAGGGGTCGATGAAGCGCCGGATCAGCCAGGCACTGGCCAAGCGGTCGACCCAGGGCCGGTGACGCGTGGCCCAGACCCGCCCCTGAAACTCCGCCAGAGATAGTCGCTCGATCGCCTGTTCGTGACTGCAGGGCTCGTCTCTGGACAGCGCGCGACTGATCGCAACCTCCAGCTCGCGCAACTGGGCGTCGGTTTGCTGCTGGTCCGCCCCGGGGAAGAAGTCGATGTCTTGGACCTGAGCGAAGGCCTTGCGCAGTTTTCGAGCCTGGCGCATGACCGCAAGCGCGGTATCGGGAGCCAGCTGCGCGAGCTGTGCATCTACCTCTGCACGCAGCTTGGCGTAGTCCTCCGCGCGCGCGAACAGGGGAATGAATCGCTCACCCTGCGGGTCGCATACCGGCAACAGGCAGACGTAACCCTCGCTGTCGAGAATGTCGCGTTCCACCACCGACAGGGTTTCTCGACAGGCCGGCCGGTCCGGCAGCAGGTACACCCCATCGCGCAGCACCGCGGCCCCCGCCCCCTTCAACGCTCGCCAGGCGCGCATGCGCTCGGCAGCATTGGCCGTAGGCAAAGCCATGACCAAGCAGAGCCAATCATCCATGTAGCAATCTCACAAAAATCGTTCGATCTCTACATTATATTGATTATCGGCCAAGGAGAAGCCGCCCGATCAACGGTTAAGCCAGAAACTCAACGGCCAGACAGAAACACAGCTTGTAAAAGATGTCTTGCTACGCGCGACAGCCGCGGTTACTCGAAAGTGTCCGTGCTAACGGGGGTAGAACCCCCTGCCTCTCGCCCTGGCTGTTGCACGCCATGGCTGCATTTCTGCTGCTCGCCAGCAATGCCTCTGGGCGTTTGTCGCCGGGTCGATACCCTGCTGAGCTTATCCGCCAACCGCCACAGTATGCTGTGTTGTCCCAACCTTCTTAGTACCCGCCGAAACGGTCTTTGACCCCTCCTCTCCCAGTACCGAACCTTTCGCCCGCGGCACATCTGCGTGCCGTAAGTTTTGCCTGGGAGGTTGGGTTCAGGGATGCATGCAACAACGGTGCTTTACGGCCAGGTGCTGGTGGTGTTGGCCATTACCCTGTCCGGGGTATGGGGTGCCACGCAGTGGACGGCTGCCGCGCTCGGTTACCAGGCTCGACTAGGAGCGCCCTGGTTCGATCTGCTGGGCACGCCGGTGTATCACCCCTGGCGTCTATTCGAGTGGTGGTTCGTCTTCGATGCCTACGCACCGGAGGTCTTCAACGTCGGCGGCAGCATCGCCGCTTGCAGTAGCCTGCTGGCGTTGGTGATGGCCATTGGCATGGCGATCTGGCGGGCACGCCAGGCACGCCGAGTCACCACCTACGGCTCGGCGCGTTGGGCCGATGCGGATGAGGTGCGAAGGGCTGGCCTGACCCAGCAGGCGGGTGTGTTCCTCGGCCAATTCGACGATCAGTACCTGCGTCACGAAGGCCCCGAGCATGTACTGACCTTCGCACCCACGCGCTCGGGCAAGGGCATAGGCCTGGTTGTGCCTACCCTGCTCTCCTGGCCTGCCTCAGCGGTCATCCACGACATCAAGGGCGAGAACTGGAGTCTGACCGCCGGCTGGCGTTCGCGCTTCTCTCACTGCCTGCTGTTCAACCCCACCGACCTGGCCTCGGCCGCCTACAACCCGTTGCTGGAAGTGCGTCGCGGTGCACACGAAGTGCGCGACGTGCAGAACATCGCCGATATCCTGGTCGACCCGGAGGGCGCGCTGGAGCGGCGCAACCATTGGGAGAAGACCAGCCACGCGCTGCTTGTTGGCGCCATTTTGCACGTGCTCTACGCCGGCCAGGACAAGACCCTGCGCGGCGTCGCCAACTTCCTCTCCGATCCGGCCTGTACCTTCGAGCTGACGCTGCACCGGATGATGACCACGCCGCACCTGGGTGATGCACCGCATCCGGTGGTGGCCTCTGCGGCGCGGGAGGTGCTGAACAAGAGCGACAACGAGCGCTCGGGCGTGCTGTCCACGGCCATGTCCTTCCTCGGCCTGTACCGGGACCCTACGGTAGCCGAGGTCACCTCTCGCTGCGACTGGCGCATCGCCGACCTGATCTCGGCCGAGCATCCGGTGTCGCTGTATCTGGTGGTGCCGCCCTCGGATATCAGCCGTACCAAGCCGCTGATCCGCCTGATCCTCAATCAGGTCGGCCGGCGCCTGACCGAGTCGCTCGACGGCTCCGATGGCATCGAGCGCCGGCACAAGCTGCTGTTGATGCTCGATGAGTTTCCGGCGCTGGGGCGGCTGGATTTCTTCGAGACAGCGCTGGCCTTCATGGCCGGCTATGGGCTGCGTGCCTTCCTCATCTCGCAGTCGCTGAACCAGATCGACAAGGCCTACGGCCAGAACCACTCGATCCTCGACAACTGCCACGTGCGGGTGACCTTCGCCACCAACGACGAGCGCACCGCCAAGCGCATCTCCGAAACCCTCGGCACTGCCACCGAGTTGCGTGCGCAGCGCAACTATGCCGGTCACCGCCTCGCACCCTGGCTAGGCCATCTGATGGTGTCGCGCCAGGAAACCGCACGCCCGCTGCTGACCCCGGGCGAGGTCATGCAACTGCCCAGCGACGAGGCCGTGGTGATGCTTTCGGGACTCGCGCCGATCCGCGCGAAGAAGCTGCGCTACTTCACCGACGCCAACTTCCAGAGCCGGGTGCTGCCGGCACCACGCTTGCAGCCGGGCCGCTACGCCGACGCACCGGCGCCACGCGCAGACGACTGGAGCGGCATGGTCGTGCCGGCAGCTGTTGCCGCGTCGCCGGTCGACCTGAGAGATGACGAGACCGTCGAGGATGGCGGCCTGCGCCGTCAGCCGGAGTTGGCGGAACTCGCCCGGTTGCCGGATCACGACGAGTTGGCCAGCGACCTGCTGCTGCTCGACGAGGACGACATTCCCACGCCCTTCCCCACCCAGCCGGATCCGCGCCTGCAGCGCGTCGCGCGGCTGGCCGCCCTCGACCCTGACGATGGAATAGCCCTATGAGCCGAGCCCGCCTCAACCTGTTTATCCAACCCGAGCATGCCAAGCGCCTGAACGAATTGGCGATCACCAAGGGCGTATCGAAGTCCTCAATCATCGCCGCGGCGCTGGCCTCCTGGCTGTCGCCCGAGTCCGGCGAGCAGCGCGAGGTGGCCATGGCCAAACGCCTGGATCGCCTGTCACGTCAGTTCGAGCGCCTGGAGCGCGACCAGCACATCCTGATCGAGACCGTGGCGCTCTATGTGCGCTACTACCTCACGGTGAGCACGCCTGTACCCGAGGCTCACCAAGAAGCAGCACGCGCGCAGGGCAAGCTGCGATTCAGCCAGTTCGTCGAACAACTGGGGCGCCACCTGCAGCGCGGACGCAGCCTGGTCAGAGACGTACACGAAGAGGTTCAGGTCTCGGGAGAGCGTCCATGACTGTCGCCTCCTCCCCAATGCTGAGCGCTGCGGCAACGTCCCTGGATCGCCGCACGCGCATGTTGCGCACGGCGATGGGCCCGCTGATCGCTGCCGCCCTGGATGACCCGGACGTGGTCGAGGTGATGCTCAACCCTGATGGCGTGCTTTGGCTGGATCGCCTGTCCGCTGGTCGAGCCCATCTGGGCACGCTGGCAGCTGGCGACGGTGAACGGATCATCCGCCTGGTGGCAGCGCATGTCGGCCAGGAGGTACATCGCAACAAGCCGCTACTGAGCGCCGAGCTGCCAGAGACTGGCGAGCGCTTCGAGGGTGTACTGCCGCCCGTAGTGGCCGGGCCGACCTTCGCTCTACGCAAACGCGCAGCCGGCGTCATCCCGCTGCACCAGTATGTGGCTGACGGCATCCTCAGCGCCGCGCAGGCAGAGCACCTGCGCGTGGCCGTGCGTGACCGGCAGAACATCCTCGTCGCCGGCGGCACCAGCAGCGGCAAGACCACCCTGGCCAATGCATTGCTGGCCGAAGTAGCCGGCAGCGGCGACCGCGTACTGGTGCTGGAGGATACGGTCGAGTTGCAGTGCCCGGCCCTCGATCACGTCGCCCTGCGTACCAAGCCTGGCGTGGTCTCCATGGCTGACTTGGTGCGCAGCACACTGCGTCTGCGGCCCGACCGCGTGGTGGTCGGCGAGGTGCGCGGCGGTGAAGCACTGGATCTGATCAAGGCCTGGGGCACCGGCCATCCCGGCGGTATCGCCACCATTCATGCCGGCTCTGCACAGGGCGCACTGCTGCGCCTGGAGCAATTGATTCTGGAAGTGGCCCTGACCGCTCCGCGGGCTCTGATCGCCGAGGCGGTCAACCTGGTGGTGTTTCTCGCCGGGCGTGGCAGCACGCGCTATGTCCAGCAGATCGCCCGCGTCACCGGCTATGACGAGCGCGGCTATCAACTCACTTCCATCGCCCCCGCATTCATTCCTTCGCTACCTCAGGAAAACAGCCATGACTGCCTGCCATCCCCACGTTGCTAATCGTCGTCGCCTCGTCGGCGCCTTGATGCTCGGAGCCCTCTGCCTGGGCGCCTCCCTGCCGGTGCTCGCCGCTGGCTCCGGCATGCCATGGGAGGGACCGCTGCAATCGATCCTTGACTCGGTACAGGGTCCGGTGGCGCGCATCATCGCGGTGATCATCATCATTACCACAGGCCTGACGCTGGCCTTCGGCGACACCAGCGGCGGCTTTCGCAAGCTGATTCAGATCGTCTTTGGCCTGTCGATTGCCTTCGCTGCGTCATCGTTCTTCCTCAGCTTCTTCAGCTTTGCCGGCGGGGCGGTGATCGTATGAACGGCGAGCGCGAACTCATCCCCGGTTTCGAGGTGCCGCTGCACCGCTCGCTGGCCGAGCCGATTCTGCTCGGTGGAGCCCCGCGCAACGTTGCGATCCTCAACGGCACTCTGGCGGCAGTGGTAGGCCTGGGCCTGCAGCTGTGGCTGCCTGGCTTGGCGCTCTGGTTGATCGGCCACTCCCTAGCGGTGTGGGGTGCCCGTCTGGACCCGCAGTTCCTGCAGGTGTTTGCCCGGCACATCAAGCAGCCGTCGCTGCTGGATGTGTGAGGAGGCCGCCATGCTGAACCTCACCGAATACCAACGTCGTCCCGCCCAGCTCGCCGACTGGCTGCCCTGGGCCGGCCTGGTCGCACCCGGCGTCGTGTTGAACAAGGACGGTTCGTTCCAACGCAGCCTGCGCTTTCGCGGGCCGGATCTGGACAGCGCCACCCAAGGCGAGCTGGTGGCCACCTCGGCGCGCCTGAACAATGCCCAGCGCCGCCTTGGCTCGGGTTGGGCGCTGTTTGTCGAGGCCGAGCGTCTGGCGGCGGCGGACTACCCTGACAGCGACTTTCCGGAACCCTTGTCCTGGCTGGTGGACGAGGAGCGCCGCGCCGCCTTCGAGGCCCAGGGTAGCCACTTCGAGAGTAACTACCACCTGACGCTGCTCTACCTGCCGCCGGAGGAGTCGCGCTCGCGCGCCGCCGGCCTGCTCTACGAGCACCAGACGCAGCGCGGCGTCGACTGGTGCGAACGACTGACCGCCTTTGTTGCTGAGACAGATCGTTTCTTCGACCTGCTGGACGGGGTGATGCCGGAGCTCGCCTGGCTCGATGACAGCCAGACGCTGACTTACCTGCATGCCACGATTTCGCCCCATCGCCAGCGGGTGGCTGTGCCCGAAGTGCCCTTCCACCTCGATGCCCTGCTGGCCGACAGCCCCCTGACCACAGGCCTAGCGCCGCGCCTCGGTGAGCAGCATCTGCGCACGCTGTCGGTACGTGGCTTCCCCACCTCGACGTGGCCAGGCGTACTGGACGACCTCAACCGTCTGGGCTTCGCCTATCGCTGGTCGACCCGTTTTATATGCCTGGACAAGGACGAGGCCGAGAAGGAACTGGTGCGCCTGCGCCGGCAGTGGTTTGCCAAGCGCAAGGGCGTCCTGGCGCTGCTGCGCGAAGCGATTTTCCAGCAGGAGAGCCCACTGTTCGACAGCGACGCTGCGAATAAGGCTAGCGATGCCGACGCGGCGCTGCAGGAGCTTGGCGCCGACCAAGTCGCCTTCGGCTATGTGACCGCCACCGTGACGGTGAGCGACTGCGACGCCCAGGTCGCCGACGAGAAGCTGCGCCGGGTCGAGCGGGTGATCCAGGGCCGCGGCTTCGTCACCATCGCCGAGAGTCTCAACGCGGTGGAGGCCTGGCTGTCGTCGATCCCCGGCAACGCCTACGCCAATGTCCGCCAACCGCTGATCTCCACACTCAACCTGGCGCACTTGATGCCGGTCTCGGCAGTCTGGGCTGGGCCGGCACGCAACGAACATCTGGATGGCCCGCCGTTGGTGATCACCCGCACCGATGGCGCGACACCGTTTCGCCTGGTCACCCACGTTGGCGATGTCGGCCACACCCTGGTGGCTGGCCCAACTGGCATGGGCAAGTCGGTGTTGCTGGCGACCCTAGCTCTGCAGTTTCGACGCTACCCAGGATCACGCCTGTTTCTGTTCGATATGGGCCGTTCGCTACGCGCAACAGTGCTGGGATTGGGTGGCGAGCACTACTACCTCGGCGGCGACAGCGACCTGGCCTTCCAGCCGCTAGCGCGCATCGACCAGCCCGGCTACCGCGCCTGGGCGGCGGAATGGCTGGAGGCGCGCCTGCTGCAGGAAGGCGTGGCCGTCGGCCCCGAGCAGAAGGCTGCGCTGTGGACGGCGCTGGACAGCCTGGCCGGCGCGCCCGAGGCACAGCGCACACTGACCGGTTTGTCCGTGCTGCTGCAGGACAACGCCCTGCGCCAGGCGCTGCAACCCTACGTACTGGGCGGTGCCCATGGCGCATTGCTGGATGCCGACCAGGATCGTCTGGGCAGCGCCGACGTGCAGTGTTTCGAGATGGAGGAACTGATGCACAGCAAGGCGGCGTTGGCTGCCGTGCTGAGCTACCTGTTCGCCCGTTTCGAGGAGCGTTTTGACGGCGCGCCGACACTGCTGATCCTCGACGAGGCGTGGCTGTTTCTCGACGATCCGCTATTCGCCGCGCGCATCCGCCAGTGGCTCAAGACCCTGCGCAAGAAGAACGTCAGCGTCATCTTCGCCACCCAGTCGCTGGCCGACATCAAGGATTCCAGCATCGCTGCGGCAATCATCGAGAGCTGCGCCAGCCGCATCTTTCTGCCCAACCCGCAGGCTGGCGAGCCGCAGATCCGCGGCATCTACCAGGGCTTTGGCCTTAACGACCGGCAGATCGAGATCATCGCCCAAGCCACGCCCAAACGCGATTACTACTACCAGTCGCGCCTGGGCAACCGCCTGTTCGACCTCGACCTGGGGCCGGTGGCGCTGGCCTTCGCCGCCTCGGCCAGCCCGGCCGAGCAGCGCGAGATCGACCGCATGCTGCAGGCGTCCGGTACTGCCGATTTCGCCCCTGCCTGGTTGCGCCATCGCGGCCTGGACTGGGCCGCCGACCTGCTCACCGCCTATCCCACGTCACGCAAGGAGTGCCTGCCATGAGATCCCCTGTACACCGTCTACCCTGCGCAACGCTGCTGGTGCTTGGCCTACTGGCCGTGAAGCCGGCCAACGCTTTCACCGTAATCGATCCGACCAACCTGGTGCAGAACACCTTGACCGCAGTACGCACCCTGGAGATGGCGAACAACCAGGTTCGCCAGTTACAGAACGAAACCCAGATGCTGCTGAACCAGGCCCGTAACCTGCAGCGGCTGGACTACAACGTGGTCAACCAGTTGCGCGCGAGCTTGGCCAATACCGAGCGACTGCTCGCCGAGGCGCGAGGGCTGGCCTACGAAGTGCAACGTTTGGATCAGGAGTTCAGCCGTCTCTACCCGAACGAGTACACCGGCGACGTCAGCAGCCAACGCTTGGCAGAAGAGGCACGCGAGCGCTGGCAGCAGGGCCTCGACGGGCTGCATACGGCGCTGCGTGTACAGGCTCAGGTGACGCAGAACCTGGCCGAGGATGAGAGCGTCTTGTCCGCTCTGGTGCAGCAGAGCCAGTCCGCGGGTGGCGCCTTGCAGGCTGCCCAGGCTACCAATCAGTTGCTGGCCCTGCAGGCCAAGCAGTCGATCCAGGCGCAGCAACTGCAGATCACCCAGAACCGTGCCGTCGCCCTGGAGCTTGCCCGTCAGTCTGCAGCGGCCGAGGAGGCACGCGAACGGCGGCGGCGCTTTATGGGCAACGGCACGCCCTACACCCCCTACCCCGTGCAGTTCTATCGGTAGGGAGGCGCTCTCATGAGATTCCTGGCACTGCTGCCGCTGTTGATGCTGGCCGCCTGCAGGCAGGGCGACGATGGCGTCGTCGTACGGCAAGACGATGCGACTGAGCGCTTCTACTCCGGCTGCGCCCGGCCTGGCGAGTTTCTAAGGCTTACCGACTTGCCCGGGATTCCGCCAAGCTTCGACGAGGACGTGCAATGAACGACGTCAGCGTGATTGACCGTTTCCTCGAGGTGTTCGGGCTGTATATCGATACCGGCTTCGGCCTGCTCGGCGGCGAGGTGGCCTTTCTCACCATGACCCTGGTGGTGATCGACATGACCCTGGCCGGGCTGTTCTGGGCCATGGGCGGTGAGGACGTCAGCGCCAAACTGATCCGCAAGACCCTCTATGTCGGTGCCTTCGCCTTCATCATCGGCAACTTCAATGCCCTGGCGAAGATCGTCTTCAACTCCTTCGCCGGGTTGGGTCTGCTGGCTTCAGGTTCTACGTTGAGTCATGCGGAGTTTCTGCAGCCAGGGCGATTGGCCGCGATTGGCGTTGATGCCGGAGGGCCGCTGCTTGAGCAGATCAGCAGCCTCAGTGGATTTCCCGAAGTCTTCAGCAACCTGCACAGCATCCTGGTGCTGTTTCTGGCCTGGCTGGTGGTGATCGTCAGTTTCTTCTTCCTGGCCATTCAGTTGTTCGTGACCTTGGTCGAGTTCAAGCTGACCACCCTCGCCGGCTTCGTGCTAGTGCCCTTCGCGCTGTGGAACAAGACCGCCTTTCTCGCCGAGAAGGTGCTGGGAAACGTGGTTGCGTCCGGCATCAAGGTACTGGTGCTGGCGGTGATCGTCGGCATTGGCAGTGGGCTGTTCGCCGAGTTCCAGGCTATGCCGGACGAGCCCTCCATCGATCATGCGCTGGTGGTCATGCTCGCCTCGCTGGCCCTGCTGGGCCTGGGCATCTTCGGGCCGGGCATTGCCACCGGGTTGGTCTCCGGCGCACCACAATTGGGTGCTGGTGCAGCAGCCGGTACTGCACTCGGCGCAGCAGGCATGGCAGCAGGTGCTGCTGCAGTAGCAACAGGTATCGGCGGCGCGGTGCTGGCCGGTGCACGCATGGCGCCCAGTGCGGCGCGCCTGGCCATGGGTGGAGCCCGTTCTTTGGCTGGTGTGCCCTCTGGAGCTGCAGCCGGCGGTACTGCGGCTGGTGGAACGTCCGCCGCCAACCCGGTCCCACGGGCGGCCCCAGCCAAACAGCCCGACTGGGCCAGGCGCCTGCAGCGCAGGCAACAACTCTCACAGGCCACCAGCACGGTCGCCCACACCCTTCGTGGTGGCGATGGCGGTGGTTCATCACCTGGGCCGCAGATCCGCGACCCATCGAATTCGTAAAGGAGGACGAAGATGCGATTCAGACGTCCACGGGTGCGCTACAGCGACACCCCACAACCCATCACGCCCTACCAAGCCGCGGCACAGGCCTGGGATCTGCGCATGGGCAGCAGCCTGGCACAGGCACGCAACTGGCGGCTGATGGCCTTCGGTTGCCTGGGCCTGGCGCTGCTGATGGCCGGTGGGCTGGTCTGGCGTTCGGCGCAGTCGACGGTGACGCCCTACGTGGTGGAGGTCGACAACCTCGGCCAGGTGCGCGCCGTTGGCGAAGCCGCCAGTCCTTACCAGCCCCAGGATGCGCAGATCGCCCATCACCTGGCGCGCTTTATCGAGCAGGTGCGTTCTCTGTCGATCGATCCGGTGGTGGTGCGGCAGAACTGGCTGGAGGCCTATCACTCCACCACCGACCGAGGCGCAGCCACCCTCAACGACTATGCCCGCGCCAACGATCCCTTCACCCGGGTCGGTAAGGAGTCGGTATCAGTCGAGGTCACCAGCGTGGTGCGTGCCAGCGACAGCTCGTTCCAGGTGCGCTGGATCGAACGCCGCTTCGTGAATGGTGCGGCCGCCGGCCTGGAGCGCTGGACCGCGGTGATCTCGCTGGTGCTGCAGCCTCCACGCACCGAGGAAAAGCTGCGCCGCAACCCGCTCGGCATCTACGTCAACGGCCTGTCCTGGAGCCGTGAACTGGACACTACGGAAGGAGCCAAGAAACCATGAGAACTACCCAGAGCATCTACATCTGCCCTCTGCTGCTGAGCGTGCTGGCCGGCTGCGCCAGCCAGGAACCGCCAGTGATCGCGCTGGACGAACCGGTAGAAGCGCAGCGCCTGCCGGAGCCGCCCAAGCCCATCGAAGTGGTGGAAGTACCCAAGCCTCTGGCCCTGCCCGCCCAGCTCAAGCCATTGCCGGAAACTCAGCGCAGCCAACCGGCCAAGGAACCGGCCGATGAGCGCGTGCGGGTCTCGCGCGCCAATCGCGAGGCTCGGGTGGCACCGAGCCGGGAAGGCTATATCAACGCCATCCAGGTCTGGCCCTACTCCGACGGCGCGTTGTATCAGGTGTACACCAGCCCGGGTCGGGTGACGGCAATCAACCTGCAGCCCGGCGAAGAGCTGATCACCGTTGCCGCCGGCGACACCGTACGCTGGATCGTTGGCGATACAACCAGCGGCAGCGGTGACGAGCTACGCACCAGTGTGCTGATCAAACCGACACGCGTCGATCTCAAGACCAATCTGGTGATCACCACCACGCGCCGCACCTACCTGATCGAGCTGAGTTCCACCGAGCAAGCCTGGATGGCGTCGGTGTCCTGGGACTACCCGAAGGATCGCATGCTCGCCCTGCAACGCCGCGCCAGTGAAGCCCAGGCCGCGGCGCCGGTGGATGCCGGCATGGCGCTAGAGAAGCTGCGCTTTCGCTATGCGATCAGCGGCAGCAATCCACCCTGGAAACCGCTGCGCGCCTTCGATGACGGCCGTAAGGTGTATATCCAGTTCCCCGCCGGTATCGCCCAAGGCGAGCTGCCGCCGCTGTTCGTAATTGGCCCCGAAGGTGACGGGCAGTTGGTCAACTACCGCTTCCGCTCGCCCTACTACATCGTCGACCGCCTGTTCGGCGCGGCTGAGCTGCGCCTGGGCGCCGATAAGGGTGACGTGGTGCGGATCGAACGCACCGACGGCGTGGCACGGAGGCGCTGAGCATGACGGGTAAGGACAACGACCAAAACACGGCAACCTCGCCACCGACCAAGGAGGCACCGGAGTCGCTGGAGCTGCGCGCCAAGCCGCGTCCGGTTACTCGGCTCAACCCACGCATGCTGGCGGTAGTGGTCGGCGGCCTATCGGCTGCGGTGCTCGGTGCCATGCTGTGGTCACTGCAACCACAGCAACGCCGTCAGGGCGCCGAGCCGAACGAGCTATACAACGTCGACCGCGTGGCGCGCACCGAGGGGCTGGAGCAATTGCCGGCAGACTACTCGCAGTTACCGCCTCCACCGGCTCCCGAGATACCGCAACTGGGGCCGCCGCTGCCCGGCGATCTGGGCGGGCCAATCCTCAGGGCGGAGCAGCAGGCGCAAGGTTATGGACATGGGCCAGATGCCGCCGAAGCAGAGCGCCTGGCCCTGCTCAAGGAAGCCGAGGAAGCAGCGCAGTCCTCGGTGTTTTTCCAGACAACCAGCGCGCGGAAATCGAACGTCGCATCTGGTGGTGGCGCTCAACTCGATTCCCCGGCTCTGGGTATGGCTTCGTCAGGCGCAGTAGCCGCCGCAGGAACAGCAACGCAGCAGGAACGGAACGAGGCGTTTCTCAGTAAATCCGTAAACGCACAAATCCGTAATTCCGGATTGCTGCAGATGCCTGAGTCGCCTTTCCAGGTGATGGCCGGCACCGTCATCGCGGCGGCACTGGTCACCGGCATCAAGTCGGATCTACCCGGCGACGTGATCGCTACGGTGACCGAGCCGGTCTACGACAGTGCCACCGGTGAGCACGTGCTGATTCCGCAAGGCGCGCGCCTGCTGGGCCGCTACAACAGCCAGGTGAGCTACGGGCAAAGCCGCGTGCAGGTGGTGTGGCAGCGGGTGATCTTGCCGGATACCTCGTCCTTCCAGCTCGACAACCTGGTCGGTACCGACGCCGCCGGCTATGCCGGTCTCGAGGATGGCGTCGACTGGCATTGGGATCGGATCGCCGCCGGCGCGGCCATGACCAGCCTGCTGGGCATAGGAGCCGAGTTGGCGGCACCGACCAGTCGCACCGACGGCGATCGCATCATCATCGCCGGACGCGACAGCCTGCAGGACACGGTGAATCAGGTCGGCCAGGAGGTCACCCGCCGCAACCTCGACATCCAGCCCACGCTGACCCAGCGCCCTGGCCTGCCCCTGCGCGTGATCGTCAACCGCGATCTGGTGCTGCGTCCCTATCAGCCTTTCTCCACTCAACATAGGAACCCGCAATGAGCACGACCAAGCTGCGTCTCGGCCCGCTGCCGAGAACCGAGAACCTGAAGCTGACCTTCACCTGCCCGGCCAGCCTGAAGGCCGACCTCGAGCGCTACGCGGCGCTGCATTCGCATACCTATGGCGAAGAGGTCGACGCCCTGACGCTCATCCCGCACATGCTGGAGGCCTTCATGGCGAGGGATCGGGTGTTCAGGAGAACAAATACACAATCTTGCAGCGGCAATTGATAAGCCTGCATCCCCTCCCAGCTGCCGTGATGACAACGGCAGAAAATCCACACACGGTTGAAAACCGTGACCTAACACATCACACTTATCACCATGATCGTAAGCTTCCAGCACAAAGGTCTACGCATTTTCTTTGAATCTGGCTCAACCAAAAGCATCCGGGCCGCGCCACGCAAAGCGCCTGGGCCGAATGCTGAGTTTTATGGATAGAGCCAATGAACCCGCCGACCTCGACATCCCCGGTTGGCGGCTACATCCCCTCAAAGGGGAACTGGAAGAGTTCTGGTCACTCACCGTCAATGGAAACTGGCGAGTGATCTTTCGATTCGTGGGTAGCGACATCGAGCTCGTCGACTACCTTGACTACCACTAAACAGGAGGGGGTTATCCATGACCATGTTCAACCCACCGCATCCTGGTGAAACCCTGCTTGAGGACGTGCTCCCCGAACTGGGCATCAGCATTGCCGAACTTGCCCGCCGCCTTGGTTTTGCGCGGGAATCCCTGTCTCGCATCTTGCACGGCCATGCGCCTGTCAGTCCGGATTTGGCTGTTCGCCTAGAGTTGGCCGGCATCGGCAAAGCTCGCACCTGGCTCGGAGTGCAAGCCGACTACGACCTTTGGCAAGCCAGGCATCGCGAACAGCCGCACATCGAGCGCTTTGCTGCGATTGCTTAGTTCCGTAGCCTGAGCCTTGGCGTCCTCGTGGTAGCGGAACAGGTAGTCAGTGCCACTGGTAAGAATCCTCCCACAGGCACCTTCAGGCGTTGCAACCTGCAGCACGGCAGTCATCAGTCGAATACTCCATGGATTTCGTCCTGAGTGGGCATGGCTGCCGGCACCACATTGAGTTCAGAGTCGAGGGCGGCCAGTACTCGCGCATAGGCAATCATCCCCACCGAGAGGTCGCCCTTCTCGATGGCGATACCGCAAGAGAAGCGAGCGCTGCCTGCGTCAACCCACGATTCAGACGGCGCTGCCGAAGCTGCTCACCAAGTCGAAGTGTGATTAGGGAGTAGTCCATGTTCCGTATACGAGACAAATTAGGCTGAATGTAACGTATACCGAACCAGCAGAAATCACATACAGCGAGCTAATAAATCCAAGAATCGATGCATTCATCAGATTGATGCCTAGCTCAGACTTATGACAACGCAATCCGCTTACGCATGAAGATCAGGACATGCGATCTCCGCCTAGAGCAATCCAGGCCAGCAAAATACAAAAGGTCATATTTGAACCATTAAAGTACTTTATGGCGCATAATGGATCAGAAGTGAACCATTAAATAAGGTCTTACCTTGGCCCTAACCCATTCTCTGCTCGCTCCAGGCGAACTGGCCCAGAAGGTCGGTGCCAACGCTCGAGAAGCGCGACTCGCACAGAACCTCTCCCGCAAGTCCTTGGCGAAGATGGCGGGTATTTCCGAATCGACCATTAAGCGGTTCGAGTCCAATGGTCAGATCACCCTTGATGCTCTGATCCTCATCGCTACAGCGCTTAGTGCCACACGTCAAATCGCTGAGCTGTTCAAGCATGAACACCCTGTCTCGCTTGAAGAAATCAAACAAACAGGACGTACCCGGGGGCGCCGATAAAATCCATCAATACTTGTAGGTATTGCTCGCAGCCACACCGGTCGGCGTCACGGACGTTGAACAGGGAGCCTGCAATGAGCACGACCAAACTGCGTCTCGGCCCACTGCCGAAAACCGAGAACGTGAAGCTGACCTTCACCTGCCCGGCCAGCCTGAAGGCTGGCCTCGAGCGCTACGCGGCGCTGCACTCAAAGACCTACGGTGAAGAGGTCGACGCCCTGACGCTCATCCCGCATATGCTGGAGGCCTTCATGGCGAGGGATCGGGTGTTCAAAAAAACTAACAAGCCTGCACTATCTGCTGCGCCACAAACCACCGATCCACGCTGAACAGCGGAAAGTGGATTTTCTTATGCGCCCAGCTAAATTGATAGAAATCCTCAAGATCGTGAGGTTTTTTATGCTATCGATACTCCACCATCATTAATCCTCACGATCATGCGGATTTATGGCTAGAATAAACTTGCGACAACATAATCCGCTCGATCATGAGGATTTAGGCATGCAGTTTCAGATCGACACACCGGAAAAAATTGGCATGGTGATTCGCTCAAGCCGCAAGGCCATGGACATGCGCCAGGACGATGCCGCGGGCAGCATCGGCGTGTCCGAGAACTTCCTCGGCAAAGTGGAGCGTGGCGGCGAGTCTGTTCACTGGGGAAAGCTTTTCCAGGTCATGCGGGAGCTGGGACTTCAAGTCTACGTTGATGTTCCGGATGAGGTCGCGGAACAAACTCGACAGAATCTGGAAAGGCTTCTCGAAAAATCTGAACAACAGCAATCTGCCCAGAGATAGAAAACTGCAATGGATCGCCAATTAAACGTCTGGATCAACCACACACTGATAGGCACCTTATCCGAACAGAATGGGCTTTGGAGCTTCGCCTACACCCAGCAATGGCTACGCCAACCGGGTGCCTACCCTCTTTGCCCTAACCTGCCCCTGCAGAATGAACCGCACATGGATGGCGCCTCGGTGCGTCCAGTACAGTGGTACTTCGACAACCTGCTGCCTGAGGAAGGCCAGCGACAGTTGATCGCTCGAGCTGCGCATACATCTGTAGCCGACGCCTTTGGCTTGCTTACCCAATTCGGAGCTGAATCGGCGGGCTCTATCACCCTCCTTCCACCAGAGCAGCAACCTACACCAGGTGAACTTCGGGCACTACCTGATGAAGTACTTTCGCAACGCATTCGTGATATGCCCCGCGTATCTTTAGCCGAGCAAGCTGCCAAGCGCATGTCGCTGGCAGGCGCTCAGCACAAGATGGCCATCATCTTAGACGGAGAGCGACTGCTAGAGCCCACCGGCAACATGCCCTCGACCCATATCCTTAAGCCTGACCACCCAGACTTGACCTACGCACATTCGGTGATTAACGAGTGGTTTGTCATGACTCTGGCAAAAAGAATGGGCCTTCAAGTTCCAGAAGTCACTCGCAGGTATGTTCCACAACCGGTCTACCTCATCTCCCGTTTCGATAGGCGGCAAACACCAAGAGGCTGGGAGCGTCTGCATTGCATTGATGCCTGTCAATTGCTTGGACTCGACCGAGCCTACAAGTACGATCAAGGCAGCGTGCAGCGCCTGCTGGATATCAGCAAGATGTGCAACATTCCGGCAAAAGCTCGCCTCGAGCTATTCCGCTGGCTAGTGTTCAACATCTTGGTGGGCAACGGCGACGCCCACCTGAAAAACCTCAGCTTCTTGGTCACGGCCAAGGGAGTAAACCTTTCCCCCTTTTACGACCTGCTGAGTACCTCGGTGTATACCACTCGTGCGTTTGACCAGAATGGCTGGCCAGAACAGGTCAGAATGGCCTGGCCAGTAGGAGAAGAGGACCGGATTACGCACCTCAATCGCAAAAATCTCATTGCCGCTGCCGAGGCCATGGGTATAAAAGCCAGCGCAGCACTGGCATCAATCGACAAAATGACATCGGGGATCCAGGCCACTGCGAATCAGTTGCTTGAACAAGTCGTCCGCGACAATCAGGAACTGGCGCAGAAGAAGCCAAATCTCCAAGCAACTCTTGCAGGTGAAACGCGTTGCCTGAGAACTATCGTCAGCATCGTGATTGCCGAAATGTGCAAACAGCTTTCCTGATATCCAGACGGCAACTGTCGCGTAGCATTTCCTCGCATAGCTATTGCAGCTATCGGCGGCAATGCAACTTACAACTCAGACACAAGATCGCTGTCGCCGAGCCTTGCAGACAAGGAGTTTAGTTTTTTCGATTTTTGCACACTCATAGTGAGCAAAATGTAGCTTTTCTAAACCAGCGCCGAGGAGCTCTTGAGCATTGCTACAGGCGCTCTTGAGGCCCCTTCCATTCCAGCAGCGCCTGTAGCGGATCCAGTTCGCCAACAAGCTCACGCGCTTGAGCGAGCTTGTCCATAGCAATGCATCGCTCGGCTTCGGGCAGATTCGATGCGGAGCTCTCTGCATCACTGAAAAAGGCCTGGATCCGCTTTATGTCATCCCACTGCTTGATGGCACTCAACAAATCAGCCCTAGCCTGCTCTCTTGCCTCATTCTGCCGTCGAACTTGCTGCCTCTCCTCGAGCCGGCACATCTGCTCCTTCCACTCCTGCTGACGAATTCTCGCCTGTTCCTCGGCCTCCTCTACCGATCGGGCAATTACAGGCGCGGCGTCCGTGAGCTGCTGGACGATCTCATCCAGCTGGCCGCGTAGCGAGCCTTGCTTAGCCTCCTTCCAACTCTGAGACCAATCAGTCCACGGATATGGCGAGAACGCCCTTATACATAGGCGGCCGGTCGCAAAGTCCATCCGAGTAGACCAGTTCCAGGTTGAGCTCAAGCGGCGCATCTGCTGCGACGGTATCTTGGAGGTGGGGATGTACTTGCCATCGATGTAGCGGGCCTCCAGCTCCTCAGTCATCTCAAACAACGTCAGCCCAATGGCAACCGTCCCGACGAAAACCACTGTGGGCTTGGATGGTGACCACAACGCCGGATGCCGGTGTCTTGGCTTCTTGGGTGGGTGCTCATGTTCATCAAACGAGGCCCGGGCATAGGTTCGGTCACTCGGTGCAAACATCACGCGATGGCCGGCAGCCTCCAGCTTGAGAAACAGCTGATTCGCCAGCTTCAGTGCAGGCTCAAGCTGAGGCTTGGTCACCACGACATCCACCAGGCGCTGCCTACCTGGCTTGAGGAATCCCTGGTCTATGACGCGCCCCTGCTCAAAGACCTCATACGCCCCCACGACAACAGGGTGCTGCCTTGATCGCGATATGCGGAGCTGTTCGGGTTTGATTTTGCGCGGTACAGGTGCCTTCGGTACCGGTCGAGAAACAGCACCAAGAGCATCTCCCCTGCGCCAAACCTGGAGGTCACCAGGCCCAGCCTCAGGCAGGGGTGGCTGAGGACTGGGTACTCCATTCTCCAGCTTTACCCAATGCCCACGCGGCGGCCGCGGGACATTCATGCGGGTACACACGCGCGCCAAGAAGCTGGAAGAAACACGGTGGTGATCCGCGATCTTGGTCATGGGAAGCCGCCACACCTCTGCGTACATCTCCTCACGACTGACTGGGCCACCAGGACTGGAACTAGGTTGCTGGGATACCTCTTCGGGAGACACGCATCAATCCTTAAGCCTGATATCACCGTACCAGCCAACGACAGGCCATACGCCACGATCCATCAGGTCAAACCGAGCCAAAACGGTTGTTGTACCAAACCCTCCGCAGCCCCCTCCACCACGTTGTTCGTCCAGCGAGCAGCGGACAGCATCTGCAGCACGGATCAGGGTCGATAAGGAGGCGACATTCATGCCCGCATCATCTGAACAGATAGCCGCACGCTTGATCGCCTGCCCACCCCGAATCCTGCGAGCCAGTGCGGCCCCCGCCTACCTCGGCATGTGCCGCACAGAATTCAACAAAACCGTCCGGCCTTACGTGCGGGAATTCCGCATTGGAGTGCAAGGCATCGGCTTTGATCGCCAAGAGCTGGATGCCTGGGCAGACGCCTACATCGACCGGGCCACCATTGAAAAGGAAGGTGCCAAGGGACATGATCACTCCCGCAGCGAGCGCCAAGGAGGAAAACCATGGCGCGAAAAACCATTAGCGGCCTCTACCAAAGGAACGGGATCTGGCACATCGACAAGGTCTTCAGAGGTCAGCGAATTCAGGAAAGCACTGGATCAAGCGATAGGAAGGAGGCAGAGCAGTACCTGATACACAAGCTGGAAAAGCTCCGGGAACAGAAGATCTACGGCGTCCGCAAGATCAGAACGTGGCGGGAAGCCGCTACGCGTTACCTGACCGAATTCAAGGATCAGCCGTCGATAGGCCTCACGGCCATCTATCTGGAGCAGCTGGATCCGTATATTGGCGACCAGCCTCTGACTCATGTCGACGATGAGACCCTGGCTCCCTACATAAGGGATCGACTCAAGAGCAGCAGAACCAGCGATGGCAAGTTGAAGCCTGGCGTTTCACACCGCACGGTGAACATTGCCCTGGAGCGCGTCATACGCATTCTGAACCTGTGCGCCCGAAAATGGCGTGATGAGCAGAAACGCCCCTGGCTCGACGTAGTGCCAATGATCACCAAGCTGGAAGAGAAGAAAACCAGACGCATGCCCTACCCGATGTCCTGGGAAGAGCAGTCGATTCTCTTCGCCGAACTGCCTGATCATTTGCGCCGCATGGCACTGTACAAGGTCAACAGCGGCTCACGCGAACAGGAGGTTGTGAAGCTTCGCTGGGATTGGGAGATACCGATTCCTGAGCTCAACACCAGCGTCTTTCTCATACCGGCGGATTTTGGTGGCCGACATGAGAGCTCCGGGGTCAAGAACGGCGACGAGCGTCTCGTTGTGCTCAACAACGTAGCCAAGTCGGTCATCGAGGGGCAGCGTGGGCTTGATTCGGTTTGGGTATTTCCTTACGGACAACCCGATCGAAACGGCAAGGCCACTCCAGTTCACCGGATGAACGATTCGGCATGGAAGAAAGCCAGGGTCAGAGCAGCGAAGAAGTTCCAGGAGCGTTTTCTGCGCCCTGCCCCAGCTGGATTCGCTTCGATCCGCGTTCACGATCTGAAGCACACCTTCGGCCGAAGACTTCGGGCAGCTGGGGTAACGGAGGAAGACAGGAAGGCTCTGCTGGGGCACAAGAACGGTAGCATCACCAGTCACTACTCAGCCGCCGAGTTGGGCAAACTGATCGATGAAGCCAACAGGATTTCGGCCACCGACTCGCGCGGTCCGGCCCTGACAATTTTGAGGAGAATGGCAGGATGAAAAAAAGTCCCGCAAAAGTCCCTACGCTTCTAAGTGTGAAGCGCCCATAAAAAAATCCAGTCACCGCTAAGTGACTGGATTTTCTAGGGATTTTTTGGTCGGGACGGAGTGATTCGAACACTCGACCCCTTGCACCCCATGCAAGTGCGCTACCGGGCTGCGCTACGCCCCGACGATGCTGCCGTGTTACCGGAAGCGGGATGGACTTTACTATAAGCTGCTGAATTATGGAAGTTTTTTTTGCGATGCGATGCTTATTTGCGAAGCACGTGCAGCACATCTTCCAATTCGGCAATCATCTGCCGGATCAGCTGCCTGTACTGGGTGGTGTCGTCCTTGGCTTCGTCGCCGGAGAGGCGCTGACGCGCTCCGCCGATGGTGAAGCCCTGGTCGTACAGGAGTGCCCGGATCTGGCGGATCATCAGCACGTCCTGGCGCTGATAGTAGCGGCGGTTCCCCCGCCGCTTCACCGGATTGAGCTGTGGAAATTCCTGCTCCCAGTAACGCAAAACATGAGGCTTGACGGCGCAGAGGTCGCTGACTTCGCCGATGGTGAAGTAGCGTTTGCCAGGGATAGGCGGCAACTCGTCGTTATGACTTGGTTCCAGCATATGCCTCTACTCTGGCCTTCAATTTCTGGCCTGGACGAAAGGTGACGACACGGCGAGCCGTGATCGGGATTTCTTCGCCTGTCTTGGGATTGCGGCCCGGGCGCTGACGCTTGTCGCGCAGGTCGAAATTGCCGAAACCGGACAATTTGACCTGCTCGTTGTCTTCCAGCGCGTGGCGGATTTCCTCGAAAAACAGCTCCACCAACTCCTTGGCTTCCCGCTTATTCAGGCCAAGCTCTTCATACAGACGTTCCGCCATTTCAGCTTTCGTCAGAGCCCCCATACGCTACTTCCTTAACGTGGCGTTGAACCTTTCTTCCAGCGAGGTGATGATGTTTTGCGTGGTTGTATTCACCTCATCGTCGTTAAGAGTGCGCGATGGATGTTGCCAGGTCAAGCCGACGGCCAGGCTTTTTCTATGTGGATCAATACCTTTACCGTGATACACATCAAACAGCCTGAGGTCCGTCAACCATTCGCCCGCGGCCTCGCGGATGGTGGCGAGCACGGCTTCGGCCGGTTGTTCGCGATCCACCAGCAGGGCCAGGTCGCGACGCACTTCGGGGAAGCGTGACAGTTCGCTGAATGCCGGCATGCGACCAGTGGCTACTTCCGCCAGTGCCAGTTCGAAGAGGAACACAGGCTGGTCCAGGCCGAGGGTCTTGGCCAGCTCCGGGTGCAGAGCTCCGAGGAAACCGACCAGGCGCCCTTCCCGCTCGATGCGAGCGGCTTGGCCCGGGTGCAGGGCCGGATGTTCGCCCGGCACGAATCTGAAGGCATCGGCGGCACCGGCATAGCCCAGCAACGCTTCGACATCGGCCTTTAGGTCGTAGAAGTCCACGCTTTCGCGGCCGTTGGCCCAGCCTTCCGGCAGGCGGCTACCGCTGATCACGCCAGCCAGCATGGCTTCCTGCTTCAGGCCTTCGAGCTGGCCGACGAAGCGCAGGCCGCTCTCGAACAGGCGCACGCGCGACTGCTGGCGATTGAGGTTGTGCTCCAGCGCCTTGACCAGGCCCGGCCACAGCGAGGAACGCATGGCGGCCATGTCGGCGGAGATCGGGTTGGCCAGTTGCAGCGGCTCTACGCCCGGGCTGAACAGCTCGAACAGCTTGGGATCAATGAAGCTGTAGGTGATTGCTTCCTGATAGCCGCGCGCCACCAGCAGGCGACGCAGGGCCGACAGTTCGGCACGGGCCTCGGCCTTGGCCTGCGGAGCCAGGCGGGCCTGCGGATAGCGCACCGGCAGGCGATTGTAGCCGTACAGGCGGCCCAGCTCTTCGATTAGGTCCACTTCCAGGCTGATGTCGAAGCGGTGGCTCGGCACGCTGACCTGCCAC
>OGQD01000592.1_pt1 | contig 26362 bp, 24 predicted proteins | sample 1553091 | NCBI WGS metagenome assembly OGQD01 (sample SAMEA2580290, study PRJEB22360) | human gut metagenome | biome: human gut; feature: human-associated habitat; material: faeces | place: Denmark | collected 2008/2010
CGCCCTTGGCCGAGCCCCCGCCGCTACAACGACAGCAGCGCCGGCAAGCAACTGCTCACCAGCGTCTACGCCCTGCATGTGGGCAGCTACTTCGGCCTCACCGGGCGCATCCTGATGATGCTCGCCAGCCTGGCCATGCCGCTGTTCTTCATCACCGGCTGGCTGCTCTACCTTGATCGCCGCCGCAAGAAGCGCGCAGCGCTGGCCGCCCGCGGCGAGCTGGGCACTACGGCTGGTGGTGCCGACTCCTGGTTGATCGGCTACGCCAGCCAGAGCGGCTTCGCCGAACAACTGGCCTGGCAGAGCGCCGGCCAGTTGCAGGCTGCTGGCCTGCCGGTACGCGTCGAGTCTCTGGGCAAGCTGGACCGTGCGCAGCTGGAGCAGACCCGTAATGCGCTGTTCGTGGTCAGCACTTTCGGCGAAGGCGAGGCGCCGGACAGTGCCCGTGGTTTCGAACGCCAGGTGCTCGGCCAATCCCTCGGCCTCAACGACCTGCGCTTCGCCGTACTCGCCCTGGGCGACCGCCAGTATGAGCACTTCTGCGGCTTCGCCCGGCGCATGCAGAGCTGGCTGCAAGGGCAGGGCGCGCGCCCGCTGTTCGACGGCGTGGAAGTGGACAATGGCGATGCCACCGCGCTGCATGACTGGCAGGTACGCCTCGCCGAACTCTCCGGCACCGCACCGCAAGTGGCCTTCACCGCGCCGGCCTTCGAAGTCTGGACGCTGAGTGGCCGTGAGCACCTGAACCCCGGCAGCCAGGGCGAATCCACCTGGCTGTTGCGCCTCGGGGCGCCGAGCGACTCACAGATCGACTGGGCCGCCGGCGACCTGGTGGAAATCGTTCCCCGCCAACCGGAATTCCTCGTCAGCCGCTGGCTCGAACGCCTTGGCCTCGACGGCGCGGCCAAGGTGCAGGTCGACGGCCTGGCCATGCCGCTCAAGGACGCCCTGGCCGGCTGCCTGTTGCCGGCGAACCTGGAGCATCTGGTCGGCCAGCACGGCCAGGCGGTGGTTGATGCGCTGATCAAGCTCTCGGTGCGCCAGTACTCCATCGCCTCATTGCGCAGCGAAGGCGCGATGGAGCTGATCGTGCGCCAGGAGCAGCACGCGGACGGTTCGTTGGGTATCTGCTCCGGCTGGCTGACCCAATACCTGCCCGAAGGCGGCAGCCTGCTGCTGCGCCTGCGGCGCAACCGCAGCTTCCATCTCACCGAGGACGATCGCCCGCTGATCCTCATCGGTAACGGCACCGGTATCGCTGGCCTGCGTGCTCTGCTGCAAGCGAGCGTTGCCGAAGGCCGTTCGCGCAACTGGCTGCTGTTCGGCGAGCGCAATATCGCCCACGACTTCTACTGCCGCGACGAGCTCGAGGGCATGCTGGCGCGCGGCGAACTGCAACGCCTGGATGTCGCTTTCTCCCGCGACCAGGCCGAGAAGGTCTACGTACAGGATCGCCTGCGCGCCAGCGCCGAAACACTCGCCCAGTGGCTGGAAGAGGGGGCGGTGATCTACGTCTGCGGCAGCCTGCAAGGCATGGCCGAAGGCGTCGACCGTGCCTTGCGCGAGATGCTCGGTGATACCGAGGTTGAGAGGTTGCTGGAGGGTGGGCGCTATCGGCGCGACGTGTATTGATGGGGTGTCGGGTCTAGCCAATCGCGGACGGAGTCCGCTCCCACGCTCAGCGTGACTGGCTTTTCGTAGGGCGGATAACGCGCCAGCGCTATCCGCCGATTGGCCGTCAGCGGATAACCTGTTCCAGGTTGTCCGCCCTACGCAGGGCTCCTCAAATGGCGCAAACAAAAAGGCCCCCGCGAATGCGGAGGCCTTTTTTGATAGCGGAGCGCTTAAATCCAGTCGCTCAGATCCACAGGAACAGCGCCAGTACCGCCGCGAAGAAGCCCCACTTCTGCAGGTAGTACAGCTTGCGGTTGCGCTTCTTCAGGGCCTTGCCCTGCAGGCGGATCTTGTACAGCGAGGCGAACGCGCGGTTGATGCCGCCGGTCTTGTCGCCCGCATCGTTGGGCGAGGCTGCCGCGGCCATCACGTTGCGGCTGAACCAGCGGTTGAAGGCCGTTACCCAGCCGTACTTCAGCGGTCGCTCGATGTCGCAGAAGAGGATCACCCGGTCATGTTCCGTGGTGTTCTCGGCGTAGTGGATGTAGGTCTCGTCGAACACCACCGCCTCGCCGTCGCGCCAGTGGTAGCGCTCGCCGTCCACCTCGATGAAGCAGCCCGGGTCGTTCGGCGTCAGCAGGCCCAGGTGGTAGCGCAGCGAGCCGGCGTACGGGTCGCGGTGGCGCACCAGGCGCGAGCCCGGCGGCAGTTCGGCGAACATTGCGGCCTTCACCGACGGAATCTGCCGCAGCAGTTCGGTGGTCTTCGGGCACAGCGCATCGGCCGACGGATGGCTGTCGTCGTACCATTTCAGGTAGAAGCGCTTCCAGCCGGTCTTGAAGAAGGAATTGAAGCCGACGTCGTTGAGCTGGTCGGAGCGCTTGATGCTGCCGGCATCGCGCAGGTGCAGCGCTTCGCTGCGGATGGCTTCCCAGTTCTCGGTCAGCAGGCGCATTTCCGGGAACTGCTCGGTCGCCAGGTATGGGCGGCTGGGTACCTTGGAGAACAGGTACATCAGGCAGTTGATCGGCGCCAGGAAGCTGGAGTGGTCGCTCAGCTGGCGCGTGAACTTGTGGCGCACCCGTCCACGCAGGTGGACATAAACGATGCTCAGGCCGAAGGCGGCCAGGATGGCGGCTTTGATCATTCGGGGAGGTATCCGCTACTACAGACCGGGGATAGTACTCCTCCTGAACGTGACTGAGTATTCTCCGAAGGCCAAAGGCCATTGTCTGCTTTACCCTGTAGGAAACTTGGAAGGATGGCGACACCAATGACCGAGAGCACGACGCGAATCCTGCTCAACTGCGACATGGGCGAAAGCTTCGGCGCCTGGCGCATGGGCGACGACACCCACGCCATGCCGCTGATCGACCAGGCCAACCTCGCTTGTGGCTACCACGCGGGCGACCCACTGACCATGCAGCACACCGTGCGCCTGGCGGTGGAGCAGGGCGTCTGCATCGGTGCCCACCCGGCCTACCCGGACCTCGCCGGCTTCGGTCGCCGGCACATGAACTGCTCGCCCGAGGAAGTCCACGCCCTGGTGCTCTACCAGATCGGCGCGCTGGATGCCTTCTGCCGCGCCGCCGGCACCCAGGTGGCCTACGTGAAGCCCCACGGTGCGCTGTACAACGACCTGGTGCGCGACGACGCGCTGCTCTGCGCCGTGCTCGACGCCTGTGCCGCCTATCGCAAGCGCCTGCCGCTGATGGTGCTGGCCCTGGCCGACAACAGTCGCGAGCTGCAACTGGCCGACGTGGCAGATGTGCCGCTGATGTTCGAAGCCTTCGCCGACCGCGCCTACCTGCCCGACGGCCAGCTGGCGCCGCGGCGCCTGGCCAATGCCGTGCATCACGAGCCGCAACGCATTCTCGATCAGGCCCTGGCCATCGCCCGCGGCGAACCTTTCCCGGATATCGACGGCAACCCGCTGCGGCTGCGCGCCGACAGCCTCTGCGTGCACGGTGACAACCCCGAATCCCTGGCGGTGCTGCGGCGCCTGCGTGGCCTGCTGGACCAGGCATGATCCGTCTCGAGCCTTTCGGCGCCACGGCGCTGCTGATCACCCTGGCCGAACAGCCCGACGACACCTTGCCGCTGCGCATCGCTCGGCTGTCCGAACGCCTGCGCACCGAACTCGGCCCGGCGCTGACCGATTGCGTGGCGGGCTGGACGACCCTGCTCCTTCACTACGACCTGCTGCGCGTCGACTTGCCGCAGTTGCAGCGTCAGGTGCAGGCCGCGCTGGCGCAGTGGCCAGGCGAGGCCGCGACCGGTGAAGTGGAGCGGCTGCATGAAATTGCCGTGTGGTACGCCGGTGAAGACCTCGCCGAGGTTGCCCTTCACTGCGGGCTCACGCCGACCCAGGTGATCGACCTGCACGCTGGTCGCGACTACCGCGTCGGCGCCATCGGCTTTGCCCCCGGCTTCGCCTACCTGGGCGAGTTGGACGAACGTCTCGTCCTGCCGCGCCGGGCCACGCCGCGCACACGGGTTCCCGCCGGCAGCCTCGCCATTGCCGAGCGCCAGACAGCGGTTTATCCACAGGCCTCGCCCGGCGGCTGGCACCTGCTGGGACGCACCGCGCAGCGCCTGTTCGATCCCTGCGCGACGCCTCCCTGCCCGCTGGCCGTGGGCGATCGGGTGCGCTTCGTACCCATCGAAGAAGCTGCTTTTCGCGCTGCGGGCGGTGACGCATGAGCCTCACGGTCATCGCCTGCGGCCCGCTGTGCCTGCTGCAGGATGGTGGTCGCCAGGGTTGGCAGCAGCTCGGCATCTCTCTCGGCGGCCCTGTGGATAAACACGCCGCGGCCTGGGCCAATCACCTGCTCGGTAACCCCTACGGCACGGCATTCTTGGAGATCGCGCTGGGCGGCGTGGAGCTGGAGGCGCAGGACGATACCTGGCTGGCGCTGACCGGCGCCGAGCTGCCTGCCCGGCTCGATGGCGCACCGCTTCCCGCTTGGTCGCGTTTTCATGTTCGGGCCGGGCAGCGCCTCAAGCTCGGTTTCGCCCGTGCCGGACAGCGCGCCTATCTCTCTGCTGCCGGTGGTTTCCGTGCGGCACCGGTACTGGGTAGCGTTTCGACCCAGACGCGGGAAAGGCTCGGAGGTCTCGTCGGTAATGGCGAGCCCCTGGCCGTGGGGGACGTGCTCGAATGCGCCGCCGCAGGCGAGCGGTTCTCCTGTGGCGCCGACGTGCCCTGGCCCTATCGGCCGGACTACCGCGAATGCCCGGTCCTGCGCGTTTTGCCTGGCCCGGATGCCTTCACCACCGAACAGCGCCGGGCTTTCTTCACTCAGCCCTGGCAGATCAGCCCGCAATCCGACCGCATGGGCGTGCGCCTGCGCGGCGAAGCCCTGGGCGCGCCCCGCCGGCAGTGGTCGTTGGGAATGGTGGAGGGCGCCATCCAGGTGCCGCCGGACGGCCAGCCAATCATCCTGCTGGCCGACCGGCAGACCATGGGTGGCTACCCGCTGCTGGGCGTGCTGCACCCGCTGGACATCGGCCGCCTGGCGCAATGCCCGGCGCACAGCGAGGTGCGCTTTGTCGAGGCGAGCGTGGAACAGGCGCAGGCGGACCTGCGCGCGTTCCTGAGGTTTTTCGCTAGTTAGGCAAGTGCCGTAACGGCAGGGGCGCCGACTCTTTCACCGTCTGGATGGCGAAGTTGCTGCGGATGTCGCTGACGCCCGGCAGCTTGAGCAGGGTGCCGGTGAGGAATTGCTCGTAGGCGCGCAGGTCCGGCAGCACCACCTGCAGGAGGAAGTCCGACTCGCCGCTGACCAGATGCACCGAGATGACCTCCGGCAAGTCGATCACCGCCTGGCGAAAGGCGGCAGCGCTGGTATCGCTGTGGCGCTCGACCTTCACGCCGACAAACACCGTCAAGCCCAGGCCGACTTCGTCGCGGCCCAGTTCGGCGTGGTAACCGCGGATCATCCCGGCCTCTTCGAGGATGCGCACGCGCCTCAGGCAGGGCGAAGGGGAGAGCCCGATTTCCTCGGCAAGCTGCACGTTGGTCAGGCGGCCGTCGCGCTGCAGGGCGGCGAGGATGCGGTGGTCGTAGGCGTCCAGTTTTGGGCTTGGCATGATTGGCTGATCAAGTGGCTTCAGAGTGGCAGAGTATGCCAATTGGCAGCTTTGTGCTGGTGGAATACGCAAGCACCTGCTCCGAGCTTCAGGCATAGAATCCTTATCCACAATGTCTTCTTCGGAGTGGCTCCTGTGGATATCGGCGTCTTCCTGCTGGCCCTGGCGATGGTCTACCTGCTGCCCGGGCCGGACATGATTCTCCTGCTGCACACCGGTGCCCGCGAGGGCTGCCGCGCGGCATTGGCGACCGCGCTCGGCCTGGGCCTGGCGCGTGCCTGCCATGTGGCGCTGGCGGCGACCGGGCTGGCACTGCTGTTCCGTTCGGCGCCGTGGACGTTCGATGCGGTGCGCATCGGCGGTGGCCTTTATCTGGCGTGGATTGGCTTGCAGTTGCTCCGAGCGCCGGTTGGCGTGCCGCTGGCGGAGGGGAGCGCCGGGTTATCCACAGTGAGCTACCGGCGGGCGTTTCGGCGTGGCCTGCTGACCAATCTGCTCAACCCCAAGGCGCTGTTGTTCTGTTCGGTGCTGTTGCCGCAGTTCATTCATCCGCAGAACGGGCCGCTGGCACTGCAATTCGCGCTGCTGGGCGGTGTGCTGGTGGTGGTCGGGCTGGGCTTTGACAGCTTCTACGCCGTCAGCGGCGAGCGCATGGGCCGCTGGCTGGCGCGGCACAGGGCGATGCAGCGGGTGCAGCAGTGGGGCTTCGGCGGCATTCTGCTGGGCTTCGGCGTGCGCCTGGCGCTGATCCGTGATCTGTAGGGACAGTTTCGGTGCGGTGGTGAGCAAGTTGCAGAACAGCGCAAACGGCTCTTCGTGAGAGCGGGCGTGCTCGCGAACTGACTCCGCCGCTCGGCCTGTTCGCGAGCAAGCTCGCTCCTACAGGTCTTCTGGGAGGATTTTCCACAGCCGTGCCACGGACGGCTTCTGCGGATTGCGCGCGACCACCAGCAGGCCGAGTTCCTTGCCGCGCAACTCGCGCAGCAGCTGCGCGCCCTTGCGCTGTTGCAGGCTCTCGGCGAGATGCCCGAGGGCGATCGCCGCCGCGGCTGGGTGCGTGGCGACCGGCACGTAGCTGCCGCCGTCCATATCCAGCACCACATGCCTCTCGCCGGGTTGCGGAGTGGGGATATGCAGGCTGGCCTTGAGCAGTTGTGCCATGGCTTCGTCGCGTTGGGCAGCCGTCAGCTGTCCCGGTGGCAGTGCCCGTTCCAGGGGAAAGAACTCGTCCCGGGGCTCGACTGTCGGTTTGACCTCGGCAGACGGCTGGGCAGGAGCCGTGGCACGAACCGACGCGGGCGGCGGCTTTGGCGCTGGCGAGGGCGGTGCGCTGAAGTCCAGTTCATCCTGGTCGAGCCCACTCCAGTCGATCTCGTCGAGATCGACGTCCCCCGGCGCCTTTTTCTTCGTCGTCGACGATTTCTTCCGTGATTTCACTGCCGCGCGCACGTCCATCCGCTGTTGCCGCTTCCACTTGTGCAACTGCACATTGGCGACGATGGCGGTGACGAGGATCAGCAGGAGGAAGAACAGCAGCATGTGGAGTGTGGCCCTGTGGATTACGGCCACTGCGGTGCGGGACAGTGGCGGGACGCCACCCTAGCGGGACGTTCTGGATCAGGCCGTAGGCCTGTTCCCGCTGCGCTGTAGGACGCAGCTGTATCCGAAAGAGGGCCGGCCTATGACCGGCCCGTTTCGCATCAGTTCAGGAACTGCTCGGCGTGATGACAGGCGACTTGTCGCTCATCCAGCAGCCGCAGCTCCGGTACCTCGGTCCTGCAGCGCTCGGTCGCGTAGGGGCAGCGCTTGTGGAAGGCGCAGCCGCTGGGTGGGTTGAGAGGGTTGGGGAGCTCGCCCTGGATCTTGATCTTCGGCTTGCTCGGGTCGGGGTGGATCGCCGGGGTGGCCGAGAGCAGCGCCTGGGTGTAGGGATGCAGCGGGCGCTCGTAGAGCTTGTCCGCCGGGCCCATTTCCGCCGGGCGGCCGAGGTACATCACCAGCACATCGTCAGCGACGTGGCGGACCACGGCGAGGTTGTGGGAGATGAACACGTAGGCGGTGCCGAACTCCTGCTGCAGGTCCATGAACAGGTTGAGCACCTGGGCCTGGATCGACACATCCAGCGCCGAGGTCGGTTCGTCCGCCACCAGCACCTTGGGCCGCAGCATCATCGCGCGGGCCAGGGCGATGCGCTGGCGCTGGCCGCCGGAGAACATGTGCGGGTAGCGCTGGTAGTGCTCGGGGCGCAGGCCGACCTGCTTCATCATCGCCTGTACGCGCTCGCGGCGTTCGCTGCGGGAGAGGCTGGTGTTGATCACCAGCGGTTCGGCCAACTGATCACCGATCTTCTGCCGCGGGTTGAGCGAGGCGTAGGGGTTCTGGAAGACCATCTGCACGTCGCGGCGCAACTGTTTGCGCTGCTCGTGGTTGGCGCCTTTCACTTCCTGGCCGGCGATCTGCAGCGAGCCGGAGGTGGGTTCTTCGATCAGGGTCAGCGCGCGGGCGAGCGTGGACTTGCCGCAGCCGGATTCGCCGACCACGGCCAGGGTCTTGCCGGCCAGCAGGTCGAAGGACACGCCGTTGAGCGCGCGGACCAGGGCGTGGGGCTTGAACAGGCCCTGGGAGATTTCGTAGTGACGGGTCAGGTCGCGGGCGGTCAGAACGGCGTTCATCGGGCCACCTCGGTGTTCAGGTTGAGCGGGTAGAAGCAGCGCACGGCGCCGCGCTCATGGGCTTCCAGCGCCGGGCGTACGCTGCGGCAGTTGTCCTGCACGTAGGGACAGCGTGGCGACAGCAGGCAGCCCTGAGGGCGATCGTATTTGCCGGGAACGATGCCGGGCAGGGTAGCCAGGCGCTCTTCACCGGCACTGTGTTCCGGGATCGCCTTGAGCAGCGCTTCGGTATAGGGATGGGTCGGCAGGTCGAACAATGCCGGCACCTGGCCGATCTCCACCGCCTGGCCCGCGTACATCACGCAGACGCGCTGGGCGGTCTCGGCGACCACGGCGAGGTCGTGGGTGATCAGGATCAGCGCCATGCCCTGGTCGCGCTGCAGGTTCAGCAGCAGCTCCATGATCTGCGCCTGGATGGTCACGTCCAGCGCGGTGGTCGGCTCGTCGGCGATCAGCAGCTTGGGCTCGCCGGCAATCGCCATGGCGATCGCGACGCGCTGGCTCATGCCGCCGGACAACTGGTGCGGGTAGGCTTCCAGGCGTTGGGCGGCGCCTGGGATTTCCACCCGTTCGAGCAGCTCCAGGGCGCGCTGGCGAAGGGCTTTGCCGCGCAGGCCGAGGTGCAGTTTGAGCACTTCCTCGATCTGGTAGCCGACGGTGAAGCTGGGGTTGAGGGCTGTCATCGGGTCCTGGAAGACCATGGCGATGTCCTTGCCGACGATGCGCCGACGCTCGCGGCCTTTCAGACGCAGCATGTCGGTGCCGTCGAACTGCAGGGTGTCGGCGGTGATGATGCCGGGGGCGTCGATCAGGCCCATCAGGGCCATCATGGTCACCGACTTGCCGGAGCCGGATTCGCCGACGATGGCCAGGACTTCACCCTTGTCCACCGAGAGGTCGAGGCCATCCACTACCGGGATGGCATTGCGGTCGCCGAAGCGCACCGAAAGATTGCGCAGGTCGAGGAGGCTCATACGGCGGTCTCCGTCAGGCTTTTGTTCTTCTTGTGGGAACGAGAGGGACGCTTCAGTCCTACGAAGAGCACGGGGGTATCCATCTGCATGCTCCTCACGCCGCATTCTTCAGCTTCGGGTCCAGCGCATCGCGCAGGCCGTCGCCCATCAGGTTGATCGCCAGCACGCTGAGCAGGATGGTCAGGCCGGGCAGCGAGACGACCCACCAGGCGCGCTCGATATAGTCGCGCGCGGAGGCCAGCATGGTGCCCCACTCGGGCGTCGGCGGTTGCACGCCCAGGCCGAGGAAGCCCAATGCGGCGGCGTCGAGGATCGCCGAGGAGAAGCTCAGGGTGGCCTGCACGATCAGCGGCGCCATGCAGTTGGGCAGCACGGTGACGAACATCAGGCGCAGGGTGCCGGCACCCGCCAGGCGCGAGGCGGTGACGTAGTCGCGGTTCAGTTCTCCCATGACCGCGGCGCGGGTCAGGCGCACGTAGGCCGGCAGCGAGACGATGGCGATGGCGATCACGGTGTTGATCAGGCCCGGGCCGAGGATGGCGACGATAGCTACCGCCAGCAGCAGCGAGGGCAGCGCCAGCATGATGTCCATCAGGCGCATGATCACCGGGCCAAGGCGGGTCGGCGAGAAGCCGGCGAGCAGGCCGAGGAAGATGCCGGGGATCATCGAGATCAACACCGAAGTCAGGCCGATCATCAGCGACAGCCGCGCGCCGTGCATCAGGCGCGAGAGCAGGTCGCGGCCCAGCTCGTCGGTGCCCAGCAGGAACTGCGCGTTGCCACCTTCGAGCCAGAGCGGCGGGGTGAGCAGGAAGTCGCGGAACTGCTCGCTCGGATCATGGGGCGCGACCCAGGGCGCGAACAGCGCGCAGAACACGATGACCAGCATGAACAGCAGGCCGCCGACCGCGCCCTTGTTGCGCGAAAAGGCGTGCCAGAATTCTTTCAGCGGGGAGGGGTAGACCAGGCTCGGGTCGCTGGCGGGAGTAAGAGAATCTGTATTCATTGCAAGCTCCGTAGAAGCTGCTCAGGGCCTCGCGAGCTAGAGCGAGACGAGGAAGAGTCCGCCGAGAAAGCGCAGTTTGCATGAAGCAAATGAGCATTTTTCGGTGGAGTCTGACGCTGTATCGCCGACGCGCAGCAGGCCATGGGCAGTTTCTCAGCGTTGGTGGCGGATGCGTGGGTTGGCGAGGCCGTAGAGGATGTCCACGATGAAGTTCACCAGGATCACCAGGGTCGCCACCAGCAGGATGCCGTTCTGCACCACCGGGTAGTCGCGGCGGCCGATGGCGTCGATCAGCCATTTGCCGATGCCGGGCCAGGAGAAGATGGTTTCGGTCAGGACCGCGCCGGCCAGCAGCGTGCCGACCTGCAGGCCGAACACGGTGAGCACCGGGATCATGGCGTTGCGCAGGGCGTGCACGAACACCACGCGCGCTGGCGACAGACCCTTGGCGCGGGCGGTGCGCACGTAGTCCTCGCGCAGCACTTCGAGCATCGAGGAGCGGGTCATCCGGGCGATCACCGCCAGCGGGATGGTGCCCAGCACGATGGCCGGCAGGATCAGGTGGCGCACGGCATCGATAAAGGCGCCGTCGTCATCCGAGAGCAGGGTGTCGATGAGCATGAAGCCGGTTTTCGGCTCGATGTCGTAGAGCAGGTCGAGGCGCCCGGACACCGGCGTCCAGCCCAGGCTGACGGAGAACAGCATGATGAGGATCAGGCCCCACCAGAAGATCGGCATGGAGTAGCCGGCCAGGGAGATGGTCATCACCCCGTGGTCGAACAGCGAGCCGCGCTTGAGCGCCGCGATCACCCCGGCGAGCAGGCCGAAGACGCCGGCGAACAGCAGGGCCGCCAGCGACAGTTCGAGGGTGGCGGGGAACAGGGTGAGGAATTCGTGCCAGACGCTGTCGCGGGTGGTCAGCGATTCGCCGAGGTTGCCCTGGGCGAGGTTGCCGATGTAGTCGAGGTACTGCTGGTAAAGCGGCTTGTCGAGGCCCAGGCGGTGCATGGCCTCGGCGTGCATCTGCGGGTCGACGCGGCGTTCACCCATCATCACTTCCACGGGGTCGCCCGGAATCAGGCGGATCAGCGCAAAGGTGAGCAGGGTGACGCCGAAGAAGGTCGGTATCAGTAGCCCGAAGCGCCGGGCAATGAAGGACAGCATTGTGGGGAGTTCTCCACATGGGATGGTCACGGTTGGGCCGCGTCATGGGCGGTCCGTTCTTGTCGACATCGACCCTTTTGAGGTCTGGTCCTTGTCGTTATGGTCCCGGCGAGCCCTGTAGCTGCACACGGGAAAAATTGTTCGAACCCAGCGGGCTCAGGGTAAAGCCTGTTACGCCAGGCCGCACCACGGCGAACTGCTTCGGGTAGGCCAGGGCGATCCACGGCGCCTCGCGCTGGTAGACCGCCAGCGCCTGGCGGTAGAGGTCCGCGCGGGTTTCCTGGTCGGTAATGGCGCGGGCCTTGCTCAGTAGTTCGTCGAACTCCGCATTGCACCAGCCGGCCTGGTTCTCGCCGCTTTTCGCCGCCGCACAGGACAGGTTCGGCGTGAGGAAGTTGTCCGGGTCGCCATTGTCGCCGGCCCAGCCCATGAAGATCAGGTCGTGCTCGCCCTGCTTGGCGCGCTTGATCAGCTCGCCCCATTCGAAGACGCGGATGTCCGCCTGGATGCCGATCCTGCCCAGGTCGTCCTGCAGCATCTGCGCGCCGATGCCGGGGTTGGGGTTGGTCGGGCCGCCGCCGGGGCGGGTCCAGATCGACAGTTTCAGGCCGGGCTTGATGCCGGCTTCTTCCAGCAGTTGCCTGGCGCGCGCCGGGTCGTGGGGCCAGACCTTGAGCTGCGGATCGGAACCCCACAGTGTCGGCGGATAGGGCGCCACAGCCAGCGTTGCGGCACCTTCGCCGAACTGTGCGCGCAGGTAGGCATCGCGGTCGAAGGCGAGATTGATCGCCTGGCGCACGCGCACATCGTCCAGCGGCTTGTGCCGGGTATTGATGCCGACGTAGGCGACCAGCAGGGAGTCCAGTTCCTCGACCTTGAGTTTCGGGTCCTGGCGCAGCGCGGGCACGTCGGTGGGCTTGGGGTAGACGGCTATCTGGCAGTCGCCGGCCTTGACCTTCTGGATGCGTACGTTCGGGTCGGGAGTGATCGCCAGCAGCAGGCGGTCGATCTTCGGCTTGCCGCCCCAGTAATCAGGGTTGGCGGTGAAGCGCACCTGAGCGTCCTTCTGGTAGCGCTGGAAGATGAAGGGGCCGGTGCCGATGGGCAGGTTGTTCAGCTGGTCGGCCTTCTCGGCAGCCAGCAGCAGGTCACCGTACTCGGCGGAATAAATGGAGGCGAAACCCATCGCGAGGTCGGCGAGGAAGGGCGCCTCGGGATGCCTGAGGGTAAAGCGCACGTGGTAGTCGTCGAGCTTTTCCACCGCGCCGATCAGGCCGGGCAGGCCCATTGCCTCGGCATAGGGAAAGCCGCGCGGGGCCAGCCTGTTCCATGGGTGCTTCGGGTCGAGCTGGCGCTGGAAGCTCCAGAGCACATCGTCGGCGTTGAACCCGCGAGTCGGCGTGAAGTAGTCGGTGCTGTGGAATTTCACGCCCTGGCGCAGGGCGAAGGTGTACTGCAGTCCGTCGTCGCTTATCTCCCAGCTCTCTGCCAACGCAGGTACCACGCGGGTACTGCCGGGGGCGAACTGCACCAGGCGCTCGAAGACCGTCTCGGCGGAAGCATCGGCGGTGGTCGCGGCGGTGTACTGGGTGATGTCGAAGCCCTCGGGACTGGCCTCGGTGCAGACCACCAGGGGCTGGGCGAATGCCGAGGTGCAGCCGAGCAGGCTCGCCAGGATCATCCCGGAGAGCCGTTTGCGGAAATGGCTGGGCATGGGGCTGGCGGTCGGGGCTTTGGCCGCCGGCGGTTGCCGGCGGCCATTGGCCTTACTTGCCGACGCTGACGCCGTAGAACGAGTTCAGCGCGAACGGGCTGATCTTGAAGTCCTGCACCGTCTTGCGCATCGGCTGGTACACGGTGGAGTGGGCGATCGGGGTGATCGGCACCTGCTCCTTGAGAATGTGCTGGGCCTGCTTGTACAGCTCGGTGCGCTTGGCCTGGTCCGGGGTGCGCTTGGCATCCTTGATCAGCTTGTCGTAGGCCGGGTCGCACCATTTGGAGAAGTTGTTGCCGTCCACGGCATCGCAGCCGTAGAGGGTGCCCAGCCAGTTGTCCGGGTCACCGTTGTCGCCGCTCCAGCCGATCAGCATGGCGTCGTGCTCGCCGCCCTTGGCGCGCTTGATGTACTCGCCCCACTCGTAGGTGACGATCTTCGCCTTGATGCCGACCTTGGCCCAGTCGGACTGCAGCATCTCGGCCATCAGCTTGGCGTTGGGGTTGTACGGGCGCTGCACCGGCATGGCCCACAGGGTGATCTCGGTGCCTTCGGCGACGCCGGCCTTCTTCAGCAGCTCCTTGGCCTTCTCCGGGTTGTAGCCGGCGTCCTTGATGCTGTCGTCGTAGGACCACTGGGTCGGCGGCATGCCGTTCACGGCGAGCTGGCCAGCGCCCTGGTAGACGGCGTCGATGATCGCCTTCTTGTTCACCGCCATGTCCAGCGCCTCGCGCACTTCGAGCTTGTCGAACGGCTTGTGCAGGACGTTGTAGGCGATGTAGCCGAGGTTGAAGCCCGGCTGAGACGGCATGTTCAGGTTCGGGTCCTTCTTCAGCGCCTCCAGGTCGGCCGGGCGCGGGAAGAGGGTGATCTGGCACTCGTTGGCCTTGAGCTTCTGCATGCGCACCGAGGCGTCGGTGTTGATGGCGAAGATCAGGTTGTCGATCTTCACCTCACCTTTGTTCCAATAGTCCGGGTTGGCCTTGAAGCGGATCATCGCGTCCTTCTGGTAGCGATTGAACACGAACGGGCCGGTGCCGATGGGCTTCTGGTTGATGTCGCTGGCCTTGCCCTGCTTGAGCAACTGGTCGGCGTATTCGGCGGACTGGATCGAGGCGAAGCTCATGGCGAGGTTCTGGATGAACGCCGCGTCAACTTCGTTGAGGGTGAACTTGACGGTCTTGTCGTCGACCTTCTCCACCTTGGCGATGTTCGCGTCCATGCCCATGTCGGTGAAGTAGGGGAATTCGGTCTGGTACGCCTTACGGAACGGATGGTTCTTGTCGAGCATGCGGTTGAAGGTGAACAGCACGTCGTCGGCGCTGAACTCGCGGGTCGGCTTGAAGTAGTCGGTGGTGTGGAACTTCACGCCGGAGCGCAGGTGGAAAGTGTAGGTCTTGCCGTCATCGGATACGTCCCACTTTTCCGCCAGGCCCGGGATGACCTGGGTGCCGCCGCGCTCGAACTGGGTGAGGCGGTTGAACACGGTTTCCGCCGAGGCATCGAAGTCGGTGCCGGTGGTGTACTGGCCGGGGTCGAAGCCCGCGGGGCTGCCTTCGGAGCAGTAGACCAGGTTGTTGGCGGCGTGGGCGAGCGGGGCGCTGGCGATCAGCCCAGCGGCAATCATGGCGCGGATGACGGCGTTCTTACGCATTGGGACCTCTGTTTATTCTGGTTGTCATCGAGGGGCAGCCTCGTGAGCTGCGTTGCGTGAAGCTATGCACGGCACATGCCGGGTGCAAGCGGCTAACCGGGATGAGTGTAGAAGTTGTGACGCGGGTGCAAGGGAATGTCGCAATTTCGACAATGGGAACCGTGGGGTCGAGCGGCGGCGCCCCGGTCCCCCAAGGCGCCGCGCTGGAAAAGGCCGTAGGTGTTACGGCATCTGCACCTCGATCGTGCCGTCGGCGCTGACGGTGACCTGGCTGGTGCCGGCTTCGATTTCCTGCGCCGGTGCCGAATCCATGGAGGCGAACTTGGCGGCGGCCATGCGCATCACCGGCATCGGCCGTGGCGCGCCGGAGGTGTTCAGGTTCAGGCTGACCAGCTTGTAGCCCTTGCCGCCGAGCGCGTCGGTGAGTACCTGGGCGCGGGCCTTGAAGGCATCCACGGCGCCCTTCATCATCGCGTCCTCGTTCTTCGCGCGAGTGGCGTCGGCGATGCTGAAGTCCATGCTGCCCATCTTCAACTTGCCCAGCAGGTCGGCGGTGAGTTGCGAGAGGGCGGCGAAGTCGGTGCTCTCCAGACGGATTTCCGCGCGCTCGCGCCAGGCCGTGATCTTCTGGCCCTTGTCGTCATACACCGGGTAGCTGTTGCGGCTGCCCAGGCTGACGGTCACGCCTTTCACCTTGCGTGCCTGCTCCACGGCTGCATTCAGCGCGGTGGTGGTCTCGCTGGCCAGCTTGGCCGGATCGCTGGCCTGGCCTTCGCTGAACAGGGTCACGTGCATCAGGTCGTGGGCAACTTCCTGGCTGACCTCGGCGCGCAGCGAAACCTGGTTGTAGCGAGGTTCGTCTGCCAGGGCTCCCAGGCTGGTGGCGCACAGGGCGATGGCGGCGGCGATGGCGGTGAAGGGTTTCTTCAGTACAGACATGGATGACTCCTTGCTCCAGAAAATGTCCCGGCCACAGCTTAGTAGAGCCAGTGGCGAGGACTGTCAGACCCTTTGACGAGGATTTGTTCCGAGCCGGGTTATTGACGGATGTCACCAATTGTTTCGGTGCGAGGCGGCCGACGCGGGCCGCGCTGGAGTATGCTGTGGCGCTATGCCGCATAAAGGAGAGGGGGCTCTTGGCTATACTCGCGCAAATTCCGGAATTCACCATGCGCCCACCGGTTTTCCAGCTTTCCGCCAGTCGTCAGAACCTTCTGCATCTGACGCTCATCCGTATTCTCGTGCTTGCCGCCCAGGCCGGTTCGGTCGGGCTCGCCTACAAGGCCCAACTGATTCAACTGCCCTGGCTTGCGCTGGGCGTGACCCTCGGTGTCTCCCTTGTGCTCTGCCTGGGCACGGCGTTGCGCCTGCGCGGCCCGTGGCCGGTCACGGAGCTGGAGTACGCCGTCCAGCTCGCCTGCGACCTGGTCATCCACAGTGTGCTGCTGTACTACTCCGGTGGTTCGAGCAACCCCTTCGTCTCTTATTACCTGGTGCCGCTGACCATCGCCGCCGCGACCCTGCCATGGCTCTACACCATCGCCCTGGCAGGCTTGGCGCTGGCCAGCTACACGGTGCTGCTGGTGTGGTTCCACCCGCTGGAGATGGCTGCGGGACAACGCGACAACCTCCTTATCTATGGCATGTGGCTGAGCTTCGCCCTGGCCGCCGCACTGATCACCTTCTTCGTCGCCCGCATGTCCGAGTCGCTGCGCCGCCAGGAGCAGTTGCAGGCGCAGCGTCGCGAGGAAGGCATGCGTGACCAGCAACTGCTGGCCGTGGCCACCCAGGCCGCCGGCGCCGCCCATGAACTGGGCACGCCGCTGGCGACCATGAGCGTACTGCTCAAGGAATTGCGCCAGACCAATGCGGACCAGCCGATGTTGCAGGAAGATCTCGCCCTGCTGCAGGAGCAGGTCAAGCTTTGCAAGACCACCCTGCAGCACCTGGTACGCGCCGCCGAAGCGGATCGTCGCCAGGCGGTGGAAGAGCAGGGCGCCAACGAGTGGGTCGAAGCGGTGCTGCGGCGCTGGCATTTGATGCGCCCGGAGGCGAGCTATCGCTACCAGACGCTCGGCAAGGGCAAGGCACCGCGGATGACTCCGCCGACCGACCTGAGCCAGGCGCTGCTGAACCTGCTCAATAATGCGACGGACGCCTGCCCGGACGACCTGGATATCCGCCTGGACTGGGATGCCGGGGAAATCTGCCTGAGCATCCGCGACCAGGGCCCGGGCGTGCCGCTGGCGATTGCCGAACAGCTCGGCAAGCCGTTCTTCACCACCAAGGGCAAGGGGTTCGGCCTGGGATTGTTCCTGAGCCAGGCCAGCGTGACCCGCGCAGGTGGAACGGTGAAGTTGTATAACCATGAAGATGGCGGCACTCTGACCGAGTTGCGTCTGCCCAGAAGCTATGGCGTGGCCTGATCGCCGCGCCCGCGAGGAAGTACCATGAGCGAAGAGATCCTGTTCGAAGGCGAAGAGCAGCCCCACCTGCTGCTGGTGGACGACGATGCCACCTTTACCCGCGTCATGGCCCGCGCCATGGCCCGTCGCGGGTTGCGGGTGTCGGTCGCCGGCTCCGCCGAGGAAGGCCTGGCCATGGCCAAGGACGATCTGCCCGACTACGCCGTGCTGGACCTGAAGATGGACGGCGACTCCGGCCTGGTGCTGCTGCCTAAGCTGCTTGAGCTCGACGCCGAGATGCGCGTAGTGATCCTCACTGGCTATTCCAGCATCGCCACCGCGGTGGAAGCCATCAAGCGCGGCGCCACCAACTACCTGTGCAAACCGGCCGACGCCGACGATGTGCTCACCGCACTGCTGTCGCAGCACGCCGACCTGGAGACCCTGGTGCCGGAAAACCCCATGTCGGTCGACCGCCTGCAGTGGGAACATATCCAGCGCGTGCTTGCCGAACATGACGGCAACATCTCCGCGACCGCCCGAGCGCTGGGTATGCACCGGCGCACATTGCAACGTAAGCTGCAGAAGCGCCCGGTGAGGCGTTAAGCGATCGATAACACAAAGGAGCGCCAATGAGCGCTCCTTTTTTGTATGTACAGCCGTGCGAGCCCATTCCATGACCGACAGCGCCGAGTACCGCGCCGCGAACGATGCCGTTCGCAGCCGCTTCTTCCACCGAGTCTGGCACCTCACCGCGCCTTACTGGCGCAGCGAAGAGAAGGGCATGGCCTGGTTGCTGCTGATCGTGGTCATCGCCCTCTCGCTGGTGGGTGTGGCCGTCTCGGTCTGGCTCAATAGCTGGTACCGTGACTTCTACAACGCCCTGCAGAACAAGGATGTCGACTCCTTCATCCGGCTGGTCCTGTACTTCTGCGGCATTGCCGCCGCCGCGATCCTGATCGCCGTCTACCGCCTCTACCTGACCCAGATGCTGACCATCCGCTGGCGCCGCTGGCTGACGGAGAAGCACTTCGCCGCCTGGCTGGGCGACAAGAACTATTACCGCCTCGAGCAGCGCGGCCATACGGACAACCCTGACCAGCGCCTGACCGAAGACCTCAACAACTTCACCGACACCACCCTGACCCTGGGTCTTGGCCTGATCCGCAACGTCGTCAGCCTGGTGTCCTTCTCGGTCATCCTCTGGGGCGTTTCCGGCAGCATCGAAATCCTCGGCATCACCATTCCCGGCTACATGTTCTGGGCAGCGCTGCTCTACGCGGCGGTTGGCAGCTGGCTGACGCACCTGATCGCGCGCCGCCTGATCACCCTGAACAACCAGCAACAGCGCTTCGAGGCGGATCTGCGTTTCGGCCTGGTCCGGGTGCGCGAGAATGCCGAGAGCATCGCCCTGTACAACGGCGAGGCCAACGAGAACGAACGGCTGATGACGCGCTTCCGCAATGTCTGGGGCAACTTCTGGGAGCTGATGAAGGTGCAGAAGCGCTTGACCTTCTTCAGCTCCGGCTATGCCCAGATCGCCATCATCTTCCCCCTGGTGGTCGCCGCCCCGCGTTATTTCGCCGGCAAGATCCAACTCGGCGAGCTCATGCAGATCAACTCCGCCTTCGGCAACGTGCAGGACGGCCTGAGCTGGTTCATCGATGCGTACGCCAGCCTCGCCAATTGGCGCGCCACCTGCGACCGTCTGCTGAGCTTCCGCGGAGCCATGGCCGACATCGCCCAGGAGTCGGCGAACATCGACGTGCGCAAGTCCGGCGACTTGCTGCAACTGCAGAACCTTACCCTGAGCCTGGGCAACGGTCGCGAGCTGCTGCAGCCCACCAGCCTGGCGATCAACACCGGGGAGCACGTACTGATCGGTGGCCCGTCCGGCGGTGGCAAGAGCACCCTGCTGCGCGCCATGAGCGGCCTGTGGCGCTACGGCAGCGGCGTTGTGCAGATGCCTGAGGCGCGCAGTCTGTTCGTCCCGCAGAAACCCTACCTGCCCATCGGCACCCTCGCCGAGGCGCTCTGCTATCCGGAGCAGGGCGATCGTCACGATCCCGAGCAACTGAAACAGGTGCTGCACCTGTGCCGCCTGGATTCGCTGGTGCCGCGCCTGGGTGAAGCCGACCATTGGCAGCGTGTGCTGTCTCCGGGCGAGCAGCAGCGTCTGGCCATCGCCCGTGCACTGCTTTATGCGCCGCAGTGGTTATTCCTCGACGAGGCGACTTCCGCACTGGACGAAACCGACGAAGCTGCGCTCTACCAGGTGCTGCTGGACCAATTGCCAGGCGTCACCCTGGTCAGCATTGGCCACCGTCTCAGCCTCAAACGATTCCACCCGCGCCAGCTGCGCCTGGAAGACCATCGATTGCAGGAGATCGAGGCTGTTCTGCCGGTGTAGTGGCAGTTTGATTCACTGGGATACTGTGAAGGTGTTAGTGGGAAACATCTGAAAGTCTTCTCAGATGGGATGATTTCTTCTTATTTATTTACATTTTTCAGTGTTTCGCCGCTGCGAAGCTTTCAATAACAGGTACCCTGTGCAGCCCGGTCCGACCAGGATCGGGTTTCAAAAGATTCAACGGTACCTCCCATGAGCTTCCTTTCACCAACTCGGCAGGCATTGACCCGTTCGGACCTGCAGCTGATCGATCGGCGCCGGTTCCTGCTGGTGGCCGGCTGCACGGCGCTGCTATTCGCTGTGGTGGCCTTCGTGGTCGGTGTCTGGGTGGGCAGGACCAACGTCGAGCCGGTGCCGATGCCCGTCGTCGCGAGCGCACCCGCCCCCTCGGAAGATGATTCCGCCGAGCGTTTCGCAGCGGAGCGGATAGGGGAGCTGGCCGGTCGCCTGCAAGTGCTGGAGAAAGACGCCACTTACCTGCTCAAGGCTGTCGACAGCCACGAGGAAATCGCGCGCAAACTGTCCAAGGTCGACCCTGATCTCGCGCCAAAGCCCCAGGCGCCGACCACCAAGGGCAAAGGCGGCATCCTGCTGCCACCGCGCCCTTGTGCAGAACCGCTGCCCGCTTCCGACGTCGATCTGGAGCGGAGCGAGCGCTCGGCAAAATGCCTGCGCCGGGTATTCGACCTGTTGATGGACCAGGTGGCGCGGCGCAACGCCGACTTCATGGCCATTCCCGCCCGTCGCCCGATGGAGCAGGCGCGCCTGGGGTCGCCTTTCGGCAACCGGCTCGACCCCTTCAATCACCACCTGGCGTTCCACTCCGGCCAGGACTTCTCGGCGCCGACCGGCAGCCCGATCCATGCGGCCGCTGGTGGACGCGTCATCGTCGCAGGGCCGAATCCCTCCTATGGCAATCGCGTGGAGATTGACCATGGCAACGGCCTGGTCACGCGCTATGCCCACGCCTCGAAACTGCTGGTGAAAGTGGGCGACGTAGTGCTGCCGGGGCAGGAAATTGCCAAGGTGGGTTCCACCGGCCGCTCCACGGGGCCGCACCTGCATTTCGAAGTGCTTTACCACGGCGAATTCGTCGACCCACAGAACTTCCTCTCTCTGGGAGGCATGGAGATCGATAGCGATGGTATGGCCTCGGACTAGGAAGCCCTCCACCCGCGACCTGCTGCGCGCCGAGCACCGCCCCCATGTTCCTCGTGGTTCCGCGGCGTTGGGCCGCGCGGCCTTGCTCCTGGTTCTCTTGCTGGCAGTGGCGCTGGCGGGCGTCTGGCTGATGCGCCACCAGGGTGAGGTGGCGGGCCGTGTACAGGCTGATGAGCTCCAGGCGCTGCGTGTGCAGGTCGAGCAGTTGACCGCCGAACTGGAGGACAAACGCCTGCAGGGCGACGAGGACCGCGCCAATCGAGAACAGCTGATGCAGCGCATCGATTCGATGTCCGCCGAAATCAAGAAACTCAAGACTGAGCTGGCCTTCTACCGCCAGCAGAAACCTGGCAAGTAGTACGCGCGAGGAATTGCGATGTTCAGCAACAGCAAGAAGAAAGGCCCGCAGGTGTCGGTGGACAAGTTCTCCAGCCTGCTCTCGGGCAACGTCGATCTGGTCGGCGATATGCAGTTCCAGGATGGCCTGAAGATTCTCGGTACCGTGAAAGGCAATGTCTGCCACAAGCCCGGCGCCGCCAGCCTGCTGGCGCTCAGTGCGGAAGGTCGGATCGAGGGGAATGTCAGCAGTTACGACGCGCTGATCGATGGGACCATCATTGGTGACCTGTATGTCGAACACCTGCTGGAGCTGCACTCCAATGCACGCGTGGTCGGCAATATCCAGTATCGCCAGTTGAGCATGGAGAACGGCGCCACCGTGGACGGCAAGCTGACTCGCCTGGCCGAAGGCGAGTCGCCCAAACCGCTGGAACTGCCGGCGCCGCTCTGGGGCGAAGCGACCGACGCGCAGGTGTGATTCATCCTGTGGGGCGGGTACATAGCTTGCTATGATTCTGCCCCCGTCGCCCTGATGCCTGCTTCCCATGCTTGCCCTGCTGCTCCAGACCTTCGCCATCACCGCCCCGGTCTTCGCCATGCTGTTCCTGGGCGTGCTGTTGCGCCGCGTCGGGGCGATCAATCCGGAATTCATCCAGACCGCCTCGGCACTGGTGTTCAACGCCACCATGCCGGCGATGCTGTTCCTCGGCATATATCACTCCGACCTGCATAGCGCGGCGCGCCCCGAGGTACTGTTGTATTTCTGCGCAGCGACCCTGGCGGGCTTCCTGCTGGCCTGGGGTTGGGCGGCCTGGCGAGTGCCGCGTGCCGAGCGCGGCGTCTACGTGCAGGGCTCGTTCCGCGGCAACAACGGCATCATCGGTCTGGCGCTGGCCACCAGCCTCTATGGTGACCATGGCCTGGCGCTCGGCTCAGTCCTCGCAGCCCTGGTGATCCTCTGCTACAACACGCTGTCCTCAGTGGTGCTGGCGATCTACAGCCCGAGCATGAAGTCCGACCCGCTGAGCATCGCCCGCAACGTCATCTGTAATCCGCTGATCATCAGTGTGCTGGCCGCGCTGCCGTTTTCCTGGTTCGGTATCGGCCTGCCGACGTGGCTGCTGACCTCGGCCGACTACTTTGCCCAGATGACCCTGCCGCTGGCGTTGGTGTGCATCGGCGGCACCCTGTCGCTGGCTTCCCTGCGTGAGAGTGGTGGCCTGGCGATCAGCGCGAGCCTGATGAAGATGATCTGGCTGCCGCTGATCTGCACCACTGCAGCCTGGTTGCTGGGGTTCCGCGGCGCAGAACTGGGCGTGCTCTTCCTCTATTTCGCCAGCCCCACGGCGGCGGCCAGCTATGTCATGGCCCGTGCGGCGAATGGCAACCACGAACTGGCGGCGTCGATCATCGTCATCACCACCCTGGTGGCGGCGCTGACCACCAACGTCGGCATCTTCGTCCTGCAATGGGGCGGCTGGATGTGACTCGGTGGAAGTCGAGACTCTTCCAATCGGGGTGCGCCAAAAGCCAATCGGTTTGTAGGAAATTTCTGAAAGATCGTCCTGCGTCGCACGGTCATGCGAAGGTCGTTCCGCACGTCGACAAGACCGGTTACATTTGGCTCCCCCGCTATGCACGATCAAGGAATGTTCATGCAGCTCACGCGTCGGATGGTTCGTGCCGTCTTTGTTCTGTCAGCCAGTCTCCTGGCTGCGACGGTCGCTGCCGCGCCGGGTGCGGACCTTTCCAGCCCCACTGCCGGCTGGCGTTATTCCGGCCTGACCGATGATCCCAGCGTGCCTCGCGTGGCCTATCCCACGCCTCCCATCGACCGTGGCGGTGTTCGTGGCCGCAGCCTGATCGAAGGGCACCTGCGCGAAGTCTCCGGCGTCGATCGTGCCCAGCGCCTGGTGGTCAACGGCAATCCGCTCCCGCTCTACACCGACGCCGAAGGCAAGTTCGTGCGCCCCTACAACTTCGGCGCCGGTAGCAACAGCGTCGCGGTCAGCAGTGACCAGGGCAAATCCCTCAAGCGCGTGCAGTTCTATGAAGCCAACAACGCTCGCATCCCGCCGCGCATCCGCCTGGCACTGGGCTGGAACGACCCCAAGGCCGAACTCGACCTGCATATCGTCACGCCCGACGGCCAGCATGCCTTCTGGGCCAACCCTCGCCTGAGCAACGGCGGGGGCCTGGACCCCGACGGGGTCGACGGCCCAGGCCCGGAAATGTTCACCATGGCCGCGCCGCTGCACGGTACCTACCTGGTCTATGTGAACTACTGGGGCAACTACAGCGCCAGCCAGGGATACAACTTCCAGGAAGGCAATCATGAGCAGGACGTGATCACCGCCGAGATCAACCTGATGTTCAACGAAAATACCGTCAACGAGAAGCGCGAGACCTTCGTGGTGCCCATGCGCACCATCGGTGATCTGGTGCTGGTGAAGACCTTCAATTACTGAATTCGCCCCTCGCAGGGATGACACGGGACAAGCGATCCATGAGCGACAATACGCCCTCCAGCAGTCAAGACAGCACTCCGACGCCGCCGGCAGCACAAGCGCCGCGCCGTGGGCCGCTGATCGCCATCGGTGTGGTGGCTGCCGCACTGGTCGCCGGCGGCCTGGCCCTGGCCTTCGGCCTGATCCCCGCCTTCCACTCGGCACCGGTGGGCACCCTGGAGGTGCCGGAAAGCCAGGAGGTGGTACGCGACCTCAAGCGCCCGGACGCGTTGATCGAAAGCGCCTCCCTCAGCCAGTTGCCCAAAGCGGTGCTGGAAGTGCCGTTGCTGCGCGACGTGCTGACCGAGGATTTCGTCTTCTACTACGAGAATAACGCCGACCGCCTGGGCCTGACCGGCACGCTGCGGCGCATCGTCTACGAGCATGACCTGACGCTGAAGGACAGCGTGATCGAGGAACTGCTCGACCAGCCGGCCCAGGTCGCCCTGTGGCGCGGCGCCGATGGCCGCCTGCGCGACTTCATGGTGGTCCTCAAGCGCGGTGGCCTGGCCAAGGTCCTGGAGCCGCTGGCCAAGGTGGCTGCCGACGATACCCAGCTGAAGAAGGTCTCGGAGATCCAGGTGAAAGGCGCCGCCACGCCGGTCTACAGCCTGCGCTACGGCGCGGAGAAGACCTTGCTGTTCGTCTCCCGTGGCGACCAGATGCTGGTGCTGTCGAACCCGAAGATGCTCTTCCCCAATCCGGACTACGACAACCTCGGTGAGCCCGATGCGGCAGTTGCCAAGGACCTGGGCAGTGCGCTGGAGGGCGAGCCGCTGTTCGCCAAGGACTTCGCCCTGGAGCCGCGCGGCGAGCTGAAGCAGCGTATTACCCTGAGCGCCGGCGTGCTCGCCATGGGCTACCAGCGCTTGATCCCGACCTTCGCCGGTGTGCGCTTCGAGCAGGGCAAGGACGGTTGGCACAGCTACCTGGCGCTCAATGAAGTGGCACGTCAGCCGGACCTGGATTTCACCCCCGTCTGGCAGGCCATGCCCATGGGAGCCAGCGCCTGCGTTGCTCTTCCGGTCACGCCGGGGCTGTACGACAACATGCTGGTCAAGCTGGGCGCCGAGCAGAAGATGGCCGCCGCCTTCTCCGAGCATCTCTCCGGTGCCGCCGGCCTCTGCTGGTACCCGGAGTCACGCCTGCACTCGCCGCTGCTCGCGGTGAAGCTCGACGCACCCGCCAGCCCCGAGCTGGACGATCAACTGGGCAAGCTGTTCGGCAGCATGATCGGCGCCTACGAAGCCAATGTGGAGGCGGGCGCCTTCGAGGTGGAAAGTCGTGCCGAAGGCGATGGTCGCCTCTGGCAGCGCCAGGTCAGCTCGCGCTTCGGCCAGTACCCGGCCAGCGAGGCGGAGAATCCCGACCAGGTCAGCGGCAACGGCTTCTTCCGTGTCAGCCTGCTGCGCGATGGCAACACCCTGCTGTTCTCCATCGACGACAAGCTCCTCGACAAGGCGCGCAATACCTTGGCCAAGCGCTACCCGCCGCTGGCCGACGTGCTGCCCAAGGATGCATTGGTGCCGGCCTACCTGGCGCCCAAGACGCTGTCCGAGTTGCTCAAGCGCGAAACCCTCGACAGCCTGCCGCAGGACCTCGAGCCGGTGTTCCGCAACGCCGCCGATACGCTGCTCCTGCCACGCCTGAAGACCCTCGCCGGTAACGGCTCCTACGCCTTGACCCTGCCGGCCGGCAGCGAGCCGAGCGGCGAATGGGAGTGGCTGCCGCTGGACTGGAAGGCGCTGTGATCCGCAAACCCCTCACACTGCTCGCCGGTCTGCTTGTCGCCACGCTGGCGCATGCGGCTGAGCCGGCACTGGATGCGCAGCAGACCCAGGTGTTCCGCGCCTGGTTCGTGCGCATCGCCGAGGAACAACTGCGCCGTGGGCCGAACCCGCGCTGGTACCAGCAGGACTGCGCGGGCCTGGTGCGCTTCGCTGCCAACGAGGCGCTGAAGGTTCACGACGCCAAGTGGCTGCGCGCCAACGGCATGTCCAACCGCTACCTGCCGCCGGAGCTGGAGCTTACCGACGCGCAGCGCAACCTCGCGCAGAGCTGGCAGCAGGGCGGTGGCAAGACCGGCCCCTACGTCAATGCGATCAAACTCATTCAGTACAACAGCCAGCTGGTTGGCCGCGACCTCAACCAGGCGCGCCCCGGCGACCTGATGTTCTTCGACCAGGGCGATGACCAGCATCTGATGATCTGGATGGGCCGCGACATCGCTTATCACACCGGCACTCGTACGGCGACCGACAACGGCATGCGCTCGGTCAGCCTGCAACAACTCATGACATGGAAGGACACCCGATGGATACCCGACGAATCCAATCCCAACTTTATCGGCGTCTATCGCTTGTCCTTCCTGACCCGATGAACGCGCTGCGCGGCATTGCCGCAGCCCTGGCCTGCGCCGGCCTGATCGCCGCCGCACCCACACTTGCGCGGGCGGACGACGACGTTCCGGCGAGCAATTACACGCCCATGGCCGGCGAGTCGTTCTTCCTGCTGGCCGACTCCAGCTTCGCCTCCGACGAAGTGGCCAAGGTGCGCCTGGAAGCGCCGGGCCGCGACTACCGTCGCTACCGCATGGAGCCATACGGCGGAGCGGACATCCGCGTCTACCGCATCGACCAGATACGGCGTC
>OGQD01000593.1_pt1 | contig 26338 bp, 28 predicted proteins | sample 1553091 | NCBI WGS metagenome assembly OGQD01 (sample SAMEA2580290, study PRJEB22360) | human gut metagenome | biome: human gut; feature: human-associated habitat; material: faeces | place: Denmark | collected 2008/2010
GCCACTGTTATCTCTATCCTATTGGTAATATTGGGTCTGCTGGGACTTTCGAAATTACCCCTACAACAATTTCCGGATATTGCCCCACCGTCGGTTTTAGTAACGGCGGTCTATCCGGGAGCCAATGCTGAAACCGTCTTACGTTCGGTAGCACCTTCTTTGGAAGAATCCATAAACGGTGTTGAAAACATGACTTACATGAGCTCAACAGCCAGTAATGACGGTACTCTAGCCATTACCGTTTTCTTTAAATTAGGAACAGATGCCGACCAGGCTGCCGTTAACGTACAAAACCGTGTGGCACAAGCTACAAGCCAGTTACCGGCCGAAGTCGTACAGCAAGGTATCATTACGGCAAAACAGCAAAACAGTTTTATTATGGCAATTGGTATGTATACCGAAGACGAAGCCAAATACGACCAGACTTTTGTTGCCAACTATGCCCAAATCAACATTATTCCGGAAATCAAACGTATTCCCGGAGTAGGTTCTGCCGCTATTTTTGGAGGAACGAAAGACTATTCTATGCGTGTCTGGTTAAATCCGACACAAATGGCAACTTACAATGTAACGCCAAACGAAGTTATGGCGGCAATTCAGGACAAAAGTTTAGAAGCCGCGCCTGGTAAATTTGGAGAAAGAAGTAAGGAAGTTTTCGAATATGTTATCAAATACAAAGGAAAACTGACCAAACCGGAAGATTACATGAACATTGCAATCCGTTCCAATGCAGACGGTTCTATCCTGCGCCTGAAAGATGTTGCCAGAGTCGAGCTTGGTGCCTATTCCTACAACAGTTTGACCCGTTTGAACGGTAATAAAGGAGTCGTAATTGGTATCATACAGTTGGCGGGGTCCAACTCAAACGATATTCAGATTGCAATTAACAAACTGATGGAGAAAGCCTCCAAAGATTTCCCAAAAGAAATAAAGCACAATATATTTTACAGTACAAAAGTATCTCTTGACCAGTCAATTGCACAAGTTCAGCATACTTTACTGGAAGCATTCATACTGGTATTTATTGTCGTATTCCTGTTCCTTCAGGATTTCAGGTCGACCTTAATTCCGGCCATTGCAGTTCCGGTAGCCATTTTAGGTACGTTCTTCTTCATGCAATTATTTGGATTCTCCATTAACCTGCTGACGTTGTTCGCCTTGATTTTGGCGATTGGTATTGTCGTCGATGACGCAATTGTCGTCGTCGAAGCCGTACACGCCAAAATGGAACACAAGCATTTGTCTCCAAAAATCGCAACGCATGAAGCCATGCACGAAATTACCGGAGCAATCATCTCGATTACGCTGGTCATGGCGGCGGTATTCCTGCCGGTTGGTTTTATGGAAGGTTCAACGGGAGTTTTCTATCGACAGTTTGCCTTTACAATGGCAATTGCAATTGTAATTTCTGCTGTAAACGCCTTAACATTAAGCCCTGCCCTTGCCGCTTTATTTTTAAAAGACAATCATGAAGCGCATGACAAGGGAAAACCCTATTCCAAACCTGGATTCAAGGAAAAATTCTTTATCGGATTTAATAAAAGTTTTACCGCTTTAACCAATCGTTATGTGGGCGGATTAAAGTTCTTAATCCGTAACAAATGGGCAAGTTTGGGTGGTCTGGTTGTAATTCTGGTTGCAACAATTGTCATGGTTCAAAGAACCCCAACAGGATTTATTCCAACAGAAGATCAGGGATTTATTGCCATTGCAGTAAACACACCTTCCGGAACCTCTTTAGACGGAACCCAAAAAGTAATGACCGAAGCCGAAAATACGTTAAAAGCTTTGGAATCATCCCGATTTGTAACCGCCATTTCAGGTTTTAACCTTTTGACAAACTCCACGAGCCCATCATCAGCAGTTGTTTTCGTATTGCTGAAACCAAATGAAGAACGTGGCGCTATTAAAAACATTGATGAGATAATGAATCAGGTTCGCGGCCAATTAGGCGCCATATCCGGAGGTAATTTCTTCGTATTCAGTTTTCCAACCGTACCAGGATTCAGTAATGTGGAAGCTCTGGATTTAGTATTGCAGGACAAAACAGGTGGCAAACTGGATAAGTTTAGCGGTGTTTCTCAAAACTTCATTGGAGAATTAATGAAACGTCCTGAAATTGCCGTGGCCTTTACCTCTTTCAAAGCAGATTATCCGCAATTGCAATTGGATATCAATGATGAAAAAGCAGACCAGTTAGGCGTAAAAGTAAAAGACATTTTGCAAACAATGCAGGCTTATTTTGGTAGTGCCCAGGCTTCTGACTTCAACAGATTCGGGAAATATTACCGGGTTGTGGTACAGGCCGATATTGCAGACAGAGCCGACCCGACAACTATTGACCGTGTATTTGTAAAAAATAAAAACGGTGAAATGGTTCCTATAAATACTTTGGTAAAACTAACCCGTATTTATGGTTCTGAAACCGCTTCGAGATACAACCTGTTTAATTCGATTTCGATTAATGCGATTCCGAAACCGGGTTTCAGTTCCGGAGATGCCATCAAGGCCATTGAAGAAGTAGCTGCACAGCAGTTACCTGCCGGTTATAGTTATGAATTTTCAGGACAAACCCGTGAAGAGATTTCATCCGGAGGACAATCAACAACCATTTTCCTATTGTGTCTGGTATTCATTTATTTTCTGCTTGCGGCACAATATGAAAGTTATATTTTGCCTTTAGCGGTAATCTTGTCCATCCCAACCGGAATCTTTGGAGTATTCGCAGCTATTGGTTTGACTGGTATTCAAAATAACATTTATGTACAGGTTGCACTCGTCATGCTTATTGGGCTTCTCGCCAAGAATGCTATCCTAATCGTGGAATTTGCGGCACAAAAAAGAAGGTCCGGACAGGCATTGGGCAAAGCGTCAATTGATGCGGCGAAACTACGTTTACGACCAATCATCATGACTTCGCTGGCCTTTGTTGTGGGATTGATTCCAATGATGAGTGCCACAGGTCCATCAGCACAAGGTAACCATTCCATCAGTATTGGTGCTGCCGGAGGTATGCTTTCAGGAGTAATTCTTGGTTTATTTATCATCCCGGTTCTATTTATCATATTCCAGTATTTACAAGAAAAAGTTAGTGGAAAACCAATAGCCGTAATCCATAACGAAGAAAAATAAAAATGAAACGAAACATCAATAAATATATAGCTGTACTGGTTTTAATCACCACACTCACAGCATGTAAAGTTTCGAAAGATGTCGAAACTCCAAAAGATGCCTTGCCCGAAAACTTCAGGAATGTTAGCTCGCAAGACACTACCAGCATAGCCGACCAGAGCTGGAAGGAATTCTTTACAGAACCTTCGCTCCAAAAACTGATAGACAGTGCTATTGTCAGAAACAATGACCTGCTTATCGCTCAAAAAAAAATTGAAGCGGCGCAATGGCAACTCACGCAGTCCAAATGGGGAAATGTTCCGAAGCTCAACTTTGAGGCTACGGCCACATCAACCCGGTTGTCTGACAATAGCCTGAACGGATTGAGTACCAGTACATTTTTGAAAAAGAAACATATCGAAGATTATAATGCGGCACTCAACCTGTCATGGGAAGCAGATATCTGGGGTAAAATCCGAAGCCGTAAGAAAAATGCTTTGGCGGAATACCTCCAATCTGAAGAAGCCAAAAAAGCATTGCAAACTACTATTGTAGCGAATGTTTCTACAGGATTCTATAATCTTTTGATGCTGGATGCCCAATTGGAAATAGCCAGAAAGAATCTTGCGTTGAATGACAGCACATTGTTTGTCATCAACCTGCAATATGAATCCGGACAGGTAACTTCTTTGGCTAAACAACAGGCAGAAGCGCAACAGTCTGTAGCTGCACAGCTTATTCCTGAACTGGAACAGGCCATTGCCTTGCAGGAAAATGCGCTAAGCATCATTACCGGAAGCTTTCCGGGTGCTAAGGAAAGGAAAACTACGCTTGGGGCCATCGCTTTAAAAGAAAATGTATCTGCCGGAATTCCTTCTTCATTAGTAAGCAGAAGACCCGATGTTAAAAATGCAGAACTGGCTTTAAAAGCAGCAAACGCAAAAGTAGGCATTGCCAAGGCATCACTATATCCAAGCCTGAACATTACGGCTGCGGGCGGACTCACCTCTTTTAAATCGAGCAACTGGTTTAATACTCCCGCTTCGCTTTTTGGAACTGTAGCCGGAAGCCTTGCACAGCCATTGCTAAACGGAAGAAGTCTTAAAGCCCAATACGAAATTTCAAAAATCGAAAGAGAAAAAGCCGTACTCAGCTTTAGGCAATCGGTTCTTGTAGCCGTTGGCGAAGTAGCAGATGCGCTTGTAAAAGTTGAAAAACTAAAAGAACAGCAAGCAATAGCTGCCAACCGCGTTACTACATTGCAAAATGCAGTAAAAAATGCAGACATGCTTTTCAAAAGCGGTATGGCTACTTATCTTGAAGTGATTGTGGCACAAGGAAACCTGCTGCAAAGCGAGCTGGAACTTGCCACATTAAAACGCACTAGCCTTGAAGCCGATGTTGAGCTTTACCGCTCCTTAGGTGGCGGCTGGAAATAACGGCTACCCATGGCCCTTTGAAATCAATTGCCTGGAAATTCATTCAGGCAGTTGATTTTTTTATTTCCAAAAACCAAAATCTTTTTTCAAAATAGCTATTTTTATATTAAGTAAATGAATCACATGCAGGACACTTTCTTTTTTCAGGCCATGATTTATCTGGCAGGAGCCGTTATTATGGTTCCCATTGCCAAAAGACTTGGCCTGGGTTCCGTGCTGGGATATCTTCTGGCAGGAATCATCATCGGGCCGGCCTTTTTAGGTCTCATAGGAACCGAAGGACATGACATTATGCATTTTGCCGAATTTGGTGTTGTTATGATGCTATTTGTCATTGGACTGGAACTCGAACCCGAACGTCTTTGGAGAATGCGGAAAAAAATAGCCGGCATGGGAGGTTTGCAGGTTGCCGGGACAACACTCGTCCTTACAGCTGCTGCACTGGCCTTTGGATTGGACTGGAAAACCGCATTGGTTTTGGGAATGATAATTTCCATGTCTTCTACCGCTATAGTCATGCAGACCCTTAATGAAAAAGGCTGGATTAAAACCGTAGCCGGACGGAATTCCTTTGCCGTATTGCTTTTTCAGGACATTGCTATCATTCCTATGTTGGCACTGCTACCCTTGCTCGCCAGTAAGGAATTACAACAGGCAGCGGTAACCGCGCATCCCACTTTGATGGATGGTTTTTCAAAATGGACACAGGCTCTTTTCGTACTTTCTTCAATAACCATAGTATTGCTTTCCGGAAAATACCTCTTACGTCCTATTTTCCATGCCATGGCAAAAACAAAACTAAGTGAAATGTTTACCGCAATGGCATTACTTGTTGTGGTAGGCATTGCTGTATTGATGACCTCCGTAGGGTTAAGTCCGGCATTGGGTGCTTTTTTAGCCGGAGTCATGCTTGCCAACAGTGAATATAAACATCAGCTCGAAATTGCCATTGACCCTTTCAAAGGGCTTTTGCTGGGACTTTTCTTCATTTCTGTAGGCAGTTCGATAGATTTTCAGCTTTTGCTGTCAAAACCATGGCTTATTATGGGACTCGTGGTAGGTATTATCATTATCAAAATTACAGTATTGTACCTTCTGGGTAAATTCTTCAGAATTGGACATACCCAAAACTTTATTTTTAGTTTTGGACTTAGTCAGGTGGGCGAATTCGCTTTTGTGCTTTTGAGTTTTTCATTACAGGAAAACATCCTCAGCAAAGAAATCACAGACCTTATGATGGCTGTAACTGCGCTGAGCATGGCCTTTACGCCGCTGCTGATGATGTTTAATGAAAAGGTACTGATGAAATCCAAATGCTCTATGAGCGGAAGCGAAGAAGAAGAAGCCGAGAGTGATGTCGATTCTGAAAGCAATCCTGTTATTATAGCCGGATACGGTCATTTCGGGAATACTGTTGGACGATTTCTAAGAGCCAATAACATACAGGCTACCGTACTCGACAATAACAGCGATAATGTAAACATGCTGCGAAAACTCGGATTCAAGGTGTATTATGGCGACGCTTCACGACATGATTTGCTGGAGATAGCCGGAGCCGGCAGAGCGCAAATTATCATTATTGCCATAGGCAATCGCGAAAAAAGAATGGAAATGATAGAAATGGTCAAAAAACATTTCCCAAACCTTTACATACTCGTACGTTCTGAAAACAGAGACGATGCCTATGACCAGATGAATGCGGGGATTATGCACATTTACAGGGAAACTCTCGACACGAGCCTGCGTGTGGGTATAGATGTCATGAAATTATTAGGACACAACACTTATGAAGCCACACGTTCTGCCAGAACTTTTTTTACACACGACGAAAAAACGCTTAAGTATCTCGCCAGTATCCGCAATCAGGACGAATACATCAGTGCGGTGCGTGAAAAAATCGAAGAATTGGAACAGGTCATCCTTGCCGACAGGGAAGCCATGTCACTGGAAAATACTGAAAAATCAATGATTGCATAAAAAAGCCCCGGAAAATTCCGGGGCTTTTTTTATGTTTTTTAGTCGCCAATTAATGAGGCAGCTTATTTTTTAATAACCCGTAAAGGAACGTACCAATCAAGGCGCCTAAAAGTACAATCCCAATACTGTAAAAACCGGCTCCAATCAGGATAAATATAGGTCCAGGACAAGTTCCAATCATGCCCCAGCCCAATCCGAAAATGGTTCCGCCAATAATGTAGTTTTTAAATCCTTTATCCTTATCGGCAATCTGAATCTGTTTGCCATCAAGCCCAACCACTTTATTTCTTTTATAAATCTGGATTCCAACAACACCCACCGCAATAGCTGTCATGATAATTCCAAACATATGAAAAGACTCAAACTGGAACATTTCATAAATTCGGTACCAGGACACGGCTTCCGATTTGGTTAATACAATCCCGAAAAGAATTCCAACAAGTAAATATTTTATAAATTTCATCGTACTGATATATTTTATTTTCGGTTTCACCCTGCCAGGGTTTAAAATCCTGGCAGGGTGAAACCGAAAATATTAAACTAAAAAATCAAAGGCAATAAAAAGTGAGCCGCAATTAATCCACCGATAAAAAAACCGATTACGGCTATCAATGACGGCAACTGCAAATTACTCATTCCGGTAATGGCATGGCCGGAAGTACATCCGCCCGCGTATCTGGAACCAAATCCAACCAAAAGTCCACCAAAAAGCAGGAATCCGAATATTTTTGGCGTAAAAACATTTTCAGCAGAAGTAAACAATTCCGGAATCAGTTTTCCATTTGGCGCATCAATATTCATTTCTTGCAATTTGGCTACCGTAGCCGGATTCAGATTCACTCCGGAACCATCACTTAAAAAATGTACGGCTATAAAACCGCCAATCATGGCTCCAAGTACAACTACCAGGTTCCAACGCTGCGCCTTCCAGTCAAACCTGAAAAAATCAGAAAATTTTCCCGCTCCGGAAATGGAGCAAAGCGTACGAAGATTGGACGACATTCCAAATGTCTTTCCAAAATAAATCAGTAGAAGCATTACTGCTCCGATTAAAAAACCGGAAACATACCAGGGCCAGGTGCCATAAAAACTATACATAGCTCAAATTATTTGCACAAAAATAAACATTCGCTCCCATACCTCGTAATATTCCCGTCTAAAATATAGCCCAATTAAAATAATCATTTAATTTTGACTCTGAATTATATCCACACATAATGAAAAAATTTGCGATTGAAATCAAATGGGGCATCCGGTACATCTTTTGTTATCTGGCATGGGCTATTTTGGAAAAAACGTTAGGCATTTATGGCGAAAACATGAGCTTTTATATGTTGTCTTCCTTATTGTTTTACATTTTCGCCGGACTTATCTATTCGCTGGCATTAAGAGAAAAAAAGACTAATTATTTTAACGGACACATGGACTGGAAACAAGGTTGTGCCACCGGACTTTACATGACCATTGTTATTGCCTTATTGATGCCTTTAGCACAGGCTTCCTTCCATGAACTGATTGCACCGGAGTTTTTTGAAAACATGATTAATGCTTCAAAAGACAAAGAAGCTGCCGCCAACTATTTTAATTTAAGGAGCTATATCATACAGAGTATCTTTTTTACGTTATCTATAGGAATGGTAATCTCGGCTATCGTAGCCTATTTTGTTCAAACAAAAAAGCAAACTAAATGAAAATCAGAAGCCTTATCCTGGTCTTATTAACAGGAATCCTTGCCGTTTCCTGTATCAGTACCCGTTCAACCATCAGGAACATTGATGACAACGCACCGGAACCTGTCATTACAAAAAATGGCTGGTTTTTGCTTACAGAATACAGTAAAGACAAAAAATACGGCTACGACAAGGACTATCCTATTAATGTATATTACCGAAGTGTAGCAGACGAAGACATAAATCCAAAACGCTTTTTAGATGCCCTGACCGGACCAAAAGGCGAAACCATAACGTATAAAAAAATTGAAAGCTGCTGCCCTTTCCCAACTAAAAGAAATGAAATGGGCGCCGGATTATTAGATGTTTATGAAGTCACCTGGCCCGGAATTGCAAAACCCATCCGCCTGTATTTTAATATCTTCGAAAAAGGATATCTTTATGTACCAAAAGGATTTGGACTTAAGAAAAATGAGTAAAACAACAAACACGAAATCAACACCCTGATTCGTGTTTTTTTATACCCAAAAAAAGCGTTGGAAAAAAGAAAAAAGACAGCCGATAAATCCCTGTGTTTTTGCTTCTTAAAGTTTTAACAGAAATTATCTTTCGATTGATATAATTTGTAAATTTGCACTTTCAAAAAACAACATATGAATTTACAAGATATCCCAAAAATAAAGCACCTCGACAGCAATAACTTTTTTCTTCTGGCTGGTCCATGTGCCATAGAAGGAGAAGAAATGGCTCTAAAAATTGCCGAAAGACTGGTTGAAGTTACCAACAAACTACAAATACCTTACGTTTTCAAAGGTTCTTTCAAAAAAGCCAACCGTTCCAGAATCGACAGTTTCTCAGGAATTGGTGATGAAAAAGCCCTGAAAATCTTACGAAAAGTTTCTGAAACTTTTGATGTTCCAACCGTTACCGATATCCACACCAACGAAGATGCAGCTATGGCGGCAGAATATGTGGATGTGCTTCAGATACCTGCTTTTTTGGTTCGCCAGACAGACCTTGTCGTTGCGGCTGCCAACACCGGAAAGACCGTAAACCTGAAAAAAGGTCAGTTTATGAGTCCGGAAAGCATGAAACATGCCGTACAGAAAGTATTGGACTGCAATAACCAGAAAGTAATGGTTACTGACAGAGGAACGATGTTTGGATATCAGGACATGATTGTAGATTACAGAGGTATTCCTACCATGCAGCAATATGCTACAACAGTCCTTGACGTAACCCACTCTTTGCAACAGCCAAACCAAACGGCAGGTGTAACCGGTGGAAGACCTGACATGATTGAAACCATCGCTAAAGCAGGAATTGCAGTTGGCGTTGATGGAATTTTTATTGAAACCCACTTTGACCCTGCCAATGCAAAAAGTGACGGGGCCAATATGCTGGACCTGAAATATTTCGAAGGACTCATGACCAAGCTGGTAGCCATTAGAAAAACCGTAAATAATTTTTAAACCGAATAACCTAAATTTTTTAATAATAAATAATTCCCAATTTTGAAACATCCATTAATAGTGGGTGTACTTACTTTTTTTTGTGCTTTTTCACAGTACACCTTCGCCCAAGAGCTGGCAACGAGTCCTGAAAAATACACTGCCCACAACAAAGGAAAATTCTTTATCTATTGGGGTGGCAACAGAGAATCTTACACAAAATCAGACATTACCTTTAAAGGCGATGGTTACAATTTCACAGTAAACGATGTGAAAGCGCATGACAAGCCTAAAGGGTATCACTTAGATTACCTGAATCCGGCCAGAATGACTATTCCGCAAACCAACCTTAGGATTGGCTACTTTATCAGTGACCATTATAATGTTTCCATTGGTGTTGACCACATGAAATATGTAATGACTCAAGGCCAAACTGCCAATGTAACAGGAGAAATTAATCTTCCGGCATCAGAAGCAGGAGCCATACACAACGGTACCTATAACAATACACCAACTGTTATGTCTGAGGACTTTTTGAAATTTGAACACACGGACGGTCTTAATTATGTGCATGCACAAATCAACCGTGTGGATGATATTTCCAAGCTTTTCAGAATCTGGAATACAGACAAAATCCAGATTAACCTGACAGAAGGTATTGGGGGCGGACTTCTCTATCCAAAAACAAACGCAACCCTATTGAGCAAGAAAAGACATGACGATTTCCACATTTCCGGATACGGAGTATCTGCCCAGGTAGGTTTGAACCTGACTTTTTTCAAGCACTTTTTTATTCAGGGCGAATTAAAAGGCGGTTATATTGACATGCAGGACATTAAAACAACTTCCAGCAATGCCGATAGCGCTTCACAACACTTTGGGTTCTTCCAAAGAATAATTACAGTAGGCGGAATCTTCAGGCTATAAGCACTTTAGAAAAATAATTTAAAGTCCCCCGAAAATTTCGGGGGATTTTTTTTGTCATTTCATTTTTATTATCTTACTTTGTTATTCAAAGTACTTTATATGGAGACAAACAAATATCTCAATGACATTTCAGAAATCAAGAACATGATGAACCGTTCTTCAAGGTTTATTTCCTTGAGCGGTCTGTCTGGTGTTCTGGCCGGTGTGTATTCCCTGATTGGTGCCTGGATGGCTTATAAGACCATTTATAGTGACAGCTCTGATTTAGGTAGTTATAAAAATCTGGTCGTTTCAGAAAGTTCCATAAAGAGACTTTTCGCTATTGCCATTATTGTTATACTCCTATCCATAGCAACGGGAATTTCTTTAAGTATCAAAAAGGCAAAAAAAGAGAATGAAAATATTTGGGATGCCTCTTCCAAAAGGCTGTTGATTAATTTTGCTATTCCTTTGGCAACCGGAGGTTTTTTCATACTGTTTCTCATTGAAAAAGAAATCTACGGATTTGTAGCTCCCCTAACCCTCATTTTTTATGGTCTTGCCTGTGTCAATGCCAGTAAATATACTTTGGGCGACGTTCGTTATCTGGGTATTACATTGATTATCATTGGCCTGATTTCTTCCTATTTCATTGGATATGGATTGTTGTTTTGGGCACTTGGTTTTGGTGTCTGCCATATTTTTTACGGGTTTAAGTTGTATTTAAAGCATGACAAGAATTAAAATTATATTTAAAGCGCTACAAATACTATCTTTGGCAGCGTTGTTTTCATGCGGAGGAACCTGGGAAAATGATGAAACGGTTTGGAAAAAGACTTTTAATTCGGAAAAGCCAAAAGAGGTGACTATAGTAAATTCAAAAATTTGGGTTTCGTCTCACTGGAGTTATGAGTTTCAATCCTTTATGGAAGTAAAATCGAATAAAAAACTGTTGGATGCCTTTTAGAAACAGTATGAGTTGGAAGACAGTCAGGAGTTTGAAGTTATAGAAATAACAGAAAAACCAAAATGGTTCACCCCTAAAACCGAAGAACATTATATCATAAAAAAAAGTAATCTTTATAATGACTTCAGGATTTTTATCGATAAGCAAACAAAGAATCTATTTATAACCTGTTCACAATTATAGTTTGAAAAATATCATCCAAAATATAAATAAGGCGTTCGACCACAGAATCCGACTCGGGATTATGTCTGTACTGATGGTCAACGAAGCTGCCGATTTTAATATGCTGAAAGAGCTTTTGGGTGTCACAGACGGCAATCTGGCCAGCCACACTAAGGCGCTGGAAGCTGAAAATTACATTTCAATTGAAAAACAGTTTATTGGAAAAAAACCAAACACACGTTATATTGCCACAAAAGAAGGAAAAAAAGCCTTTAAGGAACACATTGACGCCCTTGAAAAACTAATCCAGAAAAGTTAAGATTTTTTTTATCCATTTACTTTGAAATACAAAGTACTTTTAAAAATAATATGAGAGATTTATTTATCGAAAAACTATACGACATCAGTAAAAAGCCTTATCAAAAGTTTTTGAAAAAGAACGAACCCTGGAAAATTACCCATAAAGAACTTTTGCTTATGCCAGAACAAACTTTGGGATTCCATCTGGGCCATTTCCTATCCAAACACGGTTTTGAAATACAATCCAAACTCGAAGACCATGACGTGTTTCATGTGCTTACCAATACAGGAATTACAGTTCCTGAAGAAATAGGCATGCAATACTTTTTGTTCGGAAACGGTAAACGGAGCCTGTATCTGTACATGGTAATAGCCACAGGAACGCTTTTCTATCCTGATAAAATTGGCTATTTCGAAAATCAGTACTTACGGGGTAAAAATGCGTTCCAATTCCATAATCTGGATTATTTCAAGATGCTTTCGATTCCTTTAAAAACAATACAAACCACTTTTAAAATCAAATAACTATGAAAAAACAAACAACCTTAAAAAACTGGTGGAAGATAAATTACAAATGGTCACTTTCTTTGGCCGCCTTTATTATTGCCTGCTTGATACTGGCCTACAACATAAGCCGGGGCAGTTTCAAAGACATGGCCCAGGCCTATGCAGACCCTACTCTGTTTCAGAATGCCATAACCAAAGCCAATGAAAACATGAAAGTAATACAGGTTTTTGGAACGCTTGAGCCTATAGACAATCTGGCTATACTTGAAGGCAACACAAAATATACAAACGACAATAAGGCAATTGAGGCCACAGTAAGGGTGATCGGAAAAAAAGCACAGGGCAAAATGGATATTTCTGCCCAAAAAATCGGTTCAGAATGGACTTATGGACTTATTAAACTTAGGGTTGCAAAAACCGGACAGGAAATAACCGTCATCAAATGCTAAATATTCCAATTTTCTAAATCCGTTAACTTTAAAAATCATTTTTTATGAAAACCGAAATTTCTTTTCTTCAATCAACAACAGCCCGATTAATCCTGATAGGTGTACTTACAATTGTTCTGTTAATTCCATTGACATTTGTACAGGATTTGATTACCGAGCGTTCTTTTCGAAAACAGGAAGTCATTTCTGAAATTACAGCAAAATGGGGCGACAACGTCCTGCTTTACGGACCAATAATCAAAATTCCTTACACGGTGCATTATCCCGTAAAGAATACGACAGAAACAGTTTCCGAAACCGAATATGCTTATTTTTTTCCGGAGCAGCTTAATGGCCATATTGATGTAAATACGACTGCGAAAAAAAGGAATAATTATGAAGCAGTGGTTTTTAGTTCGTCCATGAAGTTTGATGGAACTTTTACCAAACCCGATTTTAGCTCAAAAGGTATTGCTACAGAAAATATACAATGGGATAAGGCTACTTTACTGATAAGGGCCAACAATCTTAAAAGTATAAAAGACGGTATGAAAATAAAACTGGGAGATAAAACCATGTCTTTTGAAACGGCTACCAGCGACCCTGCAACGTCAGTTTCTACTTTAGAAACACCCAACTTTACTATTTCTGAATATTTTACAGACGAAAAACTGAATTTCAATTTTAATGTTGCCTATGATGGAAGCCAGGAATTAAAAATTGTTCCAATTGGGAAAACAACTTCTGTAAGTATGAAATCCAACTGGACATCTCCGAAATTGACAGGCTATTTTTTACCGGGCGGCAATTTAAAAAAATCGGACGATACCGGTTTTGAAGCCAGCTGGAAAATTCTTGATTTCAACAGGCCTTTCGCTCAAAACTATTTTGGCGACTTCCCGGAATTGAAAAATTATTCTTTTGGGGTAGATTTTATTATTCCGGTTGACGAATACCAAAAGAATGAACGTGCTTCTAAATATGGCTTTCTGGTAATAGGGCTGACATTCCTTATCTTTTTTGTCATCCAATCCATCAGTAAAATCAGTATCCATATTTTCAATTACACCATGATTGGATTGGCTCTGGTTATGTTTTATACGCTTCTGATATCTATCACAGAACATAGCAGTTTCCTGAAGGCCTATTTAATTGCCGGAATTTCTGTAGTACTGATGATTTCGCTCTATTCTGTTTCCATATTAAAAAGTAAAAAGTTCGCGGCTTTTATAGGTCTTTCACTAACAGGTCTTAACTCCTTTATTTTTGTTATTATCCAACTTGAAAACTATGCGCTTTTGGCAGGCAGTATCGGGCTTTTTGTTATCCTGGGATTGGTAATGTACTTTTCAAGAAAAATTGATTGGAATGCGATAAAAGAAGAAGTTTAATTAGGAGTTAAAAAACTTAGTGTCTTAGCGACTTTGCGAGACTATTTCACGCAAAGTCGCTAAGACGCAATGTATTGAATGTTATACTTATTAAATATTACTTCTCTAATTCCCGAACCGTAATATAATTATCATCTTCCATTTTCCAGGAATTGCCTTTTATCTTAATCGTTTCGCCTATAGCTACTGTACGGTATTGTTTCGGGTCTTTCAGATTAGGAATACTGATTGTGGCATAATAAATCTTTCCGTCTTCCGCGGTCAGAATGGCCGTATAGCCGTCTTTCCCCTTGTTGATTTCATTGACTTTGCCCTGTACGGCAATCGTGTCGTTTTTTTCTTCTTTTCCTTCTTCCGGCGTCCTGATTTTCACAACTTCCGTTCCGTCTTCTTTAATAGTTGCCTGTTTGTTGGAATTACAGCTGGAAACAGCAATTGCCGCCACAAGCATAAATGATTTTAAAAATAGTCTTTTCATAGTGATATAATTTCCATAAAGATAAAGATAGCATCGTTAAAAAAGACAAAACAAGGCATAAAAAAAGCCCTGATAAAACCAGGACCTTATTTTTATTTACCATCAACAAAAGGTTGGAGGTATTCAAATCTTTTGGTTAGTTTTCCATTTTCGGTTATTTTGGCACGTTGCAATATGCCGTCCTTGTCGCCATTAAAAAAGGCAGGAATGACATGTTCCATAAACATTTCACCAAAACCTTCGCTGGCATCTTTTGGCAGTTCACATGGCAGGTTATCAACCGCCATAACTACAATAGCCGCCGGGTGATAAATCTCAACTTCCTTGTGCTCACTTGGCAGATAACCATACAATGGCTCAGCAATGGTTGAAGCTTTGATGGTTGACGCAATCGGACCGTCAACATCACAAGAAATATCGGCTACAATCTTAATTTTATTGTCTTTTGAATTAAGCATTTCTCTGGTCAGAATAACCGGAGCGCCGTTACCATAGAAATGTCCGGCCATAAAAATATCTGCAACTTTTGAAAAACGCTCAAAATCTGAGGTATAGTCTTGCGGGTTATTATAAAAATCTTCTTTATCGATAACCTTTCCGTCAATACGTTTGTTATAATCCAGTACATCAATTTGGGTATACACAGGCTGGGTGTATTTTTTGGACAGAAAATCTTCCGGTGTTACTTCCTTTACCTTCATCCCGTCAAGGATTTCCTTAGCTCCCATGCCCACTTTTCCGTGTCCGGTGAGAACTATTTTGATTGGAGGCAATATTTGTCGCTTTAATCGTGCCACCAAATCACTTTTTCCTGAAAGTGTTTCTGCTTTTGGCAGGTTAAACAATTCAAACTTAATTCCAAATGCCCTTATTCCATTATAGGCTCCAACTATTCCCGCATATCTTCCAAAACCTATAAGCCTTCTGTTATCGGTATCAACTATCGTTTCATGGTCATACAAATCGATATTTTTTTCCAGAATGGCCTGTAAAAGTTTGCGGTTATGGGGTTGTTTTTTTATGGTATGGGAAAAGAAAAAATACTTTTTCCCAGGAATCAATGCCTCAACAGGAACCTCTTTTACGCCAAAAAACACGTCACAATCTGAAATATCATCAGTTACATTCAAGCCTTGCGACCTGTATTCATCATCATTAAATATTCTGATATCAGAGCTTTCCACTTTCAGCTCCACTTCCGGGTGTTCTTTTAATAATCTTGAGGCTTCTTCCGGGGTAAATACTACTCTCCTGTCGGGTGGGTTTTTTCTTTCCTTAATAATTCCGAATTTCATAATAGTTTTTAAAAAATAAAGGGTGGTGTTTAGGTTAATTTCAGAAATGATTGAAAGCTTTTCAATATTTTAACAAAATCATTTCTTGGATTACAACTTTGTAACTACAACATTATAATTTGTTCCAAATATAACATTAACCGCTAGCCCTCCAAAACTTTTATTCATAAAATATTGAGGATATTTTGTCATTTATACCCTAAAATGTTAAAGGAATATAACAATACAATAAGTTGCTTTTTATTTTGTTAAAGTAGAAACCATAATGTGCCTGTTTTTCTATATTTGCTTCCCAACCATTATAATTACAATGACATTTTCAAAATATATATACCCTTTGCTTGCTTCGGCATTGTTGCTTACATCATGCCAGGAAAAAAACAAACAGATTGCCTCTAACGAACCCGTTGAAAATAACACCGATGCGCTTTCACCTTACAGTATAAAATCAAAAAAACTTCCGGCCAGCTATGTTACTCCCAAACAGGAAAGTCTGGAAAAATTTTATGAAAAAAACTGGCCCAACAACTCTATGAACGGCGGGTTTCTGGTAGCCAAAAACGGGCAGATTATTTTTGAAAAATATGAGGGAAAGTCCAATTTTTCTAAAGGTGAAGACATTAACGCCACTACTCCGCTGCACATCGCTTCGGTTTCCAAAGTATTAACAGCTACAGCCATATTGCGGCTTATAGACCGGGAAAAATTACACCTGGAAGACAAGGTGAATGCTATACTGCCTTCCTTTCCTTATGAAGAGATTACCATTAAAATGTTGCTGAATCACAGGAGCGGTCTGCCTAACTATGCCTATTTTGCTGATGATACCAAAGTATGGAACCGTTCCAAAATGCTGCACAATCAGGATATTCTTGATTTGCTGGCACAGCACAAATTTGGCCTGTATTTCAAACCTGACAGAAAATTTGGCTACTGCAATACCAATTATGCCATTCTTGCATTGGTTATTGAGAAGATTACGGGAAAAAATTACCGTGAGGCCATGAAAGAGATGATTTTTGAACCGCTCGGTATGAAAAACACTTATGTTTACGATTATTCAAAAGACAAAGAAACGGCAAGTCTTTCCTATAAAGGCAACAAAGTACTTTATGAACTGAACCATCTGGATGATGTGTATGGCGACAAGAATATCTATTCCACACCTCGCGACCTGCTCAAGTTTGATATGGCCACCTATTCAGACAAGTTCCTGAATCCGGTACTGGTTAGCGAAGCTTTCAAGGGTTACAGCTATGAACACCGCGGTACTAAAAATTACGGTCTTGGTATTCGTATGCTGGAATGGGAAACCGGAGAACAGCTGTTTTATCATAACGGATGGTGGCATGGAAACACTTCTTCTTATGTAAAGCTGAAAAAAGATACGGTAGCCTTGTTTGCCATTTCAAACAAATACACCCAAAAGACGTATAAAATCTGGAAATTGGCTCCTCTTTTTGGTACCTATCCTATTAAACTTGACAAAGACGACGTAATTAATTAGTAAAATATATTCTTTATTAAATTTTGTTGAAATGGCCTTGCATATTCAAAGGTTAATCTTTTATAAAATATAGTAAGCGTGAAAAGCTAGTATATTACAAAGCAATAGAGCTTTTACTAAAAAGCGTCGTTTTAATACAATTCTAAAAAAAATATCGGGTTTAATTTTGTTTTGTAATATCTCATATTATGAAAGTAGTACAAAACAAAATATCCCTATTTGCCCTGTTCATCCTTATTGTTTTTTTACTTTCCGATTGTCCAAGTAATGATAAGGATTTTCCAATAGATGCATATTGCAAAATTGACCGGAAAGACGAAGTATTTACAGGTCCTTTAGTCAACATGATTACCTGCGGTCATAATTCATCGTTCACAACGGTTTCGGATGCCAAAAGCGAACATTGACTGGTCTTGAAAATTTAAAAGTACCAATGTATATCGTCTGGAAGTAAAATCACAATATAGCGTTAAGGCAGATACAAAGATTTTTAATATTCTTTTTTGCCTATCTGCCCCAGATGAGTATGCTTAAAACTGTCATTATATTTTAATCCGTACCCCAAAATCCTGTCCATTGATGAATGGGCTAATAGAATTATTCCAATCAACACGAGCACGGAATTATTATACCAATACCCTATAACTATTACAGCAATTGCTATTAATTTATGATGGAAAAAATTATAAATAAAAGCACCCGTTCTGGAGCCAAAAAGGTAACCAATCATGGAGAAATCCGGAAGCAACAAACAAGCCGGAAAATATCACCAGGAATAATTCAATTGAGAGAATAAGGCTATTGAGAGTAAAAACTGGCCGACTTCTTCCAGTTTCAAAAGATTTTTCATTCCATTTGTCATAAGTTACTGAATTTATGAATGCTCATACAAAAATGCAAAACTTTAAAATCCTGATACTGATAAAAACAATAATTTTCAATGGTATTTTTAATTCACCGTGCCATTCAAAAGACTTAAACATGAAAGAATTGGATTTTCTTTTCAGGACTTATTCACAGATTCAAAATCAAGGATTGGAAATGTATTTTTTTTAACTACTTTTGCGGTATGGTTTTTGCTTTATAGCAAGAGTTCTTAAACATATTGGGGTCGACTGGTTTTGACAGCGAGTCGAATTGAAAAGTAAGCACGTCGAGAACTGGGACAATTCTCGTTACTAAATGGTCCTGCACTTTTACACGGCGAAAATAATTACGCTTTAGCTGCTTAATCTGAATTATAGTACGATTTGCCTAGTTCCTGCAAGGCAGGAAAGCTAGATTCTCCTTGAAAGCCTTGGTTTGTGGCGTTCTTAAAAGGGGAACCGTAAAAATAAACCTAGAAACAGTCAGGCTTCGGGGCTGTTTTGACAACTAAGAAGATAAGCATTGTGTGGCTGTTCCTGGCCTTGCACAATGACGAAAATCCAATCAGGAACTAAACGTGTAGAAAGCCTTTTGGTTGCTTGTTTGGACGGGAGTTCGACTCTCCCCGACTCCACAGTGTACTTTAAAGAGCCAATAATTAATTTGTTGGTTTTTATAGAAAACTTCCCAAAAACCGCATGGAGCCTGCAATTTTAGAAATTGCGGGCTTCGTCGTTTTCAGCCGGCAGCACACAAAATTTACAAAAATGCCCAAAAAGTTTGTGGCACTTTCTGTGGCACTTTACAGTTGGAGTTGCTACCTAATTTGCTACAAAAAGCTAAGGCAATATTCCTCCCCTCTAGTTCATCTAGATGTGTTCTGGATAGGTGTGCTGTTTGATGAACGAAATCGATTCTTGATGGAGGGAAAACCGCTTTAAAAGAAAATCAAACTTGGACTGCTTATCTATTTTCCAAGTACTATTCTTAGAGTGCTTTTGGTAGCTCCTAAGTGCTTTTGCGAAGCAAAAGGAGCCTTTCTTCAGGGTTACTGATGAAGGGGTAATAAAGGGGCAACAAGAATCTGGTGTTCTACGAGAGGTAAGCGTCAGACTACAAATCCATAGTGTCTACTGAACAGTTTGGAACGTACAGGGAAGGATAGTATTTCCGAAATACACAACTTGACTATTCTGATATTCAAAATCATTCAAAAGGCTTAAAAAAGGCAATAAGGGTTGCACTTCATTACCTCGAAGCCCACAAAAAAATCCTCATCAAATTGATGAGGATTTTTTTTATGAAACTAATTATTAAATATTTCTAACCGATAATTCGTAGCCACCTTTCTATAGCAGCTCTGGCCTTTAGAAGCTAAAATATTTCAAACGTAACAATGATTCTGTAATTCATTTTAGATTTTGAGTCCATTCATCAAAATGGATCTTACCCTTTTGGTGATCTCCTTCGGGTACCAAACCTGATTTAGGAAAATCATAGAACATATATTTATGCTCGTTGTCCGAAATTACGGTTTTATGCTGCCCAGTAACTTTTATATACCTTGAAACAAATTGATCCATAGGGGCAAGCTCAGGACCAGCAATTTCAATGGTTCCGTTTTTAGCTGTCTCTAAAGCAAACTTCACGACAAAATTGGCGACATCTTCAGCTGCTATAGGCTGGAAATCAAGTGTAGAAACATTAACAACATCCTCTTTTCCCTGCACTGCTATAATTGTAGAGACATGCTCATGAAATTGCGTCGAGCGAATGATGGTATAAGGAATACCAGCGTTCTTGACAATATCCTCCTGATTTTTTTTCGCACGCATGTATCCAATATACTGTACGCGGTCTATACCCACAATCGATAAAACCACATGATGCCTAATTCCTGCCAATTTTTCAGCTGCTACTAGGTTCTTTCCAGCCGTCTCAAAAAAATTAAGGGCGTTTTCTTCTTCAGGGGATGAAGAATTTGAAAGATCAATCACAATATCGGTACCTCTTAACGCTTCAGAAAGTCCTTCTCCAGTGATGATGTTAATTCCATGTAAAGGTGAGCCTATTACGACTTCGTGTCCTTGGTTATTTAATTTGCCTGCAACATTGGCCCCTATTAATCCTGTCCCGCCTACTACTAGTATTTTCATTTTTTTATGTGATGTGAGTTAAAATTTTAATATGGAATTCGTTAATGCAAAGTTGAATCATTTGCATACACGAGAAAACACACAAACCACAGTAGAAGGTGGACAAATGGCATTAACTTAGAAAATAATCCGCAACAATTATAAAAGGAAATCGCTGGGCGGAGCATTGTGTTTTCTATATTCCGTAGGAGAAAACCCAGTTTTCTTTCTAAAAAGCCGCATGAAATACTTTTCATCTTCGTAGCCCAGCAGATCAGATATTTCCTTGACGCTGTGATCGGTGTAATAGAGCATTCGCTGCGCTTCCCTTAAAATCTCCTTTTGAATAAGCAAAGATGCTGATGAGTTGGTTGTTTTTTTTATGGTATCATTTAAGTAGCTAACGCTGATATGAAGTTTTTCGGCATAATCTGCAGGCCTTTTAAGGTGATGGTAATTATGCCTGACAAGATTCATAAATTTCTTCGTAATCATTACCGAACGGGACGCAAAGTTCGCCGTACTCCCCATCGGTTTGCTTTGGTAGCTTAGCCCCGCCTGGGCAACAAATGCGGATAGCAAAGGATGGGAAACATCCTTATATGTTGTACTATTGATCTCTTCGAGTGCCATAATGGATTGTATGACAGACTTGAACCAATCAAATTCTAAATCTGTAAGCCCTACAGATATCATCTCTTCCAAACATTTGTCAAGCGTAGCTCGTACAGATGCTTCGATCAGATTATTTTCAAAGGAAATATACCACCCGCTGCCTTTTGAAACACTAAGTACTTGATGGACCTGCCAAGGAGGCGAAATGAAAAGTGTTTTGGCTGGCATTATAAAATGCTCAAAATCTAAAAGCACTTCAAGCGCACCATCTTCGATCAGCATACAGGTATAATGGTCATGCCTGTGAGGATGAAGCGCATCTGTGAAGTCATCTGATAATTCATCCCATGCCTTAACTATAAAACCTTCGATGCCTTGCAGCCTACGCAGAATAATGGGCACACCTTTATCCGATTTGTTTACTTCTATAGAAAAATTTGCCATGCTTCAACGACTTTTAGAGAAATATCAATGATAAAAGTAAGAAATAAAAATTTCTCTCTTTTTTCACATTGGAGTTGCAACATTTTTACCATAAAAAGGTAAGGCAAAATTCATCCTTACAGCACTTTAAACTAACAAGTAAAAATTTAAACTAACAATTGTAAAGGTTATTTATATTTTAAAATTATTTTGAATACATTACATTAATCATTTGAATTATAACTATATTTGAATCAACTAATAGGATAATATCGTTCTTTCAAATCAGATGGCTTCGTGCAGGGCCTTTGCATATATAACATAGTGGTTTTGCTGTCGTGGCACATTCGTGGCACAATACTGAAAAACCTCAAAAAACTGGCCTGAAAGGTACCAGAACCGCATAGGTGTCGGACCCTTCAGCTCCACCAGGTAACCAAAATTTATCTTGCAAGGGAAATGCTGTCGCAATCGACAGCATTTTTGCTAACCGGAGTTTTTTATGGCACATTCGTGGCGCAGCACCTTTCTAAAAATCAGGAAATCAACGTTTATAGGGGCGCTAGGGCAATAGTTCGACTCTCCCCGACTCCACAACATGTGACGATTTAGCTTAATAGAACTAAATCGTCGCTTTTTCAATTAAAACACTCAAATACCTTCCTCAGAATATTTAATAGCGGCAGCCTGTTCCTCAGAATGATTGCTTAGACAGTTTTCAACTGCCAATACTTTAGATATTCTGCGATATCTTATCATTGATCATTTCATGCATTTTCCTGATATTGCCAATAGTTTCACTTTTTGTAACACTCAGTACAGGATTATTCTTAATAAAGGGTTTGGCTATCATTTTAAGCAAAAACGGCTGCCCCTTGAGCAGGCTGGTGGTATCTTTAAATGTCAACCTCATGAAAGGACTTTCGACAGGCCCCAACAGTTCAGCTTTTTTTATGTTTTCCCATGGTACAAACGCATTATAAAGCATTTGCTGGTTAATAAATATTCCATTACCGGCCACCCCAAATGAAGGCTTTTTAAGATCTTGCTTGAACCGCAAATAAAGATAGATAACCATAAAAGCAATGGCAAAACGACTACCCCACGTATATATGGTTGCAGGCCACCCAACGTCGGTTACGTACCGTAAATCTTTATATCTCCACGAGGTTACCAAGGCGCGGCGGGTATACTCCCAAAAAAACAGCCTGCAAATTGCAGCAGGAATGGCGCACACCAGTATGAGCACCGTAATATTTCGAAAGGATTTATTAATCGCTTGCCTGTTATGCGCAGCGGTTTCAATTAGATTCAGATTTTTCATTATACTGTTTATTTGGTTGATCTATATTCTCTACTACGTAATTTTAACCGGATCAGGAAAATCATTCTCCGTTAAATATGTGACTGTTATTTTTACTGGTTGCCATTGTAATTCCATACTTTGGAAATCTTCATCTGCTTCAACCTCACATAGAAAAGCTTCTTCCGAAATTGCATCGCCCAGAATAATCCAGGGATGTCCAAATTGTGTTTTCGCGTAGTAAATTTCCATTTTTGTATTTCCCCTAGCGGAATATAGTGCATCCCCACCGGATAACCTTGGATTTCGTCAATTAATATAAGGCTTGCCAGCGTTAGCAATTCCAAAAGTAAGAAACAAAAACAAAAGGTAAGCAGATAATAAACTAACGTTAATTTCCGTGATACAAACGTTGGATATCCGCTAACAACTGTTTTTGGAACTGATATCCCTCTTGCCACAAAAACTAACGCGGTCACAACCATAGTTTCAAAAGGAACTCACTGAGAATTTCTCTCGGCATTTACCTAAATTTTACTTGTTCAGAATTTGCTGTAAGTTGGATGTTCCGAAGAGCACTCAGTTTAGCTACCGAAAAAAGTGACATGGCACTTGCACGTTCTTGCAGAATGCGAGATGCTCTTCTGAAAAGAAACAAAAGAACGCCGCCAAAATATAATAGATTTTCACGTTAAGTAAAATGAATATTTTTCATTTACAACACTATTTTTTAAAGTAACACTAAGTTACGCTTCCAGAAATTTTGTAATTTTATAGTGTATGAGTATAAAAAAATTATGCACCATCAGTTGCTCCCCATAACGCCTGTCCTTGACAGATATATTGCAAATGCCTCGTATTTCCGACAGGGTGCAGACGATTATTGTGAATTTAAGATGGTTCCAAGACTTTTTTCAGTACTGTTTTTTGTAATTGAAAAAAAACAGTCTCTTGAAATGTCGTATGGCGGAGGAAATTACACTTTTAGTCCGAATTCCCTTTACGCTTTCGGTGTTGGAAATCTTCCTGCCGCATTCCAGGTGACATCCGAAATCGAAGTCATATTGGTGCAGATGCATCCCGGTATTTCCTGCTTGTTTCACAATGATGATGCGTATATCTCGACCAATCAACGATTTGATATTAGCGATACGGATCAAAGTATTAAAGATCTTAATGAAAAGCTGGCTTATGCCAATTCCATTATACTAAAATGGCAATTTATACAGGAATATCTCATCAAAAAATTCCGATCAAATTTTCCTGAAAAATATGGCGCAGTCGCGAAAGCTGTTGATATTCTGCGCAAAAAATCTGGGCATTTTCCAGTGAAAAGCCTGAGTGAGCAGGTGTTTACAAGTCACAGAAATCTAAATTATCTTTTTATGGAGTATATCGGTTTCTCTCCTAAAAAATATGCCGACATTATCCGTTTTAATAGCTTTGTAAATCTTTACATGCAAAAGCCGGAATTCCTTTCTGATATTGCCTTGCAATGCGGTTACCATGACCTTTCCCATCTTAACAAGGATTTTATGCGTTATATGGGAACTTCTCCGTCAGATTATTTCGAGAACTTCAGCTCCGATGTCAATAATTGGTGTGAACTGGATTACTTAAAGCCTTAAAATTTCCATTTTTTACAAGTCGCTTTGCCTTGTGCAGTGTTAATTTTGCTTTTAAACTACCCAGTAGATGCACTTAAAGGTAAAAAGTATGAAATACAAGGTATTCACTCACGCAATTGGTACGATGAAAACAAAAGTACATAAAGTAAAGCTACACTTGATCATCATTTTTGCTCTGCTTATCCTGTACGGAAAAGCTTTTTCACAGGCAGACGGAACGTTGGATACTTCCTTTAATATCGGAACAGGGTTTAATAATGCTGTCGTAACAATTGCTGTATTTCCTTCAGGGGTTTTGGCAGGTGGATGGTTTACAGTCTATAACGGGCAAAACCAAAGCAGAATTGCGCGGTTGTACACAACCGGAAGCTTAGACAATTTCTTTTTTAACATCGGAACAGGATCTAATGATGAAGTGAGTACGATTGTTCTACAACCAGACGGGAAAATTTTGGCAGGAGGTGTATTTGGATATTACAACGGGCAAAGCCGAAACAGTATTGCACGGCTGAATACGGACGGAACTCTTGATACTTCTTTCAACATCGGAACAGGGTTTAGCGGAGCCGGGTATAAAGTCAGTACAATTGCTGTACAACCGGATGGGAAAATTATTGTTGGAGGATGGTTTACAAACTATAACGGACACGCCCGAAACAGGATTGTACGCCTGAATGCGGATGGAAGTTTGGACACTTCCTTTAACATCGGGACAGGATTTAATGATGCTATTAAAGAGATTGCTCTACAACCAGACGGAAAAATTCTTGCCACAGGATTTTTTACATCATACAATGGGCAAACCCAAAACAGGATTGCACGCCTGAACACGGACGGAACACTGGATGCTTCTTTCAACTCAGGAACAGCATTTTCCAGTCCCGTTAGTGCGATTGCAGTACAGCCGGACGGAAAAATTTTGGTCGGAGGAGGTTTTCTAAGTTATAACGGACAAGCCCAAAACGGGATTGTGCGCCTGAATATAAATGGAAGTTTAGATAATTCTTTTACTACCGGCTTGGGATTTGATAATGGAAGTGTTTATACAATTTCTATTCAACCAGACGGAAAAATTCTTGCAGGAGGGAGCTTTACATTATATAACGGGCAAACCCGGAACAGAATTGCACGGCTGAATACGAACGGAACCCTGGACACTTCCTTTAACATCGGGGCAGGATTTAATGATATTGTTAACGATATTGCAATACAACCGGATGGTAAAATTCTGGTCGGAGGATTCTTTACAACCTACAACGGACAAACCCGAAACAGGATTGTGCGACTGAATAACAGCGTTTTAAGTACGGAAGAATTTGCAGTTTCAAACATCAAAATCTACCCGAATCCCGTAAAAGATGTTCTGCATTTCAGTAAAAAAATCCAAAAGATAACCGTAACTGACCTTTCAGGGAAAATACTTTACACAAAAAATAATGTAAATCAAACAGATATGTCAGAATTTCCAAGCGGTGTGTATCTCGTCGTTATGGAGCAGGAAAACGGCAGCAAAGAAAGCCAAAAAGTGATAAAGAAATGAAAAGCTGGCTTATGCCGATTCCATTATTCTAAAATGGCAACTTATACAGGAATATCTCATCAAAAAATTTCGACCAAATTTTCCTGAAAAATATGGTGCAGTTGTGAAAGCTGTTGATATTCTGCGCAAAAAAATCTGGGCATTTTCCAGTGAAAATCCTGAGTGACAAGGTGTTTACAAGTCACAGAAATCAAAATTATCTCTTTATGGAGTATATCGGCTTCTCTCCTAAAAAATA
>OGQD01000598.1_pt1 | contig 26215 bp, 28 predicted proteins | sample 1553091 | NCBI WGS metagenome assembly OGQD01 (sample SAMEA2580290, study PRJEB22360) | human gut metagenome | biome: human gut; feature: human-associated habitat; material: faeces | place: Denmark | collected 2008/2010
TGATTTAGTAAAAATGTGTTATTGATTGCTTAATTAATTTAAAAATTTATATATAATTAGTATATGTGTAAAAAAAAATAATTATTCATATGATATGTTTTGTGTTATTAGTTTTTTTTCTATATTAGCGATTAATTAAATAATAAGTAAAAGTGTTGTGAATTATTTTAATTATTGTTTAATTTAATGTGAAAATATAATTTTAATTGATATGACTAAAAAACTACTTAACCTGGCAATTGCTTTCTCAAGCATTTCGGCTTTTTATGCCCAAGTTGGAATAAATTCAACTTCGCCAAACACAACCTTTGAGATTGTTTCTAAAACCAACGGTGTAAGACCGGAGGGTATCTTAATTCCAAGATTAACAGGAGATCAGATTAAAAATATGGAGCCTCTTCTAGGAAGTTCTCAAAATTCTATGATGATTTACGCAACGAGTGCAGCAACCAGTCTTACGGCAAGTACCGTAGATCTTACAGCTCCTGGATTTTATTATTATAATTTCGGATTGGCAAAATGGGTTGCTATTAATAATTTCGGGACGGCTGCAAAAACGCCGATTTCAGGACTTATCGACGGAACAGAGAATAATTCGATAGACAGTAAGAATTTCGCACAAAGTTGGGATTGGACCACAGCAAGTACACAGACTCCTCTTACTTTAAGAGCCAATGCTTTAACTACAGGAACTTTACTGGATATTACTTCTACAAGTACAGCCTTAAATTCAACAAATGGATTGGTGAGAATTATCAATAATGCAGCACCTTCTAATGCAACAGGTATTTTCGCGAGGTTTCAGCCAAGTAATGTTGCAGGAAGTGGAATGTCTCTTCTTAATAATGGAAATTCAGGATTCGGAACAACAGCTCCTTCTGCAAAAATTCACATTTTGGAATCAGGAACAACCAATCAGCCTGGCGCAATCATAAGTCAGTCGAGTAGTGCTGCGGATACGGGAAGTTTATCCAGCACAGGATCGAAAGGGATGTATATTGATATGAGTTCTGCTACTTTGGACAGGGCATTGGTAATTAATCAAAATGGAACAGCGACAAATTCCCGGGGATTAAATGTTGTAATGGCTGCAACTAATCCGTCATTAGGAGCCTTTATTAATCATAATGGAACAGGGGAAGGTTTGAGAATACAGAATACAAATACAGCAACCACAAGTAATGGGATTTTAGTTATTCACAGTGGAAACTCTACAGGAAATGGAGTAAGAGTACAAATGGATGGTACTACTTCTACTGGAGGCGGTTTTAGTGTGCTTTCAGCAGGAACGGCTTCCGGAGTATTTACTACTACTACAGCAACATCTACGGATGCAACCGCAGATGTTTCTACAAGAAGAGCAGGAGTTTGGGGGAATAGAGTTTTAGGAAGTGCTGCTGCAAGCAATTCAGGAAGTGGCTATTCAGGACCAAGTTCTGCCGCAACCACTTTAGCACATACTACTCTTTACGGGTCAATGGGGAATGCGGAACCTACAGCTTCTACAGATGCCTACATTTTTGGTGTTTTAGGAGAAGTTCTTTCTGTAGCAAGTGCAGCAGCAGTTGACAGATCCGGTGGAGTATTGGGGAATTCACAGGTTTCTGGTACTTTTGGAATTTTAGGATACAGAACATCTGCTTCTGCGAATGCAGGAGTGTATGGAAATGCCGCAATGTCTACAGGAACGGGTAGATCTGCGTTGGGTTCTGAGGCAGCAGGATTTGGGGTAATGGGAGTAGGAGATCTTATGGGAGCCGCTTTTAGGGGTAATGTTTACGGGATTAACGCAAGCGGAAGCCGTTACGGGATGTATGTGGATGGTGCCACGTATACGAATAATGTAATTGCTAATGTAAGTACTGTAGACGGAAGCACAGAAAGAGTTACAACGTATGTTCCTACATCAACCACTGCAGACATTTATACACGAGGAACAGCAACTCTTGATGCGAGCGGAAGGGTAAGTGTTTCTTTTGACAGAAAATTCTCTGATCTGGTTGCGGAAAATTCTGTAGTGGTAACCATTACTCCGATCGGGAAAGGCTCTCAGATTTATCTTGAGCAGGAGCCTACAAAAACAGGATTCAGTGCCAAAACGGATGATAACAATGCTGTAAAATTCTCATACATTGCTGTAGGAACGAGAAAAGGTCTTGAAAATGTTGCCGTTCCAAAAGAAATTCTTTCAAAGGATTATGACGAAAATATGACTGCCGTACTTCATAATGAAGCAGATACTTCCTCAAAAGGAAAACCGGTTCACTGGAATGGTTCTGAACTGAAATTTGAAAAATCTGCAAATGCACCAAGCAATGCAAGATTAAATACGACTCAGCTTAAAGCCGAAAAAATTGAATAACTTATTTTAATAATTAAAATTTTTAAAAGTGTCGCTATCATATAGCGGCATTTTTTCATAAGTTTAAAATTTTAGAGGCTTGTTATATTAATTTAAAAGAGATTTTTTAAAAATACTTTTCAAAAAATTTTTCACGTTCAATCTATTTTTTATCTTTGTTGAAAACGTTTAACAATCATATTATTACCGTTCTTTTTTTTAAGAAATAATGAAAGGGATTTTAAAAATTTACCATCCGGACGAAACGCTAAAGTACAATATCAGAAATACTTATTGCAAGGCGGTTTACAGCAACCAACAACATTTTCTGGAAGTTGAAATTATTACGGATGACAGTCTGGATCATGTAGAGGATGATTCATTACAGTACAACTTTCCGCAGCTTTCTCTTGAAGTGTTCGATTTCCCTATCGATTCCGCGGAAATAGAAGGAAAAACCATTACGATTAATGATTCTGATGAAGATACATATACCGAAGTAGATCTTTTCGATGACGAGGAAGCCTTTATTTATGATAATGAGCTTCAGTTTGAGAAAAATGAAGAAGGAGAACTTCAGGTAATCTGGAAAGGAACGATTGATGATTTCTATACAGGATCAGACACGCCGATTCCTTTCAGACTGAAATGTGAATTCAAGCAGGAAGAAATTGAGGTAGACGAAGATTAATCATCTTTATTTGTCCCCATTTTTATATCAGATTTCTTTTCAAATCATTTTTGGAAAGAAATTTGCTGTTTATGAAAATAACAAACTTTAAGTTGTTTTTAAGCAATTTTTAAGAGTTCAATTCATAATATTCCATTACTTTTGTCGTTACAACTTTTATAAAAATACACTTTAATGCTGTTAACGGAACTTACTCAGATTTTATTTGCCCAGGTTGCTGCACCTACAGTAGCGGCAGACGATTTAGAATTCTCATTTTGGAAAATCATGTTCCACGGAGGAGCTTTCGCTAAAATAGTGATGGTAACCGTGTTGTTGCTCGGTGTATTTTCCGTATATCTTTTCTTTGAGCGCTTTTTCTTTATTAAAAGATTAACCTCAAAAACAGATGCCAACTTTATGGATAATATCGAAGATTTTATCAGAGATGGTAAAATAGAGTCTGCGGCAGATTACTGTAAAAGACAGAATTCTCCGGAAGGCAGAATTTTAGAAAAAGGAATTTCAAGACTGGGGCGCCCTGTTTCGGATATCGTAAGTGCGATGGAATCTCAGGCTCAGGTTGAGGTTGCCAACATGGAAAAAAATCTGAATCTTTTGGCAGTGGTTCCAAGTATTGCTCCGATGTTGGGGTTATTGGGAACGGTAATCGGAATGATTATCGCATTCTTCAATTTGTCTCATGCAACGGGTTCTTTCTCTCCGAAAACTTTGTCTGAAGGTATTTATACTGCATTGGGACAAACAGCAGTAGGTCTTGCTGTAGCAATTCCGGCAAACTTTTTTTACAATTTATTATTAACAAGAATTGATAAATTTGTATTGAAGGCGCAAAACATGTCCGGAGAATTTTTAGACCTTATCAATAAACCGTTATAATTTTTTCTTATGAAACCGAAAGGTTCCATCTGACAAACATAAAATCAGAATCAACAGATGAAAATTCAGAGAAGAAATAAAGCAAACCCGGAATTCAGTTTGGCAGCGATGACAGATGTTATCTTGCTGATGCTGATCTTCTTTATGGTAACTTCTTCGGCAGCCAACCAAAGTGCGATCGATGTAAAATTGCCGAAAGCAGATACCGCAGCAGACAATATTCCGAATCCTTTGGTGGTGAGCGTAAAACCGGATGGGTCTTATTTTGTAGACGATAATCCTGTGAACAGAGGAGAATTGGAACAGACCATTGTCAATAAATTAACAGGTCAGGCGAATAAATCTTTCACCATAAGAGCAGACGAAAATACCCTCCATAAAGACGTGGTTTTTGTAATGGAAATTGCCGAGAAACATAAATTCAATATTGCCATTGCAACCGTTAAAGATAAATAACTCTTCGAAGTAAGGAGCATTTTAAAATGAGAAGCCATATAATCAGTAAAGATGAGCAAAACAGAGACAGGATAAAAAGCGCAGTGCTTTCTATTCTCATTTGGTCTGCCATTCTTTTATTTGTTTTTCTGTATAAACTGAAACCGGAACTCGATGAACAGCCAGAAGTTATTACAACCATGTTGGTAAATTTTGGAGATAACAGAAACGGAAACGGGGTAGAAGAACCGGCGGATCAGCCGGGAAGCCTTGCTGCTGCGACAGAAGAAGTCGCTTCTGAACCTGCAGAAACCGCTGTTCCTGAAACCAAGACGGTTATCCAGCCTGATCCGCAGCCTGAAACCAAAAAAAAAGAAGCGAAAGATAAGGTCATAACCGGAAACAATACCAAAACTTCGGTTCCAAAAAAAGAAGAATCCAAAGCAGAAACTAAAAAGACATCCACAAGTACCTCTGCAACCAAAAACACTAAAAAATCAGGAGCTACAACAGCAAATTCCAAGACTGGAAATGGTGATGGAAAAGGAAATGCAGCCATTGGAAATCTGATCAGAGGACGCGGAACGAAAGCAGGAAGCCAAGGCGATGGAAACGGAATCGGAAATGCAGGAGATCCTTTAGGCGGAGATGGAAATGGTGACAGCAAAGTAGGAATCGACAGAAAACTGGTAGGATTTATCCCCGGAACGATGGGAAGAGGTGGATCACAACCCGCGAATAACTGTACAGCGAGCGGAACGATTACCATTGCTTACACTGTAGATAAAGCAGGAAACGTTGTTTCGGCGAGAAGATCGGGGGGAACTTCCGATCCATGTATCAGTTCGAATGCGATATCGTGGGTTAAGAAATATGTAAAAGCAGAAAAAGCGAGTGTTTCTTCCACAGGATCATATAAAATTACATTCTAAAAAATACAAAAGCACTTTACTCAAGTGCTTTTTTTATTTCTGAAATTCTGTTAATAACCGGAAGGGCAAATATTCCACTCGTTTGGAGATACAGTTCGTAGAATGTTTTTGCTTTATCTAAAAAAGCTTTGTTATCAGATTGTTTTCCGTTAAAATAGAAAAGATTTCCTAACATTTCATAGTAATCTTTATGGTCTCTTTCCTGTCTTTCATTAACAATTTCTATGATTTCCTCTTTCGGTTTTGATGAAAGCGTTGTAAAATCAAACTTAAAAATGTCTTTCATTAAAGATTCAAAATCAAGCTCTTTCTGCATTAAGCTTTCTTCAGGTTTATCCAAAATCAGCTTTTCTAATGCCTGAGTTAACTGGCGTATTAATCGTAGGGTGAATTCTTTATCTGTGATCATTTTTTTTCTTTATTTAAAAATTTATCAATTTCCGGGGTTGAGTCTGTTTTAGATATAAAATCGATCGTTCCTTCTTTACTTCGATAAATCTTAGTAGCCAATTTTATACCGATACCAGTGGCTAAAAGAAGAAGTACAATCGCAATAACGAGGGTGAAATTATTAGGATTGGAAAAGTATATTATCGCCGAAATAGCTGTTCCAATCAAAAATGGAGACAAAAATATTTGTAATCCACCGATTAACTCAGTCGATTTTTCAAAAATATTTCGATTGTGATTACTCATAATTATGCAAAGAAAAGATATGCTAGAATAATAGAAGTAATAATCCCCACCAAATCCGCCAAAAGCATGGCGATTACCGTGTATCTTGTATTCTTTACGGCTACGGCTCCAAAATAAACAGCAATGACATAAAACGTCGTGTCTGAGCTTCCCTGAAGAACCGCTGCCAATTTTCCCTGGAAACTGTCTGCGCCGAAAGTTGTCATGGTATCAACCATCATTCCTCTTGCTCCAGAACCCGACAAAGGTTTGATTAAAGCGGTCGGAAGTCCATCTACAAATCTCGAATCTAAATTTGCAGAATAAGCAACCCATTTCATCCCATCGATAATTACGTCAAATACTCCGGAAGTTCTCAATAGCGAAATAGCGATCAGCATTCCGACCAAATAAGGAATAATCTTTACACAGGTTGTAAAACCTTCTTTTGCTCCTTCAATAAAAGCATCAAAAACATTGATTTTTTTATAAACAGCACCAAGAACAATGGCTAAAAATATGAAAAGAATTAAACCGTTGCTTAACACTTTGCTGAAATCATCCAGTTCATCCTTGCTTAATTGAGTCAGGTACAAAACCAACAACGCGATTATGGCAGAAATTCCACCGACGTAGGCAAGAACTACAGGTTTTAAAAGGTTGATTTTCTGATATAAAGAAACCACAATCATCGCGGCTAAAGTTGCCGCAAATGTAGCGATCATGCACGGAAGAAAAATGTCAGTCGGCGTTTTCGAGCCCATCGAAGCGCGGATCGCAATGATGGAAACCGGAATTAGAGTCATTCCTCCTGCATGAAGACACAGGAACATAATCTGAGAGTTGCTTGCCGTGTCTTTATTCGGATTTAAAGTCTGCAAACTTTCCATCGCTTTTAGACCAAAAGGAGTGGCGGCATTATCCAGACCGAGAAGATTGGCACTGAAATTCATCAGCATATGTCCGAAAGCGGGGTGGTTTTTAGGAATGTCGGGAAATAATTTTGAGAAAAAAGGCTGAATTAATCGGCTTAAAAGGTTGATTCCGCCTGCTTTTTCCGCAATACTCATGAAGCCCATGAATAGAGTCATAATTCCGATAAGTCCGAGACAGATTTTCACTGCCGTTTCAGAAGTTCCGATTACCCCATCCGATTCCTGAACACGGTACACTTTTACATCCTGTTGTAGAGAATCTGTTTTATAATGAATCCTGCTGTCCGCAAAATCAGTCTTTTTCATGAGGCTGTCGCGCACAAGAGGAGAGAGTGCATTCATTTTCTGAGTGGCAATCTGTACGGTATCACCGCCTTTTCCTACAACCATATCATTGAAAATAGTTTTGTAGTTGCCTGATGAAACGTATTTTATACCTGCAATGGCAATGGCAATGATAATAAATGCCGACCAAATTCTGCTGAGAACCATTCGATAGAATTAAATATGGGTTAAACTTATCAAAAAAACTCCAGATTACAAAGAGGGAAGTGTGAATGGTGAATTTCCTCCGGGTGAATAGTGAATTTTTAATTGTATTAAATTCACTCGCGAAGCGAAATTCACTTTTCACATTTTCATTTTTCATCCAGATAAACCAAAAATCCTTCAAAATCATCGTCCAGATTTTTCAGAACTTTAGCATCTTTCATTTTCTTTTCTAAGCCTTCAATGAAAAAACTTTTCTCGAAAAACTGGCGGTGAACTCCCGGAAGCATTTCTTTAAAGTAATTCATCCCGAATTTGTTGTTGTGAAGATCCATTTTGGTTTCCAGAGGTTTGTTAGGAAACAGTTCTTCGTGCATATCGGTGATTCTTTTACAGAATTTCAGTGCTTTCTGAGGCGAAGAGACTTTGGAGCAGTACATCGCAATAAAACAGCACCAAAGAGCGTGTCTGAATGCATTTCCCACACCATTGGTGGAAGCTGTTTCAGGAAATTTTTTCTGGGCAATGGTGTATGCCTGAACGGTGGCATGAAAACTGAGCAATGAGAAAACAGGATGGGGAAGAACAAGTGTTAAAAGACGGATGATCTTTTTAAAACTCATGCTTCGGATGGTACTGAAAAATATCTTGAAAGTTCTCATAAATAAAAATCTCTCCCTAATTAGAGAGAGATTGTGTTATTTTGTTACAATTATTATGCTTTTACAGCTAATAAATTCACTGTTTTGGAAACAGTATCTCGGATTTCTGTTCTTTTAACGATAAAATCTACAAAACCTTTTTCCTGAAGGAATTCTGAAGTCTGGAAACCTTCCGGTAAATCTCTACCGATGGTTTCACGGATAACTCTTGGCCCTGCAAAACCGATTAAAGCTCCCGGTTCAGCCATGATGATATCTGCTGTCATTGCGAAAGAAGCTGTAATTCCACCAAAAGTAGGATCACAAAGGTAAGCGATGTATAAAAGTCCTGCTTCTGAAAGCTGAGCCAGTTTAGCCTGTACTTTAGCCAACTGCATCAAAGAATACGTTGCTTCCTGCATTCTCGCGCCACCGGATTGGCAGATAATCATATAAGGAAGTTTTTTCTCGATACAGTAATCGATCGCTCTTCTGATTTTTTCTCCCATTACGGAACCTAAAGATCCACCGATGAAAGCAAAATCCATACAGGAAACCACCATTTCTGTTCCTTTTACAGTTCCTACCGCGTTTCTGATGGAATCGGTAAGTTTAGTTTTAGCTTTTACTTCTTTCAGACGGTCTGTGTAAGATTTCGTGTCTTTAAAGTTCAGAATGTCAATACTTTCAACATTGGCATCCAGTTCCGTGAATTTGCCTTCATCGAAAAGGATCTCAAAAAACTCTGCACTTCCTATTCTTACATGGAAACCGTCTTCCGGAGAAACATAGTTATTTCTCTTCAATTCGTCATGCTCCACCACTTTTCCTGATGGAGTCTGATGCCAAAGACCTTTGGGAACGTCTTTTTTCTCATCAGTAGATGTCGTAATATTTTGTGCTTTTCTTTTAAACCACTCGAATGCCATATTGTTTATATAATTGATGAAAAATAAACGATAAATGATGAAAAAACTGTTTAATAGAAATCAATTATCAATCATCATTTATCATTAATGATTTTTATTTTAGCGTATTTACGTTATTTAAATCTTCAAATGCCTGAACCAGTCTCTTAGAGAAAGTTTCCTCACCTTTTCTTACCCAAACTCTTGGATCATAGAATTTTTTGTTCGGTTTTTCTTCTCCTTCAGGGTTTCCGATCTGAGTTCTTAAATAATCGATATTGTTTACCATATAATCTCTGATCCCTTCTGTGTAAGCGAACTGAAGGTCAGTATCAATATTCATTTTAATTACCCCGTAATCAATCGCTTCTCTGATCTCTTCCAGAGTAGATCCGGAACCTCCGTGGAATACGAAATTAATCGGCTTTTCAGCAGTTCCGAATTTCTCCTGAACATATTTCTGAGAATTATCAAGGATTTTTGGCGTAAGAACCACGTTTCCTGGCTTATACACTCCGTGTACATTTCCGAAAGCTGCTGCAATCGTGAAGTTATCAGAAACAGCTTTTAACTTTTCATAAGTGTAAGCGATATCTTCCGGTTGCGTATATAATTTAGAATTGTCTACATCCGAATTATCTACACCGTCTTCTTCACCTCCTGTAACTCCGATTTCTACTTCTAAAGTCATCTGAAGTTTAGCCATTCTTTCGAAGTACTTCGCTGAAATTTCTAAATTTTCTTCCAGAGATTCTTCAGAAAGATCTAGCATATGAGAAGAATACAGAGATTTTCCTGTCTGCTTGTAGAATTCTTCGTTAGCATCCATCAATCCGTCGATCCAGGGCAATAATTTTTTTGCAGCATGGTCTGTGTGAAGGATTACTGTTGCTCCGTAAGCTTCTGCAAGGGTATGGATATGTTTTGCTCCGGCTACAGCTCCTAAAATAGCTGCCTTCTGTCCGTCGTTGCTTAACCCTTTTCCTGCGTTGTAAGCAGCTCCTCCGTTAGAGAACTGAATGATAACAGGTGAGTTTAGTTTTGCTGCAGTTTCCAAAACCGCGTTTACGTTGCTGGAACCAATTACGTTTACTGCTGGTAATGCAAATTTGTTTTCTTTAGCATGCTGAAAAATATCAGTAACTAATTGACCTGTGGCAACTCCTGCCGGGAAAATTCTGCTCATGTTTTGCTTTTTAATATAAATTATTAGGGTGTTTTTAAATTCCTGTAAAGGTAATAATTTTTAAAATATTCTTAATTTCTTTTATCTCTTCCCCAAAGTAGCTTCTGGCGGATGGTTTCGTAGAAACTTAAGTTATTCGGCTGAACGAGTAATATCTGAAAATCCGCTTTTTTAATCACAATTTCCTGATCTGTTTCGATATGAATCAACCGAGAATCCAGAGAAAGAGAATATTGTGAAACGCGGCTTTCAACTCCGAATTTAATTTCAACCCTGTCATTTACCACCAAAGGTCTCACATTGAGATTATGGGGCGCGATAGGAGTGATGACGAAGTTCTCGTTGTTCGGAGAAATAATTGGTCCTCCACAGCTCAAAGAATATGCTGTAGAACCTGTAGGAGTGGAAACGATAACGCCGTCTCCCCAGAAAACATTCAGAAATTCATTATTAATATAAGAATCTACCGTAATCATGGAAGTGGTTTCCTTTCTGGACACCGTAACATCATTTAAAGCATACGGGAAAAAATCCTCCAGAACAGGCGAAACAACCTGAATTACAGAACGGCGGCTTGTTTTTACATCGCCTTTCAGAATAGAATCCAGCTCTTTAAATGCTTCTTCTTTGGTAAAGCTTGCCAGAAATCCTAATCTTCCGGTATTTACCCCAACGATCGGGATTTCAAGATCTTCAATAAAGGTGAGAGAATTCACAATCGTTCCGTCTCCGCCAAAAGTGAAGAAAAGATCCACTTCTTTCTCCAGAAGGTCTTTTTTATTATTAAATGTCTCAAAGATCTTTGAAAACTGAAGCGCTTCAGCCATCTCATCGTACAAAACAGATTTTACACCTCTGCTTTCCAGCTCGGAAATAAATTTGCTTAAATATAAAAAAGTATCAAGATCTTTTTTCTGAGAATAAATGGCTGCCTTCATTAGTTTTTATATTTCTATGAATTTCTGGAAAAACCCGAATCTGTCCTGCAATAAGTCTGATTTTTCGTCAGAATAGTACTTCTGTACAATGCGGTAATCATATCGGTCGAATGTTTCATCAATAGAACTCAGATTTTCATTGCTGATCTTTATCGTCACCTGAATCACTTCATCCGACATGAAACTGATAAACGCGCCGTAAAATTTGGAATTATTACTTTCCACAATATTGGCGATCTCCGTCATCGAATATTTTCTTGCCGGCGTTTCAACCGTAAGAATGGCTCCCGATTCGGAAAACAGCGGATATTTTGAAAAATCCTGAAAAATATCCTCACAACTGATGTATCCCAAATATTTCTCGGATTTATTAATAACAGGAATCACGTTGGAATTGAAGGTATAGAATATTCTAATGCTGTCCATAATATTGTTATCCTCCAGAATGGCAAAACGCTCGATCTGATGTTCGAGGTTTTTCAGCATCCCTTCCTCTTCATATAGGAAATCCTGTGCAATTGCACCGTAAAAATGATGGGATTTTTTGATGAAAATATGAGAATATCCAAATGCCTCTAACATTTCCCTCGCTGATTCTATCGAGTCAGAAAGGCTGAAACACGGGAAGTCTTTTGAGATATAATCCTTGATAAACATTGTGCTAATTTATAAAAAATTAAACGAAACTTTTTCCGAAAATGATACTTTTTTTCAGGAAAATAAAAAAAAATAATTTTAAAATTTGTTGGTGTAAAAAAAAAGGGTATCTTTGTCGCCTTTCATTTTTACTTTTTATTAGATTTATTTCAAACTGCACTGTCTCTTAGACATATGCAGTTTTTTTATTTTAAAGCCTTTGCAAATTCCCACATCACAATTCCTCCGCAAACGCTTACATTTAAAGAATGTTTGGTTCCCAACTGAGGAATTTCAAGAAAAGAATCAATATTCGGCAACGCTTCATCGCTTATTCCTTCCACTTCATTTCCCAAAATCACCGCGTATTTTTTTGTTTTATCTATGGTGAAATCCGTGATCATCTGGCTGTTGGTCGTCTGCTCGATTCCCACCACTTCAAATTCCTGAGATTTTAGATCATTAATGGCTGTATTAATATCATTTTCATGACTCCAGTCTACGCTTTCCGTAGCTCCCAAAGCAGCTTTATGGATTTCGCGGTGTGGCGGCTGAGGCGTGATTCCGCAAAGGATAATCTTCTGAACCAAAAACGCATCTGCCGTCCTGAACGTTGCACCCACATTGTGCATGCTTCTGATGTTGTCTAAAACTACTACCAAAGGAATTTTCTCAACCGATTTAAAGGTTTCCACATCAATTCTGTTGAGTTCTTCCAGTTTTAATTTCTGTACCAATTTTATTTTTTTGTCAAAATTAGGTATAAATATTTACGATTTTCAGATAAAAACGGATTTTGTTATTTTTTAGTACCCATGATCTGATGAACGTTTTTCTCAATATTCTGGGCAATGGTTTCCATCGGAATATCGTTTTCGTCATTATTAAAAGGATCTTCAATTTCTTCGGCAATCAGCTCAAGACTCATCAGAACATAATAAATAAATACCGTAAGCGGAATAATATAGTTTCCGATATTGATAACGTAAGCAATCGGCAATGCGAAAACATAGAGAATGATAAACTTTTTGATGAACGATGAATAAGAATACGGAATCGGCGTATTTTTAATTCTCTCGCAACCGCCGCAAACATCCAGAAAACCGGAAAGCTGGGTATCGAGATACAGCATTTCAATATCTGAGATTTTTCCTTCTTTCTTTAACTGATTTAATTTGTGACTCATCAGAATGATAATTTCACTCGGGCCATGATTTTTCAGCTCTTTCTCTATTTCGGAATAATCTTCATCCAAAGCCAGTCGGGTAGATTCTTTGGATAAATGTTTTGCCAGAAAGTGAGGAAAGAACTTTAAGTATCTTGCAATTTGCTCGGCATTCTGTCTGTCGTCGCCCAAAATAGTATTCACTTTTATGGCAAAATTCCGGGTGTCATTCACCAGTTTTCCCCAAAGTTTTCTGCCTTCCCACCATCGGTCATAAGCTGTGTTTGTTCTGAAAACCAACAACAAAGAAAGCACAAAGCCCAATAAAGAATGAATTAAACCCACATTGCTGATTCCTGATTTCGAATTAAGCCGGAAATGTTCAATTTCAAGGTATTCTACACCCCACGAATATAATCCGACGAGGATCATGCTTGGAAATAATATTTTTAAAGTGTCGCTTTTATGTAAGCTGAAAAGGATTTTCAGGAAATGTTTGGTGTTGTAAACTCTCATAGATTTCGTTCGTCTTACAAATATAATTTTTTCATTTTATCCTGACTTTATTCATACCTTAAATCTTACAAATTATGATTTTAAGGGTGCTGATTTAGTACATGAGATTATTTTTAACGCAAGGTTCACAAATTTCTATGCTTGCACATTTTTTTGATCGCGAAGGCACTTTGTTCAGCTAATGATAGCAATAAGCATTAGCTGAACAAAGTGCCTTCGCGATCAAAAAAATGTGCATGAAAAAATTGAAAGAAAATCTTTACGAGCATTGCGTTAAAGAAATTCTGCTTCATTTTAAATCCCATAAAATTCAAGTTTAAAAATCCAGTCGAGATTAATTTATCTTCAAAATTTCATCAAATTTCAGAAAAACACTATTTTTATTTCACATTAAAAAATACACACCAAATGATTCTCGAAAGTGTAGATGTTGTTAACGACATCAGTAAAGAAGACTTCCAGAAAAATTATTTCAAAAAGCACAAGCCGCTTCTGATTAAAAATTTTGCAAGCCGTTGGGATGCCTTCGACAAATGGAATTTTGATTTTATCCGTGAAAAGGCTGGAGAACAGGAAGTCCCTTTGTACGATAATAAGCCTGCCGACGCAAATAAAAGCAGCGACGCTCCGGTTACCAGAATGAAAATGAAGGATTATATTGATACGATAAAAAGTAAACCTTCCGATCTCAGGATTTTCTTTTATATCATCACCGACCGGCTTCCGGAACTGCTGAAAAACTTTACATATCCGGATTTGGGAATGAAATTTTTCAAACGTCTTCCGACCTTGTTCTTCGGGGGAAGTGAAGCGCATGTTCTGATGCATTATGATGTAGATTTGGGAGATTTTCTGCACATTCATTTTGAAGGAAAGAAAAGAATTCTGTTATTCGATCAGAAACAATCTGCTTTTTTATACAAAGTTCCGTTATCGGTTCATACCATTTATGATGTAGACTATGAAAATCCTGACTATGAAAAATTTCCCGCCCTGAAACATGCCAAAGGTTTTGAAATTTTCATGGAGCATGGTGATGCTCTTTTTATTCCCGGCGCGTTCTGGCATTTTAACCGATATTTAGAACCCGGATTTTCAATGTCGCTTCGTGCATTGCCCAATAAACCGAATGTTTTTGCCAATATGTTGTATCATGTTTTTATCATGCGATATACCGATAAAATTATGCGAAAAATTTTTAAAGCAAAGTGGGTGAATTACAAACAGAAGTGGGCGTATAAGAAAAGTTCGGAAGCTTTGGCTAAACATTCTTAATGATAAAAGAAATTTCTTTTTTTAAGTTGTAAGTTTCAGACTTTCCTTCTACTATTTTATTTCATACTTTTACCGACCTAATTCTTAAGAACGATTGTAATGGCAAAGGCAGCGAAGAAAGAAACCCCGTTAATGACGCAGTACAATACCATCAAGGCGAAATATCCTGATGCACTTTTGCTATTCAGAGTGGGGGATTTTTATGAAACTTTCGGGCAGGATGCCGTAAGAACATCACAGATTTTAGGAATTGTTTTAACGAAAAGAGCCAACGGTGAAGGTCATATCGAACTTGCAGGATTTCCGCATCATTCGGTAGATTCTTACCTGCCAAAACTGGTAAGAGCGGGAATGAGAGTTGCGATCTGCGACCAGTTGGAAGACCCGAAAATGGTAAAAGGGATCGTTAAAAGGGGAGTCACGGAACTGGTAACACCGGGAGTTACGTTTAATGATCAGGTCCTAAATTCAAAAAAGAACAATTTTCTTCTTTCTCTTCATAAAGAAAAAGAAAAATTCGGGATTGCTTTGGTGGATATTTCTACAGGAGAATTTCTGGTGAGTGAAGGAAATCTGGAAAAACTGCTTCATATCGTCAATACATTTGATCCGAGTGAAATCATTTACCAGCGAAGTGTTCAGATTCCGGAGCAGCTTAAAAATAAAAATGCCTTTAAACTTGAAGACTGGGCGTATCAGTATAATTTTGCCTACGAAAAACTGACGAATCACTTTAAAACCAATTCGTTAAAAGGTTTTGGAGTGGAAAATCAGCCATTGGCAATTACCGCAGCAGGAGCGATTTTCGCTTATCTGGTGGAAGATACCCATCATAATTTACTGTCTCACATCACCAAAATTCAGATTATTCCGCAGGAAGACTTTCTGATGATGGATAATTTTACGCTGAGAAATCTTGAAATTGTGTATCCAAGCAATCCGCAGGGGAAATCATTATTAGATATTATCGATAAAACTTCGACTCCTATGGGAGGAAGATTGTTGAGACGAAGAATTATCCTGCCGTTAAAATCAGTGGATGAAATCAACAGGAGATTGTCTTTAATTGATTTTTTAAACGAAAATGATCATCTTAAATACGAAATTTCACAGCTTTTAAAGTCGATTTCCGATTTAGACAGACTGATGGGAAAACTGGCGGCGGAAAAAATTTCACCGAAAGAACTGGGATATCTTCGCCAGAGTTTAATTAATATTCATAAAATCAAAGCGTTGCTTCATCCTCATGCCGATATTTTGGCTTGGCTGGATCCTTTGTATGATCAGGATGAATTGATAAAATGCCTTCAGAACCATCTGAATGATGAGCTTCCGGTGAATTTATCGAAAGGAAACGTTATTAAAGAAGGAATTTCTGAAGAACTGGATCGCTTAAGAGGATTACAATCCAAAGGACGCGGTTTTCTGGATGAAATGTGCCAAAGAGAAATCGAAAGAACAGGAATTTCGAGTCTGAAAATCGATTTTAATAACGTTTTCGGTTATTATATTGAAGTCAGAAATACCCATAAAGATAAAGTTCCAGGCGATTGGCTGAGAAAACAGACGCTGGTAAATGCAGAACGCTACATCACAGAAGAACTGAAAGAATATGAAAATCAGATTCTTGGAGCTGAAGAGAAGATCGGAGTTTTAGAAAACGAATTGTACAGAAATGTATGTTCCGAAACGATGATTCACATTGATCAGATTCAGGAAAACTCTAAAATTATTGCACAGTTGGATGTTGCGGTTGGTTTGTCGGAATTGGCTGTTTCTGAGAGTTATACAAAACCTGTTTTAAATGACAGTTTTGCCATAGACCTGAAAGAAGCAAGACATCCGATCATAGAAAATGCGCTTCCTTTAGGCGAAAAATACATTCCGAATGATATTTTCTTAGATAAAGATTCTCAGCAGATCATCATGGTAACCGGACCGAACATGGCGGGTAAGTCGGCGATTCTTAGACAGACGGCAATTGTTTGCCTTTTGGCGCAAATAGGGAGTTTTGTTCCGGCAAAACATGCGGAAATTGGGGTTTTAGATAAGATTTTTACAAGAGTTGGCGCAACGGATAATATTTCTGCAGGAGAATCAACTTTCATGGTGGAAATGAACGAGGCGGCGAATATTCTGAATAATATTTCCGAGAGAAGTTTAATTTTACTCGACGAAATCGGGCGCGGAACTTCTACCTATGACGGAGTTTCTATTGCTTGGGCGATTGCGGAATATCTTCATCAGCATCCGACTCAGGCAAAAACGTTGTTTGCAACGCATTATCACGAGCTGAATGAAATGACCGTAAGTTTTGAGCGCGTGAAAAATTTCCACGTTTCTATTCAGGAGAATAAAGGAAATATCATCTTTTTAAGAAAGCTGGTTCCGGGAGGAAGTGAACACAGTTTCGGTATTCATGTGGCAAAACTGGCGGGAATGCCTTCCAAAGTCGTGAACAGAGCCAATGAAATTCTGAAAACGCTGGAAGCAAGCCGTTCCCAAAGCGGAGGTTCTTCTGAAAAGATCAAGCGCGTTACGGAAGAAAATATCCAACTTTCTTTCTTTCAGTTAGACGATCCGGTTCTGGAAAGCATCAAAGAAGAATTAACTAAAATCGACATCAATACATTAACTCCCATTGAAGCTTTGATGAAGCTGAATGCAATAAAGAAAATGATTGGCGGATAGTTTTTCTGTTATTTCTGATTAAAAGAAATTGTTAAAGGAATTCGAAATCTGTAACGAACTTTTTCTCCGTTAAGTTCAGCAGGAGTCCATTTATCTTTAATTTTTAAAAGAGCTCTTTCAGCTTCTCTGTTAAAGCTCTCATTGTCTCCGTATGCCTTTACTTCTGTCACAAAACCTTCTTTATCAATTAAAAAAGTAATTGAACAGGATTCTGTTTCAGCATTACTGTGTACTTTTCGCATTCTGAAGTTTTTAGCGATTTTATTTCTCAATACTGTTACCCCAAGAGGAAATGTTGCCGGCTTTTCTGCATCAATCGTCGCCCTGCCATTTTTTTCAGTAATTAAAAGTTCGTTAAGCTGAGTTGTTTGGATGGGTTGTTCCTGAGAAAAGATAAGCACAGGAAAAAATACAGCTAAAAATGGAATTATTTTCATCATTAAAGTTTTTGCAAAAATAAATTTTAATTGCAAACGAAATTTAAAATTTCTTCAAAGTAAGCGGAAAAGTATAAAGAAATCTTACCGGTTCTCCTTTGATTGTTGCGGGTTTCCATTTTACAAAAAGCCTTCTTACAGCAATTTCTGCGGCTTTGGAGTGTTTCGGATCGTCTCCTAATGCAGTTACATATCTTACATAGCCTGTTTTTTCGACAATCAAATAAACTCGGGTATTTATTTTTTTTGATTTTACATCGATAACGTCCATTTTTTCTGAAAATTCCCTTTTGAACGTTTCCATTCCGCAGGGAAATTCCGCCGGAGTATCTGCCTTGGTGTAGACATCATCAAGTTTCATTTTCGTCCTTAGAACAGCGTAATCCGGAAGTTCTTTTACGGAATTATACTGCTTGGTCTGTGCAGATAATGAGAAGCTTAACCATAAGCCTAAAAAAATAATCAGCTTTTTCATATAAATGTGTTATGAGAAGTAATATTTTTAAAGCATCAAAAATAAAGCCGAATGAAAATTGATTTTTTAATAATAATCAGTGAAAATCATTGGGTTGATGTGGTGTGATGATCCATCTTATCAGTAAAATCAATAAAGCAAGAAGAGCCATCACGATAAACCCTGAAAAAAATCTCAGAAAATGAGTTTTGTTATCGTTATCAATCTGCTTTATTTTTAATTTTGTAAGGGTTATAAAACCTACATAATACATAAAAAGGACTACAAGTGGAAGAAAAAGAATCGGCATTTCGGGTTACATTTAATTATACATATTTTCTGGCTACCGTTTTTATATTTCTGACGGAAGTTTTAATCGCCACCAAACTCAAAGATATTTTCTTTGTGAGAGCGTATCTCGGAGATGCGATTGTTGTGATGCTGATCTATACTTTCATCAAAACATTTTTCAGAATTGAAGATAATAAAAAATTGATTCTCAGTATCCTGATTTTTTCTTTTCTGATAGAATTTGCCCAATATTTCAATATTGCTGAAAAATTAGGCTTCCAGAAAGGAAGCCTGATGTATATCGTGATCGGAAATTCGTTTTCGTGGATTGATATTCTGTGTTACTTAGTTGGGTGTTTGTTGCTTTTTGTTTTTGTTAAATTGCAGAAAATGAATGGTTTAAATTAATGGGTTCTTCTTTGGGTTCAGGATAACATTTCGCTAATACCAACTATTATTGCAGCAGAATAATTGACACGTGTCATCATGAACTTGTCGAAAAATCTCTTAATTATTTAAACTACCTTCCGAAACTGTCGTATTTATCTTCAGCGTATTTGATGAAGCGGTTCAGTAAAGCTACGTTTTCCTTTTCCAGAGGAGAAAGCTCGCGGTCTACATTATTGGAAACCGGAATGTACCAGTCGGTCTGCTCAAAGAAATTTCGGTAGGTCTGTTTCTTAAAAGCATAGCCGTGTCTGGCGAAAACAGCGTTTTTAATGATTTCCATATCCAGTTTTCGGAGGTTTTTAAGGTCTTTTTCCGTTAATTTCTGCTTGGAGGCATTGATTTTGAAAACAGCATCTGAAGCAATTCTGTTTCTGGATTCGGTGTAGGTTTCAGTCTTTCCGGTTTCTTCGTCGGTATATTTTTCTACGAAATCTTTCGGATTTTCCCAATCGATGAGGTCGTTGTTTTCATTCAGCATGAAATTCGGGTTGTATACAAACTCTTTTTTCACAAGCTTTAAAACCTTATTCGGAGCTTTTACCGCCGATTTATTGAAGGCATTCCAGCTTCCGGTAAGACTGTCGTTGTTTAATTTTACCTCAAATCTTCCGTCTGTTTTATCATTTCCGGGTTCATCCAGAATAAAGGACTTTGAAGTTTCGTTAAAAACTCCCCGAAAAGGTCTTTGGTTTCCATCAACAATACTTTGTCCGTATACACTGTCTTTGGTAATCCGGTTGATTTTCAGGGCAATTCTTTTATAAATTTCACCTTCATACGTTTCGCCGTCTTCGGAGGTAATCATTCCTTTTCCGGCAAAATCGCCCATATAAATTCCGTAATATTCTTTGTAAACTTCGGGAACAACTACAGAATCCTTCTTTGCTGTAAGACTGTCTTTTGAAGGATCTGTTGTTTTTACATCCTTTTTACAGGCGGTTAAACCAATTGTAAATAAGGAGATTAACGATAATTTTAAAATTTTCATATGTATTTTTTTGCAATTAAATATTCAATTAATAAGATGTTCGGAATCCAGCCCAGCCAGGCAATAATCTGATAAACATCCATCGGATTCGGGTGGAATAAATATACAATAATTACCTTCCACATTCTTAATGTTACCGCGGAAAGTGTCAGCGCAAAACTACGCCACATCCATTGTTTATGTTCTTTAAATTTTTTCTGTCGGGCAAACTGATACGCTTTAAAAGTGGAAAACCACCACAAACAGCCCAGAATGACAAAGGAAACCTTCGATAAAATTCCGCCGTTGGCAAAAACACCCATATAAATTCCGGACGGAGCCGCGAAAAGCAAAATCAGAAAAATGTAGACCTTTCCGGTGTTTTTATGGAAATTCTTTAAGCCGAAATTTTTTCTGAGAATCGCTAAAAATCCATTCAGCAAAACAAAAATGCTTGTGTAAACGTGAGTGTAGAAAAAATAAAGATATTCCGGTCTGTTGGTAACTTCCGTCTGTTTGATCATTAAAAAACTCACATCAGAACGCAACGGAATATATTCTAGCGTAATTTTCAGCATCAGCCAAAAGAAATATCCAAACCCGATCATCAAAAGGATTTTAAAGGTGTTCGAAATATTTTTTTTGACGGAAAGCATTTTTTGTTTTTAAACACGAATATCACAAATTTCTCGCAAATGGTCACAAATAATCTGTGTAATTCGTGAAAAAAGATTCGTGTAATTTGTGTTTTAATCTAAACACTAATGTCACCAATTTCTCACAAATGGTCGCAAATAATCTGTGTAATTCGTGAAAAAAGATTCGTGTAATTTGTGTTTAAATTATTATTTCAGATTCAAATCCTGCGCAATCAGCCACGCTTCACTCCAGCAAGCCTGAAAATTAAATCCGCCGGTTACTGCATCAATATTCAGCACTTCTCCGGCAACGTAAAAGGTAGGCAAAATTTTCGAAGACATATTTTTAAAGTTAATTTCCTTTAAATCAACGCCTCCCGCTGTTACGAATTCATCTTTAAAAGTCGATTTTCCGGTGACATTAAATTTCTTTTTGCATAGATTTTCAAGAATGGTCTGCATTTCTTTTCCTGAAATCTGGGCAACCTGTTTATTCAGATCCACTTTTGAAACCTCCAGAATTCTCTGCCAGAATCGGTTGGTAATATCAAAAATCTTTGATTGTCCGATGGTTTTCTTTGGATTCGACTGTTTGAAGTTTAGAAATAATTCTTCCGCATTATCAATTGATTTGGAAATAAAATTCACTTCAATTTCAAAATTGTATTTTACTTTCGCCAGATTGATTGCTTCCCAAGCTGAAATTTTCAGAATGGCAGGTCCCGAAAGTCCCCAATGCGTAATCAATAAAGGTCCGCTTTCTTCGGTTTTCAGTTTCAGAATGGAAGTTTCCGCCATTTCAAAGCTTGTTCCGGCTAAATCTTTCAGCAAATCATCTTTAATATTAAAAGTAAAAAGCGACGGAACCAGATCAACAATTTTATGACCTAAATTTTCGATCATTTTCAAAGATTTTGGCGAGCTTCCGGTTGTATAAATGATAAAATCAGCTTCAAAATCACCTAAACTGGTCTTAACGATATATTTTTCGCCTGATTTTTCAATTTCTTTTACAGAACATTTGGTTTTTACTTCAACATTTTTCTGCTGAATTTCATGTAGAAAAGTATTGATGATCGTCTGTGAAGAATTGCTTTCCGGAAAGACACGGTTATCATTTTCTATTTTTAACGGAACATTTCTCTGCTCAAACCAATCCATCGTATCTCCCGGCTGAAATTTGGTGAAAACACTCAGCAACTCTTTGTTTCCGCGGGGATAAAACTGTACCAGTTCTCTGGGATCAAAACAGGCATGAGTCACATTACACCGTCCTCCTCCCGAAATTTTTACTTTCTGAAGAACATCCGAATTCTGCTCAAGAATGGTAATTTTATATTTTGTTTCGTCCAGATTGGCTGCACAGAAAAAACCTGCCGCACCACCTCCGATAATGATAATTTGCTTCATAATACTTTTAATCTTATGCTCAAGATTACTTTTGCAAAACTACAATTTTTATAAACCATCTTATTTGAGTAATTTTGAAGAATATAATTTTTCATTTTTACAGTGAAATTATTGACTACAAAAAATGATTTTTGTGATAAAAAATCACACAATTTATATTTTAAAACAAAAAGTAAATGAAATTCTACCATACATTTGAAGTTCGCTGGAGCGATCTTGATGCCAACAAACATCTGGCAAATTCATCTTACGTACAGTATTGTGCGCAAACCAGAATGGCTTTTATGAAGCAGGAAAAAATGGGCGTTACCCAAATGAGCCGATGGGGAATCGGTCCGGTAATCATGCACGAAAGATTTTCTTTCTTCAAAGAAATATTTGCAGACCAGACTGTGATTGTAAGTCTTGAAATTGACGGCTGTGCAGATGACTGTTCTATTTACCGTTTTGTACACAAATTTTATACAACGGACGGAGAACATTGTGCAACTTCAGAGGCAACGGGAGTGTGGATCGATACGATGCTGAGAAAAATGACAACACCGCCCGATGATGTGGTGGAAGCCATGAACAAATATAAATCTCCGGAAACGGTAATTTTAACAAGAGAAGATTTCAAAAAACTTCCTTTCCGTCCGGAAAATGTTGATCCGGCAGTATTTACTAAATAAATGATAATTGATAAATGATATTTTAATTTATGTTTGAAGATAAAGATCCAGAATTAACGCCAATTTCCAAACTGGGAGAATTTGGTTTAATTAAACATTTAACGGAACATTTTCCTCTATCCAACGAATCTTCGGAGCTTGGAGTGGGAGATGATGCGGCAGTAATTAATCCCGGAAATAAGAAAGTGGTTCTTACAACAGATGTTTTGGCGGAGGGTGTTCATTTTAATTTGGGATATGTGCCTTTGAAACACTTAGGCTATAAAGCGGTTGTTGTAAATCTCAGTGATATTGCAGCAATGAATGCAACGCCAACTCAGATTTTGGTTTCTCTTGCTGTTTCCAATCGTTTTCCGGTGGAAGCTCTGGAAGAAATCTATTCCGGAATTCAGACCGCTTGCGCAAGATATAAAGTTGACTTAATTGGCGGAGATACAACAAGTTCCAATGCCGGTTTGGTAATGAGTATTACGGCAATCGGAATGGAGAATGATGAACATATTGTGAAAAGAAGTACGGCAAAACCAAACGATCTTTTGGTGGTAACCGGAGATTTAGGGGGCGCTTATATGGGACTTCAGATTCTGGAAAGAGAACATGCTGTTTTCTTGGCCGATCCGAATATGCAGCCGGAAATGGAAGGCTACGATTATATTCTGGAAAGACAGTTGAAGCCCGAAGCAAGAACCGATGTAAAAGGGATTTTAGAACAACTGGACATTAAACCAACTTCTATGATTGATGTTTCTGACGGTCTGGCTTCTGAAATTCTTCACCTTTCAGATCAGTCGAAAGTAGGATTCAGATTGTATGAAGAAAAAATTCCGATGGATAATTTAACGATTACAACAGCGGATGAATTCAATTTAAATCCTGTGATGGCTGCTTTAAGCGGAGGAGAGGATTACGAATTATTATTCACGATTTCACCAAATGATTTTGATAAAATTAAAAACCATCCGGATTTTACCATCATTGGTCATGCCGTTGAAAAAGAAGACGGAAATTTTATGGTGGCGAGAGGTTCTAATCAGCTGGTTGCTTTAACAGCGCAGGGTTGGGACGCTTTTTTGGGAAATCAGCAAGGATAGATAATCTTATTATTTAGATATTAAAAAAACCACTGCAATAGCGGTGTTTTTTTAAGTAATTAATCTTTCTTAATGTCTGCTTTTACATTCTGGTAGGATTTGTCTACCGCATCTGCACCTTTTTTAGCCGTTTTTTTGGTCCATTTTGTTGCTTTTTTAACACCTTTTTTGGTAGCATCATAACCTTTTTCTGCGGTTTTGCCGGTCCATTCGGCGCCGTCTTTAACAGCGGTTCCTACTTTTTTGGCATCTTTTTTTACCTCTTGCTTTACAGAATTCGTTTTTTGTGCAGATACTCCGATTCCCAATAAAAGAATCAATGCTGCTGAAAATAATCTCTTTTTCATTTATAAGAATGTTTTTTATAGTTTATCCTCAAAAATCACGCCATTAATTTATAAAATTTCAGAATAATTTTGTGTCAGTGGATCATAGAAGCATTATAAGCAAAAAATTTGTATTGTGAAGGAAATTTAAATATTGTGAGACTACTGCTTTTATAGTGGTTTTTTTGTTTAATTTGCAAAAAAAAACACTTGATGAAAAGACCCGTAAAACTTATTATAAATCGTATTGATGTGCTTCCTTATATTTTTGCGATATTAATCGGAGGGGGGTATATTTTAGTTTTTTTGGCATCCAGAGGCTTTATTCCATTAAAAAATCCAGAAATAGGTGGGATGATTTGCTATGGATTCTTCTTATTAGCCCTATTTAATTATTTTAAAAGAATCCATCCTCCCAAAGGAATTAACTTTGATTCTTTAACTCCTACTGAAGATATCAAAATATCAAGTTTTAGATCTAAAAGCTCAATGAATAATGGAAATACAATTAATTATATCAAGTTTTATTTTTCTGAAGATACAGCTTACATGTATATGAGAAATCTAATAAAAATTTATGAAGGACCTATTTCTATTAAGGCGTTGGACAATAATGAAGGAAATTTTCATATTACCAAATTTACTAAAATTAATGATTATGAGATAAAACTCGGAATAGAGTCTGTTAGTGGCATGACTTCTTTTCATTTTTTAATGAGATATATTTCAGAAAAAGATCTTACGTTGCTAAAAGAAAATTTTGCTAAGATGGGATACAAATTGAATGACAAGTAAAAGGTCTAAAAATATTTTGAAATAAAAATGTTAAAAGAAGCTGTAATTAATCATCATACACTTTTAATTTAAAAGATTAAGGAAAAAATTAGAAAACTACAATTAAACATGCAATTTATTTTTAATGGTAAAAAGGATTTTGTACACTACATCAAAATAAAGAGACTTTCAAAAAGTACATTGGACTACATCACTATTTATCACTCTGAAGACTTTGAAATTCAGGATGTTTTAGAAAACTCAAATAAAATAAATATAGTAATTAATAAGTCGAATTATCTGAATATTATTTTTACAAAAGCTATTATTATTAAAGAATCAAAAACACAGACAAAGGTTGAATGTTTTATTTGCGAAGAGAATGGATATGTATATAATCAAGATGTTATTGATGTTTTATATCATTGGCGGAATGGAAGAACAGTTAATTGGCGTTCCAAAACCGAAAACTTTAAATATGCTTATATTAAGGCATGTTCTCTTCTAAATTACCAGCATTTCAAATTTATAAACTTTGATAATAACATATTGGATGGCAAAAAAGTTAATTCTGAAAATGATTTATATATAATGCTTGGAGAGCTTTTTTACGGAAACGGTGGATATTTTGGAGCGGGATTGGATGGATTATATGACTATCTGATTGATGTTAACAAAAATAAATTCCTTAATAGAATAACGATTTCAATAATTAATAAGGAGAATCTTATTTTAAAACTGGGTGAACCTTATTATTTAGCTTTTATTAATATTCTTAAACAAAAGAATGTAATTGTCACAGATTGAAATAAAAAAATCCGGCTCAACAAAGCCGGATTAGTTATATAAATTAGAATTTTTTAAGCCTTCGCAATATTCAAGATCACTTCCATCGCTTTCTCCATACTTTCCAGTGCCACATATTCATACGGTCCGTGGAAATTGATTCCTCCTGCAAAAATATTCGGACAAGGAAGTCCCATGTAAGATAACTGCGCTCCGTCGGTTCCTCCGCGGATTGCTTTAATCTTTGGTTCGATTCCTGCTTCTTTCATCGCTGCTGCGGCAAGATCTACGATGTGCATTTTTCCTTCAAACTGCTGCTTCATGTTTCTGTACTGCTCTTTAATTTCGATTTCGGCAGTTCCTTCACCGTGTTTCTTATTAAATTCAGCTACTTTTTCTTCCATGAATTTCTTTCTTGCCTCAAATTTATCAGCGTCGTGATCACGGATGATGTATTGCAATTTAGCCTCAGAAATATCTGCATTTAAGTCCATTAAATGATAAAAACCCTCAAAACCTTTAGTCGTTGCAGGCGTTTCATTGGCAGGGAGCATTTGTGCAAAATCAGAAGCCCGAAGGCTCATCCG
>OGQD01000600.1_pt1 | contig 26142 bp, 24 predicted proteins | sample 1553091 | NCBI WGS metagenome assembly OGQD01 (sample SAMEA2580290, study PRJEB22360) | human gut metagenome | biome: human gut; feature: human-associated habitat; material: faeces | place: Denmark | collected 2008/2010
CGCGAAAAGACGGCCCCCCGGGGCGGCGGGCGGGGGGGGCCGCGCCCTGGGCGCGGGCCTGGGCGAGAAAGGGCGTTTCGTCCTTGCCGTACATCATGTCGTAGGCCAGCGCGCCGGAGGCGAACAGACCGCCCGGCAGCGGCAGCGGCTCGCCGGCCAGACTGGCGGCGGTGGCGTTGATGACGAGATCGAACTGCCGCCCGGCGAGATCGGCAAAGCTGCCGCCCTGCACCGGAATTGCGCCGTCAAAGCAGGCGGCCAGTTGTACTGCCTTGGCGGCGCTGCGGTTGGCAATCCACAGACAGGCCGGGTTGGCCGCCAGCAGCGGGCCAATGACGCCGCGCGCCGCGCCGCCCGCGCCGAGCAGCAGGATGCGCTGGCCGGAGAGGACGCAGGCCAGATTGTCTTGCAGATCGGCCAGGAGGCCCGCGCCGTCGGTGTTGTCGCCGTGAATGCCGGCGTCGCCGAAGCTCAAGGTATTCACCGCGCCGGCTTGCCGGGCGCGCTCGCTCAGGCTGTTGCACAGGCGGAAGGCGTCCTCCTTGAACGGCACGGTGACGTTGGCACCGCGCCCGCCGGTGGCAATGAATGCCCGCACCGCCCCGGCGAAATCGTCGAGCGGCGCGAGAATGGCGCGGTAATCGAGATCCTCTCCCGTGGCCGCGGCAAAGGCGCGGTGGATGGCGGGGGATTTCGAATGGGCAATCGGGTTGCCGAATACGCAGTAGGCGTCGGGCATCGTGTTACTGGTTCCGGGTGGCGAGGGTGTCGCCGGGGACGAAATTCCACTCGCGGGCGAAGGACAGGATGGTCGCGTTGCCCATCGCTTCGCGCGGAATGGCCCCGAAGGGCGCGGCCATGCGCAGAATGCGCAGCGCCGCCTGATCGAGAATCTTGTGGCCGGAGGATTGGGAAATCTCGGCGCTGTAGAGGCTGCCGTCGGCGACGTTGAGTTCGACGAAGATGATGACCCGGCCATAGAGCTTGCCGCGCGCTTCTTCCGGGTAATTGAGCGTGCCGATACGTTCGACCTTGTTCTTCCAGGCGTCGAAATAAGGGGCGAGCGCGTATTCGCGGGTGCGCGGGCTGATGAATTTCTTGACCGGGCGCTTGTTGTATTCGTCGATGGATTTGGCGATTTCGCCTTCCAGCCGGGCCATGGCACGCGCTGCATCGGCGAGATCGTGGCCGCTCAGGGGCTTGGCCGGCGTCGGCTGCTCGCTTTGTTTTTCTGCTGCGGCAACGCGGGCCTGGCTTTGCGCCTGCGTCAGCATGCGCTGCTGGGCGGCTTCCAGTTCCTGCACGCGGCGGCGCATCTGCATCAGTTCGTCACCGCGCGCGTCGCGGCTGGTGGCGGGCAGCGGTGTTTTGGCGCGACGGTTTTCGTCGGTGTTGCCGCCGCCGTCGAGATTGGCCTGCGCCAGCGCCTGCGCTTCCTTGGGCGCGCTCTTGCTGCGCGCATTGACGAGGATGATGTCGAGCGCCTTTTCGCGGGCGACGCGGGAGGCTTCTGGGAAGGTGAAATGCAGGCTGAGGATCAGCGCGTGCAGCAGGAGCGAAACGCCGATCGCCAGCCCCAGGCGGCGGTCGTTGGCGGCGGCGGGCAGCGACAGGGCGGCGCTCATGCCGGGCCATCCTCCTCGGTTTCGTCGCCTCCCTCCGCCGGGGATTCCGCCGCCGCGGGCGAGGCCAGCAGTTCGACAAAACGCAACTCCGCCTCCGGCCCGAGCAGGTCGATGCCCTCCAGCGCCAGACGCAGGCGCTGGCCGGTTTGCAGGTCGGCGGGGGCGGAAGGGACGCGGACGAGGAAGGGCAGATGGTCGAGCTTGACCAACTGCTCGCGGCGCACCGTGGCGTCGATTTCGCTGATGCCGCGCTGTTGCAGCCAGCGCAGGCACCAGTAGCGCTCCATCAGGCGCTGGAATTCGCCGTAAGCGCCGTAGGTGAGTTCAAAATCGCGCATGACGGCGAACAGTTCGGCGGATTTCTGGGCGAAGGCGGGCGTCTTCTCCTGCAGGCAGGCGATCAGTTGCCATTGATTGACCAGATCGCAGTAGCGGCGCAGCGGCGAAGTCATCCAGGCGTATTGCGGCACGCCCAGGCCTTCGTGCGGCTGCGGCGCGGTAGTCATGCGCGCCTTGCCCATGGTTTGCGAACGGTACAGGCAGGCGATGCGGTGTTCCGCCAGCAGGCCGCCCCAGGTGGAATTGGCGACGATCATCAGTTCGGCGACCAGCTTGTCGAGCGGGCTGCCGCGCTTGCGTTCCTCGATGTGCACCGTGCAGCTTTCCGGGTCGTCCAGGCTGCCCTCGATGGCAAAGTTGTAGTCATTCACGCCCTGCGTGGCGGAAGGCTTGCCACGCCGGCCTTCGCAGGCGTTGGCAAAGCGCCACAGGTGCTGCAGTTCGCGGGCGAAGGGGCGGTCCGCCGGCGGGGGGCCGTCGGCGGTGGCCTGATTGAACCAGGGTTCGACGTCGTGGTGGCGCAGGTTGTCGGCGATATGCACGATTTCCAGGCGCGATTCGTGGGCGGTGATTTCGTAGTGTTCGTTGACCGTCAGGTAGAGCGACACGGTCGGGCAGTCGGCCCCGCCCGCCAGGGTGTAGCTGCCGACGACCTGCTCGGGCAGCATGGTGATCTTGTTGCCGGGCATGTAGACGGTGGATAGCCGTGCGCGCGCCACGCCGTCGAGCGGTGAGCCGTGCGTGATGGCCAGCCCCGGCGCGGCGATGTGAATGCCGATGCGGCTGCCGATGCCGGGTAGCCAGGTGACGGAAAAGGCGTCGTCGATTTCGGTGGTGTTGGCGTCGTCGATGGAGAAGGCGCGCACCTCGGCGCGCGGCAGGTTGTCGGGCAGCGCCGGCGCGGGCAGATCGGGGAAGGCCGTGCCTTTGGGGAACTGCTCGTGCAGGAAGCGCTTGTAGTGCAGGTGATAGGCGGACTGGATCGCGCCGCAGCGCTGTAATAGCTGCGCCGGGCTGAGGCCGGTGGCGGCGCAGGCCGCCTCGAACGCCTTGGTTTCCGGCTTGTTGCGGTCGGGCGCGTAGAGCAGGGCGTCGATCAGCGGGACAAATTCCGGCGGCAGGCGGAAGGCGCTCAGTTCGGCGCTCCAGCCTTCCATCGCTTGCGCTTGCTGGCGCTTTTTTTCAAGATTGGCCAGAGCAGCGGCCAGGATGTCAGCGGGCGCTTTCTTGAAATGGCCCTTGCCTTTGCGGTGGAAGTGGATGGGCGCGGCGTGCAGGGCAAGCAGCACCGCCGCCGCTTCGACCGGCGCGGGGTCGTGTCCGTAGTAATCGCGGGCAAAATCCAGAAACGAAAATTCGCCATCGCTGACACACTCCCACAAAAATTCCGCTTCGATTTCCGCGGCCAGGGGCGCTGCTTGTTCGAGCAGTTGTCCGGCGCCGGGAGCGGCAAAGCGCAGCAGCACGCTGGCCGCCTTGATCTTGCTGCGCTTGCCGGAAGGCATCTCGACCTGCAGGGAGGTTTCGTTGTCGGCCAGGATAGTGGCCGCCTTGAAACTGCCTTCTTCTTCAAAAAGTAAATTCATCGCGAAATTATAGCCCGGCAAATTCAATGAGTTGCGGCAGGATTTGAGGAAATCGGGTGAAGCTGTGATCGCCCCCCTCGAACACGCTTTGCCGGCAGCCGAACCAGTGCGCCTGGGCGGCGCGGTAGTCGAGAAGCGCGTCGCCGGTTTCCAGCAGAACCCAGGTTTTTGCGGGATCGGAGCGGGCAGTCTGGGTGGCGAGTTGCCGGGCGTGTTCGACGGTGAAGGCGAAACGCTCGCCGCTGTGGAAGTTTTCGTGTTCGCCGATGAAGCGGGCCGGGTCGAGATGCGGGATCGCAGCCGGGTTGATGAGCACCGCCTTCAGTCTGTGCCGCCCCGCCAGATGGCTGGCGTAGTGGCCGCCGAGTGAGGAGCCGATGACGGTGACGGGCCGATCCTGCTCCACCAGCCAGCTTTCCAGATCGCTCATGGCCGTTGCCGGCACGGGCGACAGCGCCGGGCAGAAAAGCCGTTCGGCCAGACCGCGCCGCTGCATTTCATCGCGCATCAGGCGCGCCTTCCAGGAAGCGGGCGAGGAGCAGAAGCCGTGCAGGTAGAGGATCACTCAATCCACCCAGTGAATCCAGCCGGTCTGCGCCGTGGCCAGGATCAGAACGCCAAAGACGATGCGATACCAGGCAAAGGCAGTGAAATCGTGGTTCGACACGTAGCGCAGCAGGGCTTTCACGGTCAGCATGGCGGCGATGAAGGAAGCGATGAAGCCCACGGCAAATACCGGCAGATCGTCCAGGCGCAGCAAGGCCCAGTTCTTGTACACGTCGTACAGCGTGGCGGCGAACATGGTAGGGATGGCGAGGAAGAAGGAAAACTCCGTCGCCGCCTTGCGCGATAGGCCGAACAGCAGGCCGCCCATGATCGTCGCGCCGGAGCGCGAGACGCCGGGGAACATCGCCATGGCCTGCGCGAAGCCGACCTTCAGGGCGTCCGGCCAGCGCATCGCGTCGATCTGCTCGATGCGCGGCACCCGCGCTTGGCGCTCGATCCAGAGAATCAGCACGCCGCCGGCGATCAAGGCGCCGGCCACCGTCAGCGGATTGAAAAGATAGGCCTTGATGGCGCTGTGAAAGAGTAGCCCGAGCACCGCCGCCGGCAGGAAGCCGACGACGAGCAGCCCGGCGAAACGCTGCTGCACCGGATCGGAAGTCAAGCCGCCCAGGGCCAGCCCGATGCGCTCCCGGAAATGCCAGCAGACGGCGAGGATGGCGGCCAGCTGGATGACGATCTTGAACACCTTGCTCTGCTCGTCGGTGTAATCGAGCAGACTGCCGGCGATGATGAGGTGGCCGGTGGAGGAAATCGGGAGAAATTCGGTCAGCCCCTCGATGACGCCGAGCAGCAGGGCTTTGAGCAGCAGGATGATGTCCATGAAGATACCAGAGCGGGGAATGCCAGGATGCCAGGCCACGGCGCAGGCCGCGGCGGCGTCACGAAAGCGGCGGATTTTAGCATTATGGCCGCGTCAAGTTTTCCAGATCGGCCAGCCAAGTGAGCGCTTGCTCACGATTTTCGCCGCACATCTCGAACGAGGCTTGCAGGCCGCTGCAACAGGCCGGGCGCTCGGGCCGGCCGAACAGGCGGCAGCGCAGATCGGCATCCAGATGCGGGCAGGGAACGCCGGCGGGCTTGCGTAGGCTGGAAATCGACGGCGCGATGCAGCAGGCGGCGCAGCCGGGGCGGCAAGCCTGCTTGCTGATGTTGCTCACAGGCCGCTCACAGGAAGCGTTCGATGAGCAGATTGAGGAAACGCCGCCCGCGCAGGGTCGGGCGGATGGCGCTGGCGCTCAGTTCGAGCAGGCCGTCCCGCTCGGCGGTTTTCAGGATGGGCAGGATTTCCGCCAGCGGGCGGCTGGTGCGCAGCTCGAACAGATCCGGCGGAAAACCGGCGGCGAGGCGCAGGGCGTTCATCATGAATTCGCCCGGCAGCTCCTGGTGAGTGACTGCTCGCTCCTTCTGAATGGCTTGGCCGCTTGCGGCTTTTTCCAGATAAGCCGCCGGGTGCTTGTGGCGCATCTGGCGAAGCACCTTGTCGTGCAGCGTCAGCTTGCTGTGCGCGCCCGCGCCGATGCCGAGGTAGTCGCCGAACTGCCAGTAGTTCAGATTGTGCAGGCACTGCCGGCCTGCCTGGGCGAAGGCCGAGGTTTCGTAGTTGCCGTAGGCGGCCGCGGCGAGCCGCGCTTCGATGGCGTCCTGCATGTCGGCGCAGGCGTCGCCGTCGGGAACTTCCGGCGGAAAGGCGGCGAACGGCGTGTTCGGCTCTAGGGTCAGTTGGTAGCAGGAAAGATGCGGCGGCGCAAAGGCGAGCGCGCTGTCCAGATCGGCCAGCGACTCGGCCAGCGACTGTCCGGGCAGGCCATACATCAGGTCGAGATTGAAGGTGGGAAAGTGCTGCGCGGCCAGTTCAGCCGCCCGGCGCGCCTCTCCGGCGTCGTGGACGCGTCCCAGGGCGCGCAGGTGCGCGTCGTTGAAACTCTGGATGCCGAGCGACAGGCGATTGACGCCCGCCGCGCGGAAACCGGCGAAGCGGGCGGCTTCCACCGTGCCGGGATTGGCTTCCAGCGTGATTTCCGCCTCCGGTTGCAGGCGGGTCAGGGTACGCGCGGCGGTGAGGATTTCGTCGATGGCCTCCGGCGAAAACAGGCTGGGCGTGCCGCCGCCAAAGAACACCGTGTGGATCGGTCGCCCCCAGATCAACGGCAGGGCGGCTTGCAGATCGGCGATCAGCGCCGCGACGTAAGCCGCTTCCGGGATGCCGGTGTTGCTGGCGTGCGAGTTGAAATCGCAATAGGGGCATTTCTGCACGCACCAGGGCAGATGGATGTAGAGCGAGAGCGGGGGGGAAACCTTGAACTCCAGCGCCGGCCCGGTTTTTGGGGCGAGGGGCTGGATGGGAATGATGCGTGCCATGAATGGAGCAGAATTCAGGGCAAAGGCGTGAATTTTTCTGCCGTGATCAGCCAGCGCCCATCCCAACGCACCAGCGTCAGCACCTTGTCGCCGATGTCCGCATGGCTGGCGGAACGGTAATGCTGGCGAAAGTGGGCTTCAGCCTGGACCGGGCTGGAAAAATAGATTTCCGGGCTTTCCAGGCGGATTTCGAGCTCGCTGGCCGCGCGCAGCGCCTGTCGCCGGCTCGCCTGCCAGGCCTCGGGCGTGGCTGCCCGACCGGCATGGCTGGGGAGGTAGTGGGCAAGATAGCGGTCGACGTCACGCGCAGCCCAGGCGCTGCGCCAGCGTTCGATAAACTGCTGGATCTGCACTTCGGATTCGGCGGCGTCGGCAGCAACGAGCGGCATTGTCTGCGCGTGAATCGAAGGGGCGTGCACTCCGCCCAGGCAGGAGCAGAGGAGGATCATCAGGAACCAAGGGCGTGGGCGGCTGGGACGCATGGCGGCGGGCAGGAGTGACTCGATGCCCGGCACTATACCCAAGCCCGCGCATTTTCAGGAAGCGGCGGGCAAACCTGCTAAGATGCCGCTCCCCCATGCAGAACACAAACAGTCATGTCCTCCCCTGCTGATCAGATGACGCCGCAGGAGCGCCGCATCGGCGCATCGCTGGCATCCATCTTTGCCTTGCGCATGCTGGGCCTTTTTCTCATTTTGCCGGTCTTTGCCGTGTATGCAAAAACGTTGCCGGGTGGCGACGACCGGACGCTGATCGGCCTGGCGCTGGGGGCTTACGGTTTGACGCAGGCCGTTTTGCAGATTCCGTTCGGTATCGCTTCCGACCGCTTCGGGCGCAAACCCGTCATCGTTTTCGGCTTGCTGCTGTTTGCCATCGGCAGTTTCGTCGCGGCCTGGGCGCCGGACATGCACTGGATGATCGTCGGTCGTGTGTTGCAAGGCACCGGCGCGATTTCGGCAGCGGTGACGGCGCTGGCGGCCGACTTGACGCGCGAGGAGCATCGCACCAAGGTGATGGCCATGATCGGCTCTTCGATCGGGCTGGTTTTTGCCTTGTCGCTGGTCGGCGCGCCGCTGCTGTACGGCTGGATCGGCATGGGCGGGCTGTTCATGCTTACCGGCGTGCTGGCGCTGGGGGCGCTCGCCTTGCTCCAGCGCATTCCTTCGCCGCCGCGCCCGGATACGCCCGCCAAGCTGCCGCTGCGCGAGGTATTGGGCAATGGCGCGCTGTTGAAGCTCAATCTCGGCATCGGCGTGCTGCACATCATACAAATGGCGATGTTCGTGGTGCTGCCGCATGCCCTGATCGAACGCGGCGCGCTGCCCGCGCCAGAACACTGGAAGGTGTACCTGCCCGCCGTGCTGGCTTCCTTCGCGGTGATGGTGCCGGCCATCATCGCCGCCGAGAAGCGCGACAAGATGCGCCCGGTGTTCCTTTCCGCCATCGCGCTGGCGGCGCTGGTGCAGGGCGGCCTGTATTTTCTGGGCGACAGCCTGTGGTGGCTCGGTTTCTGGCTGCTGCTCTTTTTCGTCGCCTTCAACATTCTGGAAGCCACCCTGCCTTCCCTGGTGTCGCGCACCGCGCCGACGGCGGCCAAGGGGGCGGCGCTGGGCGTCTACAACACCACGCAGGCGGTGGGACTTTTCATCGGCGGCGCGCTGGGCGGTTATATCGCCCAGCATTTCGGCGATAATGCGGTGTTTTCCGCGTGCGCCCTGCTCGCGGTATGCTGGATGCTTGTGGCATTGAGCATGACCTTCCCCCGGCGGGCGCAGCCGGTAACTTGATTTTTCAGGAGACGACGATGGCTTCCGTAAACAAAGTGATTCTCGTCGGCAACCTCGGTGCCGACCCCGAAACCCGCTACACGGCAAGCGGCGATGCCGTCTGCAACATCCGTCTGGCGACGACGGAAAGCTGGAAGGACAAGAATTCGGGCGACCGGCGCGAGATCACCGAGTGGCATCGCGTGGTGTTCTATCGCAAGCTCGCCGAAATCGCCGGCCAGTATCTGAGAAAGGGTTCGCAGGTCTATCTGGAAGGCCGGATCAAGACGCGCAAGTGGCAGGACAAGGAAGGCCAGGATCGCTACACGACCGAGATCGAGGCCACCGAGATGCAGATGCTGGGTTCCCGCCAGGGCATGGGCGCCCCGGCCAGCAGCCCCGACGACAATTACGGCGCGCCGCCGGCCAACTATCAGCCCAGCCCGCCGCAGAACAAGCCGAAGCCCGCTTTCGACGATCTGGGCGACGACATTCCGTTCTGATGCCTTGTCGCGCGTGCCGATCAATCACGAGATTCCGCCATGAGTAAGCCGATCACCTTCAAGATTCTGGAAGACATCGCCAAGGATCTGTCCGGCTCGGAAATCACCTTTCCGACCTTTCTGGACATCACCTTCCAGGTGCGCACGGCGCTCAAGGACCCGAATCTGAGCGTCGAGCAACTGGCCAAGCTGGTCGGGGCGGAGCCCCTGATGAGCACCAAGATCATCCGCATGGCCAACTCGGCGGCGCTCAATCCGTCGGGCAAGGAAGTGGCGGACGTCAAGAACGGCATCATCCGCGTCGGCATGGAGGCGGTGCGCAGCGTTTCCTTCGCGGTGGCGATGGAGCAGTTGCTGAAATCCAAGCAGATGCAGCCTTTCGAGGCAATCTCCAAGAGGCTCTGGGAGCACACCGCGCATGTGGCATCGCTCGCGCGCGTGCTGGCGCGCAAGATTGCCCGGATCAACGGCGACGAAGCGATGTTCACCGGCCTGGTGCACGACATTGGCGTTTTCTACCTGATGTCGCGCGCCGCCGGCTTCCCCGAACTGATCGACGACAAACCCGAGCTGCATGCCCTGCTCGTCGGCTGGCACGACAACATCGGCCACGCCCTGCTCACCGCTCTGGGGTCGCCCGAATCGGTGTGCAACGCCGTGCTGGAGCACGAGAACGACCGGGAGATCAAGGAAATCAAGACGCTCTCGGAGGTACTCTACGTCGCCAACAAGATCGCCAACCGCAGCGCCAGCTGGCGCGACCCGGAACAGGCGGACAGCGCGGTCGATACTTCCATCCTCGATACCCTGTTCGATGCCGCGACCTTGCAGGAACTGATCGCCGAATCCGAAGAAGAAGTCTCCTCCCTGAAGGCCGCGCTGGGCGGCTGATTCCAGCCAACGTGCCAGAGACTCAATAAACAACGACTCTGGCACGGCGCATTTCCCTGAATACGGGGGAGCGCCGCGGTGCCGGAAAGCGCGAGGCGCCGCATGAACAACCATCCCGCATCTTCCGCCGAGGTCAGCGGCAAACGTCTGGCGGCGCTGGCGCTGGCCGCGCTCGGCGTCGTCTATGGCGACATCGGCACCAGCCCGCTCTATTCCTTCAAGGAAGTCTTTGCCGGCAATCACCCGATTCCGGTGACGCCGCACAACATCTACGGCAGCCTGTCGCTCTTTTTCTGGGCGCTCATCATCGTCGTGTCGGTGAAATACGTGATTTTCATCATGCGCGCCGACAACCGGGGCGAAGGCGGCATCATGGCGCTGATCGCGCTGGCCTTGCACACGGCGCAGGAAAAACCGCGTCAGGCGCGCTGGATCATGATCTTCGGCGTGCTTGGGGCGGCGATGTTTTACGGGGACGGCATGGTCACGCCCGCAATGTCGGTGCTTTCCGCAGTGGAGGGGCTGGAGGTCGGCGCGCCGGCCCTGCATCCCTTCATTCTGCCGATCACGCTGCTCGTCCTGTTCGGCCTGTTCTTCGTGCAGAAGAACGGCTCGGCGGTGGTGGGGGTGTTCTTCGGGCCAGTCATGCTGTGCTGGTTCGCCGTGCTGGCCGCGATCGGGCTGTGCAACATCGCGCGGCATCCGGAGATTCTTGCCGCCTTCAATCCCTGGTACGGCATCGACTTCCTGCTTGCTAACCGGGGCATGGGGCTGGTGGCGATGGGCAACGTCGTGCTGGCGGTGACCGGGGCCGAGGCGCTCTATGCCGACATGGGGCATTTCGGGCGCCAACCCATTTCCCGAGCCTGGTTCGCCTTCGTCCTGCCGGCCCTGGTGCTCAATTACGCCGGGCAGGGCGCCGCCCTGCTGGCCGATGCGCGGGTGGCCGACAATCCGTTCTTCCGCTCTGCTCCGGATTGGGCGCTGTACCCGTTGATCGCCCTGGCGACGCTGGCGACCGTGATTGCCTCGCAAGCGGTGATTTCCGGCGCTTTTTCGGTAACGCGGCAGGCCATGCAGCTAGGCTTCGTGCCGCGCATGGAAGTGCTGCACACCAATGAAAAGGAGCAGGGGCAGATCTATCTGCCGGCGGTGAACTGGGGCCTGATGGCGGCGGTGATGGTGCTCGTGCTCGGCTTCCGCTCGTCGAACAATCTGGCGGCGGCCTACGGTATCGCGGTGACCGGCGACATGGTGATCACCTCCATTCTGGCCGCCGTGGTGGTCGCCAAGGTGTGGGGCTGGGGGTGGTGGCGGGCCGGCCTGCTGTTTGCCTGTTTTCTGGCGGTGGAACTGGTGTTCCTGGCTGCCAACATCCTCAAGATTCCCGATGGCGGCTGGTTTCCGCTGGTGGCCGGGATGGCGATCTTCGTCCTGATGACGACCTGGAAACGGGGGCGGCAACTCCTCGACGAGCGCCTGCGCGGCGAGCGTCTGGAATTGCTGCCCTTCATCGCCGCGCTGGATGCTGCGCCGCCGCACCGGGTGGCGGGAACGGCGGTGTTCTTCAACGCCGATCCGAGCGGCGTGCCGCACGCCCTGCTGCACAACCTGATGCACAACAAGGTGCTGCATGAACGTGTGGTGCTGCTGTCGGTGCAGTTCTTCGACGTGCCTTACGTGCCGGACATCGACCGGGTGGAGGTCAAGGCGCTGGGCGGCAATTTCTGGCGCGTCATCGTCCAGTACGGCTTCAAGGACGAGCCGGACGTGCCGCAGGCGCTCGAACTGTGCGCCGAAGCCGGCCTGCGCTTCACTGCGCTGGAAACCTCCTACTTCATCGGACGCGCCACCCTGATTCCGCGCCTGGGTTCGGAGATGCCTTTCTGGCGTGAAAAAATCTTCATCGCCATGTTCCGCAACGCCGGTTCCGCCACCGCCTTCTTCCGCGTGCCGAGCAACCGGGTGGTCGAACTGGGGACGCAGGTGGTGCTGTAAAACCTGCCGCGCGGCGCGTTACAGGCGGCGAATCTTTTCCAGCAGCGCGGTGGTCGAGGTCTGGTGCAGGAAGGGGATGGAATGCACGCTGCCGCCCCAGCCCTGCACTTGTGGCGCGCCGACGATTTTGTCCACCGGCCAGTCACCGCCCTTGACCAGCACGTCCGGGCGACAGGCCAGGATGCGCTGCAGCGGCGTATCTTCCTCGAACCAGGTGACCAGGCTGACGCAACCCAGTGCCGCCATGACGGCGAGGCGGTCGGCGAGGCGGTTGACCGGGCGGTCGGCGCCCTTGCCCAGGCGTTGCACCGAGGCGTCGCTGTTGAGGGCGACGACCAAGCTGGCGCCTAGCGCGGCGGCTTGCGCCAGATAGGTGACGTGGCCCCGGTGCAGGATGTCGAAACAGCCGTTGGTGAACACCAGCGGGCGCGGCAGCGCGGCAACGGCCGTGGCAAGCTGCTCGGGCGGGCAGATTTTCCGCTCGTGGGCGGGGCCGAGGTATTCCACGCGTTGTTCCCTTTTCGCCTCAGCGGTTTTCGGTCGGCGCGGCAGGGGGCGCAGCCGATTTTTTCGAGGCCAGCAGCGCCTGTTCGTTGAGGCGGTTGATTTCCTCGTCGGAGAGGATTTCCATGATGTTGATGACCTTGACGACTCCTGCCGTGGTGCGGGCGACGGTGATGGCGACCTTGGCTTCCAGATTGGTGACCATGCCCATCAGATACACCTGGCCGCGCTCGGCCACCACCTTGATGTGGCCGGCGGAAATCTGCCGGCTATCGACCAGGCGGGCCTTGACCTTGGATTCCAGGAAGGTGTCGCTGCTGCGCATGGAGAGGGTGGCCGGGGTGCCGATGGTGAGTTCGTTGTACACCTCGCGCACGCCTTCGATCTGACGGGTTTGCTGCTCGATGCTCTGGCGCGCTTCCTCGCTCGGCACCTCGCCGGTGATCAGCACGCGCCGGTTGTAGGAAATGAAACTGACGCGGGATTTTTCCTTGTATTCCTTGGGGATGCGCCCGGCGGCTTTCCACTCGGTGGTTTCGTCGTCCGTTTGCGTGCCGGTGCTGCGCCGGTCGTGCAGGCTGATGACACCGGCGGCGGTGCCAGCGACGATGGCGGGGAAACAGCCGCTCAACACAGGCGTCAGCAAGGCGGCCAGCAAAAAGGCGAGGGGGAGGCGGTTTTTCATGTCATTCAATTCCAAGCAACAAGGCGTCGATACCATCGCACAGGCAATGGATGATGAGCAGGTGGGTTTCCTGGATGCGCGCCGTGCGATCGGCGGGCACGCACAGATGCAGGTCGGCGTCGGTGAGCAGCTCGCCGATTTCGCCGCCCCCCTTGCCGGTCAGCGCGACGACGTGCATGCCTAGCTCGTGGGCGGCGCGGATGGCCTCGATCACGTTGGGCGAATTGCCCGAGGTGGAAATCGCCAGCAGCACGTCCCCGGCGTGGCCCAGGGCGCGCACCTGGCGGGAGAAAATCTGGGTGAAACCGTAATCGTTGCCGACGGCGGTGAGGATGGACGTGTCGGTGGAGAGCGCAATGGCCGCCAGTTCCTGGCGCTCGGCCTCGAAGCGGCCCACCAGTTCGGCCGCGAAATGCTGCGCGTCGGCAGCCGAGCCGCCGTTGCCGCAGGCGAGAATCTTGCCGCCGTTCAGCAGCGCCCCGGTCAGCATTTCGATGGCAGCGGCAATCGGGGCGGACAGAGCGCTTGCGGCATCCAGTTTTGTGTGGGCGCTGTCTTCGAAATGCTGCGCGACGCGGGCGGTCAGATCCATGCTGTGAAATCCAGAAACGATGCAGGCGGCAATTCTACCCCAGCCGCTATCGGCACTATACGAGCGCCGTGTGACGGTTGGTTTCAGAAGTTGCTGGTGAAGGCATTTTTCAGCCAGTTGAATGTTTCGCCCTCGATCAGCAGGCAGTCGAAGCGGCAGGCGCATTCGCCGTGGCGGGAAAGATAATGGTGGGCGGCGAGCAGGATTCGTTCCTGTTTTTTGCGGGTGATGCTGGCCGCTGCGCCGCCAAAATCCGCGTTTTTGCGCTGGCGGACCTCGACGAAAACCAGCGTCAGGCCGTCCTGCATGATGAGATCGATTTCGCCACCGCGCACGCGGAAATTGCGCGCTATCGGGCGCAACCCCTGGCGTGCCAGATAGCTTTGCGCCTGGTTTTCTGCGTCATGGCCGCGGGCGACGGTGGTATCTTTGTGTTTTCCAAACATGCGTGAAAAATGATGATGGAATTGAAGGCGGCATTGTATGTCGTGCCAACGCCCATCGGCAACCTGGGCGATCTGACCCGGCGCGCTGCCGAAGTGCTGGCCGCAGCGCCCTGGATCGCGGCGGAAGATACCCGGCACAGCGCCCCGCTCCTCAAACAGTTGGGCGCTGCGGGCCGCATGTTGCCGGCGCATCAGCACAACGAGCAGGCTGCGGCGCAGCGCATCGTGGAAAAACTGCGGGCGGGCGAAGCAGTGGCCCTGATTTCCGATGCCGGCACGCCAGGTATTTCCGACCCCGGCGCGCGTGTCGTAGCGGCGGTGCATGCGGCAGGTTTGCCGGTGATTCCCTTGCCGGGGCCGTGCGCCGCCATCGCGGCCTTGTCGGCGGCGGGCTTGCTTGAAGATCACTTCCTGTTTTACGGCTTCCTGCCCAGCAAATCCGGGCAAAGACGGCAGGTTCTGGCGGGCTTGCGGGCGCAAAGCGCCGCGCTGGTGTTTTACGAAGCGCCGCACCGCATCCTGGAAACCACGCTCGATCTCGCCGCCGAGTTCGGCGAACGCACTGTGCTGGTCGCGCGCGAGTTGACCAAACTCTACGAAAGCATCGTCCGCCTGCCGCTGCAGGAAGCGCACGCCTGGCTGTCCGCAGATGCCAACCGCCAGCGTGGCGAATTCGTGCTGGTGGTTTCCGGCGCGGAGCCCACCCCCGATGCCGGCGAAGGCGAGCGGGTGCTACGCCTGTTGCTGGCAGAAGGTCTGGGCAGCAAACAGGCGGCGCGTCTGGCGGCGGGAATCAGCGGCGGGGTGCAAAAAAATCTTTACGAAATGGCCGTACGTCTGAAAAATAGCGAGGACTAGGCTGGTTTTCGGTAGTCCATCTCAACAAAAAATCAGGGGAAAAGAATGGATGCGCAGGGTAAAAAGGTAGAAGGCAAAGCAGTGACGGAAAAAGAGACGGCAAAAAAAACGGTGCCAGGGCAAAACCCCCGGGCCAAACACGCTACCCCGAAGTTACGCGCGACGCGGGCGCGCCAAGTGGCTGCCGGCGACGTGCCGCCGCAGCAGACGTCGGACGGCATCGAGCGTTTCACCATCCACAACGCGAGCAGCGCCGCCGAAGAAAAGAAAATGGCCGCGATCAGCGACATCCTGAGCAATTCGCCCAGCGAAGAAGCTCTGGTCATGCTCAAGCGCCTGCTGCGCCAGCAGCAAATCCGTTTCGACGATCAGCACGCCAACCCGGATGAAGAACTGGTGGCCGACTGGCGTTCCGGCATCTATCCCTACAAGAACCTGATGCAGCGGCGCAATTACGAGCGCCAGAAATACCGTTTGCAAGTCGAGTTATTGAAACTGCAAGCCTGGGTCAAGGAAACCGGGCAGAAAGTGGTGATTCTCTTCGAGGGGCGCGATGCGGCCGGCAAGGGCGGCACCATCAAGCGTTTCATGGAACACCTGAACCCGCGCGGCGCGCGCGTGGTGGCCCTGGAAAAGCCGAGCGAAATCGAGCGCGGGCAGTGGTATTTCCAGCGCTACGTGCAACATCTGCCGACCGACGGTGAAATCGTGCTGTTCGACCGTTCCTGGTACAACCGCTCCGGCGTCGAGCGGGTGATGGGTTTCTGTTCCGACCAGGAATACAACGAATTCGTGCGCCAATGCCCGGAATTCGAGCGCATGCTGGTGCGTAACGGCATCCACCTCATCAAGTTCTGGTTCTCGGTCAGCCGTGAAGAGCAGCGCCGGCGTTTCCGCGAACGCAAGGTGCACCCGCTCAAGCAGTGGAAACTCTCGCCCATCGACATGGCTTCGCTCGATAAATGGGACGACTACGGCAAGGCCAAGGAAGCCATGTTCTTCCATACCGACACGGCCGACGCGCCGTGGACGGTCATCAAATCCAACTGCAAGAAACGCGCCCGCCTCAATGCCCTGCGCTACGTCCTGCACAAACTGCCCTACACCAACAAGGACGTTGCCTTCGTCGGCAACCTCGACCCGCTCATCGTGGGTCGCGCCAACCTGGTGTACGAACGCGGCGAGGCGTAAGCCAGGGGGGCGACCGCTTGCCTAAGAAAGCGCTGAATAAATCAAAACCGTTCGGGCTGAGCCTGTCGAAGCCATTGATTTTGCAGGTAATGCCCTTCGGCAAGCTCAGAGCGAACGGATTCGTTCAGATCTCGCCTAACTGATGACGTAGGCCGCTGCGCCGGTGGCGATCAGCAGCTTGTTTTCGTTTTCCAGGCGCATCTGTATGGAGGCGATACGTCCGCCCAGGCGGGTAATGGTGCCGGTGGCGGTGAATTCGCGGCCGATGCCCTGATGCAGGAAATCGGTGCGCAGGTCGATGGTGCCGACGCGGCCAAAGCGGTGCGCGACCTGTTCCGCCGTTTCGTTGGCGTATTTCTCGGCGATGCCGACGACGGCTGCGAAACCGCCGACCGTATCGAGCACGGCGGCAATTGCGCCGCCATGCAGGCGGCCATACAGATAATGGCCAACCAGTTCCGGGCGCATGGCGAAGTTCAGTTGTGCCGCCTGCGGGTCGAAAGAGGCGACTTTCAGTCCCAGCACTTCGTTGAAACTGATGCGATGCTCGAACATGTCGCGCAGCGTGTTTTCCAGACGAAGCTGTTCAGCGCTGGAGCGGCGAGGGAGGGCTGCGGTGGGTGGTGTCATGGTGGATGCGGGGGAAATGGGGGGCGGTTGGTTGCGGTGGCGGAGGGCGCTAATCAGCGATTTGCACCCGGTTGCGCCCTGCCGTTTTCGCTTGATAGAGCGCCTTGTCGGCGCGGGCGAAAAGCTCGTCGAAGCTGATGGCTTCGTCCTGGCAGGCGGTCAGGCCAAAGCTGGCTGAAATCTGCCCCATGTCCGGGATGTCCTTGAAATGGATGGTGGTGATGGCGGCGCGCAGACGCTCGGCAATTCTCTGGGCGTCGGCCAGACCGGTTCTGGGGAGCAGGATGGCGAATTCTTCGCCGCCGATGCGGGCAAAGAGATTCTGTTTGCGCAACTTGCCCAGGCAGATCTGGGCAACGGCCTTGAGCACCCGATCCCCGACGGGGTGGCCCCAGGTGTCATTGATCTTCTTGAACCAGTCGATGTCGAAGAGCGCCAGTGACAAAGGCGTCAGCAGGGCCTTGCTGCGCGTCAGTTCCTGCTCCGCCGCGGCGTGGAAGAAGCGTCGATTGGCCGCGCCGGTCAGGGAATCGGTATTGGCGAGGTTTTTCAGTTCTTCCTGCAGGTCGTGCAGTTCGGTGATGTCGCTGCTGAAACCGATCAGTCCCGGTTCGCCGTTGAAGATGATGGGCATCTTGATCGACCAGTAATGCCGCTGCTTGCCATCCGGGCTGAGAAAGGATTCCTTCAGGGCGATCTTGCGCTGTTCCTCGAAAACGACGCGGTCTGCCTGCGAGAAGAGATCGGACAATTCCTGGCCGACCAGATCGGTTTCAAGCTGGCCGACGACTTCGTCGACAGTTTTCCCATAGGCGACGGCAATGTGCTGATTGGCGTAGAGATAGCGGCGCTGGCGGTTCTTGACGTATACGGTGGCATCCATGTTGTCCAGCACCAGCCGGAGTTGCTCTTTTTCCTGGCGCAATTCATCTTCGAGCTGTTTGAAAGCCGTGATGTCGGTCGAGACGCCGTACATGCCGGAAATCTGGCCGGCCTGATCGAACAGCGGTTTTTTGATACTCAGGAAGGTGCGCGCGCGGGAGCCTCCTTTGACCAGATTCGTTTCTTCGCGGGAAATGGTGCGGGCGAATTCGATGGATTCACGGTCGTTGTGCGCGACATTTGCCGCCGTGGTGGCTTCGAAAAAGTCACTGTCCGTCCTGCCGACGATCTGCCTGCTGTCTTCCTGCCCCCACAGCGCCAGGGTGGCGCGATTGGCGAAGGTGTATCGGCCATGCGTGTCCTTGGCGTAGATGCAGGCACCCACGTCGTCGAGCAGATAGCGCAGTTGCGCCGCATCCAGGGGGAGCGCGGGTGAAATGCTGTCGTATTGGGCCATGGCTTTTCGTATCGCGAAGGTGGGCGGCGGTTATTTGCCGGATTTCGGATAACCTGCCAGATTGAGCATCTGCTCGTACAGGCTGGCGTTGAAGCCGCGCTGGTGCTGGCGGCCGACTTGCAGGCTGGGCACGAAAACGTCGCCGATCAGGGCAGCGAGGGCAGCCTGGTCGGCTTCGCTTTCGATCCGCTTTTCGCTGAAGGGAATGCCGCGCGCTTTGAGCAGATCGCGGGCGCTCTGGCATTCCGGGTCGCAGTCTTTGGTGGTGTACAGCGTGACCGGGAAATTGGCGGCGGCCTGCCGGGTGGCGAAGGGCAGGTTGTCGGCGGCCTGCGCCTTGCCGCCCACGCGCGCGGCTTGGGGGGGCCTGGCCGGGGGGCGGGGTGTCGGAGAGCACGGTGCGGCCATTGGCGTCGATCCAGCGATAGGTCTGGGCATCGGCAGCGACGCCGGTCAGGAGCAGGCTGGCGGCAAGGAGAGGTAGGCAAAAGCGGTGCAGGTGGAGGCGGCGCATGGGGTTCTCCGGCAGAGGAAAATCAGGCGGCGATCATGCCGCTGTGGCGCAGCAAGGCGTCCGGGCTGGGCGGGCGGCCGCGGAAGGCGAGGAAATTGTCGAGCGCGGCGCGTTCGCCGCCACGCGACAGGATTTCGTCGAGAAAACGCCGGCCGGTGGCGGGGTCGAAGGGATCGCCGGCCTCTTCGAATGCGGCGTAGCAATCGGCGGACAGCACTTCCGCCCACTTGTAGCTGTAGTAGCCGGCCGCATAGCCGCCGCCGAAAATGTGCGAGAAGCTGTGCGGAAAGCGGTGCCAGGGGGGCGGAAAGAGGACGGCGACTTCGGCGCGCACGGTTTCCAGCAGATCGATCACGCTGCTTTGGCCGGCTGGGTCGAAAGCGCTGTGCAGCAGCATGTCGAACAGCGAGAACTCCAGTTGGCGCACGGTCATCAGGCCACTCTGGAAATTCCTGGCGGCCAGCATCTTGTCGTAAAGGGCGCGCGGCAGCGCCTCGCCGCTGTCGATGTGGGCGGTCATGCTTTGCAGCACCGGCCATTCCCAGCAGTAATTTTCCATGAACTGCGAGGGCAGTTCGACCGCATCCCATTCCACGCCGTGGATGCCGGAAACGCCCAGTTCTTCGCCGCGTGCCAGCAGGTGATGCAGGCCGTGGCCGGTTTCGTGGAACAAGGTGATGACTTCGTCGTGGGTGAAGGTGGCGGGCAGGGGCTGGCCGTCGCGCTCGCCGACCGGGCGGGCGAAGTTGCAGTTGAGGTAGGCAATGGGCGTCTGGATGCGCCCGTCCGCCAGCCGCCGGCGTGAGCGGGCCTCGTCCATCCAGGCTCCGCCGCGCTTGGTTTCGCGGGCGTAGAGATCGAGATAGAACTGGCCGATCAGTTCGCCGGCTGGTGTTTCGATGCGGTAGAAGCGCACGTCCTCGTGCCAGACCGGCGCCTGATCCGGGCGCAGCCTGACGGTGAACAGCGTTTCGATGGCCTTGAACAACCCGGCCAGCACCTCGGGTTCGGTGAAATACTGCTTCACTTCCTGCTCGGAGAAGGCGTAGCGCGCCTGCAGCAGTTTTTCCGAGGCGTAAGCCGCATCCCAGGGCTGGAAATCGGCAATGCCGAGTTCGTCGCGGGCGAATGCCTGCAACTCGGCCACGTCCTTTTCGGCGAAAGGTTTGGCCTTCTTCGCCATGTCGCGCAGGAAGGCGAGCACTTCGGCGGGGCTGTCGGCCATTTTGCTGTAGAGCGACACTTCGGCGTAGTTGGCAAAGCCCAGAAGCGCGGCTTCTTCGGCCTTGAGTTCGAGGATGCGCCGGATCAGCGGGCCGTTGTCCCATTCCGGCCGGGAATAACCGTTGTCGATTTCGGCGGCGCGGGTGGCGTAGGCGCGGTACATGCGTTCGCGCAGGGCGCGGTTGTCGGCGTACTGCATGAGCGGGCCGTAGGAGGGCGCGTGCAGGGTGAATTTCCAGCCGGCCGCGCCGGATTTTTCGGCGGCGCTGCGGGCCGCAGCCTTGGCGTATTCGGGCAGGCCGGCGAGTTCGGCCTCGTCGGTGATGGTGGCGGCGAAGGCGTTGGTGGCGTCGAGCAGGTTTTCGGAGAATTTCGCCGCCAGTTGCGAGAGTTCTTCCATGATGGCCTGGAAGCGCGGTTTCTGCGCTTCCGGCAGCTCCGCGCCGCCCAGGCGGAAATCGCGGATTTCGTTAGCCACGATTTTCCGGCGTTCCGGGCTGAGCGTGGCGTATTCCGGGCTTTTTCCCAGCGCCCGGTATTGGTCGAACAGCTTCAGATTCTGGCCGAGTTCGCTGTAAAAACGCGAGACTTCGGGCAGCATGGCGTTGTACGCCTCGCGCCAGGCGGGCACGTCATTGACGGAATGCAGATGCCCGACGATGCCCCAGGCGCGGCCAAAACCTTCCAGGCCGCTGGCAAAAGCGCCGGCGAAATCGTCCCAGGTGGCGGGCGTGCCGTTAGCGGTGAGCCGCTCCACCAGGGCGCGGCCCTCGGACAGCAATTGCGTGATGGCAGGCTGCACGTGCTCCGGCTGGATCAGATCGAAGCGCGGCAGGTCGGTGAAATCGAGCAGGGGGTTGGTTTGGGGCATAGGTTTTTGGTGGGGCGTTCGGTGGGGTATTCGGTGCTTGGGTTGTTCTGGCGGGCAAAGCGCAAACGGCGCGGGCAGAATGAAATAGCAGTTCTTCTGGCCGCGCCGGGCGTTGGGTGAGGATGCAGGGCGCTGGTTTGAGCGGGCTGTGTTGAGCGGGCTTTACGGGAATTTACAGGGTTTTGCCGGTCAGCCGCTCGTAGGCTTCGATGTATTTGGCGGCGGTACGTTCAATGACTTCGGGCGGCAGTTTCGGGCCGGGGGCGGTCTTGTTCCAGTCCAGGGTTTCCAGGTAGTCGCGCACGTACTGCTTGTCGTAGGACGGCGGGTTGCTGCCTTCGGCGTACTGATCGGCAGGCCAGAAACGGGAGGAGTCCGGGGTCAGCGCCTCGTCGATGAGATGCAGGGTGCCGGCGGCGTCGATGCCGAATTCAAACTTGGTGTCGGCGATGATGATGCCGCGCGTGGCGGCGTAGTCGGAGGCTTCCCGATACAGGCGGATGGCCGCATCGCGGGCTTCGGCGCACAGTTGCGCGCCGCTCTTGCCGGTGCCTTTCAGTGCCTCGTTCAGCGTGGCGTCGCAGTTGGCGGCGGCCTGGGCGAAGGAGACGTTCTCGTCGTGATCGCCCACTTCCGCCTTGGTGGCCGGGGTGAAGATGGGGGCGGGCAGCTTGGCCGCCATTTTCAGGCCGGCGGGCAGGGCGATGCCGCAGATCGCGCCGGTTTCCCGGTAATCCTTCCAGCCGGAGCCGATCACGTAGCCGCGCACCACCGCCTCGATCGGCAGCGGCTTGAGGCGCTTCACCACCACGGCGCGGCCGCGCACCTGCTCGCGCTCGCCTTCCGCCACCACGCTTTCCGGGTCAATGCCGGTCAGTTGATTGGGCACGATGTGGGAGAGCTTGTCGAACCAGAAATTCGCCACCGCCTGCAATACCGCGCCCTTCTGCGGGATGGGGTCGGGCAGGATGACGTCGAAGGCCGACAGGCGGTCGGTGGTGACGATCAGGAGTTTGTCGGCATCGACCGCGTAAATGTCGCGGACCTTGCCCTTGGACAGGAGCGGCAGGCTGGTGATGGAAGATTCGAAGAGCGGAGCGGTCACGATCGTATTCCGGTAGGTAAAGGAAGAATTATACGGGAGAGGCGACGGCGGGCATGGCCCCTGGCCGTGCCGCTTCCCGTTGCCTCAATCCGCTTTCCGGCCGGCGAAATTTGCCGCCACCTGCAACAGCAGGCGCCGCTGCTCGCCGCACATGGCCCGGAAGTGCCCCAGCAGCGCCTGTTCTTCCGCGTCGCTGCCGCATAGACGGTCGGCGAGCCGGAAGCCTTCGGCGTGCGCCACCAGTTCATGGACGCGCAGTCCCAGCGCGCTGGCCAGGGTATCCAGCAGTTGTTCGCCTGGGTGGTGCCGGTTCGTTTCTATCCGGGAAATCGTCCCCGCCGTGGTGTTCGCACGGAAGGCCAGTTCTTCCTGGGTCATGCCGCGTTCCTGCCGCAGGCTGCGTACCGTTGCGCCGATTTTCATGCTGTGCAGCGTAAGGCAGCTTGTGGTGCGTTGAAAATCGCATTGCGTAAATTTATTCGTTAAACGAAAATAAGCGTTTTATGGTTCGGCTTGGGGGTATTCATGAGCATCGCAGCACGCATCATTTCCTTGATTGCTTTGGCGATTGTCGGCCTGATCGGCCTGGGCGGATTCAGTCTGTGGCAGATGTCGGCCATCAATGAAGGCGTCAGGGAAACCAACGAAAGCGTGATTCCCGGCATTCTCAAGCTGGAGGAAGCGCAGCATGCCTTCCTGCTGGCCCGGCCCTTTCTCATCAACGTGCTTCTGGCGACGGAACGGGAGGAGCGCGAAGGGCTGCTCCAGCGTTTCGACGAGCGTATCGCCGGCATGAATGCGGCTTTTGCTAATTACGAGAAACTGGTTGCCGACGATCGGGATCGGGCGTTGCTGGCGCGGGATCAGCAGGCCGCCGCTGCTTATGGCGAATTTGCCCGGCGCTACGCCGCCGCCGCGCTGGCGGGCGAGCGCGAGGCGGCCATGGAGATTTCCCGCAACGCTGCCGCCGCCGTCAATGGCATGTCGGATGCGCTGAACGAACATGCCCGCTATGCCAAGACCCGGGCCGAGGCAGCGGCGCAGGATGCCTACGCCATCCATGCAATGGCGATCCGGTTGGTGGGCGGCGCGATCGTCCTGCTTGGCCTGCTCGTTGCCGCCATCGGTTTGCTGATCTACCGCCACGTCTCCGGCGGGCTGGATCGCATGGTCGGGGTTTTTACCGGCATCGAGCAGTCGCTCGATTTCACCGGCCGTCTCGAAATCGTCGGCGAGGACGAGTTGAGTCAGGTTGGGCGGGCGTTCAACAGTCTGCTCGATCGTTTGCAGGGGAGTTTCCGCCAGATTTCCGGGCATGCCGAGTCGGTCAGCAGCGCGGCGCGGCGGGTCGCGGCGGCGGCCCGCCAGATGTCGGTGGCCTCGCAGTACCAGAGCGAGGCGGCGTCGGGCATGGCGGCGGCGGTCGAGGAAATGACGGTGAGCGTCAACCATGTCGCCGACCGTGCCGAGGAAACGCGCCGCCTGGCAAACGATGCCGGCGAGTTTGCCGCGCGGGGCGAAGGGATCATCGGCGAGACGGTGCTGTCGATCAACGGCATTGCCCATACCGTGCAGAGCGCTTCCGAGCAATTGACGGCGCTCGAAAGGCAGAGCGAGAGGATTAGCAGCATCGTTTCGGTAATCAGGGAAATCGCCGACCAGACCAACCTGCTGGCGCTCAATGCCGCCATCGAGGCGGCGCGGGCCGGGGAGCAGGGGCGCGGTTTCGCGGTGGTCGCCGACGAGGTGCGCAAGCTGGCCGAACGCACCGGCCAGTCGACGCAGGAAATCGCCGTCACCATCCAGCAGATGGTCGTCGGCGCGCAGGGCGCGGTGCACAGCATCCAGAGCGTCGAAGGCGCAGTGGCCGCCGGCGTCGGCTATGCCGGACAGGCCAGCGGCGCGATGCGGGAAATCGGCAGCGGCTCGGCGGAAACGGTGGGCATGGTTAGCGACATTACCGGCGCGATCCGCGAACAGGGGGCCGCCAGCACCGATATTGCCCAGCAGGTCGAGAAGATCGCCCAGATGGCCGAGGAAAACAGCGCCGCAGCACAGGCAACCTCCGGCTCTTCGGAGGAGATGGAGAAACTGGCGCAGGAACTGCACGGCATCGTCGCCCAGTACCGGGTCTGAAGCCATGCGCCGGATACGGCGCATTTCAAGCCTGGGCGCAGGCTTTGGCGATGGCTCGCGACCAGGGGGGGCGTATGGTTTTTCGTTGGAGTCGGCGACTACGATGAAGGCGCCTCCGTCGATTCAGGCGCTGCGTTCTTCCGCCGCGAGTTTTTTCCGCATGCGCCGGGTGCCCCAGGCGACCAGCCCGGCGATGAGGGGAATGGCGCAGGCGGTGACGAGGTCGGGGTCGAGGGGGTGCAGGGCTTTCGTGCCCTTGGCGAGATAGTGCACGAGCTGCGAACCGTAGTAGGTGAGGACGACCACCGACAGCCCTTCCACCGTTTCCTGCAGGCGCAGTTGCAGTTTGGCGCGCTGGTTCATCTGCGACAGGAGTTCCTGGTTCTGGCGTTCCAGTTCGATGTCCACCCGCGTGCGCAGCAGCTGGCTGTTGCGGGCGATGCGGGCGGAGAGTTCTTCCTGGCGGCGGCTGATGGCCTCGCAGGTTTTCATGGCGGGCAGGAGGCGGCGCTGCATGAATTCGTCCAGCGTCGGCAGGCCGGGGATGCGGGTTTCGCGCAGTTCTTCGATGCGTTGCAGAACCAGGCCGTGATAGGCGTTGGCAGCGCCGAAGCGGAAGGTGGCGCGGGCGAGCGAGTTTTCGACTTCGGCGGCGAGCTGGGTGAGCGCGGCCAGCACGCTGCGCTCGTCTTCCGGGTTTTTGGCCTGGCCGATGCGCGTCATCAGGCCGGCCAGTTGTTGTTCGCAGCGGTACAGCCAGCCTGCGACTTCCTTGGCTACCGGCAGGCCGAGCAGCGCCATCATGCGGTAGGTTTCGATTTCCACCAGCCGCTGCACGGTGGTGCCGGCCTGCCGCTGGCTGAGGCTTTCATTGAGCACCAGGAAGCGGGAAAAGCCGTTGTCGAGCTTGAAATCGGTGAATACCCAGGCGGCCTTGTCGGCAATCTGCGCGCCGCCCAGGGTGCGCCCATTGGGGGCGACGCCGGCGAGAATGCCGTTGGGGCTGACTTCGCCGGTGGAGCGCAGTTCGACGTGGCAGGCGACGATCAGCTTGCCGGGGATGCCGCGCAGCAGCTCCGGGCGCAGCGCGTCGAAAGCCGTATCGTCGGGCGAGAGGGGAGTGTCGCTGCCCGATTCCAGCTTGCGGTAAAAGGTGTAGCTGGAAAATTCGGTGTGCAGCTCCCAGCGCAGGCGGAATACGGCGGTTTCCAGGGTGAGGTGCGCGTCCGAGCTATCGACCGAAAGACACACCTGGCTCTGGCAGATTTTTTCCAGATTGGCCCGCTCCGCCTCGATCTCGCTGGGCTTGTGCTTGAACACCAGGTGCGATACCAGATACGCGCCCGCCAGCGGCGTCGAAGGGCGGGCGTGGAATTCGTTGTTCAAGCGCTGGCGCAAGGGGTGTTCCTGCAGGTCGGCAACGATCAGGCGCGGGTGCATGGCGGTCGGTGGAATGGGAATGTTGCAGTGCAAAAGATTGTAGCACCGCGCCGGCATAGAATAGCGCGCTGACAGAGTGCGGATGTCCGCAGGCAAGGAGTGGGGCGTGCAGGAAGAGCTTGTGCAGGAAAACCGGGAAATTCAGGCCGCGCGCCTGGCAGAAGACGGCGCGGCGCGGCAGCGGGCGCTGGCGCTGGTTTCCTTCATCGTCGAAGCCCCTGCCGGCGCGGGCAAGACGGAATTGCTGACGCAGCGCGTGCTGCGTCTTCTGGCCGTGGTAAACGAGCCGGAAGAAGTGCTGGCGCTCACCTTCACCAACAAGGCCGCGAGCGAGATGCGCGACCGCATTCTCGGCAGCCTGGAAGCGGCGGCTCGGCCCGCCGGCGATCTGCCGCCGCACAAGCGGGAAACGCGCCGCTGGGCAGAGGCCGTGCTGGCGCGCGATGCGGCGCGGCAATGGGGATTGAGCGCGCATCCCGGGCGCCTGCGCATCATGACGCTGGATGCGCTGGCCGCCAGCCTGGCCCGCCAGATGCCGCTTTTGTCGCGCTTCGGCGCGCAGCCGCAGGTGACGCAAAAGGCCGATGAACACTACGCCGCCGCCGCCCGCCAGACCTTCGCCATGCTGGAAGAAGGCGGCCCGGTGGGGGAAATCGTCGCCGCTGCCCTGCAATTCATGGACAACGACGCCGCCCGCCTGGAAAGATTGCTGGTCGCCATGCTGGCGCGGCGCGAGCAGTGGCTGCCGCAGGCGGGCAGGGTCGATGGCGGCATGGCGACGCGCGCCGAGGTGGAAGCGGGTTTCGCCGCCTTGATCGCAGTGGATGTGCGGCATCTGGCCAGCCGTTTCAGCGCGGCGCGGCAGCAGGCGCTGATGCCGCTGGTCTGTTTTGCCGCCAGCCACACGCCGGAATTTGCCCTGCTTGCCGACTGGCGGGGGGCGGCCCCCCCCCCCCCCCCGCGTAGCCGCAGCA
>OGQD01000607.1_pt1 | contig 26023 bp, 23 predicted proteins | sample 1553091 | NCBI WGS metagenome assembly OGQD01 (sample SAMEA2580290, study PRJEB22360) | human gut metagenome | biome: human gut; feature: human-associated habitat; material: faeces | place: Denmark | collected 2008/2010
CCCTTTCCAAATATTTCTCAAAAACAAAAAGAAATTATTAATCTACATGTTTTGAGTGTTTTAGAGGAAAGAGAAAAATTCCCAGAGAGAACTTTAGCTCAGTTATATGACCCTAATAAAATGCCTAAAAGCTTAAAGGAAGTGCACCACGAGTTAGATTTAGCTATTGAAAGATGCTACAGATTAAAGCCCTTTGAAAGTGATAATGAACGTTTAGAATATTTGTTTAAATTGTATGAGGAAATGACAAATAGAAATATTGTTGCTATAAAGCAAAAAAAGATTAAAAAATAAGACGCAATGCCAGATATAGTTCATGTTCAGTATAACCAAACAGGTAAGAGTAAAAGCACGAATGAGTTTGGGATGAGAGAGATGCAGGCTCGGGCATTTGAAGCCCGTACGGCTCAATATCTGTTAATTAAAGCCCCACCTGCTTCAGGTAAGTCAAGGGCATTAATGTTTATTGGCTTAGATAAACTAATAAATCAAGGATTAAAAAAAGTTATTGTTGCTGTACCTGAAAGGTCAATAGGTGCTTCTTTTGGAAAAACCGAACTATCTAAATATGGCTTTTTTGCTGACTGGAATCCCAATCCTAAATATAACCTTTGCACTCCTGGGGGGGATAAAAGTAAGGTTACTTCATTTTTAAACTTTTTAAACAGTGATGAACAAATACTTATCTGCACTCATGCTACATTAAGGTTTGCCTTTGAGGCAGTTGACGAAAAAGCCTTTAATGACGTAGTACTCGCAATAGATGAGTTTCACCATATATCCGCTGATGGAGATAATAGGTTAGGTGAAGTTTTAAGGTCAGTAATGGCAAACTCTACAGCTCATGTAGTGGCTATGACGGGTTCATACTTCAGGGGTGATAGTGTGCCAGTATTGCTGCCTGAGGATGAGGCAAAGTTCACTAAAGTTACCTATAACTATTATGAACAACTTAATGGCTATGAATACCTTAAATCTTTGGGCATAGGCTATCATTTTTATCAGGGTAGATATACCTCTGCCATTGATGAAATTTTAGATGAAAATAAGAAAACCATTATTCATATTCCTAATGTAAATGCGGGGGAATCTACAAAGGACAAATATGAGGAGGTTAACAGAATTATTGACAGTTTAGGAGAATTAGATTATCAAGACCCTGAAACTGGAGTAATGCACGTTATAAGCAAAACAACAGGAAAAATATTAAAAGTTGCTGATTTAGTAAATGACAATCAAAAAGAACGGGATAAAATTCAAGCTTATCTAAGGAATGTAAATAGCCCTGAAGACATTGATATTATTATTGCCTTAGGAATGGCAAAAGAAGGCTTTGACTGGCCTTTCTGTGAACATGCTTTAACTATTGGTTATAGAGGTTCATTGACTGAAATTATCCAGATTATTGGCAGGGCTACAAGGGACAGCAGTAATAAGTCCCATGCCCAATTTACTAACCTCATTGCACAGCCTGATGCTGAAAATGACGAAGTGAAACTGTCTGTAAATAATATGCTGAAGGCTATTACAGCTTCCCTTTTAATGGAACAAGTATTAGCTCCAAATTTTAAATTCAAACCTAAATATCCAGATGAAGAAGAAGACACTTCTGAGGATGATGAAAATACTATCAGGATAAATGGTTTTAAACAACCTTCTTCAACAAGGGTTAAAGAAATTATTGAATCCGATATAAATGATTTAAAAGCTACCATATTACAGGATGACACTATGCTTAAAGCAATGCCTGGTAATGTTGACCCTGAAGTGATAAATAAAGTTCTTATACCTAAAATAATAAAAGAGACTTATCCTGACTTAACTGATGAAGAAATTGAAGAGGTGCGCCAACATGTAGTAATAGACTCTGTAATAAAAAATGGGCATATTGAAATGCAGGGAGATAAGAGATTTATTAGGATGGCAGATAGTTTTGTAAATATTGATGATATACATATTGATCTCATAGATAAAATAAACCCTTTTCAAAAAGCATTTGAGATACTTTCTAAATCTGTTACAGCTTCTATCTTCAAGGCTATTCAAGAGACAATAGATGCCACGAGAATACAAATGACAGAAGAAGAAGCTATAATTTTGTGGCCTAAAATTAAGAACTGGATTGCTCACACTGGTGAGCAACCAAGTATACAGGCTTTTGACCCACAAGAAAGGAGATTAGCTGAAGCAATAATATTCTTAAAAGAGCAGAAGCGTAAAGCTATGGCAAATGGATAATAAGAAAAAGACATTACAGGATATATTTGACGATGATGAATTAGGGATATTAAATAGTGCCCCTAAGCAATCTAATGTGAAAACTGAAGATGAAAGATTAATAGAATCCTTTGAAGAAATCAATACTTTTTTCGAAAAAAACAATCGTGAACCTCAGGCAACTAATGTTACTGAATTTAAACTTCTCTCAAGATTAAAAACATTCAGAGGTGATGAAAAAAAGAAATGGTTATTGAAACCTTATGACAGATTTAATTTGTTGGGGGTTGTAAAAGAGGAAATAAAATCCGTTGAAGATATTTTACAGGATGATGATTTGGGTATCTTAGATACTGATGAAACATTATCAATCTTCAAGCTCGAAAATGTTCCGGATAAGACTAAGGAAGAAGCTGAATATATTGGTAGAAGAAAAGCTTTGAAGGAAAAAGATTTTGCTGCCTATGAAGAAGTTTTCAAAATAGTTCATAAAGAATTAAGGGAAGGGAAACGTAAGATTTTGCAATATGATACTGCTGATTTAAAAGAAGGAGCTTTTTACATACTTGACGGTATATTGATGTACTTTGAAAAAGCTGATATTGAATTACAAAAATTGTCTACTAATAAGGCTGAAATTGATGGTAGGACAAGGTGTATTTTTGAAAATGGAACATATTCGGATATGAAATATCGTTCTTTAAAAAGGGCAATGTTATTGAACGGAAAAACAGTTACTCATAGCAACGATACAGATGAAACTGTACTATTCAATAATGCTAATATGGTCAATGAAGAAGATTTACAAACAGGCTGGATATATATATTAAAATCAAAATCTACCCATTCACAAATTGCACCTTTACAAGATTTATATAAAATAGGCTATTCTACTATTGATGTAAAGGAAAGAATTAAGAATGCAGCAAAAGAACCAACTTATTTAATGGCAGATGTTGCATTAGTAAGTTCCTTCAAATGTTACAATATTAATCCTCAGAAATTTGAAAATTTATTACACCGCTTTTTTGGTAAGGTCTGTTTAAACGTGGATTTATTTGATGAAAAAGGCAGAAGATATACTCCGAGGGAATGGTTTGTAGCACCTATTGAAATAATAGAGAGAGTAATTCATCTTATTTTGTCAGGGGATATACTCAATTATGAGTATGATGAGAAAATACAGAATATATATTTTAAGTAATTGACTGTTAGTGAGATATAATTATATATAGGAAAAAATATGTTATTAGATTTTAAAGAAATACCGCAAGCTAATACAGGAGAAGGTCTCCAAGATACATTTGAATTATTTGCAAGGGATTTTCTGGAAGTATTAGGATATGAAATACTACAACATCCAGACAGGGGAGCTGATGGTAAGAAGGATTTAATTGTTCAAGAAAATAGGTATGGTATTTCTGGTGTAACTAAAATTAAGTGGTTAGTAAGTTGTAAACATTACGCACATTCAGGGAAGTCTGTTAATGACGCTGATGAGCCAAATATATTAGACAGGGTTGGTGTTCATGAATGTGATGGGTTTTTAGGGTTTTATTCTACAATTCCAGCAACCTCACTTGGTACAAATTTAAATTCGTTAAAAAAGAAGATTGAAATTGAATATTTTGATAGAGAAAGAATTGAAAAAACACTCCTTGAATCACCTAAGGGAATTAAATTAGCAAGCCGTTATTTTCCTAAAAGTTTCGAAAATTACAAAATTGAAAATCCCAAACCAGCAAAATTATTTGCGCAGGAAAGTAGAATTGAATGTGAATATTGTAATAAAAACTTATTAGAAGACAAACAGGGAATTTTTGTCATTATGAAAAATTTTTCTTCTGATGGCGAAAAACCAAAACCAAGTCATTATGAATACGCATATTTTAGTTGTAAAGGAAAATGTGATGCAATTTTAAAAAATCATTATATGCAAAGTGAAATAATGTATGATTCATGGGCTGATATATCGGACTATCTTTCTCCCATAACGTATATTAAAAGACAAATGGCATGGATGAATGCAATTCATATAGATAGAGAAACATTAAGCCAGGAGGCTTATGATAAATTAAGAAAACTATTTTTAAACTCTTATCCATATATCAGTAGAGAACAAACAACTGGTGAAAAGGAAAATGTAAATTTCTATTTAGAAAATGGACTTATGGATTGGCTTTAATCATTTATATATAAATAAGGCTATCACTGATAGCCTTATTATTCAACTCAAAAACCAAGCATAGCCAGAATTACTACCACTTAGTGCTTTTACAATGCCCTGATTAAACTCATGGGCATTCACATTCCTTTCAAGGAATGTGTCTATATAACTTGATTTGTTAGCTTGGGTAAACAGGTTATACACTTTCCATAAGTCAATATTACCTGTATCATTCCTACAAAAACTCTCATCCTGATAGTAGTCTTTAGCTATGGTGCTAAACTGGCCATCATTAAAATCCAGTGCAGGTATTTCAGCCTTGAGCTTCTTGGGTAAGTGATGGTATAACCTTGCCCTGCCTACTACAGTAGCAAACTGATGCTCAGAGAGTGAATAATTGGTAAATTCCTGCATGGATTTCAAATGTGATTCAGCCTGATAACCTTGCATTATTTCAAGTACCATAGCTTCTAAATCTCGTACATGCGTGACCTTCAGGCTTTCTTGAAAACCATCTGTATTTATACACAGATTAAGGCATACCTGATTTTGAAAACCTATAAAGAACTTAAACTTCTCAGCACTTTTACGGTTATACAAATTCTCTGTATTAAGTGCCCTTACTCCACCAATTGTAAGCTGTAATTCATTTCCTCCTACTTTCTCCATTATGGTAGTAGATTTCATGATAAAAGCCATTCTTTCATAATAGATGGTCTTTTCATTATCCAGTAGCTCCTTTACAGGTTTATGGATAGCATCAGGTGTCCTACCTTTAATTTGGTGGCTCACCCTAATCTCAGGAGTTTCAAATTTAGCTTGTGGGAAAGCTTTATAAGCTGCTTCCTGAACTGCTTCTATAAACTCCTGGTGTGCTATGGTCTTTTCATTATCCTTTGAGAATACAGGAATAATACAGTCATTACTCAGGTGTTTCAACTCTACTTCTGTAGTGTTGGATTCTATAAATGGTCTTTTAGGAATATCTATATCTTTCTGAGAAATTGGACTTGCTACTACGGGCTGTATTGAGGCTTCGTTATTTCTCAGAGGCTTCATAAGGGTATTGTTATTTACCTGCCTTATAACAGGTTTTAATTGCATCCCATTAGTGTTTGTATTAGGATTGATAGTGTATACTTCCATTGTTTCTGAAATTTTGTGGGTTTAATAAATGTTGTTGTGATGTAATAGCATCTTTTTGTTGTTTGAAATTGTACTCTAATAATTCCCTCCATTGGGCATATTGGTTGTAGAGTACTTTTAAATCCTCAAGATTGGTACATTCCTTTATCTTGTTCCGGGCATCCTGTAGGTTAGTGCCACTATTGCACCATTCCAGTATCTTCTTACCTGTAGCGGAATTAATGATAAATTCAGGCTTGTTCATGAACAGGCCAGTCCTGTCTTTACTTGATACAGCAAAATGTTTGATGTCAATATCAAATACAATGGTAAATTCATAGTCTAAGCCATCTTTCTGTACAGCTTTCAGCCCTACTTTTTCTGGGATGTACTTACCATCTTTTTGGTTTAATACATAATCCTGCTTTGTTCTCATGGTGGCTATTACATGGGCATCACATTGCAGAATTCTATCTGTAAATGATTTCTGCATGGGTGTAATCTTTGCCCAATTGGTAAATGAGTTCCCTGCAAGTGAAGCATGGTAGTCCAATAAGTAATCCCAACAATGGGAAATGCTGTCTATGATAATTACTTCCATCCTTGCCTTTTCACATACATCAATGGCTTTCATATAGTTTTCTGGTGTAAAAGGAGGTGTTAATGTTAGTACATTGTATTGCCCAAGATGGGCATACAGGTCAGCACTTCCATTTTCAGTATCTATAATGGCTATCTTGGTAAAATCTCCATTTGTCAGTCCTTGTGCAAGTAATAAGCTGCTGTAAGTTTTCCCTGAGCCAGCAGAACCTTGCAAAGCCATCTTTATTTTGGCTCTCTTTCTTTCTGATTGTCTTAATTGCATAATTTTAATATTTAAAATGGTTAATATTGAAATGAAGTATCATTCATTTTGGAATGAATTAAATTTTTGTAAATCAGAGATTTAAATGTATTTTTCAATAAAAATACTTGTGGGTAAGTAGCAGATTTTGTATCTTTGTATTCACAAACCCCCACAACTACAAGGGGTACTTCGGATTTAATTTTGAGAATTAAATTTTAGGCTAAGAATACTGAGCTGTTGTTTCTTAATCTAAAAATTGTACAACTGAATAGCTTTTTGCCAGTGTAGTTTCCTCATTGGCAAAGTGCTGTTCCATGCAGTTTTTAAAATGAAAAAATATGAAACAACAGCAAAAAGAGGACTCAATAGAGTTGCCTTAAAACAAGTATGTAAATCAATCGCAGAGGATTTATCAATACCAGAAGAACAGTATGAACTTCAACTAATAAAAACAGGAAATAGAGAATTCCCTAAAAGGCTTGCAGTTTACATTCCCAATAACCTTGACCTGGAAAGGCATATAGAGCAATACCCACCAGAAATTCAGAGATTCCATATTGATAAACTGGCTTATATTGTTAGTCTAATATATGCTATCCCTGTGAGGTTAAAAGATTATGACTTTGTACAGGAAGATGGGTATGTACCATTAAATAGTACTGTACTCAGAGCAAGGGTAAGAGAATATGATAAGTATCTTGAATACCTTGTTAATACAGGTATCTTTGAGAAAAGGGAGGGTTACAAATATCTTGCAGGAGAAAAGTCTTCAGGTTACAGGTTCACTTCAGTCTATAACGTAGACCATAGGAAAAGATATATTACAAGGTCAAGGTTAATCAAAGCTATACTTACTGTAAATAAGAAGGAGGAGCAAAAATACGTTGATATTACAGAACAGCCATTAGAATACCTTGATAAGTGGTGGAATGAAAAGCTCCACTTTGATTATTATAAGGCTAAACAATGGCTTGAAAACCTCTATTTAAAAGAACTTGCCCAAAACAAGCCTCATTGTGAAAGAAGGTACTTTGTAAGGAAATTGGTTTTAGAGAAATTAAAGAACAGGGAATACATAATCCATCAGGATTCTACTACAGGCAGGGTGCACAACCTTTTTACACAACTAAAGAGTGAGTTAAGACAGTTTATTACTTATGATGGTAAGAAACTTGTAGCAGTGGATATTACTAATTCACAACCCTTTTTATCATTAGCCCTATTAAATCAGGAGGCTTTTAATAATACGGATATATCTACTAAACTTACTCTCTATAATCCCTCCCCCTCTATCCCTTCCTCTATTATGTTGACACTTTCAAAAGACAGTTTCAATGCGAATGAGGATTTGGTCAATTTCATTGAATTTGTGTCAAGTGGGGAGTTTTACGAAATGTTTGGTCAACTACTTTTAAAGAAAGGGCTTACTGCTGAAAATGACCTTGAAGCTCTCAGAAAAATTACTAAAGAAATAATGTTTGCCAGTATGTTCGGGCATAATAATGAAAAAATGAAAAAGAAAGATAAAGAAACAGGTAAAACCTTGTATGTGCCTAATGAGGGCATGATTCTGTTTAAAGAGACATTCCCTACTGTATTTGAAATATTCAGAAAAATCAAACAGGGTAAGCATAATGCATTGGCTTGTGTGCTACAAAACTTAGAGGCTGAATTAGTACTGCACAGGGCTTGCAGGATTATATCAGAAGAAAATCCTGAAGTCCCTATTTATACACTACATGATGCCATTATCACTACAGAGGACAACGCGAATTATGTAAAGAGAGTATTGTCTGAGGTACTTCTTGAAGCTATAGGCATTGAGCCTACAATAAAGTTAGAACACTGGGAAGAAAAAATGGAGGCAGCTTAGCCTCCATTTTCTTTTAATTTATCGTGTAGCCTCAACATATGTTCACTAACCTTTTTCTGTACTACCTTTCCATAATGCTCCTGTGTTATACTCATTTTTGAGTGTCCGAGTAATTCGGAGACTATCTCCATAGGTACATCATTATAAAGCAATACTGTAGTAGCAAAGGTTTTCCGGGCTATATGATGTGTAAGCCTTTTCTCTATACCAACTATTTCAGCTATTTCCTTTAAGTAGGAGTTAAATTTCTGGTTGCTGATTAATTGAAATAATCTATTTTCACTCTGAGATACATACTGATTTTTGTTAATAATGGATAATGCTTCGGGCAATAATGGAATTGAAACCTCTTTATGGGTTTTCTCACGGATTATTTTAATCCATTTATTGCCATCAAATCCATTTATTATATGCTTCTCTTCAAGTTTACTCATTTCATTAAATGCAAGCCCCGTATAACAGCAGAAAACAAACATATCTTTTACATATTGGAGCCTACTCTGAGAAAACGTGTGTTTCTTCAGTTTATACAATTCTTCAGTAGTTAGAAACACCACTTCTTTCTTCGTTCTCTTAACTTTGTAAAGGATAAATGGGTCTCTATTTATATAACCTTCTCCAATGGCTATTTTAACCATTTTCCTGAAGCGTTGTATCATTTTATTTGCTGTAACCTGGCTTAGGTTCTTTTCTGTCTTCAAATAAAACTCATAGTCTTGCACAAATTTCAGTTCTAAATCCTTAAAATAAAAATCATGCTTTTTAAACCTGTATCTGATGAAGTCTTTTATTAACTCACTTGCTTGTACAAATTTTAAATGGGTTGACCTTACATAGTCTTTGCCTATTAACTTTTCAACTTGCTCATTATGTTCTTTAAAGACCTGAAGGATGGTTTTCTCCTCCTTAGGGCTTTCTCCCTTGTAAAGCATATAGACATCTTCTACATCAAACTCTTTGCCTTGTAATTGTAGCAATAAAAAACCCTGATTAATTTTGTTTCTAATCAGGGTTAATTGGTTATTAATAAAAGTGTTTTCATCTGAGGGAGGTTTTGCTTCCTGAGCTTTATTATCCCAGTGAATAGATTTTACGGATAATCCTGTAGAGAAAATTTTTCTCACACTATTAAAGGTAATCCTGCACCTAATTGATACATTACCTTGCTTGTTAATACTTGCTTTACTAATCAAGAACAATATTTTTAAATTACTGATATTCATAATATTTTGTATTAATAAAGGGGTGTACCTTTTTTTAAAAAGGGTGTACCTAAATGTGTACCTTTTCTGAGTGAAAAGTAGGATAATTTAGGAAAGAATAAATTATAGGGAAAAGATGGTGTTGGATGTAATTGCTTGAAAATTAGGCATAAAAAAAGAGCCCAAATCAGTTTTTGCCGATTTGGACTCGTATTCAGTGGTCCCACCTGGGCTCGAACCAGGGACCACCTGATTATGAGTCAGGTGCTCTAACCAACTGAGCTATAGGACCTCAAAACTTGGTTAAATTTTGTGTTTGCAAAAATAGTAAAATTTCTTTCACTACAAAATTTTTTATTGCTTTTCTTGGCAAAGTTCTACCAGTACGCCGTTCGTAGATTTGGGATGAAGGAAGACAACTAATTTATTATCAGCACCTTCTTTCGGCTCTTCCGAGATAAATTCAAAACCTTCTTTTTTCAGTCTTTGCACTTCCTCAAGAATATTTTCCACGCCAAAAGCCAGATGATGGATGCCTTCTCCTTTTTTTTCAATAAACTTTGAGATCGGACTATCCTCTTTACTCGCCTCCAAAAGTTCAATTTTGCTATCTCCGGCAGCATAAAAAGAAGTAACTACCCCTTCCCTTTCTACAGATTCCTGTTTGTAAGATTCCTTTCCTAAAAGCTTTGCAAAAAGTTCATCAGAAACGCCTAAAGATTTTACGGCAATGCCGATATGTTCTAATTTCATAAATATTTAAATAAATTAAGTCGTAAATTTGATACAGCGAACAAATTTCAAAGTATCAATTCAAACAAAAGTACTAAATTTGCAGAAATTATGGAAAGTAACAGACAAAGAAAAGTAGCACAGATTATACAGGAAGATTTCGCAGAACTTTTCCGTAAACAGGCTTCAGAAAGCAAACAAAGCATTCTGGTAACGGTTTCGGATGTAAAAGTAACAGCGGATCTGGGTATTGCCAAAATTTATTTAAGCATATTTCCGCAGGAACACCGCAAAGCTGTAATGAAGGAAATTGAAGAAAATAAAGCACAATACAGAAACTTCATCGGTCAGAAAATGGCGAAGCAGGTTCGTGTAATCCCTAATCTTAATTTCTACTTAGACACTTCTCTGGACGACGTTGAAAAACTGGAACGTGAATTGAGAGGTGAAGGTGACAACCCTATTCTGTAACCCTTGAAAAACATTGCATTTTATATCGCTTCCCGATACCTTTTGTCTAAAAAAGGAAGTACTGCCGTTACGTTTATTACGTGGTTGGCGGTTGGGGCGATGACGGTTGCCGTAACTGCAATGTTTGTTATTATCTCCGTTTTTTCGGGGCTTGAAGACCTCAATAAAGAATTGATTTCAAATCTTCATGCCGATCTTACTCTTAAAAGTTCTTCCGGAAAAACACTGAAAGATTTCGATAAAATTAATTCCGTTCTCAAAAACAATAAAGAGATCAGTAACTTTTCGAGAGTTATTGAAGAAAAGGTATACATCAGTTATAACGGGAAAGGCGATATTGCTTATTTAAGAGGAGTAGATTCTGCCTATACGAAAGTGAACCCCATCAATAAGGATGTTTTTTACGGCGCTTATCCGAGCTTTAAGTATTCCAACGAAGTTTTAATGGAGAATTCTCTGGATAACAGACTTTCGATTCCTGTACCATCCAGTTCAGATTATGCAACGATCTTTATGCCGAAACCGGGAACCGGAATCATTAATAAAGAAGAAGATATTTACAACAAGAAAGATATCCTCGTCTCCGGAGTTTTTGCAGGCAAAGACCAACTGGACAATTATATTATTGCTCCTGTTGAATTGACTGAAGAGCTTTTAAATCTCCCAAAACATTCGGCTTATCAAATCGTTATCAAATTAAAGAATCCTGAAAATACAGACTCCGTAAAGCAACAGCTTATTTCTTCCCTTGGAAAAAACATTGAAGTAAAAACCAAAGAGGAAGAAAATGCGGCATTCTGGAAAATGATCAATACCGAGAAGCTTTTTATTTATTTAATTTTTGCTTTGGTGATCTTTATTACCACCTTCAATTTAGCAGGAGCCATCATCATTCTTCAACTGGATAAAAAAGAACAGGCAAAATCCCTTATTTCGTTAGGTTTTCCGTTAAGTCATTTAAGACAGGTTTACTTTTATACCGGAGTTTTAATTGTCGTTTTAGGAATTATTTCAGGCTTACTTATAGGAACCGGACTTTGCTATTTCCAGCAGTTCACAGAGTTCTTTAAAGCCAACGAAACCTTACCTTTTCCGGTGAAAATAGTGGGTAAAAATTACATCACTGTTGCGGTTACCGCATCCTTATTCGGCTTTGGAATTTCATGGGCATTTTCCAAGATCAGCAAAGATTATATTACTAAAAATTAATACGTAAGCTTTCATTTTTTCGTATCTTTGCGTCCCAATTTTTAAAAATGAAACGTAAATTATTCTCTTTTTTATTGAGCTTTGTCTTGATAAGTACCTTTGCTCAGATTCCTACGGGATATTACGACGGAACTGCAGGTCTTTCCGGAGCTGCTTTAAAAACCAAGCTGAAACAGATTATTACCAACGGTCACGTTGACAATGGATATAGTGCACTATATAGTGGTTATGCAACAACCGACCGCGATAATATTGCAGGAATTCCGGGACTGGAAAACGATAATACGGTTTTAGACATGTATTCCGAGAATCCTAACGGAACAGATCCTTACTCATACAGCTATCCGGGAGCGCAGTGCGGAAATTATAACAGCGAAGGCGACTGCTACAACAGGGAGCATATCGTTCCTCAAAGTTTATTCAACAGCAATGCTCCGATGGTTTCAGATATTCATTTCATCAGACCGACCGACGGAAAAGTAAACGGAATGAGATCAAACTTTCCTTTCGGAAAAGTAGGATCGGCTTCTTTCACTTCTCAAAACGGATCAAAACTGGGGACTTCTGTTTCTCCGGGATATTCGGGGACGGTTTTTGAGCCTGTTGATGCTTTTAAAGGAGATATCGCGAGAATGGTTTTATATTTCGTAACAAGATATGAAACTCAGCTTTCAGGTTTCGGAACAGGAAATATGTTGGGAGGTTCCGCATTTCCGGGATTACAGACCTGGGAACTGAACCAGTTATTGGCATGGCATATCGCAGATCCTGTTTCTGCTACCGAGATTGCAAGAAACAACGCTTCTTATACTTATCAGGGAAACAGAAATCCATACATCGATCATCCTGAATACGTTGCTGAAATTTGGGGAACTCCGGTTGCTGATACACAGGCTCCGACTGCTCCAACCAATTTAGCAACAAGCAACCCTACTTCCAACACCATTTCTTTAAGCTGGACGGCTTCTACAGATAACATCGGTGTTGTAGGATATGAAATTTATAAAGACGGCGTTTTATATGCTACGGTTACCGGAACAACGGCTACGGTTTCCGGGCTGAATCCTTCTACTACCTATAATTTTTATGTGATTGCAAAAGATGCAGCAGGAAATGCTTCAGCAGTGAGCAATACCGCTTCAGGAACAACTCTTGCAGGAGGACAGCCGGGCGGAAGCTGTGGAGCGGAAGATTTCTCCAATATTCCGGCGGCGGCTTCAAACTATACAACGCAAACATGGACGAGCAATAGCATTACATGGACTGCCACAGACGCAAGAACCGATCAGACAATTAACAGCAGAGCTATTACTATTAAGAATGGTAACCTAACAAGTTCTACAATTTCAGGCGGAATCGGAAGTTTAACAGTGACTACGAAATTACCGTTTTCTGACTCTGCAGGTAATCTGACTTTACAGATTAACGGAACTAATGCAGGAACTATTCCTTTTACTACTTCAGCTACCACTACTACAATCAGCAACATCAATGTTCCTAACAATGTGATTATTAAAATAATCAATTCTGAAACAGGAAAAAGAATTTCTATTGATGATTTAAGCTGGACTTGCTTCACTACATTGGCAACCGCGGAAGTTTCTAAAGATAAATCTCAGTTTACGATCTATCCTAATCCTGTAAAAAACAATGAATTGTTTGTAAAAGGAGAAAATCTGAATAAGATTTCAAAAGCTCAGATTTATGATCTTTCAGGAAAACTGATCGAAACGATTGAAAATCCTTTTAAAACTTCTAACAGAATTAACCTGAAAGGTTTATCCAAAGGAACTTACATTCTGAAAACAGATTCTTCCTCAGCGAAATTTATCGTAGAATAAAACAAAAAAATATTTATCTCAAAGACCGGTTTTTCCGGTCTTTTTTTTTAATTTTATCCTATGGATTCCAATAAAAAATTAGGTTTGATCGGGAAAAACATTTCCTACTCTTTCTCGAAAAAATACTTTGAAGACAAATTCCAGAAACTGATGTTGAAAGATTATTCTTACACCATTTTTGATTTAAACGAAATTGATGAAGTAGAAGATGTCTTTTCTGCTCCGGAATTACTGGGCTTTAACGTAACGATTCCCTACAAAGAAAAAATCATCGATTATTTGGATGAACTGAGTGATGAAGCAAAAAAAATCGGAGCCGTAAATTGTGTACTGATTGAAAACGGAAAGAAAACAGGTTATAATACCGATGCTTTCGGGTTCGAAAAGACTTTGCTGGTTCACAAAAAACCACACCATGATTCAGCCATCATTTTAGGAAACGGAGGTGCTGCAAAAGCGGTAAAATACGTTTTGGACAAACACGGAATTCCATCGGTTACGGTTTCCAGAAGCACGGAAATTAATTATGACAATTTAAATGCTGCTTTTGTACAGGATCATAAGCTCATTATCCAGTGTACTCCGGTAGGAACTTTCCCGAATGTGGAAGACTGCCTGAATTTCCCTTTCGAAGGGCTTTCAAAAGAACATTTGATTATTGATTTAATTTACAACCCAAACTATACCAAATTCATCATCAATGCCTCTGAAAAAGGAGCCAAAACAGTGAACGGATATTATATGCTGGAACAACAGGCAGAAAAAGCCTGGGAAATTTGGAATTTTCAAAAAAAATAACATAAATTAGTACTATATTTAGCTTTTTAGCTCTATATTTAGAGGATATTTTAATGCCACTCACATAAACGATTTGCTATGATTACAGAAAACAACCTTTCTGAAAACGAGGAAAACAAAAATTCTAACGAAGTCCCTCAGGAAAAAACATCAGAACCTGCAGAACCTCAGGATGAAAGCATTCATCATGAGGAAACGGAACATGAAGAAGAGCACGAAGAAGTAGAAATTTCTCTTGCCGATGCCCTGAAGGAAATGGAAAAAATCATCAATGCGCCCAATGCAGGTGAAGATTTCAAAAAATTCAATCAGCTCAAAGAAAAAGCAAGTCATTACATCCATGATGAAGTGGAAGATAAAAAGCACGAATATGCCGAAGCGGGAAATGCTCCTGAAAATTTCAGTTATGAGCATCCTTCTCAGGCGAAATTCTCTGCTTTGGTGAATATTTTCAGAGAAAAGCATGATGCTTACCAAAAGGGGCAGGAAGAAGAACAGAAGAAAAATCTGGAGCACCGCCAAACCATCATCGAAAGGCTTAAAAATCTGTATACGAATTCCGAACCGGGAACCAATCTTTTCAAATCGATAAGAGAGATTAAAGAAGACTGGTCGAACGCGGGACAGGTTGCGAAATCTGAATTCAAGATTCTTAATAACAATTATTTTCATCATCTGAACCAGTTTTATCAGATGCTTGATCTGAATAAAGAATTTCTGGAGCAGGAGTACAGCCACAATCTTGAAAAAAGACAACACATCATTGAGCGTGCAAAACAGCTTGAACATGAGCCTGTGATTCAGAAAGCGCTGAATGAGCTGCAATATCTTCACAAACTATGGAAAGAAGAAGCGGAACCGGTTGCAGAAGAATTCCGTGAGAAAACATGGGAAGAATTTAAAGAAATTTCCAACAAAATTCACGAAAGAAAATCTGAACTTTCTGCCGCCATTGAAACGGAGCAGAACGAAAATCTGGAAAAGAAAAATCAGATCATCGCTGAAATCAAGAAACTTTCTGAGCCCGGTGAAAATCCTAACCATAATTACTGGCAGAACGCCATCCGAAGAGTGGAAGATCTCCGTTCAGAATTTCTGAAAACAGGAAGCGTTCCGAGAAAGCTCTCTAACCAGAACTGGAACGAGTTCAAAACGATTCTGAGAGGATTCAATACAACAAAAAACACCTATTATAAATCATTAAAAGGTTCTCAGCAGGCGAATCTGGAAGAAAAATTAAAACTGATCCAGACTGCAAAAGACAACCAGAATAATGAAGAGTGGGACATCGCTGTTCCTCTATTCAAAAAACTTCAGGAAGACTGGAAAAAAATAGGTCATGTTCCGAAAAGCATGACGAATAAAATCTGGGATGAATTCCGTGATGCGTGTAATGCTTTCTTCAACAATTACCGTGAAAAAAGCAACGCTTCTACAGATAACTGGAAGGAAAATTACAAGCATAAAAAGGCAATTCTTGATGAGTTAAAAACAATCGGGAACGAAGATGGAAGCATCGAAAGAATTGAAGCCATCAAAACCGCATGGAACAACATCGGAAAAGTACCGAGAGATAAAATCTCCATCAATACAGAATTCAACAAAACGTTGAGAGAAAAATTGAAATTAAATAAAATCAACGAGCTGGAACTTAAAGAAGAAGGTTTATCTGAAAATCAGCTTACGGACAAAGCAAGAAAAATCAAGAGCCAGATTTCTGATCTTGAAGCCGAAATCGTAAAACTGGAAAACAATCTGGCGTTCTTCAAAAACCCATCAAGAGAAAATCCTATGTTGAGAGATACGTACGAATCTATCGACGAGAAAAAAGCTCATCTGGAAACTTTAAAACAAAATCTTCACAGCATTATTGCCGGAGAATAACAATATTAAAAAAACAAAAAGAGCGGAGCAAAGCAATTTGACTTCGCTTTTTTCATTCAGTATGCAGGACGAATTTTATATTAAAAGAGCCATCGAACTGGCTCAGAAAGCCATCGGAAAAACCTATCCGAATCCTTTGGTGGGAAGTGTGATTGTTCACAACGGTACAATTATCGGCGAAGGCTATCATCAGAAAGCAGGAGAACCTCATGCGGAAATTAACGCCATTAATTCTGTTGAAGACCCATCTTTAATCCCCGATTCCACTATTTACGTTACATTAGAACCTTGTGCACATTATGGAAAAACGCCGCCCTGTGCTTTAAAAATCAAGGAATTAGGCTTTAAAAAAGTGGTTGTCGGGGCGATGGATTCTCATGACAAAGTGAACGGAAAAGGAAAAAAAATTATTCAGAATGCCGGAATTGAAGTGGTTTCAGGCGTTCTGGAAAAAGAATGTATTGATCTTAATAAAAGATTTTTCACCTACCACGAAAAGAAAAGACCTTACATTATTCTGAAATGGGCGCAATCGGGAGACGGATTTCTGGATAAGGATTTTAAACCAACCGCGGTTTCAAATTCTTTAGTGAATCAGTTCGTACATCAGTTGAGAGCCGATGAACACGCTATTTTGGTCGGAACACAGACCGCACTGAATGACGATCCAAGTTTAACAGTAAGAAATGTGGAAGGCGTTAATCCTGTGAGAATTTTAATTGATTTTGATCTTAAAGTTCCTCAGAATTTTAAAATTTACAACGAAGAAGCAAGAACCATCGTCATTAATTCTGTAAAAGAAGAAATTACAGATCATGTTCATTTTATTAAAACCGAAAAGGACAATTTCCTTCAGAATCTTATGGAAGCTCTGTATAAAGAGCAGATTCAGTCTGTGATTATTGAGGGTGGAAAATTCACTTTACAGCAGTTTATAGATGCCAATCTATGGGATGAAGCGATTGTTATTACCAATGAACATCTTCTTCTTGAGAACGGAACCCAAGCTCCTGTTTTTGACCGGTCAAATCCATTTAAAACTGAAATTATCAGAGATAACCGCGTTGATTTTTTTCTTTCAGAAAACATTTAAATATTTAATAATCAAAAATTTAACATAATAAATATTTTATAATTTTTATCCAGAGAATGCATCCAAAAAAAAGTCCAATACTGAGTGGAACAAGAACGGCTAAATTAATACTAGCAATTGCGGTAATATATTGTGCGTAAACTCCTAAACACATTAGTATAACTGTGTTGCTTATTCCAGGAACTACAATTCCAACAGACATAACAAAACCTGCAAAAATGAGATACAAGGTATTGGTTGCAAGAGAAGATACTAACAAATTTAAATTAAAATATTTTTCAATAATAATTAAAATAATTCCAAATAGAAATGATAAAAAAATTGGAATTATTTTTTTTATATCTATGAATTTAGGATAACCAATACAAGCTTGCCTGTAAAGAGCCGGAATTGTACCTAAAATTAGGCCGATGAAGGCATAGCATGAATAAGTGTTATAAGCAATAAAAAAATATTTTATAACATTTCCAAATAATACTATGCCAACTATTCCTCCAAGTCCAATTGGGAAGAGAAAAGAAAGATTTCCTTTTATGTCTTTAAAAAAGTTTGAAATACAACAAATTAAGCTTTCATAGATGCCGAATACAACGCAAAAAACACCACTGCTAACACCTGGCAGAATTGCACCAAACCCTATAAGGATTCCAATAATAAAATTATAGAAAAATTGTTTCATTTATCTTACTCCGAATTTTAATAATACTTTTAATTCATTATATGAAAAGATATTGCAACCTTAGAACAAAAATATTTTCTTGGTCATGCACGGACACAAAGGCAAAAACATATATTGTGATATAGTGAAATTTGGAGGTGCGTGTATGTTAGGCATTTCAATAATGGGATTCTTAACCTTTTTACAAACAGCAGTGTTTGTAGTTGGATATATTTCAAATAATAATTTATTTCCGGAACCGTTGACGGCGGAAGAAGAAAAAATCTATTTAGAAAAATTTGCAAATGGCGATGAAGAAGCAAGAAACATATTAATAGAAAGAAATTTAAGATTGGTTGCACATGTTGCCAAAAAATACAATTCAGCAAATGCTGACCAAGAAGATTTAATATCAATAGGAACTATCGGACTGATAAAAGGTATAAATAGCTTTAATATCAGTAAAGGTGCAAGACTTTCTACATATATTTCTAGGTGTATAGAAAATGAAATACTAATGTATCTTAGAAGTACAAAGAAACTCGGAGCTGAAGTATATCTTGAAGATACAATTGGAAAAGACAAAGATGATAATACAGTAACCTTAAAAGAAGTCCTTGAAAATAACGAAAAAAATATCGAAGATGAAGTTGATTTAAAACTAAAAGTAAAAAAATTATATGATAAAATAAAAGAAGTATTAAAAGACAGAGAAAAAACAATAATAGAATTGAGATTTGGATTAAATGGAGATAAACCAAAGACTCAGAAACAGATTGCAAAAATGATGGGAATATCGAGAAGTTATGTTTCAAGAATTGAAACAAAAGCTATTGGAAAATTAGCTCAAGAATTTAAAGAATAACTTTTTTGAAATCCTAAAAAGATTAATAACCAGTATAATATTAAATTTGAATAAAAGTTGAAAAAGCATGAAAAATAATATAGTAATGTGAAAGGAAAGAACAAATGTTATCTAATGTAATTACTTTAATATTATTAGTATTATTGAATGCTTTTTTTGCTGCAACAGAGATGGCTTTTATATCAGTGAATGATAATAAAATAAAAATAATGGTTAATCAGAAGAATAAGAAGGCAATTAAACTCCAAAGAATGTTGGAAAATCCGAGTAAGTTTCTTGCAACGATACAAATAGGAATAACGCTTGCAGGCTTTTTATCTAGTGCTTTTGCGGCTGATACATTTGCAGATAAACTTGCACTAGCATTAAATAATATTACACCGAGTGTAGGAAGTTCAACATGGAAAAGCATTTCAATAATTATAATTACAATAATTTTGGCATATTTTACTTTGGTATTTGGAGAATTAGTACCAAAAAGAATTGCGATGAAATATCCTGAAAAGATGTCTTTTGCATCGTGTAATATTATAAATTTATTATCTGTTATAGTTGCACCATTTGTGAGTTTGCTTACAATATCCACAAATGCAATTTCTAAATTGTTTGGAGTAAATGGGGAAGAAACGCAGAAAGTCACTGAGGAAGAAATAAAAATGTTAGTTAATGAGGGAAAAGAAAGTGGAACAATTCAAGAAAAAGAAACGGAAATGATAAATAATGTTTTTGAATTCAACGATAAATTTGTGTCTGAAATAATGATTCCAAGAACTGAAGTTTTCGCACTAGATATGAATTTATCAATAGCTAAAGTTATAGAAGAATTAAGTGAAGACACAAGGTATAGCAGGATTCCAGTTTATGACGAAACAATAGATGAAATTAAAGGAATTGTTTATATTAAAGACATTCTATTATCCAAAAGAAACAGTTCTGAGAAAATAAAAGACATAATGAAAGAAGCGTATTTTGTTCCGGAAAACAAACTTGTAAATAAACTGTTTGAAGATATGAGAAAAAGCAAAAAACAGATTGCAATAGTTGTAGATGAATACGGTGGGACGGCTGGAATAGTTACAATGGAAGATATCCTAGAAGAAATAGTAGGAGAAATATACGATGAATATGATAATGAAGATTTGAGATACAAAAAGATAGATGAGAATACCTATATAATAGAAGGTAATATAGCCATTTATGATGCAGAAAAAATACTTGGTATAGAAATCGAAGATGGAGAATACGATACTTTGGCAGGATACTTAATAGAAAAATTGGGCAGGATTCCAAAGCCTGGGGAAGAGTTAACAGTGGAAACAAAAGATGCAATCTATAAAATCGAAAAAATAAAGAATAAAAAAATAATTGAAGTAAAGGTATGTAAAATATAAAAACTCCCTAGGCCACTGCAAAGTACAGTGTTGTACTGCAATGGCGGGGAGGTTTCTAGATGGTTTCAAAATTATTAAATCGTTGCCATCCATTTGAAGAGCTCATACACCAGGTTTTCAAAACACGGCAGGCGAGCAATTTGCTTTAGAGTATTATCAAATCGATTGGCTCGTGAAGAGATCAGAAATGTTCCGTATAATTTTACAGTCTCGGCGGAAAGTTCTCCATCAGCCTCATAAAGACGACCTTCATACACAGTTAATTCCTCTTCGAGTTCCTGATTTAAAGATAATACCCACCGTTTGAACTGGAGTATGTCTAGATTGCCAGACTTAAACTGATCGACTTGATATTCGAATTCTTTTTTTGTTGGAAAGCTTGGAATAAAAAAGCTATGAATAACATCACAAGCATTAAAAACCTCACTCCAATCAGTATGACTGTTTTTTTTCCATGAAATCTTTGTAAACGAATTGATAGCATTCTTTAACTTTTTTAGATTTCCAAAGATTGACGAATAAGAGTTAAATGCTAATAAGAAATTTGAATGTTCATTTTTGTCGGGTAAGTCAAAAGTCATAGTCAACGTGCTCCTTTCTATATAAAATCCAAGATGGACAAGGAATATTATACCATTTTTATAATGTTATGTAAATAGGAGACAATAATTACGACAAGAAATTGTTGAAAAAAATTACGAAATGTTGTATAATACTACTCAGTTCAAAAAAAGACATAATTCTACATTTTTTATGAATTAAATATAATAGGGGAAAATATGATTAATTTACTTTTTAGTGGTAATGAAAAAGTATTTGATGGAGCACTTACAGAGCTCATATCGATTACGAATAAGACAAAAGAAGCAGTAACATGCTATATTCTAACAATGGACGTTTCAAGAATAAAAAAAGAGTATGTTCCAATACATGATGAACAGATTGCATTTTTAAATGAAGTAGTTCAAACAAAAAACAGAGGAAACAAAGTTATAAAAATAGATGTAACCGAATTATATGAGAAAGAATTTGGGCATGGAAAGAATGAGAATGCATATTGTACGCCATATACTTTGCTTAGATTATTGGCAGATTTAGTTCCAGACATGCCAGACAAGCTTCTTTACTTAGATATAGACATGATGGCTGATAAAGATATATCAGAATTATACAATATAGATATAGAAGAGTATGAATATGCAGCTGTTAAAGAGAAGTATGGATCAAAGATAATAAGACATGACTATATAAATGCGGGAATGTTATTATTAAATATGAAAAAAATAAAAGAAACAGGACTTTTAGAAAAGGCAAGAAACCTTATAAAAAAGAGAAAACTTCCTTTTGCAGACCAAGATGCAATATTCTGGACGACAACAAGCAAATTATTGCTTCCAAGAAAATATAATGAACAGGCAAGTTTTAAAAGAAAAGATACGGTAATTTGTCACTTCTGTAAAAGGCTTATGTACAAGCCATATCCACATACAGAAAATTTTAAACAGTGGCAGATAGAAGGAATTCATAAGGAGCTTAAATGTTTCAGATTTGATGATGATTTAAACGAATATTTAGAGTGGAAGAAAAAATATGAATTAAATAAAAGTCTAAAAAATTACAAAGAACTTGAAGTGAAATAAAAAATTTAGAATTGAAAATTATGAAAAGTTAATATGAAAAATTAAAAAATCAGTAGAGAGAGTATTTCGAAAATAAAATGTGGCAAAACGAAAAAACACAGTAAAAAATAAAATGCAAAAAGAACTTATATGTAGTAAAGAATAGAATGCAAAAAGAATTTATAGGAGGAAAGAAATGAATACAAAACAAAACGTAATACCTGTATTTATGGCAGTTGACAATAATTATATACCATTTTTAGGAGTGTCATTAAAATCATTAATAGACAATTCATCTAAGGAAAATAATTATGAAATAAAAATTTTATACACAAATGCATCAGAGGAAAATCAGAAAAAAATAAAGGCCTATGAGAAAGAAAATGTCAGTATCGAGTTTGTGAATTTAAGTCATAAGCTAAAAGAAATAGAAGATAAGCTTTATACAAGAAACTACTTCTCAAATACAACATATTTTAGACTATTCATACCAGAGCTTTATCCAGAATATGATAAGGCAGTATACATAGACAGTGATACAGTAACATTAGCAGACATTGCTGAACTATACAATACAGAAATGGGAGATAACCTAATTGCTGGAATACCAGATGGAGCAGTTCAAGCTATTCCAATATTCCAAGAATATGTTGAAAAAGTTGTAGGAGTTGCAGATTATAATAACTATTTTAATGCTGGAATAATCGTAATGAACCTAAAAGCATTAAGAGAATATAAATTCCAAGATAAGTTTTTATATATGCTTGGTAAAATCAAATTTGAAGTTGCACAAGATCAAGACTATATGAATAGATTGTGCAAAGGAAGAGTAAAATTATTAGGATTTGAATGGAACAGAATGCCCGCAATGGGAGAACAAAATGGAGAATTAAAGCTAATACATTACAATTTAGGCTGCAAGCCATGGTATTTTGACAATGTATTATACCAAGAGTATTTCTGGAAATACGCAAAAGAGACAGAGTTCTACGATGCAATAAAAGAAATGGGAAAAGGTTACACTGAAGCAGACAAGGAAAAAGATGATGCAAATAGTTCAAAGCTTATAGAACTTGCAAAGAAAGAAGCAGATTGTGTTGGCGATGATAGAATAAATAGGAGATAGTTTGATGGATACAAAAAAATTGTTAGGACTTTCAAAAAAGGCTAGACAAGAAAGAAAAGAAGAGAAAGAAAAAAGAAAGCAAGAAAAATTGCAGGGGCTTGAAAATGAAAAACCAGCCAATAAACAAGTATCAGAAAATAAATGGCAATTAATAAAAATAAAAGAAAAACAACAAAATCAAATTGAAGCAGAAAAAACATTGAACAGAGAAGATGTACATGTTGAAAAATCACAATACAGAGTCGATGTTTTAAAGAAAATTGAAGAATATGAAAAAGAAGGAAAATTCGACGTTGATGTTGAAGATGATCCTCCAACAATAGTACTTACTCCTGAAAATATAGATTATCTTAGAAAAAAAATGACCAGCAAAATAAAAAGAATATTCGCAAATGAAATGGGTGAAAGATTTCTAGATAATTTATTAAAAAACAACAAATTAATAATAAAACAAGTAAATGGACTAGAAAATTTAAACAAGGTAAAAACAGGAGCATTAATAACTTGCAATCACTTCAATCCATTTGATTGTTTCACAGTAGAAAAAGTATTCAGAATGTCTGAAAATGAAAAAGACAAAAGGCTATATAAAGTAATAAGAGAAGGAAATTATACAAACTTCCCAGGACTATATGGATTCTTTTTCAGAAACTGTGACACATTACCACTAAGCTCAAACAAGAGAACAATGGTAAACTTCATGAAAGCGGTAGACACAATATTGCAAAGAGGGGATTATATACTAATATACCCTGAACAAAGCATGTGGTGGAACTATAAAAAACCAAAGCCATTAAAAAATGGTGCTTTCAAATTAGCTGCAAGAAACAATGTTCCAGTAATACCAATATTTATAACAATGGAAGACAGCAACTTAATTGGAGAAGACGGATTTAACATACAAGAATACACAATAAATGTAGAAGAGCCAATATATCCAGATGTAAACTTAACCGAAAAAGAAAACACTGAAATAATGAAAGCAAAAAATTCAGAAGTTTGGAAAAACGTTTACGAAAGATTCTACAAAATACCACTAGAATATACATGTGACAAGAAATAGTACAATTCGGTACGAATTGGGGACGGAGACAAAAATGTACCAAATTACAATGAACGGATAAACAATATACTGAAACTGTGGAGCAATACAATACTTCACAGTTTTTTGAAAAAAAGGAGACAGTAACAGTGGAACAAAAAGTTTTATATTACAGAGATGAACTGAATGATGAACTTGCACCTGCAACTATAAAATCAAGAGTAATAGATGAAAACTTCAAATATAAAAAAAGTTTTCTTTGGAATGCATGCTCATTATTTTTACAAAATGTTCTTAGCATGCCAATAAAAATTGGATACTTAAAAATAAAGTTTAGACATAAATTTATAGGAAAAGAAAAACTAAAAATTTGCAAGAATCAAGGCTATTTCATATATGCAAACCATACCCAACCATTTGCAGATACATTTATTCCAAGTGTTGCAGATTATCCAAAAAGAAATTTCTTGATAGTAAATCCAGTAAACATTTCGTTAAAGGGGACAGGAACTTTCGTTGAAATGCTTGGGGCAATACCAATTCCATCGGAAATAAAAGCAATGAAAAACTTTCTTGAAATTATAGAAGAAAAAATAAAAAAAGATAACTCGATTACGATATATCCAGAGGCACATATCTGGCCATATTACACGAAAATAAGACCTTTTAAAGCAGTATCATTTAAGTATCCTGTTAAACTAAATGCACCAGCATACTGCATAACAAACACATACCAAAGCTATGGAAAAAACAACAAAAAAATTAAAATGGTTTCCTATGTGGATGGGCCATTTTATCCAAACGAAGCACTACCAATAAAAGAGAGACAACAAGATTTGAGAGATAGAGTATACAACAAAATGGTAGAGAGAAGCAAAAATAGCAATGTAGAACATATTAAATATGTAAAATTAGAAGACGGAGAAAAAATTTAAATATTTTTCTCCATTTATAATTTTGCTAATTAGTATAATTTAGTTCCGGTATAATTTGGCTCCGTGGGAAAAACGGGGAAAAAATTGTACCTCAAATGCTCTTGAATTTATTTCTAAATTTTGATAAAATGACATCTGTATAGAAAGGAGCTCAAAATGAAAAAATCGTATATTATAATAGGAATTGTTGTTATATTAATGCTTGCAGTTGCAGGAATTTATGCAAGAATTAATAAGGCTACAGCAAAAAATGAAAACCCAACAAATGTTGAAAATAATGTCAACAGTCAAAATACTGAAAATAGTGAGAAAAATAATGAAAGTGGGGAAAATGCTATGTATAAAACAGGAACACATCATGCTGAGATGGTTGTTAAGGATTATGGAACTGTAAAGATGGAATTATATGCTGATATTGCACCAATTACTGTTGCTAATTTTGCAAAATTGGTAAATGAAGGATTTTATAATGGATTAACTTTCCATAGAATAATGTCTGGATTTATGATTCAAGGAGGAGATCCTCTTGGCAATGGAACTGGCGGAAGTGATGAAGAAATAAAGGGAGAGTTTGCCTTAAATGGTGTTGAAAATTCAATTTCTCATACAAGAGGAACAATTTCAATGGCGAGAGCATCTGCATATAATAGTGCAAGTTCTCAGTTCTTTATAATGCATCAAGATTATACAGGACTTGATGGAGCTTATGCAGCATTTGGAAAAGTAACAGATGGAATGGAAGTTGTAGATAAGATATGTGAGAATGTTATTCCAGTTGATAACAATGGAACTGTATTAAAGAATGAACAACCTGTAATAGAGAGTATAAAATTGATTGATTAGAACCATAAGTAAAAAAAGAAAAAATAATTAACAAATTTTATTGTATAAATAGGAGTTCTAAGTATTATATAAAATTAAAATAAAA
>OGQD01000608.1_pt1 | contig 25997 bp, 23 predicted proteins | sample 1553091 | NCBI WGS metagenome assembly OGQD01 (sample SAMEA2580290, study PRJEB22360) | human gut metagenome | biome: human gut; feature: human-associated habitat; material: faeces | place: Denmark | collected 2008/2010
TAGACGCTGGCGAGCCGGCGCCTGGCCAGTTCGCCGCGGATGGCCTCGGCCTCGCTGCGGCCGCGCACGAGGATGGCGATGTCCGCCGGGCGCAGCGCGCGCCATTGCCCCTCGGCATCGCGGAAGCCGCTCTGTGCGGAGCTCAGCCAGCGCTGGATGGCGCTGGCGCTGCGCGCGGCCATCTCCTGGCGATACAGCGTGGAGCCACAGACCTGGCCGTCGTTGTCCAACTGCCAGAAGGTCATGGCCGATGCTTCGGCGCCTTCGAGCAACAGCGTCTCGTCACGCCCGCGCGCGCCGACTTCGAGGAAGGGCACGGGGTTCTCCTGCCCTTCCACCGCGAAGCGGAACGCCGCGCGCGGATGACTTTCGGCGAAGAGGAAACAGCGGTTGGCTGCATTGACCATCGCCAACGTGGAGCGATAGTTGGTGCCCAGCGTGTAGTGGCGCCCGGCGGTGGCGGCGCGGGCGCGCAGGTAGGTGTGGATGTCGGCGCCACGGAAGGCATAGATCGCCTGTTTGGGGTCGCCGATCATGAACAGACCGAGGCTCCGAGGGTTCTCGGCGATGCGGTAGACGCGCTCGAAGATGCGGTACTGCAGCGGGTCGGTGTCCTGGAATTCGTCGATCAGCGCCACCGGGAACTGCTCGCGGATACGCTCGGCCAGGCGCTCGCCGCCACTGCCGGCGAGGGCACGGTCGAGGCGAACCAGCAGGTCGTCGAAGCCCAGCTCGGCGCGTTTCTGCTTTTCCGCTTCGAGGTTCTGCCGTACTTCATTCAGCGCATGCAGCAGCAGTTGCGGGGCGATCTCCGGGCGTTGCTCGGCGCGCTCGACCCAGGCGTCGATGGCCAGCAACGCAGGGTGTTCCGGCACCACGGCCTTGGCCTTCACCTTGATCCGCGTCTGGCCGAACTTGGCCAGATTGTCCGGCGCATCGGCGCCCTCGCTCCAGGCATCGAGCGCTTCGATCCAGCCGGCAAAGACGCTGTCGTCATCCTTGCCGCGATAACTGTTGCCGTTGAGGTCGCCACGCAGGTTGCGCAGCAGCTCGGCGACGCCGGCGCGGTCCGCCGCCCAGGCTTCGCGGGCGCGTGTCTCGGCGGCATCGAGTTCGTCGTAGAACTGACCGGTGGTCTCCAGCAGCTCGCTGAGGGAGGCCGGGGCGGTCAGCGGTTGATCGGCATAGCGGAACCCGGCTTCCTGCGCCGCCAGCAGCGGTTGCAGGGCGCGGGCCAGCGCTTCGGGGCCGGCGTAGCAATGGCGTACGGCGTTGGCCGCCGCCACATCCAGCGGGTAGAAGTTGCGCCGCCAGTAGTCACGCACCGCTTCGGCGAGCAGTTCGCTCTGGTCGGCAGCGAGGTCCTGGGTGAACAGGCTGCCGCTGTCGAAGGCGTGCTCGCGCAGCATGCGGTAGCACCAGCTGTGGATGGTCGAGACAGCAGCCTCATCCATCCATTCGGCAGCCAGGCGCAGCAGGCGTGCGCAGCCGGGCCAGCGCTCGGGCGCATAGCTGTCGCGCAGCTTCACCAGCAGGCCGTCGTGCTTCTGCTCGGGCTCGGCGAAGCAGCGCGCGGCCTCGCCCAGGCGCGCGCGGATGCGTTCACGCAATTCCTGGGTCGCGGCTTCGGTGAAGGTCACCACAAGGATTTCCGGTGGGCTCAATGGTCGGCCAAAGGCAGCCTGTTCGCCACCATGGTCGAGGACCAGGCGCACGTAGAGCAGCGCAATGGTGAAGGTCTTGCCGGTGCCGGCGCTGGCCTCGATCAGCCGGCTGCCATGCAGCGGGAATTCGAGAGGGTTGAGCTCGACTGCGCTCATGCTTGCGCCTCCTTGCGCTGCAGAATCGCGAACAGCGGCCCGTACAAGGCTTCGGCCCAGGCGGCGAATTCCTCGCTCGCATTGAGCGTGGCGAAATCCGGGTAGACCCGCGCCAGCGCTGCCGACGAAGCAGCCTCGCCACTCAGGTTGAAGCCGCCGTCATAGCGTTTGGCGGCTTCGCGGGCGGCACGTTCCTCATCTTCTCCGGCGGCCAGCCAGGCGAAGGCGGCCTTGCACGCCACCGGCAGCGGGCGACTCATGCCCTGGAACCACGCGTCCAGCAGCGCGTCCAGCTCGGCGCGCGCGTCCTGTGCCGGCAGCGGCGGGAACTCCAGGGTGCCGGTCAGGCCGACCAGCACGCTGGTCACCGGCTCGCCGCACAGCTGCAGCGCGAGATGGCGCACCCAGGGACGCACCAGCCCGTGCCATTTGTAACCTTTGCCCTCGTGAAGCTTGCCGCTGACCAGTTGCAGGCTGGCGAGCTGGCCATCGGCGTTGCGGCGCAGGCCACCGAGCCAGTCGGCCAGTTCGATGCCGGCATGCTCGTGGTTGAGTTCGCGCTGCTCCTCTTCCACCTGCGACCAGTGCTCCAGCTGTTCGCGGTAGCGGGCCAGCAGGTCATGCAGCGGCGCCACCAGCGCCTGGGCGGAGAAGTCGCCGAAGCCCGCCAGCGGCAGCCGTCCCTCGCGGCGCAGGCGTTCGACCTGGCCGGTGAGTTGCACGGCCAGTTGATCGGCCTGCCAGTGCTGCTCGACCCACGGGCGCAGGCGCTCGCAGAGTTCGAATTGCAGCTGCCAGACGTCCAGCCCGTTCAGCTCGAAGGGCTCTTCGTCCTGGCCGGTCAGTTGCTCCTCGGCAAAGCGCACCTTGAGGCGCTGCAGGAAGAAGGCGCCGACCGGGTTGGCGAGGAAATCGGCAAGCACACGCAGGCCGATGGGCGCATCCAGCGCGAGCGGCGGCAGCGGCGCTGCATCGGTTTCGCCGTGGTGTTCGCGGTGCACGTCACGCCACTCGCGGGCGTAGGTGTAGAGGCCATCGACACCGTGCGCGGATGGCGCATCGAAATAGGCGCGGCTGAAAGGCTGCAGTGGATGCTCCAGGGTCAGGCCGTGCAGCAGGTCGCCGCCGTCGGCGTTGTGCCAGCCCGCGGCGAGGTGGTCGCGCAACTGGCCGACCAGCACCGACGGCGGCCGTTCGCTGTTGTCACGGATGCTTCGGCCGACCCAGCTGACGTAGAGCTGGCGGCGTGCCGAGAGCAGCGCTTCGAGCAGCAGGTAACGGTCGTCCTCGCGGCGCGAGCGGTCGCCGGGGCGGTAGTCGTTGCGCATCAGGTCGAAATCCAGCGGCGACTGCGGGCGCGGATAGTCGCCGTCGTTCATGCCGAGCAGGCAGACCAGTTGGAAGGGAATCGCGCGCATCGGCATCAGGGTGCAGAAGCTCACCGCGCCGGCGAGGAAGCGCTGGTTCAGGCCGCCTGCGTCCAGGCCATCGAGCCAGGCCTCGCGCACCACCGAAAGCGGCAGCGGATCGTTGAAGCCGGCGTGGCCGCAGGTTTCCAGCCAGCCCTCCAGCAGTTGCAGGAGTTGCTGGCGCAGCAGTTCATCGTGGTCATCGGTGACCTGGAAGAAGTCTTCCAGCAGGGTGCGCAGGCGCTGTACCCAGATAGTGGGGGCCGCTTCCTCGGCGAGCAGGTCGCAGGCCTTTTCCAGCGCGCCGAGCAACCCGGCCAAGGGACCGAGCGCGGCGGCGTCGAGCCCGCCGATTTCCGCATAGGGCTGGATGCCCTGGAAGGCCTCGCCCTCGCCCACCGCAAAGCCCAGCAGCATGCGCCGCAGGCCGAAGCGCCAGCTGTTGGCCTCGGCGGCGGAGGGCAGGCCGAGGCGTTCGCGCTGCTGGCCGTCGAGGCCCCAGCGCACCCCGGCGCCGTCGATCCAGCGGCGCAGCAGCGGCAGGTCGGCGTCGGCCAGGCCGAAGCGCGCACGCACGGCGGCGACGTCCAGCAGGTCGAGGATTTCACTCACGGCAAAGCGGCTGTCGGGCAACCGCAGCAGATGTTCCAGCGCCACCAGCAGCGGCTCGCGGCCGCGCTGGCCCTGGTCGGCCAGGGTGTAGGGGATGAAGCGCCTGTCGTCGCGCGGCAACTGGCCGAACACCGCTTCGATGTGCGGTGCGTAGGGGTTGATGTCCGGGACCATGACGATCACGTCGCGCGGGCGCAATGTCGGATCGGCGTCGAAGCGGGCGAGCAGCTGGTCGTGGAGGATTTCCACTTCGCGCTGGGCGCTGTGGGCGACGTGGAAGCGCACGGAATCGTCGGCCTGCGGATCGACCGCCGGCCAGTGTTCGCGGGTCTCGTTGATCGGCCGCAGTTCGAGGATGTCGTCCTGCAGCTGGCCGAGCAGGTTCGTCGGCTCGACCTCGCTGAACAGGTCGATACGCCCATTGCTCACCGCGCCCAGGCGCGCGCGGTAGGTTTCCGGGTCGTCGTACTGGTCGAGCAGGTTGATGTAGTCGCGCCCCTGCTTGCCCCAGGCGGCCAGCAACGGCTGGGCGTACTGGTGCTGCTGGTCGTCGGAGAGCAGTTCCGGGGTGCCGGCGCGGCGGCGCTGGCGGCGGTACTCGTGGCGCAGCAGGTCCTTGTCGGCGACGATATCGGCCCAGTGGTGGCGGCAGGGGTTGTGCACGCAGAGCAGTACCTGGGCGTGGCGCGCCAGCACGGCAAGCGCCTCGACGGTCTGCGCGGGCATCGCGGAGATACCGAACACCACCACGCGGCGCGGCAATCCCGGCAGCGGGTTCTCGGCGGACTTGAGCTTCTGGATGAAGCGGCCATGCACGCCGGCACGGCTGGTAGCCAGGCCCTCGGCGCCGACGTCGTCGAGCAGTGCGCGCCACAGGGCGGCCTGCCAGCGGTTGTCAGCGTCCAGTTCCTTCACGGTGCCGTTGGCCAGGCGCAGCTGGTCGACGCCGCGGCTCCAGTCCTCCAGCCAGTCGGCGCGGTACACCTGGTACTGGTCGAACAGGTCGGCCAGGCGCTCGGCCAACTGGTGGCGCTTGCGCAGGTCGGCATCGTCGGCGAGGAAGCGCTGCAGGGTGGCGAACTCGCCCTGCTCCAGCAGGGTCGGCAGCAGGCGCATCAGGCGCCAGGTCAGCGGGCCCTTGTCGAGTACCGAGACTTCGGGGATTTCGTCGCGGCCCAGCGCACCGCGATAGGCGCGCCAGAGGAACTGCGCCGGCAGTTGCACGTCGAGCGCGGCGGTGACGCCACAACCGCCCTCCTCCACGTCACGCCCCAGCGCCAGCTTCAGCCACTGGGCGATGCCGTTGCTCTGCACCAGGATGACTTCGTTCTCCAGCGGCGCCAGCGGATGCAGGCTCATCCACTGCACCAGCAGGTCGCGCAGCGCTTCCGGATGGTTGCCGTGGATCACCATCAGGCCGGGGGTCAGTCGCTGCTCGCTCATCGGATCTCCTGGGTCGGGCGGGCACTTCGCATACGCCGCATGGGATGAGCGGCATTTGACCAAAAAGTCCGGCTGCGAGCAGCCTTTTTCCCATTCCTGCCGGCGGAATCTCCGCCGCATGGAAAGAGCCGACGTGGAACCTGACAAAGGCCTGCAGGCTCTCGGCAACCTCCCACATTTACGAAACTGACTGCATGACAGCCCGCCCGTGCGGCCAGCGGCTATGCTCATCCCACGGCCGTTCCAGGCCCGCCATGGAGGAAAAAATGGGCAAGAAGAGCAAAGCGAAGAACCCGGCTCCCGAACAGGCCGGGAAGATGAAGAACAAGGATTACGAAGAGCACCTGCGCAAGCTGTCGGTGGAGCTGGTCAAGCTGCAGCAATGGGTGGTGCAGAAGGGCCTGAAGGTCTGCATCATCTTCGAGGGCCGCGATGGCGCCGGCAAAGGCGGCACCATCAAGGCGCTCACCGAGCGCGTCAGCCCGCGGGTGTTCCGCGTGGTGGCGCTGCCCACGCCCACCGAAAGGGAGAAATCCCAGCTCTACGCCCAGCGCTACATCCGCCACCTGCCGTCGGCCGGTGAAGTGGTGATCTTCGACCGCAGCTGGTACAACCGCGCCGGCGTCGAGCGGGTGATGGGCTTCTGCACTGAAGAACAGGCGGACAAGTTCCTGGCCGTGACCCCGCTGTTCGAGCGCATGCTCACCGAGTCGGGGATCATCCTGCTGAAGTTCTGGCTGGAGGTCAGCCCCGAGGAGCAGGAGCGCCGCCTCAAGGACCGCATCACCGACGGTCGCAAGATCTGGAAGCTCTCGCCCATGGACGTGAAGTCCTTCACCCGCTGGGACGAATACACCCGCGCTCGCGACCTGATGTTCGCCGCCACCGACTCGCCCTGGGCGCCCTGGATCGTGGCCCCTTCCGAGGACAAGAAGCGCGTGCGCCTGAACGTCATCAGCCACGTCCTCAAGCACGTGCCATACAAGGAAATCCCGCGTGAGGAAGTGAAGCTGCCCAAGCGCGGCAAGATCGGCAAGTACAAGAGCCCCGACTATCCGATCCACTACATCGAAGAGAAATTCTGAGGCCAACCGGAGTCGGCACACGCCGGCCCGGGATCACCTGTCCACGGAAGCTGTAGTTGCTCGGGAGCGGTTCACGCAATGCTTTGGAGATAGGCCTCCACTTCGCCGGAAAGCCACCCGGCGAATGCCGCCACCTTGGCCCGGGCCGCGTCGCGCTCGGGCCACACCAGCCAGTAGGGAAAGCCGTAGGGCACGCGCAGATCGCTCAGCGCCACCAGTTCGCCACTTTCCAGCGCAGCGGCCACCAGGCTGCGACGCTCGAGGCCGATGCCCTGGCCCATGCGTACCGCCTCGATGCTCAGGTTGGAATCGTTCACCACGAACTCCGCAGGCTGCTGGGGCACTGCCACTCCCGCCGCCTGGCACCAGCCCAGCCAGGACTCGAACCCCGTGACGCGCGGGCAACGAAGAATCGCTTCCGGCGTTGTCGGCAGGTGCCCTCCGTTGAAGTCCGGCGAAGCGACGAGCACCACTTCGTCCTCGAACAGGCGCTGCCGTGCCAGCCCCTCCCAGTGTCCCTGGCCGATGCGAATGGCCACATCGGCCAATCCCTGGCGCAGGTCCATCACTTCCAGACTGGCCAGCAGGCGCAGGCGGTACTGTGGATAAGCCGCACGGAATCCGGGCAAACGTGGCAACAGCCATTTTTGGCCGAAGGACGGCGTGAGCGCCACCACCAGCTCGTCCTCCCCCGGGCGGGCCTTCGCCAGACGAGTGGCCTCGGCGATATCGCGCAGCGCGCCGCGAATCTGCAGGGCATACAGACGGCCCTCTTCGCTCAACCGCAGCCCCCGGCCTTCGCGCTGCAGCAGGGTGATGCCCAACAGGCCCTCCAGTTGACGCACCTGCTGGCTGATGGCCGAGTGGGTGACGTGCAGCTCACCGGCAGCGAGGGTCACGCTGCCAAGCCTCGCGACGGCTTCGAAGCTGCGCAGGGCGGAAAGCGGTGGAAATGCGCTCATGTAAGTTTCCCTAACTTAATCGGTCACTAATCGTCGCTATTACCCAGGGGTCAAAGCCGCTAGATTCAGGGCCATTACGCGGGTGACCGCGTCAGCCACCATGCAATTTCCACTAACAGGATGTACCCATGCAACAGAAGCTTCCGCACCTGATCGGCATGCTCGACTCGCCCTATGTGCGCCGTGTCGCCATTACCCTGCGCCTGCTCGGCATCGAGTTCAGCCACCAGTCGCTGTCGGTATTCCGCACCTACGAGGAATTCCGCGGCATCAACCCGGTAGTCAAGGCACCGACCCTGGTACTGAGCGATGGCCAGGTGCTGATGGACTCGACCCTGATCATCGACTGCCTCGAACACCTGGCCGGCCGCAGCCTGATGCCAGCCGAACCGGCCGCACGGGTGCGCGCCACGCGTCTGCTGGGCCTCGCGCTGGCGGTCATGGAGAAGGCGGTGCAGCGCTATTACGAGCAACAGCGGCCGGATGACAAGCAGCTGGCCAGTTGGCAGGAGCGGGTCGACCAGCAACTGCATGCCGCCCTGGCACAACTGGAGAGCGAACTGCGCGAAATGTCGCTGGACGCCGCCGCGCCGCTGGACCAGGCCGGCCTGAGCATCGCGGTGGCCTGGACTTTCGTGCAGCTGCTGCACTCGGAAGACATCCCGGCGGACAGCTATCCGGCGGTGGGCGACTGGGCGCAGCAGGCCGAGGCGCTGGAAGTGTTCAAGGCCTTCCCGCCGGTGTGATCTTTCACCGAGCGCAGGAGCGCGCTCCGTCCGCGAGCGGCTGAACCCCACGCCAGGCCCATTGACGGAGCGACCGGCAAGACATCGCCAACAGAGCCCGCTCCTACCCACTGAGACCTAGTCCTTCGGCAGTTCCTCGTGCTGTTGGCGAGTGAAGCGCAGCAGCACGAAGCAGATGACGAAGCCGCAGAGCGCCAGCCCGGCGGCGACAAGGAAGATCGAGGCATAGCCATGACGGGCAGCGACCAGCCCCATCAATGGGCCGGCGACGCCCATCGCCAGGTCGAAGAACAGTGCGTAGGCGCCCAGCCCCGCGCTGCGGCTGCTGGCCGGGATGCGCAGCACCGCCTCCACACCCAGTGACGGATAGACCAGCGACAGGCCACAGCCGGTCAGCGCCGCGCCCAGCAGCGCGAAGCCTGGCCCCGGCGCCTGCCAGAGCAGCAGCAGGCCGAAAACTTCCACACCCAGGCAGACCACCGCGACGGCAAAGCCGCCGAAGCGATTGACCATGCCCGAGAAGACCAGCCGCGCGCCGACGAAGCAGACGCCAAAGGCAGTCAGGCACCAGGCCGGATTGGCCCAGCCCTGGCTGCCGTAATAAAGGGTGATGAAGGTCGCCAGGGTGCCGAAGCCGATGGAGCCAAGCATCACGCACATCCCGTAGGGCAGCACGCGCCCCAGCACCGCGTGGAAGGCCATGCGCGCACCGGAAATGGTCGGCACTTCCGCGCGGTTTCGGGCCGCCAGCCAGCCCAGCGCGGTCAGCACCAGGACACTCACACCCAGGCTCCACAGCCCCAGCAAGGCCGACATGGTCACCCCCAGCGGAGCACCGATGGCAATGCCGCCGTAGCTGACGATGCCGTTCCAGGAAATCACCTTGGCGGTGTTCTGCGTCCCCACCAGGGCAATGCCCCAGCTTGCCGTGCCGATCCCCAACAATCCCTGCGCCAGGCCGAACAGCAGGCGGCTGCCGAGCAGCAGCGTCAGGCTCAGCCAGCTCACCGATTCGAGGCTGGTGGAAGCCAGCACCAGGGCTCCGCCGATGCCCAGCACACCCAGGCCATAGAGCACGGCGCGCTTGGCGCCGTGGGTGTCCGCGATGTGGCCCGCCAAGGGCCGGGACACCAGGGTGGCAATGTACTGCAGGCCGATGACCGCGCCGGCGATCACCGTCGAGTAGCCCAGGCCTTCATGGACGAAACCGGGCAGCACCGGCAGCAGCAGTCCGATGCTCAGGAACAGGACGAAGGTGAAGACGACGGTCGCGAGGATGCGCAGGGTGACGGAGGCGGTTCGCTGCTCGGACGAGCTCATGGACGGGCCTGACGGTGGGTGGCGGAGCATGTGCGGGAACGATTGAAAGCAGGCTATCTATTTCCGCCCCGATTGCCAATCCGAACCTCGCGCGCCGTTCGATGCTCCTATAGTTGTTCCATTGCCGCGCGCCGCAGCGGTGCGCTCCACCTGCAGCAAGGAGATCGTCATGGATACCAGCCAGCACAGCCTGGGCGCCCTGTTCAAGCAACTGGGCCTGCCCGACGGGCGCAAGGAGATCGACGCCTTCCTCGGCAGCCACCGCCTCGCCGAAGGCCAGAAACTGCCGGACGCGCCGTTCTGGAACGAGGCCCAGTCGCAGTTCCTGCGCGAGGCGCTGCAACAGGACTCGGACTGGACCGAGGAAGCCGACGAACTGGCGGTTCGGCTGTCCAACTGATCCGCCGCTACCTCACTTGAGATAGGAGCGCAGCACGCCCATGACCTGTTCCAGGTCTTCGTGGCGCTGCGCCGCGGTACGGTCCTCGGCGCCCAGATGGTCGCGCAGGTGGCCTTCGAGCACCTCGGCCATCAGGCCATTCACCGCGCCGCGGATGGCGGCGATCTGCTGCAGGATCGCCGCGCATTCGCTGCCCGCCTCCAGCGCCCGTTCCAGCGCCTCGCTCTGGCCCTTGATGCGGCGCACCCGGGTCAACAGCTTCTTCTGGTCCTTGATGGTATGTCCCACGTCAAAAGCTCCAAAGGTATACTGGGGTATAGTATCCAGACTGATCCTACGGACCATCATCATGCAGCCTGCCGCCCCCTCGCAAGACGGTCGCCACGAACACCAGTTCCACGAAGGCACCCCCCTGGCCGAGCGCAACACCCTGCGCGCCGCGCTGCTGACCGTCGTGATGATGGTGGTGGAGATCGCCGGCGGCTGGGTGTTCAACTCCATGGCGCTGCTCGCCGACGGCTGGCACATGAGTTCCCACGCCCTGGCGCTGGGCCTGGCGTTCTTCGCCTACGTGGCGGCGCGGCGCTTCAAGGGCGACGCACGCTTCGCCTTCGGCACCTTCAAGATCGAGGTCCTCGCCAGCTACACCAGCGCCATCCTGCTGCTGGGCGTGGCGGCGCTGATGATGTTCGAGTCCGTCGCCCGACTGCTCTCCCCTTCGCCGATCCATTATCAGCAAGCCATCGCCATCGCGGTCATCGGCCTGCTGGTGAACCTGGCCTGCGCCTGGTTGCTGCGCGGCGAGCAGCACCACCATGGCCACGATCACCATCACGGTCATGACCATCACCACGACCATGAACATCATGACCATGGGCACGACCTGAACCTGCGCGCCGCCTACCTGCACGTGCTGGCCGACGCCGCCACCTCGGTAGCGGCGATCATCGCGCTGATCGGCGGCCTGATCTGGGGCGCCGCCTGGCTCGACCCGCTGATGGGCATGGTCGGCGCCGTACTGGTGGCCGTCTGGTCGATCGGCCTGCTCAGGCAGAGCGGCCGGGTGCTGCTGGATGCCGAAATGAACGACCCGGTAGTGGAGGAAATCCGCGAGGTGGTCGCCGGCTTGCCGCAACCGGCGCGGATCACCGACCTGCACCTGTGGCGCGTGGGCAAGTCGCGCTATGCCTGCATCCTCAGCCTCGCCAGCAGCGGGAACCTGACGCCGGAGCTGGTGCGCCGACGCCTGCAGGTCCACGAGGAACTGGTGCACATCACGGTGGAGATCAACACCCTCCCCGCGTGAACGACCGGAAGTCGTGGCGGCTTTGACGTCCGCTACGCCGCTGCGGCCTAATGCGCAGCCTGTCGAACCCCGGTCGCCCGCCCGCATGTCCAGCTCCCGCTTCTCCACCGCCCAGCAACGCGCCAGCATCCTGCACCTGCCTGCCGGCCCCTGGACGACGGTGCTGGATTGCCTGTGTGCGCGCTTCCCGGCGATAAGCCGCGACACCTGGCTGGACCGCATGGCGCGCGGCAAGGTGCTGGACAACGACGGCCAGCCCATCGGCCCCGAGCATCCCTACCGCGAAGCGCTGCGCATCCACTACTTCCGCGAGGTGCTGCAGGAAACGCCGATCCCCTTCCAGGAAAGCATCCTGTATGCCGACGAACACCTGGTGGTGGCGGACAAGCCGCACTTCCTGCCGGTGACGCCAGCCGGTCAATACGTCGAGGAAACCCTCCTCGCCCGTCTCACCAGGCGCCTGGACAACCCGCTGCTGGTACCGCTGCACCGCATCGACCGGCTAACCGCCGGGCTGGTGCTGTTCTCCGCCAATCCGGACAACCGCGATACCTACCAGGCGCTGTTCCGCGAGCGGCGCATCCACAAGATGTACGAAGCCATCGCGCCAGCGCTGCCGGAACGGGAGTTTCCCCTTGTGCATCGTTCGCGAATGGTCGAGGGCGATCCCTTCATCCGCATGCAGGAAGTGGACGGCACGCCCAACAGCGAAACCCGCATCGAGGTGCTCGAACAGCGCGGCGCCCTGTGGCGCTATGGATTGCACCCCGTCTCCGGCAAGCGTCACCAGCTGCGCGTGCACATGTCGGGCCTGGGTGCGGCGCTGTGCTTCGATCCCCTGTACCCGACGCTGCCACCACGCGGCGAACGTCCGCCGGAGGACTTCGACAAGCCGCTGAAGCTGCTGGCCCGGCAACTGGAGTTCATCGACCCGGTCACCGGTGAGGCGCGGCATTTCAGGAGCCAGCTGGAGCTCTCCTGGCCTTCCATCAATTTCATCGATGGTCACCCTTAAGACGATCCATTTCCGTCGATAGTGGCCCCGGTGTTTTCATAGCTCCACCCCAAGGAGAGAAAGCATCGGGAGCCGACCATGAGCTACAGCGCCAAGTCCTTTTCCGCCCTCGTCAACGCCCTGCGTGCCGACGGCATCACCCGTCCCGAACAGATGGCCCGCCAGCCCTTCCGCAATGCCCAGGGTTTCTGGTCCGCGGTGGCCAAGAAATGAATCTGGTGCGGCGACTCCCGCCTGCGCTGCGCATGGATGCGGTGATCGTCCTCTACGCACTGGCTGCGGCCTGGCTGGTGTTCTCCGGCCTATAACGCGGGGCCAATATCGCCCGCCGGCACTCGTTATCGACAGGATGCTCGGGAGCTTGCTCGCGAGCCCTTCACAAACGACAAGGGCAGCCGAAGCTGCCCTTGTCGTCACGCGCGGCCCTGCCGCGCCCCATCCTCACTTCTTCAGACAGGTGCTCATGAACGCCTTGCGTTCGTCGCCCTTGAGTGCCTTGCTGGTGGCGTCGGCATTGCAGGACTTCATCTTCTCCTGCTGCGGGGTCATCTTCTTGGCGTCGCTGCCCGCCTTCAGGCAGGTGCTCATGTACGCCTTGCGCTCGTCGCCCTTGAGCGCCTTGGTGGTGGCATCGGCGTTACAGGTTTTCATCTTCTCCTGCTGCGCGGTCTGCGCGGCGGTGGCCGCGAAGCCTTGCGCCGAGAAAAGCAGAGCCAGGACGAGCAGCGGAATCCGAACGGTGGTCATGGAGTGGTCTCCCAGGATGGAATTGCCACTCTGAGCGTAGCTCGCAGCCCAGCATTCGCGAGGCCTGCGACGCGATCCGGGAGCTTCTGGCGCAATCCGCGTGACGTTTGCCACGGCATAAAAAATAAAATGGTTATATATAAATTCTAATTGATAATTTTTTGAAATAACAAAAATGCCGCAGTATGGCGCTGCCACCCATCCGGTACGCCAGGAACCTGCCATGTCGCTGTTGACCCTTCCCAATGCCCGCGAGCAAACCAAGTCGGTCCGCGCCACGGTGCTGGTGTTCAAGGACCCACGCTCGCAGGAGCTGCTCAACCGCATCGAGCGCCTGGCGCCCAGCGAGGCCAACGCGCTGATCATCGGCGAGACCGGCACCGGCAAGGAACTGGTCGCCCGGCATATCCACAAGCTCAGCCGACGCAGCACGGCCCCCTTCGTGGCGGTGAACTGCGGCGCGTTCTCCGAGACGTTGGTGGAAAGCGAGCTGTTCGGCCACGAGAAAGGCGCCTACACCGGCGCCACCAGCAGCAAGGCCGGCTGGTTCGAATCGGCCAACGGCGGCACCCTGTTCCTCGACGAGATCGGCGACCTGCCGCTGAACATGCAGGTGAAGCTGCTGCGCGTGCTGCAGGAGCGCGAAGTCGTGCGCCTGGGTTCGCGCACGCCGGTACCGATCAACGTGCGGGTGGTTGCCGCGACCAACGTCAACCTGGCCGACGCCGTGGTAGCCGGGCATTTCCGCGAGGACCTGTTCTACCGCCTGCACGTCGCCACCATTCGCCTGCCGCCACTGCGCGAGCGCCCCGGCGACATCCTGCCGCTGGCAGAGTTCTTCCTCGAGGAACACTGCCAGCGCCTGGGCTACAACCGTGCCTCGCTGAGCCCCGAGGCCGAACGCAAGCTGCTGGGCCACACCTGGCCGGGCAACATCCGCGAGCTGGAGAACGCGATCCACCACGCCCTGCTGGTGTGCCGCAACCAGCAGGTGCAGCCAGGCGATCTGCAACTGGCCGAGCTGCCCTCCGCTCCGCGCCACGACCTGCTGCGCCAGGACCACCTCCCCCACGCCCTCGCCCCGCGAGTCGAGGCGACGCTGGAGCAGGCGCTGCTGGAGTTGTTCGAAAGCAACAAGCCCGACCTCTACGAGCATGTCGAAGAGGTCCTGTTCCGCACCGCCTACCACTTCTGCCACGGCAACCAGCTGCAGACCGGCCGCCTGCTGGGCATCAGCCGCAACATCGTCCGGGCGCGCCTGGAGAAGATCGGCGAGCTGAACCTCAGCCGCACCGGCTGAGGTGGTTTCAGCCCGCGCCGGCGCTGGGCTGAAACCGTCCGTCGGCGCTTCTCGCCCGGTCGCCCCCCGGCAAAGGTTATAATCCGCGCCGTTTTCCGGCCGGCACGCCAGCGCCCCCTGAACGTCTACACTGCCAGGACGACACCCCGGCTCGGTGTGGATTGCCCGTGCGAGGCCCATCTTCAAAGCTTCAAGTCATCAGCTATTCATCAGGAATGATCGTGACCAAAGACGAACTGCGCGCGGAACTGGAGCGCCAGGAGCAACGTTTCAAGGATGAACAGGGCGGCGAAGTGACCCTTTATGCCGCTCAGCCCGAACCCGGCAAGAAACCCTGGCGCAAGCGACCCAGCGTGCAGGACAAGGCCTTCGACCGGGAGCTGGAAAGAATCGAAGAAGAACGACTGAAAAAGGATCTGGAAGCCCCGTCCCTTTAATCGCAGGTACGGCCCCAGGCCAAGAGACTCCCCCGGAATCCGTTGGGGAAAATCTCGAGGCGATGGGCGAGCAGTGCTCCGTGGGGGAGCCCGCCAGTTGGCCTGCAAACACTCATCCGATGGGCCGGCGGCCCGCGTGGAAGCATTGCAAACTTTTTCCACCCTGCCTGAAAGCGCAGTGCGACGTGGCGTCGCGCAAATTGGAGAAACCGTTTCAGGCTGAATACGGTGCTCCAAGCTTCTGGCATAATCGCCGCCCCGTCTCCGACCGGTCATAGAATTTTCATGTTCGATCTCTTCAGCGGACTCGATGTCTGGGTGGGTATCAGCCTGGTGCTGGCACTCACATTCGTCCTGGCCTTCGAGTTCATCAACGGCTTCCACGACACCGCCAACGCGGTGGCCACGGTCATCTATACCAAGGCCATGTCCCCGTACCGCGCGGTGATCCTCTCCGGCATCTTCAACTTCCTCGGCGTATTGCTCGGCGGCGTTGGCGTCGCCTACGCAATCGTCCACCTGCTGCCGGTGGAACTGCTGATCAACGTGAATACCGGCCACGGCCTGGCCATGGTGTTCTCATTGCTTGCCGCGGCCATCACCTGGAACCTGGGCACCTGGTACTTCGGCATCCCGGCCTCCAGCTCGCACACCCTGATCGGCTCGATCCTCGGCGTGGGCCTGGCGAATGCTCTGATCACCGGCGTGCCGGTGGCCGACGGGATCAACTGGGGCAAGGCCATCGACATCGGCCTGTCGCTGATCTTCTCGCCACTGGCCGGCTTCCTGGTCGCCGGCGCCCTGCTGATCGGCCTGAAGTGGCTGTATCCGCTGTCGAAGATGCACAAGACGCCGGAAACCCGCCGCGACGTCGACGAGAAGAAGCACCCGCCGTTCTGGAACCGCCTGGTACTGGTGATCTCGGCCATGACCGTGAGCTTCGTGCATGGCTCCAACGACGGCCAGAAAGGCATCGGCCTGATCATGCTGGTGCTGATCGGCATCGTCCCGGCGAAGTTCGTCCTCGACCTGAACAGCACCACCTACCAGATCGAGCGCACCCGCGACGCCGCCATCCACCTGCAGCAGTTCTACAACCGCCATTCCGACACCCTCGGCGAGATGCTCGCCCTGGGCAAGGCCAGCGAAACGGACCTGCCCGATCTGTACCGCTGCGAGCCGAAGCAGACCGAGGCGACCCTCAAGGGTCTGCTGAGCGACCTGCACGGCGTTTCCAGCTACACCGACCTGAACGACGATGAGCGCGTGCAGGTGCGCCGCTATCTGCTGTGCCTGGACGACACCGCGAAGAAGGTCGGCAAGCTGTCCGAGCTGCCGTCCCGCGAAAAGGCGGACCTGGAGAAGCTGCGCAAGGACCTGACCAGCACCACCGAGTACGCACCTTTCTGGGTGATCATCGCCGTGGCCCTGGCCCTGGGCATCGGCACCATGGTCGGCTGGAAGCGCGTGGTGCTCACCGTCGGCGAGAAGATCGGCAAGCAGGGCATGACCTATGCCCAGGGCATCGCCGCCCAGCTCACCGCGACCGCCGCCATCGGCATGGCCAACATCTACAGCCTGCCGGTCTCCACGACGCACGTGCTGTCCTCGGGCGTGGCGGGCACCATGGTGGCCAACCGCAGCGGCCTGCAAGGTAGCACGATCCGCAACATCCTCATGGCCTGGGTACTGACCCTGCCCGTGTCGATCGCGCTGGCTGCGGGCCTGTTCTGGCTGTCCTCGCGCTTCATCGGCTGACTCCGCGACACGCCCCCCCGAAAAACGCCTGCATCCGCAGGCGTTTTTCATTTCCGATCCCTCACAGACTCACGACCTGCCGCGGCAGGCGGATGATGAAGCGAGCACCGCCCTTGTAGTTATCCACAGACAGGCTGCCGCCCATGTTGCGAATCAGGTCGTGGCTCACCGACAAGCCCAGGCCGGTGCCCTTGCCGATAGGCTTGGTGGTGAAGAAGGCCTCGAAGATGCGCTCCATCACCGCCGGGTCGATACCGCCAGCGTTGTCGCGCACGTGCAATTCCACCCAATCGGTGTCGGTGCACGGCTCCTGCGCCACGCCGACCCAGCGGGCGCCCTCCTCGCCGCGCCCGAGCAGCGCGTCGCGCGCGTTGGCCAGCAGGTTGATCAGCACCTGCTCGAGCTGGTCGGAGTAGCCGCGCACCACCACCCGCTGGGCCGGCGGCCGGCACTCCAGACTGATGCCCTGCTGGGTCAGGCTTTCGCCCAGCAGCGCAATGGCGCCTTCGCAGGCGTCGTAGGGATCGAACGGCGCGGCTTCCAGCTCCGATTTACGGCTGAACACGCCCATATGGCTGATCACCCGTGACAGGCGGTCTATCTGTGCGTCGGCACGCTCCAGTTTTTCCTTCAGGTATTCCGGTTCGCCCAGCTTCTGCCGGGCGTTGTAGAGGGACATGCGCAAGACGTGCAGCGGCTGCTTCATCTCGTGGGCCATGCCGCTGACCATCTCGCCCAGGCTGGCCATCTTCGCGCCCTGGGCCAACTGTTGCTGTGCATGGCGCACGGCCGTGTTATCGCGACCTACGGCCTGGACTTCCACCAGCCGGCCCTCGGCATCCAGCAGCGGCCGGTCCGACCAGATCAGCCAGAGATTGCGCTGGCCGGGCAGGCAGAAACGCAGCTCCCAGGAATCGTCGGCCGCGCCCTGGCCACCGCCCACCAGGCGCGCTCGCAAGGCGCTGCAATCCTGTTGCGACAGCCACTCGTCCAGACGTCGACCGAGCAATGCTTCCACCGGCTCGCCCAGCACCTGGGCGAAGGTGCGGTTGATGAAGGTCAGCCTCAGGTCCGGGTCGTAGCGGCAGATCAGCGCCGGCGAATCCTCCACCAATACGCGGTAGCGCTCCTCGCTTTCGGCGATCTGCATCGCCGCAAGACGCTGTTCGGTGACATCCAGCCAGAGGCCGACAGCCTCCTGCGGAATGCCCTGGATATCCCGCAGCAGCTTGGCCTCGTCATACAGCCAGTGCCATTTGCCGCTACTGTCGCACAGGCGGTACTCGGTGCGGACGCGGCCTTCGCGCAGCAGTTCGCGGCCACGGTCGAGGAAGGCCTCCAGATCGTCGGGATGCACCCGTTCAGCCAGCGCCTGCCAGCTCTGCCCCTGCAGGTCCAGGCCGAGAATGTTGCCCGCGCTCTCGCTGTAGAACTCGGGGATCAGGTGCCCCTCCTCCACTCGCTGCACATAGATCACCACCGGCGCGCTGTCGATCAGGTTGCGCAGCCGGGCATGGGCCGCCAGCGCCTGTTCTTCCTGCAACTTGCCCTCGCTGATGTCCAACAGCACGCCGTCCATCAGCTGGTCCCCGACGCGGGCCTGTCGTCGTCCCTGCAGGCGCAGCCATCGGCGCGTCTGGGTCGACGCTGCACTGCGCAGGCGCAGATCCTGGACCAGCCGCCCGCCCGGTTGCAGGTTGCGAAGGCGCAGGCTGAGTTCGTCGGCATCGGCCGGGTGCAGCAGGGCCAACAGGTCGGCCAGTGCCAGCTGCAATTGCCCTTCCGCCAGGCCGAGGCTCGCTGCGACGGCCGGCGACAGTTCGAACAGGCTTTCGTCGACCCGTAACCGCCACCAGCCACCACCGACCATGTCCTGCAACAGGCTCAGGCGTCGGCTGCTGTCGCGCAGACTGTGCAGTTCGGTGCGCTCGTGAACGAGGTTGGTGAGGATTTCCGCCAGGTACTGCCAGTCGCTCGGGGCCAGCCCTGGCCAGGTGCCGCCGTGCTCCATGGGTTCGGCCAGCAGGCCGGCGAGGCGCCCGCCCCGTACGGGCGCCGGAATCAGGTAGAGCTGGGCGCAGCACAGGGTACGCAGCAGCTCCGATGGCCTGTCATCCGCCCCCAGCAGGCAGGCACCGCTGGCCGCGCGCAGCTCGTCGCCGGGCAGCGCAAGGTTTTCCCGCAGCAGGCTGTCGAATCCGGGCTGCACATAGCAGGCGAAGACCCTCAGGCTCTGGTCCGGAGCTTCCAGCAAGAGTGCCATGCTGCGCATGTGGAAGTTGCTGCAGAAGGCCTCCAGTACCTCACCGACCGCCTCGCTGAGGCGACGCTGCGAGCTATGACGCAGGCGCGCCAGCAGGAGCTTGCTGAGGCTCAGGCACTGCAACTTGTGCTGCTGGTTGTCGGATTGCCAGTTCAGGTCGGAGATATCCGTACCCAGCAACAGGCAATGCTCGTTGGCCTGCAGGACGGCGCGGAAGCGGCAGACCAGCGGCAGGTCGCCGGTGCTGCGCAGCACCAGGTCGAGGCGCTCGCCGCCGCGCAGGCTGGAGACCTGCATGCCGCCGGGAATTCGGCGGTCCAGGTAATCGCCGAGGCCTGGCAGATCCCCATTGCCCGGCACCGGCGGCAGCAACCTGTGCGCCTGGCTGCCGCCACGGGCGATAACGCGGTCACGACTGTCCAGCTCCAGCCACAGGTCGCAGTGGCCGGTCACCACGGGCTCCGCCAGCTCTTCCGCCGGCAGAGCCGGGCGCCGCCGTGCGGCCAGGGGCCGGCTTGGCAGCGGGTTTTCGTTCATCTCATGCTGGCCACGGGGCCTGGAGCGCCAGAAATCGAACATCCAGCGCCTCAGAGCAGGACGCTGGCCGTGCCGCTGAGCACGTCCGGCAAGCGCGGCACGGTGCCGATCCCTGGCAGGGTCAGCAGGGGCACGATGGGCGAGGTGGCATAGGGATAGCTGATGCAAACCTGCACACGGGTGTACTGGCGGCCCGACACCGTTTGCGTCACCGGGGTATCCCTGAACTGCCCGCCGTAACAGCCATTGCGCCAGCTCGTCGGCATCCAGCTCAGGCGTTGGGTCACGGCGCTGTCCACGGCAGCCTTGAGCGCGGCGTTATAACCGCCCGCCGCCTGTGGACTCACCGAAACGGCCACCCGCGCGCCGGCCGCCGCCGCATCGTTGAAGGACTGCAGCATCAGCAGGGGTACGCAATAACCCAGCAGCCCGTAAAGAACCGCGAAGAACAGAACGAACACCGCGGCGAACTCGATAGCTACCGCGCCCCGCTGCGTGCTGCGACCGCCGACTCCGTTCATGCGCAATACTCCCGGACCAACATGCAACTTGAATGATCGTTCAACTTATCGGCACGGCTAAACTTTGCTGAAGATACGCGCCGTCGGATAATTACCGCTACCCAGCAATACTAGGCGGTCTTCCGGGATTCGCCGGATGTCCTGTCGGAATAACGTTGCGAGCCAAATTCGAATTTATCTGGCTTGAATTGCAATATAGCGCTGCAATAGCGAATACCTTAAGACTCCTCGTATCTGCTTCGACATCGCCGCCTCCGGGATGAGGATATTCTCGATGCTGTTCAAACTCTGCCTTCTGGCCTGGTTCGCGGTCTGTGCCTACCAGGATCTCACCCGGCTGCGGGTCAGCAACTGGCTGACCCTGGGCGGCGCCCTGCTCGCCCTGCTGTTCCTGCTGGCCACCGGTCACACGCTGACCGGACACACCCCACAGACCGCGGCATTGGCGGCGTTGCTGGCGGCGGCGCTCACCGTACCGGGCTACTGGCTGGGGAAGCTGGGCGCGGCCGACGTGAAGCTGCTGGTCGCTCTGGGCCTGGCCAGCGACCCGCTGACGGTGCTCTATACCCTGGCCCTGGCCAGCCTGTTCTGCGTACTGCTGATGCTCGCCAGCAAACTTTTGATTGATTCGGACAGCGTGGCGATTAATTGCAAAAAGAAATTAGCCAGACTGCAACCGTCAAAGTTCAAGTCATTCCCTTTCATATTCACGCTATTCGTCGGTCTTCTGACGGCGTTTTCCTTGCCTTACTGATGCCTCGCCTTTTATTGGCGCGATGCAAACTTAACGACTATATGCTAAGGGTTAATACCACCCATCGCCTGATGGAACGATCCGGCTGCGGTTATCGAACAACCGGACGATAAAAATAATGGATATGTATTTTCAAGGAGCGTGCAGTCATGGACAAAACGGCCAATCGCCGTTTCAGCGTGCTGGTCATCGATGACGAGCCGCAGGTCACTTCCGAGCTTTCCGAGTTGCTGGAAAACAGCGGCTACCACTGCGTGGTCAGCGACAGCAAGGACAGCGCCCTGCAGAAATTCCGCGACGATCCCTCGATCGGCCTGGTGATCTGCGACCTGGGCCTGGGGCGCGACAACGGCATCCGAGTGGTCGAGGCGATGAAGGAGGCGGCCGGCACGGCGCGGTTCTTCGAAACCATCATCCTCACCGGCCAGCAGGGCAGCCAGGAAGTGATAGAGGCCATGCGCGTGGGCGTTGCCGACTACTACCAGAAGCCGGTGGCGCCGATGGACCTGCTCAAGGGCCTGGAGCGCCTGGAAGCGCGCCTGCACGAACGCATCCGTAGCCAGCTGAGCCTGAGCCACGTGAACCAGCGCCTGGAATACCTCGCCGAATCGCTCAATTCGATTTCGCGGGATATCCACAAGATCAAGTACGAGGTTCACGGTGGCGGCCAGCCCGCCGGCGGCGGCGCGCTCCAGCAGGAGCAAGCCGAGCCCGCGGCCAGCGCCGCGCCGAACAACGCCGAGCAGATCGCGCCAGTGGTGAATAACCCGTTGTTCAACAAGCTTTCGCCGCGCCAGCAGGCCGTGGCTCGCCTGGTGAGCAAGGGGCTGACCAACTACCAGATCGCCTACGACCTGGGGATCACCGAGAACACCGTGAAGCTTTACGTCTCCCAGGTGCTGCGGCTGATGCACATGCACAACCGCACCCAGCTCGCCCTCGCCATCTCCCCCACCGCATCCCAAAGCAGCGCGGTGCACTGAGCACCGCGCCGCTCCTGACGACCTTCAGATCAGCAGCTCGGCGCCGCCGGTCTGAAGGTCGATCAGGCGTACGTCGAGGATGCCGGTCTGGATGCCGAGCAGCGACAGCAGCGGGTCGATCAGTTGCTGGCCGAGGGCACTGACGAGCGTTCCCAACCCCGATGTCAGGTTGAGCATCAGGTCAGCGAGCGAGTTGACGATACTGCTCAGCGCACAGAGCAACCAGCTGACGAGAATAATGGCATTGCAATTACCACCCGCAGTGACCTTGATGCTCAGCGAGTTTCCAAGACTGGCCAGCCCCGCCCCGAGCGAAGAGCCCAGCGGACTCTGCACCCGCGTCACCGCGCTGGGCAGATCCGACGGACCGTTCACCGTAAAGCTCAGCGACTGCTCGCCAGGAATGGCGAACTGCGTGCCGGCCGAGGCGCTGCTGCCGCTCGCCCCGGTCGCGGTATTGGTGATCGTCACCCCCAGCAAACTGCCACTGGCGCCGGACAGCAGGCTGACGTTGGCATCAATATTGGCGCTCGCCACCCCCGGCCGCGCCTTGACGTTGACCGTCGTCGGCTGGCCGACGCCGCCGCACTGGATGCTATCCAGCGCCGCATAGCCCTCCGCCACGCCCACCCTCAGGTTCAGTGCCAGGTTCACCAGGTTCAGCCCCAGCAGGTTGGCGTTGGCGCCGACGATCAGCTGCACCTGGGCATTCTTGGCGACGGTCCGCCAATTCCCCGCGCTGTCCTTGCCGGGATAGCCGATGGCGATGGTCGGCGGCGAGATGACCTGCAGTTTCACCGTCGGCACCACGCCGGCGATGTTCTTGCCTTTGAGGTCGACGTTCACCGCGTTGTTCTTGTTCGCCACCATTGCAGTCGCCATCAGCAGGTCCAGCAGATTGACCCCCGCGTTGAGCGCCGTATCGCGCACGCTGTCAGGCGCCACCACGCTGAGGATCTGTCCGAGGGTCAGGTTGGCCGTCGGCACGTTGATGTTCGCCAGCGCGGTGCGCAGCAGGGAGGTATTCACGTTGGCCAGCTGTGAGGCGTCCGCCGCGTTGACCATCGCCTGGAGCAACTGCGCGGCGGTGACGTTGGCGCCCAACAGGCTGTCGATCTTGCCCAGCTCCAGGTTCACGCCAGCCGCCTTGAGTTGCTGGCTAAGGGCAAGCAGCGAGACGTTGGCACCGGCAATGCCCTGGTAGGTCACCAGGTCGAGGTTGATCGTGGTGCCGAGCAGGCCGCCAAGCAACGCGTTGAGCAGCGGCGAGTTGGTCGAGTCCAGGCTCAGCACGCCGCTGCCGGCGGAAATCCCCGCCATCGCCGTGCGCCGGCCCACCGCCTGGGCGCTGAGCACGGTATTGCTGCTCGCGCCGCTGAACAGGCTGGCGACATTGAGCAGCAAGCTGGAGGGCACCGTGTGGGTCGCCTGCACGCGCACGGAGTCCGCAGGGTCGCCACCGGCGATGAACGTGCGCCGCGACGCCGCCGAGCCATAGCCGCCATCGAAAGTCACACTGCCCAGCGTCGCCACCAGGGAATCGCCGGTGGCCGGGACGAACCCGTTCCGGGCCGCGCTGGTCGTGACGTACCCCTGCACGCCCGACGGCAATCCACACAACCCGCCCTGGGACGCCGCCTCCAGGGCCGCCATGTCGACGACCCGCTGCAACTTGCGCTGCTCGTAGTACAAACGCCCGGTGTCGATCACCAGCGCCAGGCAGATCAGCGCCAGCAACAAGGTGCCGGCCGCCATGACTCCAATCGCGCCCCGCTGCCGTTCGCGTCCCATGGCACGCTCCCGAAGGATTACTTCTTGTCGGTGCTGAAGCTGTTGTCGTCGAGCAGATACTCGGGGATTTCGCGGGTATAGCTCTTCAGGTAGCGCTGGTAGGCGCGGTCACGCTCGGCTGGCGTCGCACTCTGGTGATTGGCCGAGGCGGCGCGCCCACTGGACTGCAACTCCAGCCAGCTGAGAACTTCCTGCTGATCGCGGGCCGTGGTGCCCGCCTTGGAGGGTACCGCTGCGCGTTCGGCGGCCAGCGTCATCATCGGCGCAGCCAGCAGGGCGCCGACCAGAATCCATGCCTTCATCGCATCCTCCCTGCTCGCCTCAGCGAGCCTTGAACAGCAACTTCGCATCGTGCGCCACGGCGGGCGTAGAGTCGGCCAGCGCCGGATGCGCATCGACGACGGGCTCGTCCACGTAACTGACGGTGTCCGCCTCCACCTTGGGTTGGCTTGCCGGGCTGCCATGGCCCAGGTCACGCGCCTGATCCTGCGCTTCACGCACCTGCTCGGCCGACAGACCGACGCTCTGGATCAGGCGAGTCGCCTCGGGAGTCTCGCCCTGCATGAACATCAGGATCAGCAGGTTGGTCGCCGGCAGCTTGTCGTGCTCGTCCAGTTCCATAGCGGTGATGAATTCGAAACGCGCCTTCTCCAGCTCTCCACGGCGCAGCAGGACGTAACCCAGGTCATTGCGCAGAGCGCTGTCGGTAGGCTGCAGGCGTGCCGCTTCGCGCAACTCGCGCTCGGCCTCCACGGTATTGCCGGCACGCATGGCGATCTGCCCCAGGCCATGGTGGGCCTCGGCGGTTTTGCAGGTACCGAGCAGGCCTTCATAGACGATCCGCGCCTTGGGGTCGCCGATACGACGCAGGGCCAGGGCCTTGCTTTCGCGCACTTCCAGCGAGTTCGGCGGCAGGGTTTCGAGGTTGGCCAGCGCAGCGTGGGCGCGGCCGTTGTCGAGCATTTCGCGAGCCAGATTGAGCTGCAGTTCCACCGACTGGCCCAGGTTCTCGTCGCAACGCTGGCCGACGGTCGGGCCGCCCAGCGTGTCGAAGTTGGCGCAACCGCCGAGCGCCAGGCTCAACAGTCCGATCGCGCAGGCATTTCTCATCCCATACCCCCCATGGCCTTGGTAATGGCGAGGAACCCGGGCCCGGCGAGGATGATCAGCAGTGCCGGGAACAACAGCACCATCATCACCAGGCTCATCTTCGCCGACAGCTTGCTGACCTTTTCCTGCAGGGCAGTCAGACGGCGGTCCTCGAACAATTGCTTGAGCGTGAGCAACGAGCTGCGCGCGCTGCCACCCTGGCGCACCATCTGCCGCAGCACGTTGCAGCAGTCGGTCAGCTCACCGACCATCAGGCGGCGGCTCAACTGCTCCAGTTCCTCGGCCAGCTCCAGGCCGCTGTCGGTGTGGGCCAGCACGGTTTCCAGCTCCGAGGCCAGCACCGGGACGATGTTCCTTCCTTCGCGGCAGACCACCCGCAGGCTCTGCTCGACGGTCAGGCCGGAGTCGAAGAGGATGCGGATCAGCTGGATGAACAGGATCACTTCGCCAGCCAGGCGCGTCCGGCGCTTCTCGGCGAGATAGGCCAGCACCCGCTTGGGCAGCAGGAAGCCGATGCCCGCGGCGAACAGCAGCGGCACCACCGGCGAGGTAGCGGCGTGGCCCTGCATGGCGAGGTAGACGATGGTGATCCCCATCAGCACGAACGGGCAGGCGATCAGGGTCATCAGGTAGACGCTGCGCGGCGTGCTGCCGCTCCAGCCGGCCTGGTGCAGCAGCACGCGGACTTCCTCGTCGCGCAGGTGCAGGCGCTTGCCCAGCCCGCTGCTGCCGAGGCGGTCGAACAGGTCCGCCACGCGATTGCCGGAACGCGGCAGCGGCTGGCCGCCCAGGCGCTGCTCGATCAGTCGTTGTTCGCGCCCCGCCGCGCGGCTCTGCGAGAGCATCAGCAGGATCGCCGCCAGCAGCAGGATCAGCGCCATCAGGCCGTACATCAGTGGCATGGCGAACTCCTCATATGCTCTTGAGCATGCGCCAGAGCATGTAGACGCCCAGCACCTGCAGGCCGAGGGACGTCAGCAGCATCCAGCGGCCGCCGCTGTCGAGCCACATGTTCATCAGGTAGCCCGGATTGGTGAACAGGATGTAGCCTCCCAGGCTGATCGGCAGCACCGCCAGCACGAAGGCGCTAAGGCGCGTTTCGCCGGTCATGGCACGCAACTGGCGGCTGAGCTTCTCGCGCTCGTGGATGACCTTGATGATGTTTTCCAGCAGGTCGGTGGTGTTGCCGCCGTAGCGGTGGTTCACCGCGACGCCCAGGGAAAACACGTGCAACTCCTCCACGTCGTAGAGCTCGGCGACTTCCTGCAGCGCCTCGGGCAGGCTGATGCCCAACTGAACGTGATGGGTGACCAGCGAGAAGATTTCCCGCAGCGGATCGTCGGCGGCACTGACCGCCTGGGAGATGGCATCGCCCAGGGTGCGGCCCGAGTGCAGGCTGCGCACCACCTGGTCGAGAAAATTGGGCATCTGCCGGATCATCTTCTGCAACCTGCGCTGGTAGAGCGCGTTGAGCAGGATGTGGAAACCCGCCAGGGCCAGGCCGACGCCGCACAGGAGGCCGACTGGCCCGAGGATGCGCTCGCACAGCACCCCCAGCAGGAACGCCGCCAGGGCCGCGCCCAGCAGCCAGATACGCATGTCGGCGATGCCTGCGCGGCGCATGCGTCGCGCCAGCCAGTGGCTGGGGCGGGCCCACCCCGCCCCCCCATGGCGTCTA
>OGQD01000610.1_pt1 | contig 25917 bp, 21 predicted proteins | sample 1553091 | NCBI WGS metagenome assembly OGQD01 (sample SAMEA2580290, study PRJEB22360) | human gut metagenome | biome: human gut; feature: human-associated habitat; material: faeces | place: Denmark | collected 2008/2010
TTGAATTTGAATGCACTTAAATCTTTTTTAAAACCATAATTAGACGGTTCATAGTATTTATAAGATTCATTGACTGAGACATCACTATAATCATCAGATTCATTATGATTAAGTGGCCTATGATAAAATGTATTTTTAATCTCACTTTCAAAATCATCAATAAAATCATTGTAACTTGTTTTCATCCCATGTGCGAGATCAAACCCATTTCCAATTAATACAATTTTATTCATTAGTTTTTTAAATAAAAAGATTAATATAGCCCAAAGTGGCTAATAAAGAGTAGTTTACAAGAACCGAAAGTGCTATCGGTAACGATTTAGTAATGGTGCTTACTGCACTCGCTTTCATCTGATTACCTTGTAAATCATTATTGCAAATTTAATAAAAAAAGGGTTAAGTCGTAGTGTACTTGACCCTTTTTCTGCTTTTCCAATATACATCAAAAAGCGTAATTGGAAATAAATCTTTCCCAATATGGGGACACAATGTGATAATGGTTTACATATTATTTCCAAGTTTTGGTATATCAATTAAAATGTGGTTCCGAAACAAGTAGTGATAACTTTTAACAGACTAAGCTATGGAAATCGTGTTGAACAAAATATTATCGGAAATTCAGCGTCAGGAAGATATGCTATCTTCTCAAATGATGCAAACTGCGGATGAGGCTTACCAAATGACCTTATTCTTAAAGGAAATGCTGTTTACTATAAAGATGAAAGTCTTGCAGACCGGATTTAAGGACGAACGGCAGGAAATCAATTTTTTCAAGAATATCAAACCGCAGATTTTAGGAAAACTTATTTATTACAATAAGGTATTCCGCATTGAAACTACCTGCCCCGTAAGTGCAGGGAGAATACACCAAAGTTATTTTGAAAACCAACTGAAAATTCTGAAATCCGAATACAAGGAAAGCATATCCAATGAAGATTTTTACAGGTACTACCGTGCAGGCAGAACAGACCGTGACCACAGTTATTTCAGGCTCGGAAAAGTCAATTACCACGATGGTTTAAAGAGTGCCGTATTTGAAATTGACCTTAGCTTTTCAACCTACTACGATAACAAAGTTGCCCACATTATAGCCAATGAATTACTCTATACTTTTTTGCTTACCAAAATCAATCCTGAAAAAAATCCCGATACCATTTTAATGAACGGGGATGCAAGCAAAGACATTTCGTGGACTAATTCACAAAATGCACTGATAGAATTGATTTACGCCCTGTATGCTTCCAATTCTATTGCATACGGTAAAATAGGCATCAGAAAATTAGCTCTGATTTTTCAAATCTTATTCCGAACGCCCTTGAACGATATACACCATTCTTTCCACCGAATGAAAACAAGGGCAGGCTCCCGGACGGCGTTTTTAGACCAACTCAAAATTTCCCTCGAAGAGTATATGGATAAAGACCTTTAGCCGTAACAGCAAAAGTGTTTCAAAGCAGTACATTTTGTGTACTGCTTTTTTTGTCCATATCTGCCAATTGGCAAAAGTTGGCAAAAAGCTACAACAAAATAACTGAAACACGCTAAAACCCTTATTAAACAAGGATTTTCCTCATTGCAAAAAAAAATCAAAAAAGTGCCAAACCAATGGGTAAGCATTGGCAGACAAACACTGCCACACTTCTGAATTTTGCCCTGTGAACATTAAACAGCAGTGCAATGAATATTATAACAGTTGACGAAGAAGTGTGGAAGCACCTCAATGAGCGGTTGAAAGCCATTAGCGAATATATCCTCAAACTGGAAGATACAAGCTACGATAGTTTGTGGCTCAACAATCACGAAGTCTGCCAGTATCTCCACATCAGCGAAAAAACATTGTGGCGTATGCGCACCAATGGGCAGATAGCCTTTTCAAAAATGTACGGGCAGTATTACTATACGATTGGTGCTATCAAGGAAATGCTCAACGCTAACGCTGTGCAGACCACCGATGAATATGTAGAGCAGCTTATGGCGAAAGGCAAAAGCTATATCGAAAAAGGCAGAAAGCTGAAATCAGGTAATAATTAAAAGCGTACCCGTATGAATATCGACAAAATGGAATTTGTGGCGTGGATGGAACGCATAATGGATAGGCTGGACATTCTTGGCAATCACATAGACGATTTACAAAAGAAGCGCAACAGCATAGACGGCGAAGAATTACTGGACAATCAGGATTTATTGCAAATGCTGAAAATCAGTAACCGTTCCCTGCAACGGTATCGCTCCATAGGCAAGCTCCCTTATTATACCATTAGCGGAAAACTGTATTACAAACTGTCTGATGTGCATCAGTTCATCAGGGAAAGTTTTAACCCTCCCTTGCCCAAACTGGATGCCAATAAATGACAAACGCTGCCTTTGAATGCCACATAACGCAAATCAGTGAAGGCTTCCTTTACATTCGACCGTGAAATTTTAAAATTTTCAGACTATGAGCGAAGAAACAACAAATAAACAGGAAATGCCCGAACAGCTTTCGGACATCTTACTCGTACTGGATAAAGAGAAAATGAAAATCCAGGCGGTAAAGAGTATAGGCGAAAACGGGAAAATGGAAACCGTTGACCCTACCAAGAAGAACCAAAATCAGTTTATGCGTGTGGACAAAAGCGGCGATTTCTTTTCCAACTTCTTTTCCAATTTTTTCAGCCAGTTAAAGAACCCTACAAACTTTACTTTCTTCAAAGTGCCTGCCCCTGTTGCTGCTGAAAAAGCAGAGGAACTGCAAAAGCACGTAGATAAGCCCACTCCACAGGGCGAAAAAGTGCTGAAAGAACACGAAGTAAAAGCAGAACCCCAACCGGATAAAAAACAAGAAAATCAAAATAATATGGCAACAGCACAAACAACAACGGAAGCAAGCGAATACCGCTACAAGCCGGAGCAGATTGATTGGGACACAATGAAAAACCTCGGATTAAGCAAAGAGTATCTTGAAAAAAGAAACTTGCTCGACCCTTTGTTACGAGGTTATAAAACCAATGAACTTTTACCGATAGGTATTAACCTCGGTGGCTCTATCCTCCGCACAGATGCCCGCCTGTCTTTACAGCAAGGCGAAGACGGCAATGTTATCGTGGCAATACACGGTATCAAAAAAGAACCTAACCTGCACTTTGAGTTTTTCGGTCACAAGTTTACGGATGAAGACAAGAAAAACCTGCTTGAAACGGGCAATATGGGGCGTGTCGTTAATTTAGTAAATTCCAAAACAGGCGAACTGATGCCGTCCATTATCAGCATTGACAGGCTGACCAATGATGTGATTGCGCTACGTACGGAGTTTATCAAAATTCCCGATGAAATTAAGGGCGTAAAGCTGAATGACGAACAAAAGCAAACGCTGATGGAGGGCAAACCACTCTATTTAGAGGGTATGATTTCGACTAAGGGAACGGAGTTTTCAGCAACGGTACAATTCAATGCGGACAAACGATATGTTGAGTTCCTGTTCGACAGAAGCAATAACAATCAGCAAGCGCAAACTAACCAACAGAATACCCAACAAAGCAATCAGCAAAGCCAACCGCAGGAAGCTCCAAGAACTTTCAGGGGCAAAGAACTGGATGATGAGCAGTACAACAAGTTTAAAGCCGGACAAACCATATACGTTGAACTGAAAGATAAAAAAGACCAACCGTATAAGGGTTATATCACTTTCGATAAAGATACCGGAAAGACCAATTTTGAGTTTCCCGGTCAGTACAAAGCACGGGTAGAACCTGCCGAAACCCATAAAACGCAGACTGCCGTCAATTCGGAGGGTAAAACCAACGAAGCGACCAGGAACGTCCAAGAGCCTTTGAAGTCCGGGCAGCAAAGACCGAAAAACGAAAAGCAGCAGGAACAACAGGACAACAAGCCTGCAAAATCCAAAGGCAGAAAAATGTAGTACATTATGAAAACAATCATTGCAGAAAAACCAAGCGTAGCAAGGGAAATAGCCGGACTTGTGGGAGCATCCGATAAAAAGGACGGCTACCTGACAGGTAGCGGCTATTTTGTTACGTGGGCATTTGGTCATTTGATAGGACTGGGAATGCCCGAAGACTACGGGATTTCGGGATTTGACAAAGCATCCCTGCCAATATTGCCCAACCCCTTTTTATTGACCGTTCGCAAGGTCAAAAAGGACAAAGGGTACACCGCCGATACTGGCGCATTAAAGCAACTGAAAGTCATTGAGCAGCTTTTCAAGCTAAGCAACAGCATCATCGTTGCTACCGATGCAGGTCGTGAGTGCGAACTCATTTTCAGGTACATTTATGAATACCTGAAATGCAGCAAACCTTTTGAACGCCTTTGGATAAGTTCACTTACAGAAAAGGCAATAAAGCAGGGCTTTGACAACCTAAAAGACGGGGCAGCATTTGCCGGACTGTACCAGGCAGCACAAGGCAGAAGTCGTGCCGACTGGCTTGTGGGCATTAATGCTACGCAGGCATTGAGCATTGCCGCAGGTAACGGTATCTATTCGCTCGGAAGAGTGCAAACACCTACATTGGCTTTGATATGTAAACGCTACCTCGACAATAAGAATTTCACGGTTAAGAAATACTGGCAGATACAATTATCACACAATAAAGCACAGGTTGATTTCAAAAGTATTTCCGCAACCAAATGGGACGAAAAGCAGCTTGCCGATGATACCCTTAAAGCTATTCAGCGTGGCGCAACGCCTACCGTTAGCTCGGTAGAAACTAAAAGCGTTACAGAACAACCGCCCTTGCTTTTCGACCTGACAGGCTTACAAAAGGAAGCCAATAAAAGGCTGAAATTATCTGCTGAAGCAACGCTCAATATTGCACAAAGCCTGTACGAAAAGAAGTTTATCACTTACCCACGTACCGGAAGCAAATACATCCCTGAAGATATGTGGGCAGAAATTCCAACCCTTGTGCGTGCATTACAGAACCGTGAAGATTGCAAGCAAGCCCTTACCAAAATCAAATGGGGACGGTTCAACAAACGTATCGTGAATGACCTCCGTGTAACGGACCATCACGGTTTGTTGATTACGGACAAAGTGCCGTCCGTACTCAATGCAGACGAAAACAAGATTTATAATATGATTGCGCTCCGGTTACTTGAAGCCATATCACAAGCCTGTGTCAAAGAAATAACCGATGTATCATTACAGGTATTGCATTACGACTTTACGGCAAAAGGCTGTAAAATTCAGGAAGCGGGTTGGCGTTCCATTAAAGGGAGTTTTACAGACGATGGCGAAGACCCAGTGCAGGAACTACCTGAACTGCATAAAGGAGACGAACTTGCCATAAAGGAAGCCGCCGTTTTGGAAAAGCAGACCAAACCGCCAGTGCTTTACACCGAAGCCGGGCTTTTGTCGGCTATGGAAACCGCAGGGAAAGAAATCGAAAACGAGGAAGAACGAAAAGCCCTCAAAAATATCGGTATCGGTACGCCCGCAACAAGAGCCGCCATTATCGAAACCCTGTTTACCCGCAATTATATCGAACGTGATAAACGTTCCTTAATCCCTACGGAAAAAGGATTGCAGGTGTACGGGCTTGTCAAAGACCGGAAAATTGCGGATGTGGCAATGACCGCCGAATGGGAACTGGCATTGCAGAAAATCGAGAACAACGAAGCGGATGCCGGAACGTTCCAAAAGGAAATGGAAGCCTATGCCAAATCCATTACCGATGAATTGCTGCAAACTTCCATTGCAAGCACCAACCAACCCAGACTGACTTGCCCAAGATGCGAAAGTCAGCAGCTTATTATCCGTGACAAGATTGTGAAATGCCCTGATGAGGCTTGTAACTGGGTACAGTTCCGCACCGTCTGCGGTGTACAAATCAGTATCGAAAACATAACAAGCCTTGTCAATAAAGGCAAAACCTCTCTTATCAAAGGAATGACAAGCAAAGCCGGAAAGAAATTCGATGCGTACATCGTACTGAAAGAAAACGCCGAAAGTTCCTTTGAGTTTGAGAAAAATAAAAGCACAAAACGCAATGGAAAATAAACCGTCAATCGTACCCAAAGAAATCAGGAACCTGATTTATACCATCCGAGGCAAACAGGTAATGTTGGATAGTGACCTCGCTGCCTTATATCAAGTAGAAACAAAAAACCTGAACAAAGCCGTTAAAAGGAATATTGAGCGATTTCCTGTATCATTCTGCTTTCAACTGACCGAAGAGGAAGTTGAAAACTTGAGGTTCCAATTTGGAACCTCAAGTTTGAGTTACGGCGGAAGACGTTATTTGCCCTATGTTTTTACAGAACAAGGGGTCGCAATGGCTTCTGCTATACTCCGTTCAGATATAGCGGTTAAAATCAGTGTTGAAATTATGGAAGCCTTTGTAGAAATGCGAAAAATGCTTATCAGCAATGCCGCTTTGTTTCATCGTTTGGATAATATAGAGCTGAAACAATTAGAAGCCGACCAAAAATTTGAAGAGATTTTTAAGGCTTTGGAAAGCGATAAGCTCCACAGCGAAAAAGGTATCTTTTACAACGGGCAGGTTTTTGATGCCTATGCCTTTGTTTCCGATATTATCCGAAGTGCAAAAAACTCCATTATCCTATTGGATAATTATGTGGACGATACGGTGCTGACCTTATTGGGAAAACGCAATGACAATGTAACCGCCACTATCTATACCAAAAATATCGGCAATCAGTTACGGCTGGATATGCAACGGTACAACAGCCAATATCCTCCCATTGAAATAGAGATTTTTTCCGATGCTCACGACCGATTTTTGATTATTGACCATACGGAACTCTACCATATCGGAGCTTCCCTTAAAGACCTGGGCAAAAAATGGTTTGCCTTTTCGAGAATGGATATAGAAGTCGGCAGGATGCTTCATATCTTGAACAAGCCATAAAAAATGAACCTCTGAATTATCGGAGGTTTTTTGTTGCCATATTACGCCAAATCCTGCCTTTCAAAGCCAAACCCTGCAACATTATCAAAGGCATTTGCTCCTGCTTCTAATTTTAGGATTTAAGTAAAATTCAAAACAAAATAAAGTATGGATGTACAGCAAAAAGACCTGTCGTTTTTCAGATTACGACTGCAAGAACTATTAAACAGCAGCTTTCCCGAAAAGGCACACGACCAAAAATTTATAGACCAACGGTCTTCGTGGGCTGCCAATGCTTACGAAGGTGCTTTCCGTTCGGGAAACGCCGTTGAGCAATGCGACGAAATAGCCAATTACATACTTTTTGAGGGCTTGCACTTCTCCAAGTTCGACACGGTTTTCAAAGTGGTATGCAATGAGTTTGATACCATAATGGCAGACGAGGAACTGCGACTGTTCGCCCTGAAAATGTTCCCTGTATGTGAGCCTGTTTTCGCAGGATACAAATTAACCGATGATTTCGCCTATGGGTATGAGTTTGATGTACTCTACACCGAACTGACTGGAACCATCTCAATATGGATTGAGGAAAATGGGCTTCAGTAAACGGTTCCATCTCCAACAGAATATTGATGCCCTGCGAATTGTTTTTAAACTGGAAAAGGAGAAACGGCAAGCCACCGTAGGCGAAAGACTGCTAATGATGCGATACAGCGGATTTGGCGGTCTTAAATTCGTTCTGAACCCCATAGAAAACAAAATAGATATCAATCATTGGAGAAAAACAGAACACGACCTTTTTCCACTCACGCAGGAACTCCACCAACTACTCAAAGAAAATTCCGAAGACGATAAGCAATACCGCAGGTATGTGGACAGTATGAAAAGTTCCGTACTGACGGCTTTTTATACACCGCCAAAGGTTATAGATGCCATTTCATCTGCCTTGCGGGATAATGGTCTGCACATTGATAAATTCCTCGAACCCTCCGCAGGTATCGGTTCATTCATCCAATCCTTTTCGGAAAACCAAACAGCCAGTGTTACCGCTTATGAAAAGGACTTGCTTACAGGCAAGATTTTAAAGCAGCTTTACCCCGATAGCAATATCCGTATAAACGGTTTTGAAGAAATCCCCGAAAGGGAACAAAACAGCTATGATATAATTGCCAGTAATATCCCTTTTGGCGATACTTCTGTATTTGACCTTTCTTATTCCCGCAGTAGAAACAGCGCAAAGGAACAAGCTGCCAGAAGCATACACAATTACTTTTTTCTGAAAGGTGCTGATATGCTCCGTGAGGGCGGCTTGTTGGCTTATATTACTTCACAGGGCATTCTGAACAGCCCTAAGAACGAACCCATACGCAGGGCGTTAATGCAGGATAATAATTTGGTTTCGGTTGTAAGATTGCCCAACAACCTGTTTACCGAATATGCAGGTACGGAAGTAGGCAGCGACCTTATTATCCTACAAAAAAATACGGCAAAAAAAAATCTGACCGACAGGGAAGATCTGTTTTGCCAAAGCAAGCCAACCGAATACAATACGCCGGGCAATGCGCTCTTTCAGGATAGTGCAAGAATTATCCATACCGACCAAAAATTAGATACCGACCCATACGGGCAACCTGCCTTAATCTATACGCATAAAGACGGTGTTGAGGGGATTGCCGAAGATTTGAAGCAAATGCTTTCCGAAGATTTTGGAAAGCACCTGAATTTGAATTTATACAGAGGCGAACGCAGCGATGAGCCTGTTATACAAATTCCGATTGAACCAAAGGTTACACCTCCGGTTATCGACCCTGTAATCATTCAGCAAAAACCGCAATCTGTATCCACTCCGGTACTCCGTCAGGAAAGCCCGCAGGAATTAAAGCAACTAAGTATTTTTGACCTGTTTGAAAGTGCGGGCGAACCTATAATGGTTCTTGCTCCACCTAAAAGAACTACCCAAGCCAAAAGACAAAGCACTAAAAAAAGAAGAGGTACAACAAGTCGTCAGCCAGACCTGTTCAGTAGTGCAAGGCAGCAGTCTTACACACCGCTAAAATCTAATGGTGCTGCCAATGGAAGCCACCAAGTAAACGACAAGAAACAGGAAGCTATTGGCGACCTGTTTTCACAAACAAACGGTAATGGCCAGTCTGATAAGACAGCCATTGCCACTACCAATATTAATGCTATTCCTGAACCTGCCCCGTACACTGGCGAACTGCAATCATTCCACCGTAACGATTGCCTTGTGGTAGATAACGGTTGGGTTGGTTATCTGCAAGATGTGCAAAGGAACGACGACAAGGCAACAGCAACCTTTCATCCGTTGCAATTGCCGAGCTCACAGAAAGCAAGAGCCGAAGCCTATATAGCCGTAAGGGACAGTTATATCAACCTGTACCAAAAAGAAGCTGAAAAGCAGACCGAGCATAAAGAAGAAAGGGAAACGCTGAACCTCCTGTACGATGGCTTTGTCAAAAAATACGGTAATCTCAATGCTGCCGACAATGCTAAGCTGATAAAGACCGACAGCGCAGGCAAAGAAATCCCCTATCTGGAGCGTATCATTGGCGGCGTAATCCACAAAGCGGATATTTTCAGCCGTCCCGTTAGCTTTTCTACCACTACGTTAGCAACCGACAATCCCGAAGAGGCTTTAGCCGCCTCGCTGAACAAATACGGAAATGTGGATTTGGACTTTATGTCCGAAATCAGCAGCCTGCCTACCGATACCCTTAAAGAAGCCCTGCACGGGCGGTTGTTCTTCAATCCGCTACAACAGGAATACGAAATAGCTGAACGTTGGATTGCAGGTAACGTAGTTGAGAAAGCCGACGACGTAAGAGCCTATCTCGAAAACAATCCCGATGATACCGAAGCCAAAGAAAGCCTTAACGCTTTAGAGGAAGCCCGACCAAAACGTATTGACTTTGAGGAATTGGATTTTAACCTCGGCGAACGGTGGATACCTACTGGGATTTATGCCCGTTTCGCTTCGCACCTGTTTGATGCGGATGTACTGGTTCATTACTCCGAAAGCTCCGACGACTTTTCCGTAAAGTGTCATCAGGGCAATATGCACATTTGGGAAAAATATGCGGTCAAAGCGGAAAGCCGCACGTTTGACGGTATTGCCCTGCTTAAACACGCCCTTGTCAATACCACGCCTGATATTACCAAAAAAGTAATGGTTGGCGACCAAGAGGTTAAAGTACGGGATATGGAAGCCATACAAATGGCGAACACCAAGATTGACGAAATCCGTACCGCCTTTACCGACTGGCTACACGCACAGAACGATGAGTTTAAAAACAGGCTGACCGACCAGTACAACGATACTTTTAACTGTTTCGTTCGCCCAAACTATGACGGAAGCCATCAGGAATTTCCGGGATTAGACCGCAAGGGAGCAGGCATTGAAGACCTGTATTCAAGTCAAAAGGACACCGTTTGGATGATAAAGCTGAACAACGGTGCTATCTGCGACCACGAAGTAGGCGCAGGAAAAACGCTGATAATGTGTACCGCAGCGCAGGAAATGAAGCGTTTGGGATTAGCCCATAAGCCGATGATTATCGGGCTGAAAGCAAATATACCTGCCATTGCCGAAGACTACCGTAAAGCCTATCCACACGCCAAAATCCTTTATCCGGGTATTGATGATTTTACGCCGAAAAAACGCCTGCGGATTTTCGGGGATATTAAAAATAATGATTGGGATTGCGTGATACTTACGCACGACCAGTTCGGAATGATACCGCAATCGCCCGAAATACAAAAGGAAATCCTCGAAATAGAACTGGACAGCGTAGAGCGCAATCTCGATGCCCTGAAATCGCAGGGCAAGGAAGTGACAAGGGGAATGCTCGCCGGGGTAATCAAGCGGAAAGAAAATCTTGAAGTAAAGCTGAAAACGCTGCAACACGATATTGAAAACCGCAAAGATGATATTGTGGACTTTAAGATGATGGGCATAGACCATTTGTTTGTGGACGAAAGCCACCAGTTCAAAAACCTGATGTTCAACACCCGTCATACACGGGTTGCCGGACTGGGGAACGTGGACGGCAGCCAAAAGGCACTGAACCTGCTGTTTGCAATCCGCACCATTCAGGAGCGTACCAATGCGGATATGGGTGCAACCTTTCTTTCGGGTACAACCATCAGCAATTCATTAACGGAATTGTACCTGCTGTTCAAATACCTGCGCCCCCGTGCATTGGAAAAACAGGGTATTCATTCCTTTGATGCGTGGGCAGCTATCTATGCACGGAAAACGACCGATTATGAATTTTCGGTAGCTAACAATATTGTAGCAAAAGAGCGTTTCCGCTACTTTATCAAAGTGCCGGAACTGGCACAGTTCTATTCTGAAATCACGGATTACAGAACGGCTAAGGATATTGGTATTGACCGCCCCACTAAGAACGAGGTATTGTACAACATACCGCCAACGCCCGACCAAGATGCCTTTATCCAAAGCCTGATGCAGTTTGCCAAAACGGGCGATGCTACTTTGCTCGGTAGAGAACCATTATCGCAAAGGGAAGAAAAAGCAAAGATGCTCATTGCGACGGACTATGCCCGTAAGATGTCGCTCGATATGCGTATGGTAAGTGGTATATACGACGACCATCCCGACAACAAGGCTTCGCATTGTGCGGTAAATATCGCCAAGTATTACAACCAGTTCAACGCACAGAAAGGAACGCAGTTCGTTTTCTCGGATTTAGGAACCTATAAGCCCGGCGAATGGAACGTGTACTCCGAAATAAAACGCAAACTCGTGGAAGACCACGGCATACCTGCGCACGAAGTAAGGTTTATTCAGGAAGCGAAAAATGATAAGCAACGTAAGGAACTTATCAACGGAATGAACGAGGGCAAAATCCGTGTACTGTTCGGTTCTACAAGTATGCTCGGAACTGGCGTAAACGCACAGAAAAGAGCTGTTGCCGTTCATCATTTAGATACACCGTGGCGACCGTCTGACCTTGCCCAAAGGGACGGGCGGGCAATCAGAAAAGGCAATGAGATTGCCAAATTCTTTGCCGATAATAAAGTGGCTGTGATTATCTATGCAGTTGAAAAATCGTTGGACAGTTACAAATTCAACCTGCTGTATAATAAGCAGCTTTTCATCGACCAGTTAAAGACTAACAACCTGACCAAAAGAACGATTGACGAGGGAAGTATGGACGAAAAATCGGGAATGAACTTTTCGGAATATGTGGCAATCCTGTCAGGAAATACAGACCTGTTGGATAAAGCCAAACTGGAAAAACAGATTGCCGGACTGGAAAGCGAAAAGCAGGCGTTCAACCGCTCTAAATCCAGTGCCAAATTTAAGGTACAGGATTATATGGAAATGTTGCAAAGCACTCAATCCCGTTTGAGCCGGATGAGTACCGACTGGGAAAACTTACAGCAACGCCTGCAAAAGCGTTTGGACGGTACAATCGAAAACCCTGTGCTGTTAGATGGCTTGCCGCCCAATGCAAATCCGAAACAAATAGGCGCAAAACTGAACGAGATTGCGAACAAAGCCCGCACGGCAGGCGACTATCGTGAAATAGGCAACCTCTACGGGTTTCAATTATTGGTTAAAACAGAACTTCCAAAGGATAATTCAACACTCGAAAGGGTCAATAGATTTTTTATAACTGGCGAGGGCAATATCAAGTACACCTACAATAACGGTCTGATGGCAAAAGACCCCGAAACCGCCGCAATGAATTTTTTAAGGGCTTTGGAAAAACTGCCGGGCTTTGTGAAGCAGGAGCAGGAGAAAATCGCTGAAATACAAAAAGACCTGCCGATACTTCAGGAAGTGGTTAACGGTACTTGGGCTAAGGAAAGTCGATTGAGTGAGCTTAAAACGGAACTGGCTGCCGTAGAAAGAAAGATACAGCTATCTATTACGCCGGAAACCAAACAAGATGCTTCGGAGCAGGCAGAAAAGCAGAATGAAGCCCCAAAGGTGCAGGAAAGCATTATACGAACAAAAGGCGTTCATTCACCTCGTGGCGTATTATAATAGTCGTTACTTTTCGTCCTTTTCGTCCATTTTTTTTATTAGGGCTTCACACAGGCTGTCAAGGAATTTGGTTCGGTTTATCTTACGGGCTTTCAGTTCCATAAACGTATGGTAAAAATCGCCCAATTCAATATTAAAGGCATCTTCAAATGCTTTAGCAATCAATTTTATATCTGTATTCCCATTGTTAAATACACCGTGGGAGTACAGTGCATATATGAGTTCAGTCAGTGCCGTTTTACTTGCCGTCCATTTCAATGAATTGTCCGAACCCCTTTTCACATTGATGTTATTGAGCCTGTCTTCCAAATAAACTTGTATCAGGTCATTGGCAATAATCTTGGCAGATTTATAGTCGTGGGAAGTGGAAAAGGTTTGGTCAGACTGGAAATAATAAGTATCCAAACATAGCTTAATATCATGCCTGCCCCGAAGAAATAACTTTTCGTCAAGAAAAGAATTATTGCTGCGGTAATACTTGTAAAAATCAAGGTTGTTTTCAAAGAACCTTTTTAGCTTTTTCAGTTCTTTGGTAAAATATTTCTTGGTACGCTTGTTCCCGTAGGGTCTTCTTGTTTCGATTTTATAGATGGCATTGTAGTAGATGAGCTTTGAAACAATAACAGGTTTCTGATACTTGAAAAAATGGATTTCTTCTTCCATATTCTTAAAGTCATTTTTCAGTACAAAGTCCTTTAAGTCGGCAAGGCTTTGTATGATATGGTGTATAACGGCTTCAATTCTTTTTATGGGGCAGTCGGTTTCAATCTCCAGTTCCTGGATTGCAGTTTCCAATTTAAGATATGTTTCATTGTAAAATTTATCCATTCGCTTCATTTTGATGTAATATATTATTGGTTAATACAGAAAAGCTAACACTGTTCGTATTAGCTTATGATGCAATTACTGCTTAAAAAAATTCAACCTCTACCGTATTGATGATGGAACGATAGATAGATTTTTGTTGCATACTTTAAAGGGTTGTAGTATGATGCAGGTTAGTCTTTGCGAATTACACCTGCATCACCTCCTTTTTTTTACCGATATTTTTTTACGGTTATGCAGTTTACAACCCTTAGTTATTTAATTTTAATAAGTCAATGCCAGCCCCACACCAAAGCCCATATCGCTATCATAGTGGGTACGTATCCCTATATTCTTATTAATGATATACCTAAGTTCTCCCATATACTCTAAGTCGGTATTCACCATAAAACCACCTCTTAGTCTTTTTGAAATTGGTATATCTTCACGCATTAACTGCAATCTCACAATTCCATCATGATATACTTCTGCCTGAAAATTGACCAGCATCGGCAGCGTATAGATAAATCCTAAGCTAAACTGTCTGCGGGTGTCTTTCTCATTTCTTTGCCCAAACAAATTCTTTTCGTGCTCATCAATACCGAGTCTGCGGTAACGCCAGTCAAAACCTATGAATGGCATAAACCATTGCATTCTGCCCAAATACCTACCTAAATGTGTTTCTACCTCGTAGCCGTGCATATCATTGTAACCTAAACGCCATTCTGTTCCTAATTGGTAGCGTGCATTCATTAGCATAGCTTCTCCATCATTACCATTGGTTGCAAAATCGTTTTGTGCCATAAAATGAGGCATATTACTTTCTCTTTGCAATTCTTTATAGGCTTTTGCCTTATCGGGTAGATAGGGGTTATTGTAGTCTCCAACTTCAAAGACCCTGTTCATTCCCGCCATCATGTGATATAATATATGGCAATGAAAGAACCAATCACCTTCCTCATTTGCTAAAAACTCAATGGTATCTGTTTCCATAGGCATGATATCCAACACATTTTTAAGCGGCGATTTTTCGCCTTTTCCGTTTATCACCCTGAAATCAAATCCGTGAAGATGCATTGGATGCCGCATCATTGAATTATTATAAATGGTAATCCGTAGAATTTCTCCTTTTTTTACAGGTATTTTGTCAGTTTCCGAAAGTATTTTATTATCCATGCTCCATACATAGCGGTTCATGTTGCCAGTAAGTGTGAATTTCAACTCTTTTACAGGCGCATCATTTGGAAGAGAGGTGTTATAAGGTGATTGCAACATAGCATAATTTAATGTTTTGATGTCTCCCAAGGCATTAGCGTTGTAACGGTTAGCGTCGTTATCCATATCCATACCCTCATGCTTACTGTGGTCTGCTTTTTTTGTTGCATCTCCGGTAATTTCGGGATACATCACTACATTCATGTCCATTTGGTTAAGGCTCATCTTCATGCCCATATCGTTCAAATCGCCATTCATTTTCATCATATCGTTCATCATCTTCATCCCCTCGAAATACTTCAATCGTGGGAGTGGAGAAATAAGCTGTTTGACCCCATCACCTATAAAGTAACTCGCAGATTGTGTCCTGTCTTCGGTTGTTGCTAAGAACTCGTAAGCCAAACCATCTTGAGGGATAGTCACTACAATATCGTAAGTTTCAGAAACGGCAATGATTAACCTGTCCACCTCTACAGGCTCAACATCATTCCCATCATTAGCTACTACTGTAATTTTTCCTCCAGCATACCGTAGCCAGAAATATGAAGACGCCCCTCCATTGGAAACACGCAATCTGACTTTGTCGCCTGCTTTTAGCTTTTTACCATCAATTGTTTTCAAATCGGTGCTATGGCTACCATTTATTAGGATTTTATCATAGTAAACGTCACTGACATCCATCGCCAGCATCCGCTTCCACTCGTTTTTTACCTTTACCCCTAATTTTCCCTCCTTAATAGCTTCAACATATGATTGTGTTGCGCCTTTCTTAATGGCCGCCCAATCATTTGCATTGTGTAGCATACGGTTGATATTATCGGGGTTAAGATTTGTCCACTCACTTAATATAATTGGAACGGTCGGCAAATCGTCAATTCCTTTTCTGAATGTCTTATCATCGCTTCTTTTCTTCATGATAAAACTTCCGTACATGCCAATCTGCTCCTGCAATCCTGAGTGGGAATGGTACCAGTGCGTACCATGCTGGATAATCGGAAAACGGTAGGTGTAGGTTGTGCCCGGTGCGATGGGTTTTTGTGTAAGCCAGGGCACACCGTCTTCTTTATTGGGCAGGAACACACCATGCCAGTGAAGTGATGTGCTTTCTTTCAATTGGTTGTGCACCACTATTTCGGCAGTGTCGCCCTCGGTAAAGGTAAGGGTGGGCATGGGGATTTGCCCGTTTACGGCAATTGCCCTTTTTTGCTTACCTGCATAGTTGACAAGCGTATCTTTTACATACAGCTCGTAATGCACCACTCTCTGTGCAAACAGCGTTTGCGTGCAAAGCAGTATCAGCACTGTTTGCAAAATTCTTATAGGTATTTTATTATATCTGTTCATGATTTGAAAAATTTTATTTAATGCTGTCTTCCATTGTGCTAAACCACGCTATCAAAACCTGCTTATCCTCCGGTGACAATACTGCATTGCGATGAATTAGTGTGTATGATGACAACGGCATTTCCCCGTCCTTAACCTGCCCGGCCATAGCCCTGAACTTGTTTCGCTGCCTGCGGACAGAATAGTCGCCAAATTCGCTAAAGTTGAGTTCCTCTTTCCCCTTTTTTATATGCTCTGCCATGTACCATGCGCCGGGCTGGATACGGCTGTACCACGGATAATGGGTATTGTTGCTATGGCAGTCATAACAGGACTGAACAAGGATAGCCTTTACATTTTGGGGTACGGCGTACACTCTTTCGATATGGGTGGCTGGCACTTCAACCGCCTGGTTCCGTAAGGGCTGAAAGAACTGTATGGCAATCAGGACGACAGCCAGCCCCAATATGATTTTCTTCTTTATGGTCATAATTATTTTATTGTGGCTTCATCTTTTTGTGTCTACTGTTTTTTCACATACTTGGCATAATTCTCCTTGTTTTCAAAATAAGAAACTTCACCGTTATTTCCTGTCACAGCAATCACCGCATTAGCTTTGTCTACCTGCTTATGGGAATAGGGGTCTATCGCCATCCGCACGGTCGCATCTTTTGGAATACGTTCCTTACACATTTCGCAACATCCGTAATAGGTTTTACCATCAAATTTTACTTCAAACTGCTTTTTGCCCATATAGGCATCATTTACCATGCAGACTTCATCCGATGGAACCAATTCACCTATTTGGACATCATGTTCGTGGCTTGCCGGAGTTGCCTGCGAATGATGCTGTGCCGCTTCATCCTTATTTGACCCTGTCTGCCCGCAAGCGGTGAATAGCAGAGTTAAAGAGGAAATAAAGCAAATTATTATTTTGCTCATGTTAAAACTATTTTTTGAAATTTTATTATTTACTTTCTTCAAACTCTTTCAGCTTGCGCTTCATTAGTTCAATTTCTTCCGCTTGGGTTTTAAGTATATTTTTTTGCAGCTCTATCAGTTCCGGGTCGGTCAGGTGTGCCTTTTCGGACATCAATATGGCTGCTGCGTGATGGGGTATCATACCCTTTGCAAACTGCTTGTCCCCGACATTGATTTGTTCCCTGATACCAAACCATGAAAAGATGCCAACAGCAACCGAGATGATGGCTATCGCCCAATTCATCTTCCTGTTGGGGTACATTACTTTCATTACCACTAATTCGATAAGCAACATTGCCGAAGTCATCAGCAGGGTCATATACAAATTGTTGATATTGGGTATAAGGTTGCGCAACCCGTCTATCATAGCGTACATAATAAAATACATTGCACCGAACATTACGACAGCCATAATCGCAAAGCGTTTGTACATGGCTGAAGCATGGCTTGAATTGTGCGCACCATGCCCTGAAGCATGACCTGTATGGTGGTTGTTCTGCATATTTTCCATAACCCTAAATTTTATTTGCTGTTAATTGTTTTTTCCACCTTACCGCAGGTCAGCATTTTAGAACCGTAGTAAGGGTTTTTGATTTCTTTGCTTTCGCTGAACCAAACAGCTCCTTTCCCGTCATTGAACATCGGGCAATGGTCTTGATACAATGTTTGTGATGTGCCGAACAAACTAACCAGGTCTTTCAAATCTTCGCTAAGCGACGCTAAATGTTCTCTTTGGTGGTCTATCTTCCCAGCATTTTCGCCAATGTGCTCGGCATTTTCTTTTGCACTTTCAAAAATTTCCATAAACTCTTTATGCTTATCGGCTGGAATAGTTTTCATATCCACCTTATTCAAAGTACCCAACAGCTTTTTTCCTGCATTGGCGGCAGCTTTGTCATTATCTGAAGCAAGTGCGTTCTTTAATGATAGATAATCGGTAACTATGGGCGCAATAGAAAAGTTTTTTGCTTCTTCTTTTCCTGTTGCTTTTGCTTCCTGACCGCTCGGAGTTTCACTCACAACGGGCGCAGCTACCGTATCATCCTCTTTTGGTTGGGAAGCTGACTGTTCTTGTGATACAACAGCAGTATCACTTGAAGACTGCTCGTTTTTGTTGGATGCCTGATTGCATGATACTGTTACAAATGCCATGATAACAGCAATGATTGATAATGTTAGATTTTTCATTTTTATTTATTTTTTGATTTTTAAAAAACTTGCGTTAATAGCCACTACAATGGTGCTTACACTCATCAGCACAGCACCCATAGCGGGACTTAAAACAAAATTCGGATAGAGTACGCCTGCCGCAAGCGGTATTGCCACCACGTTGTAGCCAACCGCCCATATCAGGTTCTGTACCATCTTTTTGTAGGTAAGTTTGCCGAAGTCAATCAGTTTGACCACATCCCTCGGGTCGCTGTCTACCAATATGATATCCGCTGTTTCGGCAGCCACGTCCGTACCGGAACCCACGGCAATGCCCACATCTGCCTGTGCCAGTGCAGGTGCATCATTTACACCATCACCAGTCATTGCTACGATTTCGCCTTTTGCCTGAAACTCCTTTACTTTCTCCTGCTTGTTGTGCGGAAGCACATTAGCCAAATACCCGTCCATACCCAATTTTCCGGCTACGGCAGCAGCAATCCTGTCGTTGTCCCCGGTGAGCAGAAAGGACTTGATGCCCATTTTTTTGAGTTCCTCAATCGCCTGTGCCGAACCCTCACGGATGCTGTCTGCCAAAGTAATGATGCCGATTACCCGGTCATCAATGAGGACAAAGTTGACCGTTTCGGCTTCTTGATTGATTTCGTTTGGAATTTCCGGCAGGGAAAGGTGGTTTTCGGTGAAATAATTCGGGCCGCCAGCTAAGACATTTTTCCCGTTCACAACACCTTTAACACCTATGCCCTGCATATAGCTGAAGTTTTCAGACTTCCATAAGGCAAGGCTCTTTTCTTTCAATGTAGCCATAATGCCTTTGGCGATATGGTGTTCCGAATTTTGCTGTACTGCGGCAGCATACTGGATAACCTCATCGGCATTATATTCGTCTGTTAACGGTATAACCTTTTCTACGGCATGGGAACCTTTGGTGAGCGTTCCGGTCTTATCAAAAATGACAGTGGAAAGTTTTCGGGTGGTTTCAAATGCTGTGCGGTTGCGGATGAGCAGACCATTGGTCGCCGATAGCGTTGTGGAAATGGCGACCACCAACGGGATAGCCACGCCCAATGCGTGCGGGCAGGCCGTTACCATTACCGTCACCATTCTTTCAAGCGCAAAGGCAATATCTCCACTGCTTGCATACCAATAGGCATATGTGCCTATGCCCACGGCAATGGCAATAAAGGTGAGCCATTTGGCAACTTTGTCCGCAAGGTTTTGCGTATTGCTCTTAGTAGCTTGTGCCTCCTGCACAAGATTGATAACCCTGTTCAGGTAGCTGTCTTTTCCAACGGCTGTTACCTTAACTTTCAGCGCACCATCGCCATTGATAGAGCCTGCGATGACCTTTCCGTCCTTTTCCTTTTTTACGGGGACACTTTCTCCGGTAAGCATACTTTCGTTGATATACGAAAGCCCCTCCAGTACCAATCCATCGGCTGGAATTTTTTCACCCGGTTTTATGATAGCCGTTTCACCGCTTTGCAGGTCTTCGAGCTTTATCTTTACGGCTTCTCCGCCACGTTCCACGGTAACATCGTTGGGCAGCAAAGCCACCAATGACTGTAATGCCCGTGAAGCAGCCATTTGGGAACGCATTTCCATCCAATGCCCTAACAGCATGATGTCAATGAGGGTTGCCAGTTCCCAAAAGAAGTCCATACCCTCCAAGCCAAATACAACGGCTACTGAATAGACATAGGCTACGGATATGGCGATGGCAACAAGTGTCATCATCCCTATGGCTTTGGCTTTCACCTCGCCAATCATTCCCTTTAGGAACGGCAAGCCTCCATAGCTATAAATCACCGTACCCAATGCCAGCAGCACATATTTATCTCCATTGAAAGCAAGGCTGAAACCCAACCATTGCTGTATCATGTGTGACAGGAGCAGGATAGGGATTGTAATGACGAGGCTTATCCAAAAACGAGCGAGAAAATCGCCTGTATGATGCCCCTCATGTTTGTTAAAGCTATCTCTGGCTTGGTTATGATGAGAATGCCCGGAATGCCCATGTCCTGATTTTTGTACATGAGAAACTGAGCTACCGCCAACTGGAACCAGTGCCATGCCACAAAGCGGGCATTTGCCTGGTTCGTCTTTTAGCACCTGCGGGTGCATGGGACACGTGTATTTTTTCATAATAAGGGGTTTTAAAAGTTATGTTGCACTTAATTTTTTTGCCATCTCATGGGTCATTTCTTCGGCATAAGCACCATAGGCATCCACAAGTACGCCTTTATTCTTACCATCATTGGACGATATGGCATAAATCACGGCATTGTTATCAGGACTGCTGTCGAGGCTTTCAAACCTATGGGTTTCCGTAACCGTAAAATCCTCCGGTTTTAGTTTCAGGCTCCTTGACGCACAGTACAGGCAGTCCGGCAACAGACTAAAGTCCATACTGTATCCACGCTGTCTTAGGTCTTTAAGCGCCTGCACCATGTCATTGTACTGTACCATAGCTTTCAGACCTGTTATTTAATGGTTTCAACTGTACTGCCGCAGGTAAGCATCTGTGAGCCGTAATATGGATTTTTAACGGCATTCTCTTTACTTAGCCAATTGGCTCCCTTACCTCCGTTGTACATAGGGCAGTGCTGGTAATAAACGGGGGTGTCCTGTTTAGAAACTTTGGCCAGTGTGTAGATGCTTCCCGAAAGTGCCGCAAAAGCACTTCTTTGTTTTGCAACATCTTTTGATTTTGAAATGCTTTCCGCATTGGCCGTTAAGTCCTGCATCACTTTCATCCAAGCCGTATGTTCCTCTGCTGATAGCTTATTCATATCGACTGCTTTAAGGGATGCAGCCAATTCAGCGGCTTTGGCAGATGCGGTCGCCGCATCGGTTTTTATCAAAGCGTCTTTCACTGAAAAGTAGTTGTCAAATACAGCTTTTAGCTGTGATTGGTTTTGGGCTGCATCTTTGTTAGCGGGTGCTGCCATTTGGCTATGGTCGTGATTGCCATGTCCGGCATTCATGTCCATTCCCGCCTCCTTGTTTTTGGCAACCGTCTTCACGGGTCTATCATACTGGCAGCAACCAGCCAGTTTAGCATATACGTCATCCGGCGCACGGAACTTCTCACTGTCATAACCAGCCAAAGCAATACGTTTCAGGATTTCATCCTGATTTGTTTTGTCGCCGTCATAGGTGAGCGTAGCCATCTTGGTATCTTTGTTCCAGTCCACGCTGGCTACCTTTTTTACGTTACCTGCTTTTTCGATGGTGGTTTTGCACATACCACAATTGCCGTAAATCTTTACGGTTTCTGTTTTCGCATTCTTGATTTGTGCGAAGCCGTTTATTGATGATAGTAACACGGCGATTACCATCACTATTTTTGATAATGATTTCATAATAATTACATTTTGAGAAACGGGGGATAGATAAACCCGTTTCTGTTTTAAATTTTAAGTAAATGATACAAATAGGGGATTTGCAAAAGCCGGAACAGCTTCTGACAGGACACACCTATGGCTATCAGGCCATAGTTTTAGCTTATTTTAGGCGGTAGCCAAATGGAGAAAAAGCCCGAAGAATAGTAGGCTTCTTTGAAACCGAATTTTTGCTTTTTAGCTGCTGCTAAGTGATTTTTTGCCTTTAATTCGATTATGGTTGGGACATTTAGGGAAGTGGTTGAAGCACCGCACCTGCAAGAGTTGTGTGAACAGCCGCCCCCGCATTTGTCACTTTTGCATTTTTTACAGGATTTGCCCTTGCAACCTTTTTTATGTTCTGATTTTTTGGATTTCTCCTTTGAGCAGGAAGACTGCTCGGTCTTTGTTGAATTTTTGGAACAGGCATAGCTCTGACTTGGCATCATAAAGAAAACCAAACAGAACAATGTCAAAATGCCTATATGTATTCTATAATTTTTCAACGCAACAAAGTTACAAATTAGATTGGTTTTTTATATCGTTTTACGTTTTTTTTTTGCTATATGGACAAAAAAATGCCATATACGCAATAACCTATCGCCTTTTTTCAGAATTGATAAAATGCCCTTTTTCAGCAACCCAACCTCATAGAAAATTCGGTCGGAAAAAGGGCATTTCAAAAAGTTGTTGGCTTAGGCGTCCAAAGGTTCAATTTTGAAGCCTGCCTTTTGCACGGTCGATATTACTTCCTGCTCGGTAATGCCCTCGGACTTCACTGTAAGTACCTTGTCCTTGTTGGCAGTGTCCACTTCCCAATGGCAGATACCCTCTGCCTTGTCCAAGTGCGGTTTTACAGATGCGATACAACCTCCGCAATTGATGTTCGTCTTGAATTGAAATTGTTTATTTTCCATTGTTAATAAATTTTAGAGTTATCTGATAATGCAAATTTCCGTACTATTCAGTTCAGTATTGTTGTGTAATTTCTTGTTTGATTTGTGAGATTTACTGTTTTATTTCTTCCACTTCAACCGCAGGCTGTTACTGACCACGCTCACGCTGCTCAATGCCATTGCCGCACCCGCAATCATCGGGTTGAGCAGGAAGCCGTTAACAGGGTAAAGGATGCCTGCCGCTACCGGAATGCCGATTACGTTGTAGATAAACGCCCAGAACAGGTTTTGCTTGATGGTGGCTACGGTCTGTTTGGACAAGCGTATTGCCTGCGGTATCTTGGTCAGGTCGGACGAAATGATGGTCATCTTGGCTACGTCCATTGCGATGTCGCTGCCTTTGCCCATTGCGATACTTACATCGGCTGTTGCCAATGCGGTGCTGTCGTTGATACCATCGCCCACCATTGCCACTACCTTTCCTTTACTTTGCAGTTCTTTCACAAAGTCGGCTTTATGCTGTGGCAAAACTTCGGCTTTGTAATGCTTGATGCCTGTCTGCTCCGCAATGGCTTTAGCGGTAGCTTCATTATCTCCGGTCAGCATATACAGGTCAATGCCCATTTCCTGCATTTCCCGGATAGCCTGCACCGATGTTTCCTTAATCTCATCGGCGATAGCGATTACAGCAAGAGCCTTTTTGCTGTTTGCAAACCAGATAACGGTTTTAGACTGTTTGCCCCATTCTTCGGCTTGGTCTTGTAATTCTCCGGCAATGGCAATGTTGTTTTCTGCCAATAGCTTTTTGTTGCCTACATAATAGGTTTCGTTGTCATGGTCTGCTTTTGCGCCTTTGCCCGTAATGCTGTCGAACATGGATAAAGAGGTGGTCGCTACATCGCCAAGATGCTTCACTACGGCTTCTGCCAATGGATGCTCGGATTGCTTTTCGATGCTCAAAAGGATTTCTTTTGCAGTGTCCTCATTGTTCAGCCATTTAATGCCCGTTACCTGTGGTCTTCCCTCGGTGATGGTTCCGGTTTTGTCCAAAACGATGGCATTTACTTTTTTGGCCAGTTCCAAACTTTCGGCATCCTTTATCAAAATGCCATTTTCAGCACCTTTACCAACGCCTACCATAATAGCGGTGGGTGTCGCTAAGCCTAAAGCACAGGGGCAGGCAATGACCAATACCGTAACGGCTGCCAACAGACCTTGAACAACCCCGTTTTCGCCTCCCAAAATCAACCATAGCGTAAATGTCAGGATGGCAATACCTATCACTGTGGGAACAAAGATGCCCGCAATCCTATCGACCAGTTTCTGTACGGGTGCTTTGCTTCCCTGTGCATCCTGCACCATTTTGATGATGTGGGCAAGCATGGTTTCTTTGCCCACTTTTACCGCCCTGAACCGGAAGCTGCCTTTTTGGTTAATCGTTCCTGCAAATACTTTTTCTTTTTCTTTTTTCAATACAGGTACAGGCTCACCGCTTAACATGCTTTCGTCCACATACGAATTGCCCGATATGACCATGCCGTCTACCGCAATCTTTTCACCGGGCTTTACGAGTATCACATCGCCTGCGCTTACGTCTTCGATAGCGGTCTGCTTTTCCGTTCCGTCCGCCTGTACCACGATGACCGTTTTTGGCTGCAAGCCCATCAGCTTCTTAATGGCTGAAGAGGTGTTGCCTTTGGCTCTTTCTTCCAGCAGTTTTCCCAAGAGGATGAATGCGATAATAACGGCAGCCGCTTCAAAATATACGTGAGCATGCAGTCCCCGTTGATGCCAAAAGTCGGCAAACAGCATATTGAAAACACTGAACAGGTAGGCAATACCTGTACTCAATGCCACCAGCGTATCCATATTGGCGGAACGGTGCTTTGCCTGCTTCCAAGCGTTTACAAAAAAATCCCTGCCCAACCATATTACAACGGGCGTGGAAAAGAGCCACATTATCGGGTCTGCATAGGGCATATCCATAAAGAACATTCCTATGATTACCACGGGCAGGGAAAGGATAATTGCCCAAATGGTCTTGTTTTTCAAGGTTCGGAATTTCTTTTCGTGGATGGCTTCGAGCGTTTCCTGCTGCTTGGTTTCGTCTTCAACCAATAGGTCGTAACCTACTCCCTGAACCGCTTTTTGCAAGGTGGAGGCATCGGTCATATTGGGCAGATATTCCACGGTAAGATTGCCCGTTGCAAAGTTCACGGAAGCATTAACTACTCCCGGTTGGTATTTCACAATGCTTTCGGCACTGCCCGCACAGGATGCACAGGTCATGCCCAATACCGGAAAAGCACTTTTAACCGTAGGAACTCCGTAACCTAAATCTTTAATTGCCTTAACAGCCTCGCCTACGGTTTCATTGCTATCTACTGTAATCACTGCCCTTCGGTTGTTCAGCTCTACTTTATGGGTTTCTACGCCTTTTACCTGTGCCAATCCCTTTTCAACGATTAATGCACAGTGTTCGCTTTCTACATCCTCCAATGGAATGTATATATTTTCTCTGTTTGTCGCCATATTTGCCTGCTTTAATTTACAATACAAAATTGGCTATTATATTTATGGGTACTGTTGTGAAATTTTGGATTTGATTTGTAAGATTTACTTACACTTTATCCAACGGTTTTCTTTTATCCTCTTTAATCTGTTTGAAATGGCTTGGTGTTAGCCCGGTAACTTTTTTAAACTGGTTACTCAAATATGCCACGCTCGAATAATTTAGGCGGTTCGCAATCTCACTTAATAACAACTCATCATACACCAACAATTCTTTGACTTTCTCTACCTTTTGGGCGATAAAGTATTTTTCAATGGTTGTACCCTCTACCTCTGAAAACAGATTGGACAGGTAATTGTAATCGTGATGCAATTTGTCACTCAATACATCGGAAAGGTTGGTTTTTACATCACTATCCTGATGGTGTACCAGGTCAATGATAATGTTCTTTATCTTTTCTATTATCCTGCCTTTTTTATCGTCAATTACTTCAAATCCTAATGGCTCTAAAGTTTTGGACAAATTCTCTTTTTCCAGAGATGTTATTTCTTTGGAAAGAATAACTTCGCCCAGTTTTATATTTTTAGCATCTAATCCCAGTTTTTCCAATTCGTTTTGTACCACCATAATGCAACGGTCGCAAACCATATTTTTAATAAAGATTGTATTCATATTTATTTACTGACTACGTTTAGTATTTAATACATAAGCAATAAACAAATTTACAATTTAAGTTAGATTACACCAT
>OGQD01000614.1_pt1 | contig 25819 bp, 18 predicted proteins | sample 1553091 | NCBI WGS metagenome assembly OGQD01 (sample SAMEA2580290, study PRJEB22360) | human gut metagenome | biome: human gut; feature: human-associated habitat; material: faeces | place: Denmark | collected 2008/2010
AAGCGGACATAGAGCCGGCGCCTGTCATGACCAGGGCGCAGAGTAAAGCGGTCAGTTTGCTGTGTTTCATATATTTCCTCTTTTCTGAATAAAGATGATTCATACTCTGGATTCATTTGCTTGATTTATAGATACTAACACTGTTATTTTACATCAAATCAGCCTCGTTGTCACCCGTTCTGCGTTTTATACCGTTTATCACCCCTCATAAATTTTTTATCCTTGCAAAATGTTCTGTAGTATAGTAAAATTCGTTTGGTTCTAAGTTTTAGCGTTGACTAATCCTCAACATATAGTATAATGAAGATAAAGATAGGACAAATTCTATCTTTGATCACACTAAAGGAGGACCACATGGAGGAAAAGCAATTTATCAGCCATTTACCCAGAGCATCCGTGCTCACTTTGAAGGATCAGATCTCCTATCAGGAAGGTCAGATCGCAAGCAAGACGCTGGCGCAAAACAAAAACGTCAGCCTAACCCTCTTTGCCTTTGATAAAGACGAAGAGATCAGCTCTCATCAGTCCACGGGCGATGCTATGATCCAGGTACTGGAAGGAAAAGCTCGCATCATGGTCGGCAAGGAATTCTTCGAGGTTTCCGAAGGAGAATCCATACTGATGCCTCATGACGTAGACCATGCAGTCTATGCGCTGGAACCGATGAAAATGTGTTTGACCGTTGTATTCCCTTATGAAAGATGAAGGGATTTAACGGACCGGAACTCCGTCCCCCCGGCGGCTCCGGGTTAAAAAGAGAGACTTCCCCCGAGTCTCTCTTTTCTTTTGCCCAAAATCCTCTCGAGGAGCATAGAGTTGTAAATAAAAAAACGGAACCGCTTTGCGTGGTCCCGTTTTTTATTGTATTACTTGGTTCCGAAGATACGGTCGCCGGCATCGCCGAGACCTGGGAGGATGTAGTTATGATCATCGAGCTGACGATCGAGGGCAGCTGTGTAGATCGGCACATCAGGATGAGCCTGGTTGACGACTTCAACGCCTTCCGGTGCGGATACGAGGCACATGAACTTAATGTTCTTTACGCCTTTTTCCTTCATCATGTTGATGGCTGCGACAGCGCTTCCGCCGGTTGCGAGCATCGGGTCGACGATGATGAAATCGCGGTTGTCCACATCCGGCAGCTTACAGTAGTATTCGATCGGCTTGGATGTTTCCGGATCGCGGTAGAGGCCGATAACGCCGACTCTTGCAGACGGCATCAGTTCAAGAAGGCCGTCCACCATGCCGAAGCCTGCGCGGAGGATCGGAACGATGCCGACTTTCTTGCCGGCTACGCGGCGGCCGCGCATCTTTTCGAGCGGGGTCTCCACTTCGACGTCTTCGAGCGGAAGATCACGGGTGATTTCATAACCCATGAGGAGTGTAATTTCCTGGAGCAGGCGGCGGAACTCGCTGGAGCTTGTTTCCTTGGACCGCATGATCGTGAGTTTGTGTTGAATGAGCGGGTGATCAATAATATGAATCTGCATGATTGCCTCCCTGTAATTTAGACTATTCTGTAATTCGCCTTAACCATTTTAGCACAATAAGTGAAAAAGTGTAGGAAAATTTCAAAAGAATCAGCCCATTTCACCCACCACGCGGTCAGCCCATGCGCGGTCGATGACAAAAATGCCTCTGGAATAGAAGTCAAGCCTGGATTCAGCCGCATTCTTCACTACCTTGTACAGGTCCATGTCAAATTCCATGGATGCGATCATCTTGTCCTTGCTTCTGAAAAGAAATCCATGCTCGCCGTCGTCATTCATAGCAAAGAGGATTTCATCGATGCCCTTGTCGGCATACGTTTCCTCGACATTGTGCCAGACGCTGCTCTTGATGATTTCCACGACGCGGTCGTCAAGGCCTGCATCAAGGATCATCAGCTTTTCACGGAAATCGTTGTAGGAGCGGACGATTCTCATCGTGTAGTCTGGAAGATCCTTCTGCCGGGCAGAGAGGATGGACATCATCTGGTTCCATGCATCGCCTTCGACGGATACGAAGACCATGTACTTGTCTTCCATCTGATGATACAGGAAATTGTAATTCAAGAGAGCAGTCGCGCCGCAGTCGGGGCAGGTATAGCGGAAAGCATCCCCCGTCCTGACGGCTTCCTTCAATTCCGGATCCTGCTTCGTATTGATGCTGTCCCAGACTTTGAATTCATGCTTGCTGCCGCAGGCCGGGCAGGTGATTTCAGACATTGAGCTTTGTGACATTAGAACCTCCGTGATTCATTAAATGATATGCTTTCCTTCTATTATACCGTACAAGGAGCGGAAATAAATTCCATACGGCGGACTTTTCCATATTTTTACAAATGGGCCGGATCGGTGATGACGCCTTTGACGGCTGTCACCGCGGCCACGGCAGGAGAAGCAAGGTAGGCTTTTGCTTTCGCAGAGCCGAAGCGCCCCAGGAAATTCCTGTTGTTCGTGCCGAGCATCACTTCCCCGTCCCCCATGAGGGCCATCGTGCGTCCTTCGCAGAAGGAGCAGTACGGAGGCGTCACAAGAGCGCCTGCCTCGACGAAGGTCTGGATCCAGCCGCGCTTTACGGCTTCTTCCATGATGGAGGCGGAAGCCGGCGTCACGATGAATTTAAGGTCTTCTGCTATATGGCGTCCCTTCAGGATCTTTGCCGCTTCTTCGAGGTCCTCCAGCCTTCCGTTCGTACAGGAACCGAGGCAAACCTGATCGACCTTCACCCCTTCGACTTCAGAAAGCGGACGGATGTTGTCGACATGGGGCGGACAGGCAACGACGGGCACAAGGTCTTCTGCCTGGTAGAAGAGTTCCCTTTCATAGACGGCATCCTCGTCTGCCTTGACCCATGAAATGGATTCATAGGGCATTTTGCAGTAAGCTGCCGTCTTTTCATCGGCGGCAAAAAGGCCTGCCTTGGCGCCGCATTCGACGACCATGTTGGATATCGTCAGGCGGCTGTCGACAGAAAGGCTCTCCACGGCGCTTCCCGTAAATTCAAGGGAGCGGTACGTCCCTCCTGCCGCGCGGAGATCGCCCAGCACGCGAAGAATGATGTCCTTGGAATAAACATTGGACGGGATTTTCCCTTCAATGCGTACCTTGATCGAGGACGGCACGCGGAGCCACAATTTCCCTGTCCCCCATAAGTATGCCATTTCCGTATATCCAATGCCCGTACCGAAGCAGCCGACACCGCCGGCCGTCGTCGTGTGGGAGTCGGTGCAGAGGAGGATTTCTCCCGGCTTCCCGTAGCCCAGCTCGGGGATGAGCTGATGGCAGATGCCGCCAGAAGCATGGAAATGACCGACATGGTACTTGTCACGCAGCTTGTACCCGTAAGAAAGGCTGTCCGGATCGGTTGGAAGGCAGGCCGGATTCAGATGGTCATGGAAAATGATGAGACGCTCCGGATACATGGCCTTTTCAAATCCCATTTCCATAAGCTTCTCATAAAGGCTCTTCGTATAAATATCATGGACGACCGCCCGATCCGGCGTGACCGTCACAAGATCGCCCGGATGAAGATCAACAAGGCCCGTATTCTTCATGATGATCTTTTCAGCAAGAGTATGTCCCATCATTACCTCCCCCTTTCCTTCTGTACATGCTTCACAAGCCCGCCGTCCATGATGAGCGAAAGAAGGTCGCCCCTCACTTTGGGAATCGGATACTTTTTTCCTTTGCATAGGATGTATTCATTCGGGACGACGATGACCGTATCGCCCTCTTCCACATCATCAAAGAGCGCGGCGCATTCAATCGGAAGGATGCCGTTATTGACAGCATTCCGGAAAAATATGCGCGCAAAGGACTTGGCGATGATGCAGCGGATGCCGCTTTCAGAAAGGACCTCGGCGGCCTGTTCCCTAGAAGAACCGCATCCGAAATTGTTTCCCGCGACAAGGACGTCTCCTTCCCTGACTTCTTCTGCAAGCTCAGGCCGGAGCAGCTCGAACATGTGCTTTTTGATTTCATCCCAGGACGGATAGGAAAGATGCTGCGTCGGGATGATGATGTCCGTATCAATATCGTCTCCGAACTTCCACACGCGGCCGGAGAAGGCGAGGATCGGATCAGAACTCAGGCTCTTTGTTCCCAAAGCAGGCTTTTCGGATTCTTCCGCCTTTTCCTCAAAAAGCACCGGTGCTTCAGCCTCTTCCTGTCTCTTTCTTTTCAGGAATTCGGCTCCGATATACCCTCTCACGGCAGCATTGGCCGCTCTTTCCGTGCTGACATGGAAGACGGCCGCCTCGATTTCATCCCCGTAATCCTTATTGTCATTCGTAAGGAGTATTTCGCCCTTTCCTGCCTTTGCCTCATAAGATGGATCGGCGCACTGATTGAGGAAAATACCGCCTGCATCCATGATGTCCTTGATATATCCAAGGTCAGCGGCCTTTTTGTATACCTCCGCTGTGGCAGGAGCCACGGAAAGACGGACACCGTCAGATACATGCTCCCCGCGGATGATGTCAGCGGCATGCTTGATATCTTCCAGAAAACCGCCCTGCGCGCCGCCTATGAAGACAGCGGAAATCGGGATCCGTCCCTTCTGGCTGATTTCCTTTCCCTCATGGATGACGACAGAGGGAACGTACTGGATCCGGATATGGGATCCCTGCACGTTTTCTTTCACAAAAGCCGTGCATCCGGAGGCTCTTCCTGCGGCCATGCACATGACAGCAAGCTCTTCCTTCCTGAATTCTTGAAGCTCTCCTGAAATACACACGGGCATCCCTTGGGGAATCTTTTTGGAAAGCGCATAGGCCTTATCGTAATTGCAGGGGCGGTATCCTTCCCTGAAAAACCGGTCATACCTCGTTTCCTTTGTGCTTAGAAAAACATTGAATACGCCGCCTTCCTGGATGGAGAAGGATCCCGTAAGAAGCACTTCTTCAAGGCCTTCCTCATCAAGGCAGTAACCCTTCCCGCCAAAGGCGCCCATCACATAGACGTCAGGATCTCCGGATACGGCAATAAAGCCCTCGGGGAGGGACTCTTCCACCAGCAGATGGAAAGCCATTCCTCTCCCGTACGCATGAGGAATATCAAGCTTCCTTGCAAGCGCAAGCACCTCCTGCTGCCTTTTGGATTCTTCCGGTGAATTCGGCGGCACCTTCTTGTCGATCACGACCCTGATCTTCTCAGTATCCCAGAGCTTCCTTCCGCTCTCGGCCGCTTTTTTCAGCGCAGCAAAGCCTTTCTCTTCATTGAGGACAACTACATCAGCCTCATATGTTTTTATTTTCATTCCATAAGTCCCTCCCACCCTTCTTTTCTTCTCATTATACAGATAAAAGGAAAGCACAAACAGGGAGAACCCAATAAAAAATCCCGCTTTCGCGGGCAAAAAAAAATAGATCCCCATAGGAAGATGAAAGGAGGGGATCAATGGCGCAAAGGCCCATATAAAATTTTGCAGCTTACGGGGCTGCTTTCTCCCATGTTTCCACGGGGCGCTGTCTACTGAAATTTCTTCAATGAATATTCATTGGCAGGTATAAGAAAAGCCAGTGCAGCTTTGCCTCCGGATGTCCCTAAGAACCGCGTTCCGGTTGGTTAAGTACAATTCTATCCATGACACCCCGTTTCGTCTAATACCGGTCAAGGATTATTTCTATTCCTGCCATGCATAAAGAAAACGGAAAATCCTCAAATTCATCCAAAAATCGCGATTTTACCGTATTATTACATTGTTAATTTTCTATATCATTTATTTATCATGCATGTCATGCATTGAAATCCTTCCTATCTTTCATAAATATTGCCTCTTTTTATTGAAACGCCCCTCTTCCTAAAGGTATAATTGAACTAACGATTATGTGTCCGGCTTATACAAAGAATGAATCCCGTATTTTATAAAGGAGTCCCCCATGGATCTCAGCCAACTGGAATATTTCCGCGCGCTTGCGCATATCCGCCACTTCACAAAAGCGGCGGCTTCCATTTCCATCTCGCAGTCCGCCCTGTCCCGCTCCATCACGAAACTGGAAAACGAGCTCGGCCATCCCCTCTTCGACCGCACGGGCCATGAAATCTCCCTCACTCCGGATGGGCAGCGTTTCCTCATCCACGTAGAGCGCGCCCTTTCTGAAATCGAGGAAGGCAGGCGGGAGCTCGACCATGAAAATGATCCGCAGGGCGGCATCATCAATCTTTCCTTCATCCATTCCCTCGGCACCTACATGCTTCCTGTCCTTCTCTCCGAATTCAAGGTGCAGAATCCTTCGACCAGGTTCAACCTGCAGCAGAACGATTCCACGCTGCTCGCGCAGGGACTGATCGACGGGACGAGCGACCTGTGCCTGGGATCCACGATGATCACGATGAAGCACATCGCCTGGTCCTACCTCTATTCCGAGGAAATTTACATTACCGTCCCTCTCCATCACCGCCTGGCCGACTGGGAGCAGGCAACGCTGAAGGATATTGAAAATGAGCCCTTCATCACGATGAAGCCGAGCTACAGCCTCAGGATCCTCACCAACCGCGTCTGCGCGCTCGCCAATGTCCATCCGAAAATCATTTTCGAAGGCGATGATACAAATACGATTGCAAGCCTTGTCGCTTCCAATCTGGGCGTTTCTCTCCTCCCGAAGATTCCAGGAAGCGATGCGATCGGCATCCGCCAGATCCACGTTTCCTTCCCGTCATGCAAGAGAGAAATCGGCATCGCATGGAACATGACGCGGCCCCTGTCTCCGGCAGCGCTTCGTTTCCATCAGTTCATCGTGAAGAGATTTGCGGACAAACGGTCCTCCACCGTCCGCTGAATTCTGATATTTCACTCATTGACAGCGCCTTTTTACCATGCTATCATGAGGTCAGTTTTATATAGGCAATGAGAAGAAGAGTAGGAAATCCGGAATGGCAAAGAGAGCTGCGGAGGGTGAGAAGCAGACCGGGAACGATTTCTGAAGATGGACTTTGAGCCTGCTTGGCTGAATCATGAAGCCGGCCGGGACTGCCCGATACAGCAGCAGGGTATTTATGGCATTGTCCGGCGTACCCGCAGAGTCTTTGCCGGTGACGGCAGGGAGAAACAGAGTGGTAACACGGCTAAGCACCGTCTCTCGTAAGAGGGGCGGTTTTTTGTTTGCCAAATCTGCCCCATTTCACGGCATTTTATAAGGAGGATTTCATTATGGACATCAAGACTATCTGCATTCATGGCGGCGATTGGAAGGATCCGACCGGCTGCATTTCCGTTCCGGTTTTCCAGAGCGCCACCTTCGGCCATCCGGAGCTTGGCCAGTCAACCGGCTATGATTACACGCGCGTACAGAACCCGACCCGCGAAAGCACGGAAAAACTCGTAGCCGCTCTTGAGCACTGCTGCGACTGTACCAGCTATTCATCCGGCATGGCTGCCATTTCCATGGTCATGGAACTTTTCAAACCGGGCGATACGATCATTTCCAGTGACGACCTCTACGGCGGCTCCATCCGCCTTTTCCGCTTCGTCAATGAAAAGAACGGCCTGAACTTCCGCTATGTCAATACATCCCATCTGGATGATGTGGAAAAAGCCTTCGATGAAACGGTCAAGGCTGTCTATATCGAAACCCCGACCAACCCGATGATGCAGATCACCGATATCAAAGCCATCGCTGACATCGCTCATGCCCACGGCGCTCTCCTCATCGCAGACAATACATTCATGAGCCCGTACTTCTGCAACCCGGCTGACCTTGGCGCAGACATCATCCTCCACAGCGGCACGAAGTACCTTGCCGGCCACAACGATACCCTGGCAGGCTTCGTCGCATGCAAGGACAAGGAAATCGCTGAAAAGCTCCGCTTCCTCTATAAGACCGTCGGCGGCTGCCTCGCCCCGTGGGACAGCTGGCTCGTCACCCGCGGCATCAAGACACTGGCTCTCCGCATGGAAGCAGCCCAGAAGAACGCTCAGATTCTCGCTGAATGGCTCTCTTCCCAGAAAAAGATCACCAAAGTCCTCTACCCTGGACTTCCCGGTTTCGAAAACAAAGATATCCATGACAAGCAATCCAGAGGCGCCGGCGCTATGCTTTCCTTCTACACCGACACCCATGAGACAGCGCTGGAGATCCTCAAGAACGTCAAGCTCATCCGCTTTGCTGAAAGCCTTGGCGGCGTGGAAAGCCTCATTACCTATCCGGCTACCCAGACGCACAGCGACCTCACCGAAGAAGAAAGACAGTCCCGCGGCATCACAGAATGCCTGCTCCGCCTTTCCGTCGGCATCGAAGATGCAGGCGACCTCATCGATGACCTTGCCCAGGCTATCGGCTGATACACTATTGTCCATAAGGAGGCTTACCATGAAATTATCTGATCTTGATACCGTCATCGACCGCCGCGGAACCGGCTGCCTGAAATATGATTTCGCTGTTCAGCGCGGCAAACCTGCCGATGTTCTTCCCTTCTGGGTCGCTGACATGGACTTCAAAGTGGCTGAACCCATCCTTGACGCCTTGAGGAAACGCGTCGACCATGGCATCTTCGGCTACTCGGAATCCGGCGAATCCTACTTCGAAGCGCTGAAGAACTGGCAGAAGGAAAACTACGGCTGGGATATCGAGCCCGAATGGCTCATCAAGACCCCGGGCGTCGTTCCTGCCATCAACCTTGCCGTCAAAGCACTGACAAAGGAAGGCGACGGCATCCTCATCAACCGCCCTGTCTACTACCCCTTCCTCGAAGCCATCAGGAAGAACGGAAGGAAACTGGTGAACAGCCCGCTCATCCTCAAGAACGATCATTATGAACTTGACTTCGACGACCTCGAAGCAAAGATCAAAGCAGAAAACGTGAAGCTTGCCCTCCTCTGCTCCCCGCACAACCCTGTCGGCCGCGTGTGGACGAAGGAAGAACTTTCCCGCTACGCTGACATCTGCATCAGAAACGGCGTCAAGATCGTCGCTGATGAAATCCACGAAGACTTCACCTATCCTGGATTCACCCACACGACATTTGCCACCATCAGCAAGGAAGCTGCCCAGAATGCCATCATCTGCACAGCCCCCTCCAAGACATTCAACATCGCAGGCCTACAGACATCCAATATCCTGATCCCGAATCCGGAAATCCGGAAAGCCTTCCAGGATGCCCTTGATTCCTTCGGCTATGACCAGCTGAACACGATGGGCCTTGTTGCCTGCGAAGCTGCTTACAGCTATGGCCGCGAATGGCTCGACACCGTCAAGGAATACATCCGCCTGAACGTCGACTTCACGAGAGATTACCTCAAGGAAAACCTGCCGAAGATGAAACTCATCGAACCGGAAGGCACCTACCTCCTCTGGATCGACGCTTCCGCCTACGGCCTTTCCGACGAAGACCTCGAGCACAAAGTCGTCTATGACTGCCACCTCTGGCTCGACATGGGATACATCTTCGGACCGGAAGGAAACGGCTTCCTCCGCTTCAATCCCGCCTGCCCGAGAGAGACCCTCATCAAAGGCCTCACCCTTTTGAAAGAAGGCTTTGAAGGGAAATAAAAGCAAGCAAAAAGACCATGCACAAAATCCATGCATGGTCTTTTTTATTGCTATATTTAATTTCAGGCTTCCACGGCTGCGCGTTTCATGACTCTTTTTCCGGAGGTCTTTCTCCAGAAGAAGTAGTAAGCAAGGCCTGCCAGAGCGGAAGCTAAGCAGACGACGCCGTACATGAAGGGGTAGCCTTCGGAGCCTGCGACGGCGCCTAAGATGGCTGCGGCAAGTCCTACGCTGATATCAAGGGACCAGAAGTAGGTGGATGTGGCAACGCCTGCGCGGGCAGCCGGTGCGCTCTGCACGGCCAGTGTCTGGAAGGCAGGGGCGAGTGCTCCAAAGCCTACGCCTAAAATGGTGCCGGAGAAAAGAAGGGTGAAAGGGCTGTGTGCCTGGCTGAAGAGGATGAATCCCAGAGCGAAGAGGCCAAAGCCCGGATAGACTGTATAGTCCGGTCCATGGTAATCGAAGAGGTAGCCGACAAAAGGTCTAGTTACGACGATGACGATGGCAAAGACGACGAAGAAGAGGCTCGTCCAGGAAGCCAGGCCCATCGATCTTGTGTACATCGGGATGAAGGTAAGGACACCGCCGTAAGCAAAGAAGACAAGTCCGCCCAGGATAACGAAGGGAAGTGCTTTCTTTTCAAAGAAGTCGCTCACATGAATGCCCTTCTTCTTTTCGCCGGAAGGTTTGACGACGTCGTCCGGGAGGCGTTTCCTGTTTCCTGCAATGACTGCGGCAATCGCAAGAAGGCAGAGGAAGCCGAAGAGCATTTTCGAGCCGAACCAGCCGATGATCAGAAGACCCACGAGAGGCCCGATGACCATGGCCATATTTCCGGATACGGCAAAGTAGCCGATACCTTCGCCCTTTCTTTTGGCAGGAAGGACGAGAGCCGCCATGGCTGCCGATGCGGTCGTGCCGATGGCAAAGACGATGCCATGGACAAGACGAAGCCCGTAAACCATGTGGAGGTTTGATGCCAGAAGGAAGCCTCCCATGATGAGAACGAAGAAGACGGTCGAAATGAGAAGAAGCTTCTGCTTGTTCACGCCGTCAATGATGCGTCCCGCGATCGGCCTCGTGCAGACGGTCCCGATCTGAAAACAGGTCATCGCCATCCCCGCTGCAAGCTGTCCGTCGCCCAGGTCATCCATGATGAAGACTGGCAAAGCGGCTATCAAAATATACTGTGACATGAAATAAAAGAAATTCGTAAGACCCATCCCGATAAATTCAGGAGTCCAAAGCTTTTGCTGCGGCATACTATCACCTATTTCCTTTCACCGGCGCAACGGTAATTTATTTTTACCTATTAATAGAAAACATCTATAATGGAGACGTTTCTCTATTATAGCACAGGATTTAGAAAATGGTAAAAATTTTTGGAAACTCCCCCGCCCTTTCTTTTTCATGTCATAACCTGTCCTCCTTTCTGCTATAATAAAAGTGTCATAGTATAATAGAAACAAATAAAGGAATGCTTGGCGGGTCTGCCGCCAGAAAGGACATCCCATGAGCTTACATTTCATATTCGGCCGCGCGGGTACAGGAAAGACGACCCGCTGCTGCCGGGAAATCCAGGATTATGTACGCGGGGAAACGGGAAGGAAGGCTTTCCTTCTCGTGCCGGATCAGGGAACGTACACGGCTGAGTACCTGCTCGCGAAATCATTTCCGGGCGAAGGCTTCACAGACGTCACCGTCTGCGGATTCTCGCGCCTTGCCTACCGCGTCTTTCAGGAACTGCACTCGCCGGTCGCAGAAGCCCTCTCGCCGCTTGGGCAGCAGATCATCGTAAGAAGGATCCTTGATGAAAAGAAGGATGAGCTCCAGATGATCGTCAAGGCTGCGTCCCACCCGCATTTTTCGGAAGAAGTGCGTCTCCTTCTCCACCAGCTCGACCTTTTCTGCGTAACGGAAAATGATCTTGCTGCTGCCGCAGAAGAGGAAGGGGACACGCCGCTCGGACGTAAGATGAAGGATCTCTCCATCATCTATACGGCTTACAATGAATACCTCCGCAGCCATTTCAATTATGAAGGCAGCCTTTTCGACCTTCTGGCGCACGAAATCCCCAAGTCCGACATGATCCGCCATTCACGCATCTGGATCGACGGCTTCAACGGCATGGCGCCGCAGAAAATCAATATCGTTTCCGCCCTCATCCATACGGCAGAAGAAGTCACGATGACGCTGCAGATGGACAGGCCGGAAGATGCCGCAGAGAATACGACCTTCCTTCGTCCTTACAAGCTGTACGAGGACCTGTCCCTTCGTGAGCGCCATTCGGACTTCACGACGCTTACGGAAAAAGTCCGCTTCCATTCTCCCCGCCTTTCTTCGATGGATGAATCCTTCTTTGCCAGACGCGCTCTTTCCTGCCCGCTTCCCAAGGAGAAAAACGTGCGCCCTGAAGAAGGGCTCCACATCCTCCGCGCCGCAAGGAAAGAAGAAGAAGTGGATGCGATTTCCCGTGCCATCTTGACGCTCGTCCGTGACAAGGGCTTCCGCTGGAGGGACATCCTTGTCCTTCTAAGGACACCTGACGATTACACGGATATTTTCGAGCGCTCTTTTGAGAAATACAAGATCGCCGCCTTCATTGACAAGAAGCATCCGATGAACAACCATCCGCTCGTCATGATGACGGACGGCCTTCTCCGCTTCCTGACAGCCGAGACGACGAGAAAGAATTCGGGCTGGCAGAAGGAAACGATTTTCCGCCTCTTGAAGACCTTCCTCCTGCGCGATTTCACGCCCGAGGAAACAGACCGTCTTGAAAACTACGTCCTCTCCCACGGCATCCGCGCCTGGCAGTGGCATAAAGCATGGAAATTCCGTGAATACTGGGATATCGACGCAGAAGCGCAGCCGCCTTCCGAAAAGGAGCTTGCTGCCCTCCGGGAAGCCAATGACTGGAGAGTCCGTCTCACAAGCCTCCTCGATCCCCTTGCCTCCGCATGGAAGAAGGCTAAGACGGTCCGCGAAAAGTGCGCACTTTTATATCAGTTCTACCTCGACGAAAAGGTACCGGATACACTTGCCGGGCTCGATGATGTCGAATCTCTTCATACAAATATCCGCACGCACCTTCAGGTGTGGAAGAAGATGCTCTCGCTTCTGGACGAAATCGTCCATGCTGCCGGCGATGAAATCATGAGCGGAAAGGATTTCCTCTCCCTTCTCGAAGACGGGCTTTCCTCGCTCACGTACTCGACCATTCCGCCGTCCCTTGACCATGTGACGGTCACAGGCATGGACCGCGGGTATGCCATGGAAGCGCGCGCCGTCTTCATCCCGGGCATCTGCGAAGGGGATTTCCCGAAGAATATCGGGGAATCCGGCTTCTTCACAGAATCGGAAAGGCAGAAGATTTTCGCAGAAAGCCGCCTCCGCTTCGGCGCCGATCTCATGCAGGTCGTCCATCAGGAGCAGTTCTACTGCTACCTGGCCCTGACGCGCGCCTCGGACGTCCTCTACCTCTCCCTTCCCGCTGTCAGGGAAGACGGCACGGAAACCGAGCCTTCGCTCCTTCTGACGCAGCTCTACGGCCTCGGTTATCCGTCGGAAGACATCCACGTCCTTCCGCCGTCCCCGGCCAATGATGATGCGTCCTTCTTCTGCAATCCCGATCAGGCGCTTTCCCTTCTCCCTTCCATCCTGCGCGAAAGCATCCCGGAGAAGGATTCCCGCTGGGCAGGCCTTGCCGCATGGGCAAAAAACAGTTCTTCTTATGGCACTACTCTTTGGTTAAAGATGCAAAGCCTCCACTATTCCAATGAGGCAGAGCCGCTCCCGCTGGACATTGCCGCGCGCCTCTTCAAGCCGGGCGGAAGGTTCTTAAGCTCCGTCACCCGCCTTGAAAATTACCGCGGCTGCGCATACCGCTATTTCCTGCAGTACGGCCTTGGCATCAAGGAAAGGGATACAGGAGACCTCCAGTCGCTCGACTTCGGCAACTACCTCCATGCATCGCTCCACCGTTTCGGAAGCGTCCTGGGGAAGGAGAACAAGCAGTGGAGAGATGCGACGGATGAGGACATCGAGAACCTTTCGAGCAAGATTGCCTCCTCCATCGCGCCCCGCGTCCGCTACGGCGCCCTTCATTCCGATGCGGCCTCCCGCTATACGGAAAATGCGCTCAATAAGACATTCAAGAATACACTTTCTTCCTTAAGGGAATGGAGTAAGTCGAGCTCCTTTGACACGAAAGCCCTGGAGCACAAGTTCTTCCTGCACCTTCGGGCAGAAAACGGGGAGACCTTCACGCTGAACGGCAAAATCGACCGCGTCGATATGCTTGGCGAGAACGTCGCTGTCTACGACTACAAGACGGGCCATACGACGGCAAGCCTTGTGGAAATCGTCAGCGGCCTCAAGCTCCAGCTTCTCACCTACCTTCTGGGCCTCATGGAAGAGGCAGATGGAAATCCGCTCCTTCCTGCCGCCCTCATGTATATTTACCTTTCAGGCGATGTCAAGATCGTCTCGTCCGTGCCGCGTAATGGTATTCCGGACCTTCCGGCCAAGGACGGTGCATCCGGCTTTATCACTTCATCGGGTGCAACCGTTTACGATCTCGACAGCCGCGCAGGCAGTAATGACTCGATCCTTCCTGTCCGCATGAAGAATGACGGAGATCCGTATAATACAGGAAATGTGCTCTCCAAGGAAGATTTCGATCATCTTCTGCGGATCGTGAAGAAGAGGATCATCATGCTCTATGAAGAGATGATTTCCGGCAGGATCGATATCCGTCCCGTCCGCTTCAAGGGAAGCTCGCCCTGCAAGTACTGCCCATACCACTCCATCTGCCGCTTCGACCCGAGCCGCAGGGAAGAAAATTACGATTACATCCATGCTGTCAGCGACAAAGATATGAAGCGTGAGCTTCCAGGGATAGCATTCGATATGACAAAACCAAGAAAGGAGGATGACAATGGCTAACCGCTGGACCCCGGCGCAGCAGGAAGCGCTGGATACAAGAAACAAGAATCTCCTGCTCTCAGCTGCTGCAGGAAGCGGCAAGACCGCAGTCCTCACCGAACGCATCACGCGCATCGCAGGCGACATGGAAAGCGGCATCGATATCAACGAGCTTCTCGTCCTCACTTTCACAAAGGCAGCCGCTGCTGAAATGAAGAGCCGCGTCTCGGCGTCTTTGACAAACAAACTCCGCGAAGCGGATGCGGAGAACAATCTGCCCCTCATCCATCACTTAGAGCGCCAGCTCTCTCTCATGGGAAGCGCGCAGATTTCCACGCTCGACTCCTTCTTCCAGTCGCTTCTCCGCCAGTACTTCTACCTCCTCGATCTGGATCCCAAGACACAGATCATGGCAGATGAAAACGAAGGATACCTGCTGAAGGAAGCCGTTCTTGCCGAAGTGCTGGAAAGATGGTACGAAGAAGCGGACCCGGATTTCCTCAAAACGGCCGACCTCTTTGCCAGCCGCTACCAGGACCGCGACCTGAAGGATACGATCCTGCGCATCCACAACTTCTCCTGCTCGATGCCATTCCCGATCGACTGGCTCAAGCATCTGCCCGATCCTTACAACATCCCCGATGGTACGAAGCTGGACGACATTCCCTGGAGCTATGATTTCCTTGCCTCGATCATTTCTACTTCGGAGAAGATCAGCGAATACTACCGGCGCGCTTTTGAAATCATGGATCAGAATGATGCAGCGCGTGCCGTCTACAGTGACCAGCTTTCGAATGAATACAGCTTCATTTCCTCTCTCGCCGAAGTTTCTTCCTGGAAAGACCTCTATGATCTTCCCTCCTTTACCTTCGCCCGTCTCACAATCGCAACCGCCAAGGTGCTGAAGCCCTATAAAATGCTTGTCAAAGAGTTCAATGCCACTCCGGATGCCGAGACCATCAAGGCTCTCCGGAAGCAGGCTGCGGCTACGTATAATAAGTCGATAGCTCCCCTGATCGGGATTTCCGAAGACCAGTGGATCGGAGAGACGCGCAATATGGCTCCGATCGTGAAGGTGCTCTCTGACATTACCATCGACTTCACGCATTCTCTTTCGGAGAGGAAACGCCAGGAAGGCGTCATGGACTTCAATGATCTGGAGCACTATGTCTTAGACGTCCTCGTCGACAAGGATGATCCGGCATTCACGCCTGAGACGGCCGCTGATTTCCCGTCGGAAGCCGCTCTTTCCATACGCTCACGTTACAAGGAAGTCATGATCGATGAGTACCAGGACACGAACGGCGTGCAGGAACTCATCACCTCCCTTCTCTCCAGCGGAGACAACCGCTTCATGGTCGGCGACATCAAGCAGAGCATTTACCGCTTCCGTCAGGCGGACCCGACGATATTCCTCGGAAAGTACAATGACTTCAGCACGAATGAGGCTGCTACAGACCACAGGATCGACCTCAATAAGAATTTCCGAAGCGATGCGGCCATCCTTTCTTCCATCAATTTCATCTTCCGCCAGATCATGACGGAAAGAAATCTGGAGCTGAACTACGGGGCGGCGGAAGCGCTCTACCCGGGACGCCACGAGGAAGAGAGGCCTTCCGATTACTGCGGCGGCTCTGTCTCCATCGGCCTCATCGACAAGGATATCGAAGAGGCGCAGAATGATAATCCCAAGATCAAGGATATGGAAAACATACGCCTCGAAGGCAGGCTGATTGCGGCGAAAATCCGCAGCCTCATCGACAGCAAGGCCAAGGTCATGAACGGCGACGGCACCTTCCGCCCCATCACTTACAGTGATATCGTCATTCTTCTCCGCTCCGTGGCAGGAAAAGCCCCCATCCTTTTGAAGGTCATGGGAGAATACGGCATTCCTGCGATTTCCGACAGGGAAGACGATTACATCCAGAATCCGGAAGTCGAGACGCTCCTTGCGCTCCTCAAGATCATCGACAATCCGCTGCAGGACCTGGCGCTGACGGCTGTCCTGCGCTCTGTCTTCGTAGGCCTTGATGAAGAGGATCTTTCGCGCCTGCGACTTGCCCAGAAGGCTGCCGGTGCTGAGCATATCTGGCCTGTCCTTGGAAATGCGGATCATATCCTCAAACCGGGAGGAGCCGGCCTTGTTTCTTCCTTCCTTTCCCTCTACAAGGAATGGCGCCTGCAGGCTGTCAAGGACGGCGCAGCACCGCTCATCAGGAAGATCATCGCGGATACCGATTACCTCACTTACGTCTCCGGACTTTCCGGCGGCGAATTCAGGAAAGCACATGTCCTTGCCTTCTATCAGCTGGCTCTTTCGAGAGACAGCGGCGCCAGGAGCGGCCTCTACTCTTTCCTCACTGAGCTTTCGCGCCTGACGAAGGACGGACGTAATTTCCGCGCCAAGACGCCTTCTGTCTCTGCCGCCGATGCTGTCCGCATCATGACGATCCACAGGAGCAAGGGGCTTGAATTCCCTGTCGTCTTCCTGGTCGATGCGGCAAAAGAATTCAACCTCCGCGACACGAAGGCAACGGCCGTCTGCCACAAAGACAGGGGAATCGGCATCCAGTACTATGACGAAGAGACCCATGCACGCTGGCCCAGCCTCTACTGGTATTCCGTCCGCTCCGCTTCCGAAAGGGAAAGCAAAGCCGAAGAAGCGCGCCTCCTCTACGTCGCCATGACGCGCGCAAGAGACAAGCTCTTCATTACAGCTACTTTGAAGGATACCATAAGATCTCTTGACCTCTGGATGGCCTCCCTGGCTGGCACGGAAACTGGCGAAGTCCGCCCGCTCCCGTCCTATATCACATCCGGTGCCGCTTCCTACCTTGACTGGATCATGCCGGCGGCGCTCCGTCATCGCTCATCCAAAGATGTATGGGACCGTCTCATGCGCATCCCCTCCTATGCTGACGATGCAGAAGGAGACCACTCTCTTTTCGATATTTCCATCACTCCGGAAACTTCGCTCCTCAGAGCGGATGAAACCGCGGATGCTGCAGAAACGGAAAAGCAGCTGATCGAGGTGGAAGAAACACCGGAGACGAATGCTGACCGCTTCCTTGCTTCCCTTCCTTCTGAGGTACCTGAAGATCTTTCCCGCCGCCTCACATGGAGCTACGCCTTCCCGGGCGCTGCCAATACGCCGGGAAAACTGACAGCCACAGCCGCGGTCAAGCTTCGTGAAACGCTCGAAGCTTCGGGAAGCGATGAACCGCCGTATGCCTCTGAAATCCTGGCACCGGACCTTCCTTCCCTTCCTGAAACGGAAGAGGGCGAAGAAAATGAGGAAACAGAAGGAATGAAGGAAACGCTTCCTGCCGATTATGCAGAGCCGCCTTCTTTCCTCTCCGGAGGAAAACCAGGCTTTACAGGGACTTCCTTTGGTACACTCATGCATAAGGCGATGGAAATGATAGATTTCAAGACCGTCCCGGCAACAAGGGAAGCTTTAAGAAATGAAATCATGCGCCTTACGGAATCGGGCATCTTCACGAAGGATGAAGAGGAAGTCCTCCTTTCAGAAAGAAAGTACACAAATCCTGTCGCTTCTCTCATCACCTTCGCAGAAAGCCCTCTGGGCACTCTCATGAAAGAAGCAGAGACAGTCAGGAAGGAAATGCCTTTCTCGATCCTCCTTCCTGCGGATTCCTTCTATCCCGACTGCGAAAAGGGCGAGAAGATATTCCTGCAGGGGATCATGGACTGCCTCCTTGAAACGAAGGACGGCCTTACCGTCATCGATTACAAGACGGACCGCGTCATGACCGAAGAGGAACTTCGAGAGCATTACAAGATCCAGCTTCAGGTCTACGGGGAAGCCGCTGAAAAGCTCCTCGGAAAACCCGTCGTACGCCTTTCCCTCTGGGCCTTCCGCTTAGGAAAAGCCATCGACATACCGCTTCACAGGAATTAAAGCAATCAAAAAGGATGTGAACCATTTGGAACACATCCTTTTTTGTAGGCTTGTTTTAATATTACTTGATTCCCAGTGCTTCTTCTGCTGTGGAAGGCATATCCGGAGCCGGTGTATTGAACCATTTTTCATGGAGCTTGTTCAGCGTGCCGTCTTTCTTGAGCTTGGCGATGGCAGCATTGACTTCCTGCTGCAGTTCCTTATTGTCCTTGTTGAAGCCGAAGGCAAAGTACTGGACTTTGGAATCCGGAACATCGACGACGCGGAATGCGCCCTTGCCATCGGTAGCTACGAAGTAATCGGCAGCCGGTTTATCCAGGATGCCTGCATTAGCGCCGCCGGCCTTGAGTTCCATGACGATATCGCTGGAATGATCGAAGTTTCTTGTATTCATGCCTTTTTCAGCCGCATAGTAAGCAGCGGTCGTTCCGACCTGGACAGCAACTTCCTTTTCCTTCAGGAGGTCTTCGACACTGTGGATGTCACTATCTGCCTTGGTTACGATAGCAAGTTTTGTCGCATAGAAAGGAGCGGCGAAGAGGATCTTGTCTGCTCTTTCCTTCGTTGCTGTCATGCCGGATGCCGTCATGTCCACTTCCTTGGACTGCAGAGCCGGGATCAGGCCGTCAAATGCCACGTTCTTGAATTCGACTTTCCTGTTCATGTCCTGAGCAACAGCACGGACGACGTCGATTTCATATCCTGTATAATCCTTGCCGTTCTTGGATTTGAATTCAAACGGCACGTATGTTGCGTTCGTTGCTACCTTCAGCGGTTTCAGACCTTCCGATGATGCCGCTTTCTTTTCACCGCCGCATCCGGCCATGATGCCGGCTGCCATAGCGAGAGAAGCTGCGAGAATAATACCCTTTTTCCAGTTTTTCATATTTTGCACCCCATTGCATACTACATAAATTTAATACCTATTATACAGTCATATACTGCATATGTCCATAGTTTTATTAATATATATGCATAAATATTATAAATTTTCATCTTTGCACTAAAAAAGACTGCGGAAGATGAATGATCATTTCCACAGTCCTTTTTAAAATTAACGGATGACGGTGCCTTTGGTGTCCTTGACGAAGAAGAGGACATTGACAGCAGCCGCAAGATATACGGCGGAGAGCAGGACGAAAGCGGTATTGAAGCCGTTTGTCTGTGCAATCGTGCCGATGATGACCGGAGCGAAGCCGCCTACGGCGCGTCCGGTATTGAAGATGAAGTTCTGCGCAGTGGATCTGGCGTCGGTCGTGTAGTTCTCAGAGAGAAGCGTGCCGTAGCCTGCCATCATGCCGTTGCAGAAGAAGCCGAGGAATGCGCCGCCGAAGAGGAGCGCAATCGGCGTGCCGAGATTGACGTAGATATACACCATGGCAGCAGCGCATACGTAGAAAAGAAGGTACGGCTTCTTGCGTCCGATTGCACAGGTCCGGTTTCTGGCGCCGGAGACGTTCGCAGAGCCAGCCGAATACGAAGATGCCTGCAATCATGCCGATGACAGTGACGATCATCCAGCCGGACATGGACTTGGTGGTCAGGCCGTGTTCCTTCAGAAGGATCATCGGGAGCCATACCATGATGCCGTAGTAGCCGAAGTTCTGTACGCTTGTCATGATGGTGAGCGCTATTGTCGTGATGGTCGTCTTCTTGTCAGCGAAGAGGTGCGCAAGCGGGAATTTCTTTGCTTCTGTCAGCTGTTCTTCTTCTTCAGCCGTCAGCTTCTCGCCTGCATCTTTTCTTGCCTGAAGCGCTTTCTTCATTTCCTTGCGCTGGACCCACATCGGCGGTTCTTTGATGCCGTGACGGGCCCATGCGGCAAGGAGTGCCGGAAGGACGCCTACGAGGAAGAGTCCTCTCCAGCCGTAGTCAGGAAGGACGACAGCAGCAAGGATAGCCGCAAGAACGGCGCCTGCCTGCCAGCCCATCGCTACGCCGGCTGTGGCTCTGGCGCGCTTGGCGCCCGGCCATGTTTCTGATACGAGGGGCATGCCAATGCCATATTCACCGCCAAGGCCGAGCCCTGCCAGGAAACGCAGGATGTCCAGATGGACTGCATTGTCCGCAAAGGCGCATGCGCCCGTGAATATGGAGAAAATAATGATGGTGAGGGAGAAGGTGTGCACCCTGCCCCACCAGTCGGCAAAAATGCCGAAGATGTATCCGCCGAGGACCGTGCCTATCAGCGTATACGTGGCAATCATGCCGCCTTCGCCAAGCGTCAGGCCGAATTCACTGACGATGGCCGCCATCGCAAAAGAAAGAATCAGAACGTCGAGCCCGTCCATGGCGTAACCGATGATCGAGGCCCACATGATTTTCCAACGCTCTTTGCGAGTGACTCCTGTTTCCTCAAATTCCAATTCTTCAATTGTTTTCTGCGACATAGTACCCCCCTGGTGTACAACTAAGAATCCGTAAGCCAAATTCTGCACAAATTGTCTTATTTTACAACAACTTTACTGATTTGCAAAGGGGAAAAATAAAAAAGGCCAAAGATTTTTCCCGGCCTTAATTTTCTTTATTTCTTGTTCATTTTTGTACTTTCTTGCCGACAAGCCCGCCTTCGACTTCCTGCACGTCGAATACGGTGATGAAAGCGGAGGGATCGATGTCGCGGACGACCTGCTTGAGTTTCGTGACTTCCAGTCTGGAAATGACGCAGTAGAGGACATCCTTGTCATCTTTCAGGAATCCGCCCTGCCCGTGGAGGCGTGTCACGGCGCGGTGCATGTCATGGACGATGGCATCGCTGACGTCGTCATAGCATGTCGTGATGATGAAGATGCCCTTGGAGGAATCAAGCCCTGTCGAGACGGCATCAATCATGCGCGAGCAGATGAAGTACGCGATGAGGGAATACATGGCGCTGTTCCAGCTGAAGACGAAGCCCGCGGCGCCCAGGATGAAGAAGTTGAAAAACATGACGATTTCGCCGACTGAAAACGACGACCGGCTGTCCATCCAGATCGCCACGATTTCCGTGCCATCCGTCGACCCCCCGTTCTTGATGACGATGCCTACGCCGAGTCCTATGATAATCCCGCCAAAAATCGTCGACAGGAAGGGATCGTTTGTCGCCGGCATCATTTTCTCAAGCCTGGACGAGCAGAGGGAAAGGACGATGATGGCAAACATGGATGATGCCGCCAGTCTCGGCCCTAAGCTCTTATAGCCCATGTAGAAGAAGGGAACATTCAAAAGGACAATGAGCACGCTGAAAGGGATCCCCGTCAGCGCCTGGATCAGAAGAGAAATACCTGTCACGCCGCCGTCGATGACGTGGTTCGGGATCAGGAACAGGTTCAGCCCTGCAGAATAAATCGCAGCGCCGATTGTAAGACCTATGGCACGCCGGATCTGGCGTACTTTATCTATTCTTCTAAGTGCGTCTGTCATGCTTCCTCCTGAAAATAAAAAACCGCGGCTTGGCCGCGGGTCATATGCTGTGGCGGAAGGGATGGGATTCGAACCCATGAACCTCTCACGAAGTTAACGGTTTTCAAGACCGCCTCCTTCAACCGCTCGGACACCCTTCCATATCTTACTATTATATTTTACATTCCTGAATCTGTCAAATGATTCAGGGAAATCCCCTCTTTTGTCAGCGAGATGACATAAAGAGTATAATAAATAAAATAGCATAATAATCAATATTATACTAAAAAAATACAGTGAGGTTCTTATGGATACAAAACAGAAGATTGATGAAATCCTTTCCGAGACGGGGAAGGCTGTCCTGGGCAAACAGGAAGTCCTATCCCGCATTTTGACTGCCATCCTGGCAGGGGGCCATATCCTGATCGATGACATTCCGGGCGTCGGCAAGACGACGATCGCTGTCGCCTTCACGCACGCCCTGGGGCTCGATTACAAAAGGATGCAGTTCACCCCGGACGTCCTTCCTTCGGATATCACGGGCTTTTCCATGTACGACAAGAATTCCGGCGAGTTCCGCTACATGCCGGGCAGCGCCATGACGAATCTTTTCCTTGCCGATGAAATCAACCGTGCATCGCCGAAGACGCAGTCCGCGCTCCTGGAAGTCATGCAGGAAGGAAAGCTTTCCGTCGACGGCAAGACCTACCCCGTCCCGCAGCCCTTCATCGTCATGGCAACGCAGAACCCCTACGGCTCTTCTGGCACGCAGGAGCTCCCTGATTCCCAGACAGACCGCTTCATGATCCGCATCACGGTCGGCTATCTGTCTGCGAAGGATGAAATCGCCATCCTGAAGCATGAGAACATGGTCGCCGCTTCTGAAGTGGAAGCCATCGTTTCTGCAAAAGAGCTGATGGAAATGAGAAAAGAAGCAGCCGCTATCCACGTCGAAGACTCGATTTACGGCTACATGGTCAATATCGCAAACGCCTCCCGCACACATGCCGACGTCAGCCTTGGCATTTCGCCCCGCGGCACGATGGCGCTTTCTTCCATGTCCAAGGCGCACGCGCTGATGGAAGGAAGAGACTACGTCATTCCTGACGACGTCCTCTCGGTCGCTCCCTACACGCTGACGCACCGCCTGACGCTGACGGGCGACGCCCGCTTTGCCGGAAAGACGCCTGGCTCGGTCCTGGCTTCCATCCTTTCCTCCGTGCCGCGCCCCTCTCTGAAGGAGGACTAAATGAGGCGCTTCCTTTATATTTTCATCTGCATCGCGGCGATCTTTGTCATGACGATCTATGACCTGTATGCAGCCTTTCTCATGGCCGTCATGCTCATCCTTGCGCCCCTGCTTTCAATCCTTCCGATGTACTGGATCAGGAAACGGCTGAGACTTTCTATCAAAGTACCGGCCCGGCTCCTTCGCGGCCACCTGGCCGAAGCACAGCTGACACTTGAAGGCCCGTTCCTTTCCCTCCTTTCATCGCCGGAAGCACTCCTTGGTGCGGAAACGTCCGATGAGACAGTCTCCTTTGACGGCGGCATCCGTTTTATCTTCCGCCGCACGGCTTCCCCCTGCGGACGCTTCGACATGGGCGAGGCGCATATCCGCTGGACCGATCCCTTCGGTTTCCATACATTTACCCTCAATGCGGGAAATGTATCCATCATCGTCCTTCCGCTCAAGATGGGTGAATACAAGGCAACGATGAAGACGCTCCGCCTCATTGCAGGAAGCGATGAACCGGAACGTTTCGGTGCCACGCTGTACAAGCCGGGCGACAATCCGCACCTGATCAACTGGAAGGTGACCGCCAGAACAGACGATGTCTATGTGCGTGACATGTATCCCGCCGAAGGCACGAACCTGGTCCTTGCCGCTGACTATGCCAGAAAACCGGATGAACGCGACCTCCTGTGCGACGCACTCTATTCCGCCGGCCTTGCCCTCTGCGCATCCCGCATGAATTTCCTCTTCGCATGGAATGCAGGCACAGGCTCGGTCATCACACAGATGATCAGAAATCAGGAAGACTGGTCCGATGCCATCGCCTCCTTCCTGGCAGGCGCCAGGAAAGACGCTCTGAAAGCAGGCGGCCTTTCTCCTTACGTCCCGATTCTCTATATGACAGATAATCCGGCGCCTTCCGTTTCCCCGTCCCTCCACCCGGTCATCTGGTGCACCAGGGATTCCAGGGAAGCGCAGCTTTCCGGAAAAGACGCGATCATGCGCGCGATGGGAGGCGGAACATGACAAGGAAGTACGTTACCATCTCCTTCATCTCCGCGCTCGGCGCCTTCGGCCTGATCCATCTGGTCTTTTCCCTCATCGGATCCTACGGCTACCTCATGGGAATCAGCGGCGCCTTCATCGTCTTTGCGCTTTCCGTCCTGACGATGGCGGCCGGCTTTCGAAGAAGGACCGCTGTCCTCCTCATTTTCTTCATGACATTCCCGACAGCGCTCCTCCTCTCCTACGGGACGCTGTACCAGAGTGCCCTTTCGGCTTCGATTCCCTTCATCCAGAATCTGAACGAAGCCTACAACCTTGATATGGAAGTACCAAAGCTCCTCATCCGGTTCAGTCCGCTGCCGGCTAGGACCTTCCTCCTCATGGCGATTTCCTGGATCTTCTTTTACGGTTCGACCGCAAGGCTCGGACGCGTCATCGCGACGCTCCTATCCCTGGCCGCCATTCTTTTCTCCTTCTACTTCGGCTTCGAACCGCCGACGCTTTCCATCATCCTTTTGGGCGCTTATGCACTGACGACGCCTGCGATGCTTGGAAACAAGGGCCAGGGCGATCCGGAAGTCGGCGCATTCATTGCCGCTGTCATCCTGGGCGCTGCCCTCTCCCTCGTCATCCCGCCTTCCCGCTATGAGCAGCCCCGTCTCCTCGCCCGCGCGCAGGACACGATCCTCTCCATGACGGATCCCTATGATCCGATCTTCTACGCAGGCAATGCCTACACGGGCATGATGAAGGGAGCCGGCACCGGGAAACTGGGCGATACACAGGGCGTGCGCTACACGGGCCGCATCATTGCCGATATCGAATCGGCCGGCGCGACGAAGCGCATGTACCTCAGGAGCTGGCATGGAAGCGTCTATAAGGACAACCAGTGGAAGGAACTTCCGGCCGGTGATTATGACGACGTCCTTACCCTTTTCAAGGGAAATCAGGGAGAATGGTACGACCAGGGCGCATGGCTCATGGAAGTCGTTTCCAGAAGCCCTGCCCTTTCGCAAAGCCTTGAAAACTACCTGCCTGAAAGAGTGAAGGTGCCGCTCCTCAAGAAGGACTTCGCCGTCGATGCCGTCTACGACAAGAGCCGCTACTTCCTGCTCCCGTATGATGCCAGCTTCGGCGCTCCTCTCTTTGATTACGACCGCGCGCCAGTCAGCCGCGAAGGAAAAGCATACAGCACCTATGTCTGGGACTATCCGGAAGGCGCCGTCCTTTCCTTCTATGACAATGAACGGACAGGCGATGCCTACTTCAGGACATATGAAAACGGCGAAGCGCTTTACCGCAATTTCGTCTATGCCCACTACCTGACTGTGCCGGATGAAGTAAAACCCGCCCTGAAACAGGTGGAAGGACTGACGAAGGTCACAACGATGGCTGAGAAACGCGCCCGCGTCGAACAGATCCAGCGCTTCTTTGCCAAGAACTACAAGTACACGACGCACCCGGGAAAGACACCGGAAGGCAAGGATTTCATTTCCTACTTCCTGACGGAGAGCCGCGAAGGCTACTGTACTTACTTTGCTTCCGCCGCTGTCATGATGCTCCGCGAGTCAGGCATTCCTGCCCGCTACGTGTCCGGCCTTTCCGTCGATAAGAATGAAATCAACGGTGCTTCGCTTTCGCCGCAGGGCCTTCACAAGCTTGGCGTCAATGACCGCCATGCCCACGCATGGGCAGAAGTCTACGTCGATGGCATCGGCTGGCGCCCCTGCGAAGTGACACCTGGCATCGAAGGCGCAGAAAACCCGTTCCCGAATCAGGAAGACAAGAAGAGGAACAACACAGGTGCCCCTGATGCACCGTCGGATCCGAAGGATTCCAAAGGAACGATGCCTGATAATAACGGACAGAAGGACCA
>OGQD01000622.1_pt1 | contig 25597 bp, 27 predicted proteins | sample 1553091 | NCBI WGS metagenome assembly OGQD01 (sample SAMEA2580290, study PRJEB22360) | human gut metagenome | biome: human gut; feature: human-associated habitat; material: faeces | place: Denmark | collected 2008/2010
TCAAAAGTAAAAACCAGAATGATATGGGGATTGCAGTGGGATGCAACATGTAAATGGTTAGCTACTTCTAATTTTGACATAAAAAATTCAAGTACTTGGGGAAATTACACTAATAATACTGCAGATGGACATGGAAGTAAACAGGCTACTGGTTTTAGTGAAAGTTGGAAGGCAAATAATATCTATGACTTTGCTGGAAATTGTTATGAATTTACACAAGAAGCGTACGGCACCAACAGCAGAGCTCTCAGAGGAGGCTACTATAGCAACCTTGGCTCTGACAGTCCGGCTCCTCGTCGGGCCAGCCGCAATCCTACCGTCACCGTCACCAATGATGGTTCTCGCCCTACTTTATATTTGATACCATAAGATACAAACCTACTGGAATATCTTTCCAACCTCTTGACAAATCTTCAAAAAAGGTTTAATATATTTAATTGTGAATTAATATTAGATAAATAGATCTATACTGCAAATGTGCAAAAGGAGGTTAGCAATATGGAAGAGAAGGGAATACTTGTATCACAAGAAGGTTATGAAAAATTAGAAAAAGAATTAGATTATCTTAAAACAACAAAAAGAGCAGAAATAGCAGAAAAAATAAAAGTTGCACTTGGATTTGGAGATTTATCAGAAAACTCTGAGTATGATGAAGCAAAAAATGCTCAAGCAGAGAATGAAGGCAAAATAGCTGAATTAGAAAACAAAATAAGATATGCAAAGATAATCGATGAATCTGAAATAGATACAAAAACAGTACAAGTTGGAAATATAGTAAAAGTTTATGACGAAGAATTTGAAGAAGAAGTAACATATACAATAGTTGGTTCTACTGAGGTTGATTTGGCACAAAACAAAATTTCTAACGAGTCTCCCGTAGGAGCTGCTTTAATCGGAAAGAAAAAGAATGATGTTGTAGAAGTAAAAGTTCCTGCTGGAACAATGAAATACAAAGTCTTAGCAATAACGAAATAATAAAAAATCCTTTTTATGATTTTAATATCATAAGAAGGATTTTTTCATTGCTACTTTATTACAGAAATTGCAGAGTATAGCAAAAAAATCACTCACAAATTATTTCGTGAGCGACCTTTAATTTTATTATAAACTTGCAACAATAAGAAACAAATTATATAAAAGCTTAGATTCTAATTGCTGATTCAAGGGCAAGTTTTATCATTGAGTTTAAAGAGGTTTGTCTTGCCTCAGCTGATATTTCTTGATGTTTATAGTGTGAGTCAACAACGCTTAATAAACAGCTGGCTTTCTTTCCGAATATATGGGCATTATAAAATAAAGCAAATGCTTCCATTTCCGCACCGATAATGTTTAAGTCCTTTGGAAATCGTGCAATTAATCCATTTACATCTTTAACATAATAATCAAAACAATCTGTACAAAGAGTATTTCCTTTTATATAAGGAATATTACAATCATGAGCAGTATCCTCGATTATTTTATTTAATTCTACACTTGATTCCATAATGTGAACATCTTCTTCATTAAGTTCAAATGCATAATTTCCTTCTGTGTATGTGTTATCAACTAAAATTGTATCAAGCAGATTCAAATCCTCTGAATAGGCTCCGCAAGAACCAATTCTTATAATTGAATCTACGTCATAAAATTTGAATAATTCATAAGAATAAATTCCCATACTTGGCATTCCCATTCCAGATGCAAATACAGTTATTTTCTTGCCTTTATACTCTCCGGTATAACCAAACATGTTTCTAACTGAATTTACTAATTTTACATTAGTCATAAAATTATCTACAATATATTTTGCTCTTAATGGGTCTCCAGGCATTAGAACAACTTTTGCAATGTCTTCTTTTTTAGCTTCATTGTGTGGTGTCATAAACACAACTCCTTGTATAATATATTTAGGTTTTTCTAATGGATTTACCTATAAACCGATAGTCGCTATAAGAATTTATATCCGTATAGTAACTTTATAATGCAATTATAACATAGAAACATAAAAGTACAAGTGAAAATTTATTTTTACAAGAAATCTATTGAAAAATTAAAAAAATATGATAGAATATAAATACTAAAAAGAAAATTTGTTTGCACCAAAGGAGAAAAAGATGATAGCATATCTAAAAGGAAAATTACAATTCAAATCTGATGAATATATAATTATAGAAGTACAAGGAATTGGCTATAAGGTATTTATGTCGAAGAAGGCAATCGATTCTTTGCCAGATGATGGAGAGGTAAAAGTTTATACATATTTAAAAGTTAGAGAGGACGACATTAGCTTATTTGGATTCAATTCAAATGAAGAGCTACATACATTTGAGCTACTTATTTCGGTTGGGGGAATAGGTGCAAAATCTGCAATAACAATACTTTCAAATATTACACCTTCAAGATTTGCCTTAGCCGTAATAACAAATGAAGTAAACACTTTAAAGAAATTACCAGGCATTGGACCAAAAACAGCACAAAGAATTATCCTTGAATTGAAAGATAAGATAAAAACAGAAGATGCAATTTCTAATAATGAAGCTGACGAAGATAGCATAGATAACAAAATGAAGAATGAAGAGGAACAAGAAGATTTAATTCAGGCTCTTCAGGTGCTAGGCTACAGAAGATATGAGATTAATAAGATATTGCCAAAGATAAAACAAGAGAGTTTGGAAGAAAAAATAAAAGAGGCATTACAATATTTAGCTCGTTAGGAAAAAATTTAATTCAAAGGAAAAGTTCCAAAAAATAAGGACAGACTATTTTTAATGTAACAGCAACAAACAAAAATTGAAATAAGAAAGCTATGAAGAAATCTCGCCCAAAAAGGGGCGTCCCTAATGGGCGAAAATAGAAAGGAAGCAATTAAATGAATGCGAATGAACCACTGGCGTACAGAATGAGCCCTAAAACATTAGATGATTACGTTGGACAAGAAAAGATATTAGGAAAAGATAAAATTTTATATAGAACCATTCAGGCTGATAGGCTTTCTAGCATTATTTTATGGGGACCTCCTGGCTGTGGAAAAACATCTTTGGCAAGGGTTATTAGCAATACCACAAAATATAAGTTTACAAAGTTGAATGCGGTAACGGCAGGAGTTGGAGATATAAAAAATGCAATAGAGGAAGCAAAAAATCCTTTTCTAAATCCATCTGGAAGATGCATTTTATTTATTGATGAGATTCATAGGTTTAATAAATTACAACAAGATGCGTTATTACCATTCGTTGAAAATGGAACTGTAATATTAATAGGTGCGACTACTGAAAATCCATATTTTGAAGTAAACAAGGCTTTGATATCTAGGTCTATGGTGTTTCATTTGGAGCCACTAACTGTTGACAACATATATACTATTCTAAAAAGATCTTTGGAGAAGCCAGAGGGACTTGGAAGTTACAATATTAAAATAGAAGATGATACACTTTACAAGATTGCAGAAACTGCAAATGGAGATGTTAGAACTGCCTTAAATGGACTCGAGGTTGCCGTTTTAACAACGAAAATTGGAGAAGACGGATATATTACAATTACAAATGAAATTGCCAAAGAGAGCGTTCAAAATAGAAAAGCTATATTCGATAAAAAAGGAGACAGCCATTACGATAATATAAGTGCTTTCATAAAGTCTATGCGTGGAAGTGATCCTGATGCTGCAGTATTCTATTTAGCAAGAGCACTAAACGGTGGAGAAGACCCAATGTTTTTGGCAAGAAGAATAGTAATTGCTGCATCAGAAGATGTTGGAATGGCAAACCCTAATGCCTTAATTTTGGCAACCAGTGCAATGCAAGCCGTTCACTTGGTTGGAATGCCAGAGGCAAGAATAATTTTATCTGAAGCAGCCGTTTATGTTGCAACATCAAAAAAATCAAATGCAAGCTATCTTGCAATAAATAAGGCTTTAGAAGATGTAGCAAATAAAGATACAGGAGAAGTTCCAATGCATATTAGAAATGCACCAGCAGAGGGAATGGAAAAAGAGGGATACCATGTAGGCTACAAATACCCACACGATTATCCAGGTCATTATGTGGAACAACAATATTTGCCAGACAAAATGGTTGGAACGAAATATTACATAAAAGACGAAAACATACCAGATTAAAAAATGCATAAAGAAAAAAAGCTTCAAGTTAATTTGTACTAACTTGAAGTTTTTTTAGCATTTGAATTATTCAGCTTTTACATCTTTCTTTACTTTTTTGTTATCTGTAATAATATCTTTCATAGCACCGATGCTAGAAAGAGTTGATGTTGCTTCAAATGGAATAAATACTTTATTTGCATCTCCATTAGCAATCTCTTTCAAAGCTTCTAAAGATTTTAATTGAACTAATTTGTCATCTGGGTGAGCTTTCATCATTGCATCATAAACCATACGAACTTCGTCTGCTCTTGCCTCTGCAACTTTCTTAATAGCTTGAGCTTCACCATCGGCACGTCTAATCTTAGACTCTTTCTCAGCTTCAGCTTCAAGAATTGCGGCTTCTTTTTTACCTTGTGCAAGTGTAATTGCAGCCTGTCTTTCACCTTCAGCTTGAAGGATTTGAGCTCTTTTAGTTCTTTCTGCATTCATTTGCTTTTCCATTGAATCTCTAATGTCTGCAGGTGGAGTAATATCTTTTATCTCAACTCTATCAATCTTGCAACCCCAAGAATCTGTTGCTTCATCAAGAATAGCTCTTAACTGTTCGTTTATCATATCTCTAGAACTGAATGTTGAATCCAAATCCATTTTACCAACAATATCACGAATAGTAGTAATTGCAAGATACTCAATACCTTTCTTCAAGCTTTGAATTTCATACACAGCTTTTGCTGGGTCTGTAACTTTATAAAACACAACAGTATCTATTGTGATAGTAACATTATCTTTAGTAATTACGTTTTGTGGTGGAACGTCCATAGTTTGTTGTTTTAAACTAACAACGCTTCTAACACGGTCAACGAATGGAATAATAATTGTAAGACCTGCATCAGCAACTTTATGAAATTTACCTAATCTTTCAATTATATAAACTTCAGATTGTCTTACAACTTTGATTGATTTTACTGCTATAATTAAGATTATAACTAGTAATACGATTAAAAACCACATAATGATTCCTCCTGAAATATAATTTAACACAACCATTATATCACAGAAAGTCCGGAAAATAAAGATACAACAGGCTTTTTTACAAAATAATATTAAAATATTGATGTGAGAATGAAAATATTTCAGATGAAATCAAAAATAAATGAAAAACAGTTGAAAATAAAAATTTGTAATGGTAGAATAAACAAAGAAAAATACAAAGGAGGAAAATAACAAAATGAAAACAAAAATAAAAAATAAACAAGAAAAAGGAATTACGCTTATTGCTTTGGTTGTTACTATTATAATAATGCTAATATTAGCAGGAGTTAGCATTAAACTTGCAATAGATAATAATGGTGTAATAGAAAATGCTAAAGAAGCAAAAGACCAGTATGAGCAGGCACAAGCTAATGACGAAAGTGGATTGGAAGATTTGGCTTCGAAACTGAAAGAACAAATAGATGCAAATAAAAACAATAATTCAGGTTCAGGAGGTTCTGTAACAAAAATAGATGGAGTGCCAATTCCAGAAGGCTATTACTATGTTGGTGGAACAAAAGCAAAAGGCCTTGTTATTTCAGATAATGTAGCAGATAAGGAATTAGATAAAGGAAAAGAAAATGTAAGAAGAGATTTAGCTGGAAACCAATGGGTGTGGGTGCCAGTAGAAACACCAAGTAGTTTGTATACAACAGTAGCAGCAGGACAAGCTTTAGCAGGAAGTACAGGAGTAAAAACTACAAAGTATACAAATTCAGCTATAATAAGTGGACAAACAAGAGGATTACCGGGAAGCACAGATTATAGAGAGCCAGATTTGGTACTTGGAAGTAATGGAACAAGTTACGATTATTCAAATTATGCAACAGCAGGATTTAGTAGTTTAGCAAATATGGCGGAGACTATGAAAAGTGACTATGAAGAAATGATTGCAAGTTTAGAAAAATATAAAGGATTTTATATAGGAAGATATGAGTTAACAGCAAATGGAGAGAAGACAGGAGCTACTCAGACTAAGGTAGATTGGTATACATTATATAAAAATTGTACAACATTAGCTAAAGGAACTAAAGTGAAAACACGAATGATATGGGGCTTGCAGTGGGATGCGACATGTAAATGGTTAGATAACTCTGGATTCAGTATAACAAATTCAAGTACATGGGGAAATCACAAAGATAATACTGCAGAAGGAGCAGGAAGTAAGCAAAATACAGGATATAGTGAAAATTGGAAGGCAAATAATATCTATGACTTTGCTGGAAATTGCAGTGAATTTACCCAAGAAGCGAACAGCACCGTCGTCAGAGCTTACAGAGGAGGCAACTATAGCAGCAATGGTTCTGACTATCCAGCTTCTTACCGTAACAGCAGCGATCCTACCCGCGCCGGCAGCAACCTTGGTTCTCGCCCTACTTTATATTTGATACCATGAGATAGAGGCGATGAGTTCTAAAGAAGAACTCAAAACTTCTATGACAGAGGAGAAAACAGAAAGAAGGCTATGCCAACGCATAGCGAATGGAATACGTTATGTGGAAAATTTATATGGTGTGTATTTACTTACACATCATATTTTTTATATTACTTTGATTATATTAAAGAAAACGCTTACATTGAAAATTTTACCTTTTTTACAAAATAATATAAAAATATTGATTTTTGTGAAAAATTATGGTAAAATGAACGAGTTAAGATAAATACCAAAAAGGAGCGGTAAAAATGCAAATAGTAAAATATATTTTAATAGCTTTATATGTAATAAACTGTATAGCCTTATTAATTGTAACAATGATGCAAAATAAAGATAATAGCGGTGCATCTGGAACAATAGTTGGTTCATCAACAAACAGTTTCTATGAGAAGAATAAGGGAAAAACTCATGAGGGTAGAATAAAGAGATGGACAATAATATTAGGAATATTATTCCTTGTATTAACAATAGTACTTGGAATAGTTTTCATGATGTAATTATAAATAGAAATTATTAGGCGGCAGAAAATCTATTCTGTCGTTTTTGTTTGTATAATAGAAAAGTTATATAAGGTATAAATTTATGCAAAAAGTAAAATATTAAAATACCAGAAGGAGTATTTCTAAATATGAAGAAAAGAAAAAATGATTTCAAGAAATTTTTTATACATGAGCAGAAAAATAAAAAGTCAAAGAAATTAATTAGAAAAAGTGAGAAAATTGAATATAGAAATATCAGCAATGAGGAAGAAAATGATTCAATAGTTGGAATTTATAAAAAGAGTAGAAACTTTGGATTTGTTGTCCCAAATGACAAAACTCTAGGAGAAGACATTTATATTCCAAAAAAGAAATGTGCTGGAGCAAAGAATAATCAGGTGGTTGTTGTAAAGATAGATAAAAAATCTGACAAAGATAAAAGACCAGAAGGAACAATAATCGAGATATTAGGAAAGATGGACGAAGCTGGAGTAGACATGCTTTCTTTAATAAAGGAGTACAAGCTTCCAAATGAATTTCCACAGCCTGTGATTGATGAAGCTCTTCAAATATCACAAACTATTGATGAAAAGAACATAGCTCAAAGAGTCGATTTAAGAAATGAAGAAATTTTTACTATTGATGGTGAAGATGCAAAAGACCTTGATGATGCAGTTAATGTTAAGAAGAATGATGATGGAACATATACTTTAGGAGTTCATATTGCTGATGTAAGTTACTATGTAAAATCTGGTTCAAAGCTAGATAAGGAAGCGATAAAAAGAGGAACTAGTATTTATATGATGGACAGAGTTATTCCAATGCTTCCAAAAGAGCTTTCAAACGGAATTTGCAGTTTAAACGAAAATCAAGATAGATTCACTATATCTGTAATAATGAAGATAAATGAAAAGGGAAAAGTTGTAGAGTCTAGAATATTTAAGTCTGTAATAAAAACAACCAGAAGAATGAACTACCATGATGTGAATGATTTATTTTTGTGGGAGGACATAAAACAAGGTAGACTTGAAATAGAAGATAAGATTACTGTAGAAGAATATGAAAAAATAAAAAATACTGCAAATAAATATAGCCAATTCATTGAGCATTTCTTAAGAATGAGAGAATTAAAGAATATTCTTAAGAAAAGAAGAGATTTGAATGGAAGTTTAAATCTGAATATTCCAGAGAGCAAAATTATATTAAATAAAAATGGTGTAGCTGTAGATGTACAAAAATATGATTATTTGGAATCAAACGAAGTAATAGAGCAGTTTATGCTAACCGCCAATGAAACAGTAGCAGAAAGCTTTTATTATTTACAAGCACCATTCATATATAGAAATCATGAAATTCCAGAGATGGAAAAGATTGATGAACTAAACAAGTTCTTATTTGGATTAGGATACAAGATAAGAGGAATAAAGAAAGATGACGAATCGAGTGTTCATCCAAAGGCTTTTGCTCAAGTACTTGATGAAGTGAATGGAAAACCAGAAGAAAAGGTTGTTTCAAACTTAATCTTAAGAACGTTAAAGGTAGCAAAATACGAGAGCGAAAACAAAGGACACTTTGGTATTGCAAGCAAATGCTATTGCCACTTCACCTCACCAATAAGAAGATACCCAGACTTATTTATACACAGAGTAATATCATCATATTTGAAACATGATTACAATATAAACGATGAATTGAGAGAAAAATACGGAATAGAAGCAGTCAAATACGCCGAAAGTTCTTCTGAAAGAGAAAGAGTTGCACAGAAGGTAGAAAGAGACGCCGAAAAGATAAAGAAGGCGGAATACATGCAGAAGAAAATCGGAGAACAATATGATGGAGTTGTATCTGGAGTTACTCAATTTGGAATGTTTGTTGAATTAGAAAATACAGTTGAGGGATTAATTAGATTTGAAGACCTTGGAGATGAATACTTTGATTATGATGATCAAAGAAAAACATTAAGAGGAGAGAAATCAAATAAAACATATAGAGTGGGAGACAAGGTAAGAATTGAAGTAAAATCTTCAGACAAAACAACAAGAAGAATAGACTTTAAATTAATAGATGATACGCTTAATAATAAAGATGAGCAAAAAGATAAAGAATAAATTAATGAGATAAGGACGAGCAAAAAGTTGGAGAATAAATTAATGAGAAGGTTGATGAAGTGAAAAAATAAAACATTGAAATAAAGTTTATCAACAAAAAATAGAAAAATGCTTAAGAAAAACCCGCATGAAAAAGAAAAAGAATAATAGAGAATATGAAAAAAGAAAGTAAAATGTGAATTGATAACATATTTTACTTTCTTTTTTATAAGCTTATATAATATTTGTGAATTGCAAAAATTATTTTTTTGCAGTTTTCTTTTTCTTTATAAAAATTGATGCCAATATAATTAAAAGAAGAACTACAATAATTGCAATAACACCTGACCATCCGAATGCAGAAACAATCTTGCTACCTAAAGACATTATAATACCTGCCAAAATAACACCTAGTGAAACAGCAACTATGCTTGTTTTAAAGTCAAGATTTAAGAATGAAGCGGCTAGTGTGCCTGTCCAAGCTCCTGTTCCTGGTAGAGGAATTCCAACAAATAATAATAGTGCCCAGAAGATTCCTCTATTTCCTGCAGAGGCTTTTAATTTTTCTCCGCCTTTTTCTCCTTTAGTTAGGCACCATGTAAAGAACTTGCCAATGAACTTTTTATCTTTACCCCATTCAAGAACTTTTCTTGCAAACCAATATATAATTGGAACAGGAAGCATATTTCCTAAAATTGCGATAGGGTAGTATAAAAATATGTTTAATCCTAAACTTTCAGCAATCGGAATAGCTCCTCTTAGTTCTACGATTGGAACCATACTCACAAAAAATACAATTAAATATTTTAATACGATTGGTAAACTTGCCATAATAAATTTGTATGATGTTATAATAAATCTAAAAATTAGATATTAAATATCAAAAATCAAAACTTAATATTAAAATCGAAAATTAGATAATTAAATCATACTTCCTCCTTTATAAAATTTCTTACCCATTGTACTATAATGTCTGGAAAAAGTAAAGAAAAAATTGAATTTAATTAAAATGATTGCTGATTAGAGCAACAATATATCATTTTCTATCAATGAAGTAAAATCCGTAAAGTGAAAAGTTAAAGGCAATGAAGTAAAATCGAGAATATACTGGCAATATTATGTAAAATATGTTATAATAAAGAAGTATCCAAAAAAACTTGGAACTTTTACAAAATTAGGAGGTGCTTTTAATGCCTAAAGGCTATACAAGTCAAAAGGGCGTTATATATTCCGATGTAATTCGGGATATGGCAGAAGATCCAAACTTTTTGAATGAGGAGGTAAGAGGCAGACTATCCAGAATGAGGTACCGCGAGCAGGAATACCTTGGTGGCAATGTTGAAAATATATTGCTACTGGAGGGAGTAATCAGAAGAGGTTTGTTTTTGACAGTTCTAATGGAAATGTCAGATGACAAGAAGGACAATGTCATCTGGCTCCATGATGTTACAAGCCTTGAACAAATTCCTGAGAAGGTTTTCACTGACAGCAAAGGTATGTTCAGACTGGAGGAAAATAAGGCAAACTTGCTTCCAATGAAGAATGAGGTGCTTAGGATAATAAAATGTCCGAAGCCCAATCGCAGGTATATCAAGGTGAAGAATAAGGGACCAGTTACGGGAAGTTTCCTGTTGTACTGCGGAAAGTATTTGCTGGTATTCAAAGCAAATGCCGATAGCCTGAACATCTATACCTGCAGATTGCATTACCTCTATTCAATGAGTGTAGCTCAGAAGTAATATCTGAAAGTTACTTTTCCAAGTAGTAACTTAGAGGACCAGCAATAACGCTGGTCCTCTGCTCGTTTGAGATAGGGAATAAATAAAATAAACATTTATTCTCAGCTTTTTTACAAGATAAAATTAATCATTTATTTTTGAATATAAACCAATGCTTATTAATCCTGCAATACCTACTAAAGAATAGATAATTCTACTAAATACACTCATTGAGCCAAAGAGTGTTGCAACTAAGTCAAAACTAAATAATCCAATTAAAAGCCAATTTACGGCACCAATAATTACAAGTGTAAGTGCAATGTAATATAGAACTTTCATAATATTCCTCCTAAATTTAGATATACTAATATTATAAGTAAATTAGGATAAAATATACAAAAAATGTACTTATTTCTTAAATTGTGAATTGTAAAGGTCTGCATAGAATCCGTTTTGTGCCATTAATTCTTCGTGATTTCCTTGTTCTATGATGTTTCCTTCGTTCATAACTAAAATCATATCTGCATTTCTAATTGTTGATAATCTGTGTGCAATTATGAAAGAAGTTCTGCCTTCTGTTAATTTATCCATTGCTTGTTGAACTAGTTCTTCTGTACGAGTATCTACAGAAGATGTAGCTTCGTCAAGAATCAAGAATGGAGCGTCTTTTATCATACCACGTGCGATTGTTAATAATTGTTTTTGACCTGCAGAAATGCTGTCATTGTCTGTGATTACTGCATCAAGTCCGCCAGGTAGAGTTTTTACGAATTTATCTATTCCAACAGTTTTTAATGCTTCCCAGATTTGCTCATCTGTAACATTTTCTTTGTTATATTTAATATTATCTCTAATTGTTCCATTAAATAACCAAGTATCTTGTAAAACCATTATGAACATATCATGTATATTTTCACGAGATAATTCTTTAATAGAAGTTCCGTCTATTGTAATATCACCATCTGAAATGTTGTAGAATTTCATAAGAAGATTTACCATAGTAGTTTTTCCGGCACCAGTTGGACCAACTATCGCAACTTTTTCGCCTTGATGTACATTACAAGAGAAGTCTTTTATAACATTTTTTTCTCCATCATAAGAAAATTTGATGTGTTCAAAATCGATATTTCCTTTTACATCTTTTAAGCTTAAAGTTTTTGTAATGTCTTTTTGATCGTCCATTTCTGGTTCTTCTAAGAATTCGAAAATTCTTTCAGAAGCAGCTGCTGATGTTTGTAAGTTTGTCATACCTTGTGCAATTTGAGTTAGGGGAGATGTAAATAATCTTACATACATCATGAATGCAACGATTACACCAAAAGTGATGTGACCATTCATTGTTAAAATAGCTCCAACAACGCAAACTGCAACATAACTGAAGTTACCTATAAAGTTCATAATAGGTTGCATAAGTCCAGATAAGAATTGACTCTTTCTATTACATTCATAAACTCTTTTATTTAGTTCATCAAATTTTGAAGAAGCTTCTTTTTCACCATTATAGGCTTTTACAACATTGTGATTTGAATATATTTCTTCGATATGACCATTTAAATTACCAAGTTCTACTTGTCTAGCATTAAAGTATTTTTGAGATTTGCCAAGTATTATAAACATAAACACAAATCCAATAAGAGAAGATAGAATACCTGTAAGTGCTAAAATCCAGTTCGTGTAGAACATCATTATAATTGAACCAATAAATAGGGTAATAGCACCAACTAAAGTTCCTAAAGATTGATTTAACGAAGTAGCTATTGTGTCTACGTCGTTTGTAACTCTAGAAAGAATATCTCCGTAACTGTGAGTATCGTAATATCTAAGTGGTAATTTGTTAATCTTATGAGATATTTGAGTACGCAAACTTTGAGCAAATCTGTTGGCAACAGTAGCCATTATAAATCCTTGAATGTAATTAAATATTCCACTTAAGCCATATATACAAACTAGGAAAATTGAAATAGATTTAATTGCATCAAAGTTCATACCTGTCATTAAACCTTTTGTAATTTCATCTGTTAAGTCACTTAGTTTATTTGGTCCAATAATAGAAAGAACAGAACCAAGTGCCGAAAGTACTAATGCAATAACTATAAATGGTATATATTTTTTTAGGTAATGTGTCATTTTTCTTAGAGCTTTTTTCAAATCTTTTGGCTTTTCAGCAACTCTATTTGGACCAACATTACGAGGTTTCTTTTTGTATTGTTCGTCATTATCCATTTTCTAATTCCTCCTTTGATAGTTGTGAGTATGCAATTTCTTGATATACCTTACAATTTTGTAATAATTCCTTGTGAGTTCCAAGACCAACACATTCTCCATTTTCTAATACGATAATTTTATCTGCATTTAAAATTGTACCAATTCTTTGTGCAACAATAATATTAGTTGCATCTTTAGTATATTTCTTAAGTTCTGACCTTAATTTGTAATCAGTTTTATAATCTAGGGCACTGAAAGAGTCATCGAAAATATATATTTCTGGATCTCTCGCTATAGCTCTTGCGATTGCAAGTCTTTGCTTTTGACCACCAGATACGTTGGTTCCGCCTTGTGCAATATGTGATTCATATTGTTCTGGCATTTTCTCAACAAAATCTTTTCCTTGTGCGACTGCAACAGCTTCTTTTACTTTTTCACTATCTGGTGCAAGCTTTCCGTTATTACCATAAGAAACATTGTAATTTACTGAACCACTAAACATTACAGCCTTTTGAGGAACATAGCCTAATTTGTTATGAAGTTCCTCTTGAGAATAATCTTTAACATTAACCCCATCAACCAAAATTTCTCCAGAAGTTACATCGTAAAATCTTGGAATTAAATTTACAAGAGTTGATTTTCCAGAACCTGTAGAACCAATTATTGCAACCGTTTCGCCTTTATTTGCCTTAAACGAAATATTCTTTAAAACTTCTTCATCTCCATCAGGATATTTAAATGAAACATTTTTAAATTCAATTTCACCAGTCTTTGAGGCTAAAGAACTATCCTTACTTGTAACTTTATTTCCGTCTTTAACTGCAACATCAGTATCTAAAACTTCTGCAATTCTGTCTGCAGAAACTTGAGCTCTTGGGTACATTATAAAAATCATCGCAAGCATTAAAAATGCCATAATAACTTGCATTGCGTAGCTTGAAAATACAACCATATCACCGAACAATGCAATTTTATCTGCCATACCTGCTGCATCAATTAAATAGCTACCAACAAAATAAATTGCAAGAGTAACACAGTTCATAACCAAATACATAATAGGGGACATAGCGGCCATTGCTCTTTGGTTGAACAATTGAGTATTTGTAAGCTCCGTATTTCCGCCTTCAAATTTATCTTCTTGATATTTCTCTGCATTAAAAGCTCTAACAACACGAATACCCTTTAAATTTTCACGGGCTAAGCTGTTAATATTATCAATTAATTTTTGGACTCTTTTAAACCTTGGCATTACAGTTGCAATCAAAAAGCTAACACATAATAGAAGCACAACAACTGCTACACCAGTTATGGCACTCCATTGCCAGCTCTTATTCAAAATTTTCAACACAGCCCAAACGGCTGTAATAGGAGCCTTTATAAGCATTTGAAGTCCCATAGAAATAAACATTTGAATATTTGTAATATCATTTGTAGTTCTAGTAATTAAACTTCCGGTAGAAAATCTATTCATTTCTTCCATACCAAAGCTTTGAGCCTTTTCAAACAATTTCTTTCTCAAATTCATAGAAAAATTTGCTGAAATTAGAGAAGACAAATATCCAACAACAACAGCAGAAGCTAAGCTTCCACCAGCACAAAGAAGCATATAGCCACCTTGCTCTAAAATATCTGACATTGTACTTCCTTCAGTTTTTACAAGAACAGTAATCTCAGACATATAATCAGGAAGCTTCAAATCAAGCCAAACCTGAAAAACAATAAGTAATAAACATATTAAAATAAGTAAATAATCTTTTTTTGTAAAATTTTTAAATAATTTAAACATTGTAAAATCCTTTCTTTCGTCAAAATTGAGCAATCTTTTTCGCCCAAAGGAAGTAACCCTCTTCGCCCAACGGGAACTCGCCTATTTGGAGCCGCCCATTGGGGACGTCCCCATTGGGCGAAAATTACCATTAGTCTCGGTCTCTATTTCCAAGTATTATAATTAATCTTAATAATTGTAATAGGGAAGATAGCAAGCTTGCAACATAAGTCATTGCAGCTGCACTAAGTACTTTAGAAATTCCTTGCTTGTCATTATCATAAGACAAGTTCAAAGTATCTAATTCTTTCTTTCCTCTGTTTGAGGCATTGAACTCAACAGGTAAAGTAACAAGCTGGAATACCACTGTTGCAAATAAAATTAAAATTGACAATTTTATATATCCAGTTAATCCACCTATTAAAGATACAATTAAACCAAAGTATCCAAGATATGAAATAAAATTTACAACTGGAACTAATGCTGATCTTATTCTAAAGAATGTATATCCTTCTTTATCTTGAATAGCGTGGCCACATTCGTGTGCTGCAACTGCCATTGAAGCAACAGACGTTCCATTATAAATATCAGATGAAAGTTTAATCAACTTTTTGGATGGGTCATAATGGTCTGTTAATTTTCCTGAAGTTTCATAAACTTCTATATTAGAGAGACCATTTGCATTCAAAATTGCTCTTGCAACTTCACTACCAGTTAATCCTTTTGAGTTTTTGACTTTTCTGTATTTTGAGTATGCAGAGTCAATCTTAACCTGTGCAACAAGAACAAGAATAAAACCAATTATCATTAATAGAACTGTAAAACTATTATCAAACCACATTAAAAAATAATCCATAAAAATTCCTCCTTTTAAAATTATATTTTACATTAAAATTTAAATTAAACCAAAATTATTTTTGATTTAGTTTTTCAAAGTAATTATCAAGCATTTTATCTATAACGTTCAAAAATGTATGAAATTCGTCATCGGGAATACCTTCTTTTAAAGATGAAAAGAAATCTCTTTGACATTTTTGCAACTTTTTGACCGATTTCTGAGCTTTAGGCTTAATAGTAATTTGCTGATACCTTCTATCTGATGGACTTGTTTCTATGGCAATGAAGTCTCGTTGCTGAAGTAAAGATAATGCTTTTGAAACATAAGCCTTAGAAAAACCTCTGTAATTTACTGCATCAACAGCATTTGTAAATTCTGGATTGTTTGCAAAAAACAAAAGAACATCAGCTTCAGGCTTAGTAATACCACAAATTGTTGCACAGGCAGAAATAGTTTCAGCAAATAGATTTCTGGATTGAGCACTTGCATAGATAAAACGCCTAAATAAATTTTTCTGCTCCATAATTTTCTGGCATAATTAGAACATATAGAATACATATAGGACATATAGAATATGCTAATTATATCTCCTTTCTAAAAATGTATAACATATTTGCAATTCATAAATATAAATATATATTTTTGTGAGTATATTCATATATTGGTATATGGATAAATACTTATAAATGAAACATGCAAATACTAAACTCGGTTTATTTATAAACTGTTTCTATGTGAACTATTATAAAATGAAAATATAGCCAGGTCAAGGAAATAATGTGAACAATATGTGAATTTTTCAAAAAGAAAATAGCGTTTTGAAAAATCTTTTGATGTCAAAAAGCAAAGTAGAATGCAGTTCTGTAAAGTAAAAGCAATTTGTAAAAAAATAAGTTACAAAAATGAAAAAGGGAGTGGCAACATATCTAGTCATGCAAAGCATGATTCGTAGCATCGGAAGGTATGATATTAAGGAATACCATAAGGTGATGCCCATACTCGACAACAACTATTAAGGTTGTATAAGTAAAAAAATATCCACTCAGGCAAATGCCAAGGGTGGATATTTTTTATAACAAGGTTATATTTTATCTTTCATCTGTATCAATTGAATGAGCATTATTTTTTTGAAATAATTCCCACAATTCCCATTGTTTTTCTTCCCATAATTTCTGTACATTTTCTTCTGAAACATCAATTCCACAGCTATCTAACACAGTTTTAACTATAACATATTCAGAAGAATGATGTCTCCAAACACCAGCGAAAAATGGCCATTGTTTTGATGACATTGGTTGTATTCTTCTGATTCCATTAAATTGGTCTTGTTCCCATTTTAAAACTTCCTTATATTTTTTGTCGTTGTACACTTCTTCCATCATTTTTATAGCTACTTCATTTCTATCTATAAGACCATATTCTTGTAAGGCTGGGAATACGTTGGATATTGAGACTCTTAATTCATCTATATTATAAAGATTTCCGAGAGGTTAAGAGTTTTTTATTTCTTCTGAATAACCTGCGAGTATCTTTATCTGGAATAGAATCAGAGTCTATTTTTCTAAATGAAGTATGCATTCCTAAAAATGAAAAATCCAATAAGGCTTCTAACATTGAATCATTTATTTTTCTTTCATCTCTATTTTCTTTATCATCGGTATATGTTCCTAATTTTATTAATGCGGATTTTGCTTTTTCAATTATCATTTTTTCTTTATCCGTTCTCATAATTATCACCTCATACACTTTTATTTTAACAGAATTTTTAGAAAAAGTCAAAAAAGTAACAAGTACAATTTTTCCTCCGTCACCAAATTGTACCGTTTGAAAATTGTTTCATTGACATTGATCATTGCTATTTATATAATATAAACACAGTAGGAGGGAGAAGATAAAAAATGATTGATGAAGATAGATTAAAACATTCACTTGCAGTTGCAAGAAAAATGGTCGAAATAGGGAAAAGCAAAGGATTAGCTGAAGAAGAATTAAAGGATTTATTTATGCTAGGATATAATCACGACATTGGATATGAATTTGGCACTAATGAAAATCATAATGTAATTGGGGCAAATATTTTAAAACAAAATAATTATAAATATTGGCAAGAAGTATATTATCATGGACAAATCAATGTACCATATTCATCTTTATATCTAGATATATTAAATATGGCTGATATGCAAATTGATAAGTTTGGAAATGATGTTGGTTATACTAAAAGACTCGAGGATATAAAAAATAGATATGGTGAAAATTCTGAGGTTTACAAAAAAGTTGAAATATTAGTAAATGACCTAAGAAGAAAATGTTAAGTGAAAAATGAAATACATATGATGAAGCACAATAAAATAAGGACTAAAAATAATAGAGGTTCATTTTGAACCTCTATTATTTAGATAAATTAGAATTTTAATAATGAGAATAATAAATAAAGTAAGAAATATAAACTTATATATATTTATAATTAAAGAGAACATAGAATTACTTATGTTAGTTCCATTATCTTTAAAATAATCGCGTATAATAGAATCATTGTCTTGCATACTTACAATGACATCTTTTGATTTTCCATTTTCTAAATACCTAATTTTTAATTTATAATTATGAAAATCAGACATATATTCTACACTTTCTATATGTGCCTCATTGCTAATGGGAACCTCACCGATACTTGAATAATTTATCATTTCTAATATAATACTAGTATCTTGTTGTTTATCATATTTTATAATGCTACCATGAGAAATTGTATATGAAAAAAATACAATAAAACTAACAACTGTAATTATAAGAGTTAATATATATACTTTTTTAAATGAATAATTTTTTTTACTGCACATATCCAATCCTCCTAAATCTTCTTATTCTGAATAAAAATATATCCATTTCCGCTCTTTTTTAAAGTAACCTCATATTGATTTTCAGGGGTGTTTGCATCACAATAGATGATATGATATATCCTATTATTTACAGTACCAGAAAGGCATTTTGCATTAATATGGTGAGTATCACTATAAGCATAGCAGTAAATATAATTTTCTTTCATAATAATTTGTTTACTACTTGCATAAGTTTTACAATATTTTAATTGAATATTTGGATTGCTATTTTGAGATATATCTAGTCCTGTTTTTTCGAAATATAATATTTTAATATGCAATGGGTCAAATGTTAGAATATCCCCAACGGGTGGAACACCATTGAAAACAGTATTAACTAAGTACTCATATTCAGGGGAGTTAGAATCGACTATGTTTCCAATATAAGTATTATAGTATAATATTTCTGAAATATCTATCATACTAGCGTCATCATAAGTGTGATTAATAAAACCATTATTTGCCACTTTATTTAAAAAATGTTCAATATCTAATAGAGTTTCAGAGTCTAAAGTAGAAGAGCGTTTTATAGAAAATTTTAAAATTGTATTAACTATAAATACTATAAACAATGAAATTAATATTATAAATGCTACTATTTTTAAATAGTTTATTTTTTTCATAATAAATCACCTTTAACTTTATTTGAAATTAATTATTTCAGTTGGGGATATATTTTGAGTGTATATCTGATTATTTAATATAGTTATTGAAAAATTTTGCTGATAACTATCTGTATAGGTCAATAAATCTGTTTGTAAATCAGCTGTAATTTCATTTTCATTCCAAGCTAGACTCTTCCCATGGCCCTTTTGATATAAAACATAATATACTTTCTTAGTTAATATATCTATTTTGAGTTCTAAAGTACATACCTTATTTTTACCTGGAAATCCCTTATAAAAATCCAATATAATAACACCATTATTTTTATCAGAAAAAAGGTAATCAATTTTAGTTAATACAAAACCACTTTCATATGTTTGTGCTATTTGAGTGGTTTCTGTTTTTAGTTGAGAAAGATTCAGCAAATCAGAAGAGAGGGAGTAATCTGTATAATACTCTTTTTCTGTATGCGGATAAAAATCGTCACTGTCATAAAAGAATATATATGCTAAAAAAATATTAAAAAATATGAAGTAAATGAAGATAGTAATACTAATAATAAAAGCCAAATAAAAATTTTTTTCTTTTTCATACGAATCTCCTAAATAATTTTATATATCATTAGATATTGACAATAAATAAAAAGTTGCAAAATTTTTTTTGATTATATCAAAGAATAAAAAAGAAGGCAAGTCTTTGGCTAGAATTACACTAGTCTTGAGAGTTATGACTATCTTTTTGATTATTATTATCATTACTTAATTTCTATTATAAAAACAAGATTTTCTTAATGCTTTACATGGCGATTTCATCGTTTATTATCAAATTGTAGCGAGCAATAAATTAAAACACCAAAGAAGCATTTGCAAAAGATGTTACTGATATGATATAATCATGAAAAATTGGAGGTATATATGAAAAAAAGGTAATTGGAATTGTGGGAACAATAATTACAACTATCTTAATAGCAGTATGCATTATAAAGGTTGGTGGTACCTTTTTGAAGATGATGACAATATCAGGTATTATTTTGTGTAATAAAGAAGATAAGGAATTTATATACACTATCTCAAAATTAAAGGAAGATTTTTCAATTATAATATATGAAGAAGGAACTCATGACAATACAATAGTAAAAGTGATAAAGAATAGTAAACTGGGTTTACCCAGTATGTTTGGAGAGAAAATAATTCTAGAAGATAACGAAAAGCATACTGACAGTCGTTTATGCGAATACATAAGGAGAAATGATAATTCTGATTATGCTATGTTTGTATGCATCTTTCCATATATAATAATTATTGTGATAAGTTGGTTGATATTTGACAAGAAATTGATTACTTTGATAAATAATAAATGATATAATGTATGCATTAGCATATAAATATCTATCAAAAATGCAGGATGCTTTTAAGCCCAATATTTATTGTAATAGAGGATAGAAATTTTATAGTAGGTGTATGAAAGAAAAAAGCATCAAAAGCATTTGCAAGAAAAATTTTGAATGGAATAGGAAATAGAGAAAAATGAAAAAAGCAATGATTTTATTCATAATAATTTTATTCATAATAATTGAAGTTTTAATATCTACTATAGTATTAGTATTGAAAGATTCAGTTATTATTGGAAATTATAAAGAAGGTTCAGAAGTATATAATATTGTTTCTGATCAAAAGAATTTACCAAGAAATGCAACAATTAAATGCATTATAAAAAATAGATTTGTTTTTAGAGATATAACTTATACAGTGTATTACAAAACAGATAGAATATATTCAACTAATATTAGTCTAGAACTAACAAATAGTTATGATGTAAGTAGGTTAAACAACTATGCTGTTGGAGTAATATGGTATTGTGTATTAGTGATACTATTTACCATAGTAATATTTTTTATAATAAAAAAAGGTAAAAATTGAAAGCAGGGGAGTTATCCCTGCTTTTTATGGTTTATTATATCAAAGGATAGAAAAGAAGGCAATGAATTTGAATAAAAAGTATTTGAAGTGTAAAATATTGACACAATCAATTTCTGAAAAACGTTTGACTGCTAAATTATTTGGTAGGAAATTCAAATATGAAATATAATTTATACGTACTTGTGTAAAACAAAAAAGAAACTGTTCAAATACAGTTTCTCATTTTGGTGCAGATGGCCGGAATCGAACCGGCACGGTTTATTCAACCGCAGGATTTTAAGTCCTGTGCGTCTACCAGTTCCGCCACATCTGCATGTTAGTAACTTTACTGGCTAACGAATATTATTTTACAACATATAAGTAACGTTTGTCAATAGTTTTTTTACAAATTTTAAAATTAAGTTTAAGAATTGCTTTTACTTTTTCACTTATCTTTTAAAATAAACTTGAAAAAATTTCGAGAAATCTCTATAAATTTTTTAGTTGGTATGTTACAATAAAACTGAACATCTAACAACAAAGGAGAAATGACAAAATGAAAGAAAAGGGAATAACTATAGTAGCACTTGTAATTACGATTATAATACTTTTAATTATTTCAGGACTTACTATTGAAGTTTTAATAGGTAAAGATGGAATAATATCGAAAACTGCAGAAACCAAGCAAGCTACAGAAATAAGCTCTGAAAAAGAGAAAATTCAATTAGCAGTAATTCAAACAGCACAAGATAATAAATCATTAAAAATAGAGGTAGATAAATTAAATCAAAATTTAATTAATGTTTTTGGAAAAGATGAAACAGCTTTAAAAGAAGATGGAAATAAGTATTTAGTTAAAATAGTAAAGACTCAAAGATATTATAGTGTAGATGCAAATGGAGATGTAACCTTTTTAGGAAATGCTTCTGATATAGAGAAAAACATGCAGAATATAGAGATTGGAGAAAATTTGCTTGATTTAGCAAAATTAAAAAGTAATACATATATTTCTTCTGAAAATGGAGGAGAAGTGGAATATAATGGTTGGAGTGCATCTGATTATATGTATGTAGGAAATTGTAAAAATGTTTTGGTTGTGAGTGATGATAGTTCATTTCTAAGCTCATACAATGCACTATATAGTGAGGACAAGCAAACATTAAGAAAAGTTTGGATTGAAAAAAACAAGGTTACTAATGATGTATTAGGTCAAGTTAATGTATCTATTTCAGTGCTTAATCTTAAGAAAAATGAAAAATATTTAAGAGTTTCGTAAAGAAGTTCGGTAATAAATCACATAAGAATATATCCTATATTAAATGAAGACTTTAATAATGTTATTGAATTTGATATAAATAGTGGATTAATAGATGAATACAATTTTGGAGAGAATATATTTGAGAATGGTAATATTATAAAAAATACATATATTAATGCAACCAATGGAGATGAAGTAAAGTATACTTCATGGGATTCTACAGATTTTATAGATGTAGGAGGATTTACTAAAGTTGCAATTGCCTACGAAGGCACAACTCCTGTTAATTCTTATAGTGCAATGTATGATAGCAAAAAGAAATATGTGTCAAAAATATCTGTTGATGTAAACACAATAGACTTAGAAAAAGGAAATATTGTGATTTTGAAAATACCTGAAAATGTTAAATATATAAGATTATCGAAAAATAGTGGACCTTTGGATAATATAAAAGTGTATCCTATCGTAAATAAGGAAGTCACTAACTATACAAATCAAAATATTAAAATAGAGGATTCTATTCTCAATAGTGAAAATATAATTGAAGGCTATTACATTGAAAAAGACGGAAAAGATGTAAGTTATAAAGACTGGTCTGAAACGGATTATTTTGATTTGTCAAAATACAAGAGTTTACTTGTGATTGGCAATGACAATATATATAATGCGATTTATGATAAAGATAAGCAATTTATAAAAACATTAAATTTTTCTGGCACTACTTTATATAATTCGAAAATTGGTGATGTTGGAACTGATATAACATATATTAAAGTTACAGATGCCTTTAAATATATGAGATTATCTAATGGTACAAACAAACTAAAAAGTGCAAAAATGTATCCGATTACAAATGAAGATTTCAACAGGCATTTAATATTTAATGTTGGTAAGTAAATAATAAAAAGTTCATTTCAAATTTTGGAATGAACTTTTTTGAAATAGGTAGAAATATTTTTAATAATGAGTTTTATTTCAAATATTTTTGGTATACAGAAAAGATATGTTATTTTTATACAAAATAAAGAATAATAACCAATAAATGTGAATTGCATGAAAAAATAGTAAAAATATTTTAAAACATAAACAAAACTACTGGTAAAAATTGAAAACGTGTGTTAGAATATCGATAGAAATAAAAAGATATGAGGAAGAGTTATGAATGAAATATATAAAAAAAGTATGGAAATGTTATATTTATATTTAAGAATTACTAAATTAATCCCATCACAAAATCAATGGAATAGATTTGCTTTAGGAGAGGGATTACTATTTAGTCAAACGTTACAGTATCTTGAAGGAAAAAAATTTAATATGATGTGTAGAAAACTTATAAAGTTAAAAGAGTATCAAAACATTAAATAAAAATTTATAATTATGCTAGACTTTTTTTTACAAATAGATTAGAATAGAAAAAGATATTTTGAGATATAATTTATATAAGGAAAAAATTTATCAAAAAATATATAATCTAAAGTATAAGAAAGGAATTGATTTATTATGAATATTTGGCATGATATTAGAGAAGACAGAATAAAGAAAAATGATTTTGCAGCCGTTATAGAGATTCCAAAAGGATGCAAAAATAAATATGAACTAGATAAGGAAACTGGATTATTAAGATTGGATAGAATTTTATATACAGCTACTCATTATCCAGCAAATTATGGATTTATTCCAAAGACTTATGCAGGAGATCACGATCCTTTAGATGTATTAGTTCTTTGCAATGAACCGATATATCCGCTTACAATTGTTGAGTGTTATCCAATTGGAGTATTAAGAATGACAGATAACAATGAAGAGGATGAAAAGATAATTGCAATAGCTAAACAAGACCCATTCTTAAATTGTTATGATGATATTTCTGAGCTTCCACAACAAGTTACAGCTGAAATTGTTCATTTCTTCGAAGTTTATAAACAATTAGAAGGAAAAGTTACTTCAGTTGATAAAATGATGGGAAGAAAAGAAGCTGAAAAAATTGTTGCTAACGCAATAGAAAATTATAAGAAGAATTTTGAAAATAATAAATAAGTGGAGGACAAAATGTTTGGAAAAATAGTATTTAATGTGCTAGCATTTACTCTATTTATAATGATGTTTCTAAAATTCATAAAAAGGAATGAAACGAGCTATGTTTATTTGTTAATATTACAATTTGTAGGAATTGCAATTGAATTTGTAGAACTAATAACATATAAAAACTTAAATGTAGTGCTTAAACTTCTTATGTATGTATTTTCAGTAATTATACCAATATTTGTTTTCTGGCTGGAATTCACTAAAAAAATTGATTTTGCAGAGATTTTTTATTTGACTTCGGCAAAATTCAATATTCTAGTAGGCAGAGATGAAGTTGCAAAGAAATATTTGAGCCAACTTACAGAAAAATATCCAGCCAGTATAAAAGGACACAAAATGCTTGGAGAAGTTTATGAAAAACAGAAAAAATATGAACTTGCGCTAGAGGAATATGAACATGCTTTGGAAAATACGCCAGAGGATAAGGCAATGAAATTGAAAATAAGTGAATTGTATGGTTATACAGGAAAAGAAGATGAAGCCATAGGCAGATTAATGAATCTGCTTAAACAACAACCTGATTATTATGAGGCAAGCATTGTTTTAGCAGATATATTAAATAATAAGAAAGAATATAAAGAAGCGGCACAAATTTACATAAATGCAATAAGATATAAACCTTATGATTATGAATTGTATTATAATCTAGGTATGACATTTACAATGCTAAATGATTTTGCAAAAGCTAAAGAATATTATGAAAAGGCAGGGCAAATTAATTCAAATTTATATCATGCACGATATAGCTTGGGACAAATTAATTTATTATATGGAGATTTGGACGAAGCTGAAAATTGCTTTATGAAATGTATCGATACTGAAGAAATTGAAGCGGGAGCTTATTACTATTTGGCAAGAATATCAATGATAAAGGGAAAAACTGCAGAGGCTAAAAATTATGCTAATATTGCAATAGAGGAAAATCCTAAGATATTTGATAAAATGAGTGAGGAAAATATTTTTGCACCAATAATGGATGAAGTAAATAAGCCGAAAATAAAGCAAGAAGAAAAAAGAAGAGGAAAAAGAAAGACGTTAACTAAAAAGGAAAAAATGATTGATCAACATTTGGATGACACTTGTAAAATAGTTGGAAAGTTGAATAACAATGATATTGAAATGATGGAAAACGTGAAAAAATCTAAACGACTAGATGTTCAAAATGAAAAAGAGGAAAATATTAGTAGAGAAATATAAAAACAGATATAATAGAGAAAATACAGTTAAAAATGTA